>ERZ1740067.1029-NODE-1029-length-20310-cov-8.538435_pt1 | contig 20310 bp, 18 predicted proteins | sample MGYA00581736_ERZ1740067 | MGnify/ENA primary metagenome ERZ1740067 (study PRJEB43018, sample SAMN04849236) | marine metagenome | isolation source: floating plastic debris | place: Pacific Ocean | collected 2008-08-27 | study: EMG produced TPA metagenomics... | reverse complement strand
TCATCGCCACGTTCAGCGTCTTGTGCGCCTCGGGCGACAGCGCGCCCAGCGACATGCCCGGCGTCACGAACCGCTTGCGGATCGAGGTGATGCTTTCCACCTCTTCCAGCGGCACCGGCTTGCCCAGCGGCTTGATGTCCAGCAGGTCGCGCAGATGGATCGGCGGGCCAGACCGCATCTTGGCCGAATACTGCTTCCACATTTCGAACGACGCGCGGTTGCAGGCCATCTGCATCATGTGCATCGATGTCGCTTCCCAGGCGTGGGTCTCGCCCGACTTGCGCGCCTTGTAGAAACCGCCGATGGGCAGCACATCGCCGCCCGCCCAGCCCATGGCGTGCACCTCTTCGGCCTTGGCCTGAATGCCCGTCACACCGATGCCGGAGATGCGGGAAATCATGCCGGGGAAGTATTCCGCACACATCGCGCGGCTCAGGCCCACGGCCTCGAAGTTCAGGCCGCCGCGATAGGACGACACCACCGAAATCCCCATCTTGGCCATGATCTTGAGCAGACCCGCGTCAATCGCGGCCCTGTAGCGCGCGACCGCCTCGGTCAGGGTGCCATCCAGCAGGTCGCGGTCGATCCGGTCGGCCAGCGAGTCTTCGGCCAGATAGGCGTTCACAACCGTCGCACCGCACCCGATCAGCACGGCAAAGTAATGCGGGTCGATGCATTCCGCCGACCGCACGTTCAGCGAACAGAACGTGCGCAGACCGTTGCGGGTGAGGTGACTGTGCACCGCCGACGTGGCCAGGATCATCGGCATCGCCACCTTGTCCGCGCCCGAATGCTGGTCGGTCAGAACGATGTGCCCTGCGCCCGACCGCACGGCGTCTTCGGCCTCGGCCCTGATCCGGGCCAGACCGGCGCTCAGCGCGCCAGTCCCGGGGGCAAAGGTACAGTCGATCTCGATCAGGTCCGCGTTGAAATGCGTCGCGATCTCGTCCCACTGGGCATTGCCCACGAACGGGCTGTCGAGCGTGATGATCTCGGTCTGCGCGCTGCTTTCATCCAGCACGTTCTTGAGGTTGCCGAACCGTGTCTTGAGGCTCATCACCCGGTATTCGCGCAAGGAGTCGATCGGCGGGTTGGTCACCTGGCTGAAGTTCTGGCGGAAGAAGTGCGACAGCGGGCGGTACTTCTTGGACAGCACCGCCGACGGGGTGTCATCCCCCATCGACGCCAGCGCCTCCTTGGCGTCCTCGGCCATGGGCGCGAGGATCTGTTCCAGCTCTTCGATGGTGTAACCGGCCGCGATCTGGCGCCGCTTCAGCTCACTGCCGGAAAACAGCACCTTTTCGGTGACACCCGCAATCGCAGGCTCCAGATCCTTGATCTTGCCGACCCAATCGCCAAAGGGCTGCGACGCGGCCAGTTGGTCCTTGATCTCCGTGTCGTGGAACAGCTTGCCGTCGGTCATGTCCACCGCCAGTATCTGTCCCGGACCCAGCGCGCCCTTCTCCACGATCCCGCCTTCGTCCAGCGGCACCATGCCCGTTTCGGACCCGGCGATGACCATGCCATCCTCGGTCACCACGTAACGCATCGGGCGCAGCCCGTTCCGGTCCAGCCCCGCGCACACCCAGCGCCCGTCGGTCATGGCGAGTGCGGCGGGTCCGTCCCACGGCTCCATCACCGAGTTGCAGTAGGAATACATGTCGCGCCACGCCTGCGGCAGCTCCACCGCCTGCTTGGACCACGATTCCGGCACCAGCATCGTCTTGGCCATCGGCGCGTTGCGCCCGGCCCGCACCAGCACTTCGAACACGGCATCCAGTGCGGCGCTGTCGGACGAGCCATTGGCCACGATGGGCTTGATATCCTCGGCCATGTCGCCAAACGCACCCGACGCCATGCGGATCTCATGGCTCTTCATCCAGTTCAGGTTGCCCTTGAGCGTGTTGATCTCGCCATTATGGGCCAGCATCCGGAACGGCTGCGCCAGCCACCACTGCGGGAACGTGTTGGTCGAATACCGCTGGTGATAAATCGCAAAGGCGCTCTCGAACCGCTCGTCCAGCAGATCCGGGTAAAACTCCGCCACCTGTTCCGCCAGCATCATGCCCTTGTAGATGATGCTGCGGCACGACAGCGACGCGATGTACAGCTGTGGCACCTGAGCGGCGGCCGCCGCTTTCTCGATCCGGCGACGGATGACATACAGCTCACGCTCGAACGTTTCCTCATCCACGCCCTTGACGTTGGAAATCAGGATCTGCTCGATCTCGGGCCGGGTGGCGTTCGCCTTTTCACCCAGGCAGGCGATCTGCACCGGCACATGCCGCCAGCCATAGATGTAATAGCCCATGCGCAGCACTTCGGTTTCGACGATGGTCCGGCACGTCTCCTGAGCACCGAAATCCGACCGCGGCAGAAACACCTGGCCCACGGCAATCAGCTTGTCCCGGTCCGGCGTGTGTCCCGTCCGCTCGATCTGGTCATAGAAAAACGGCACCGGGATCTGTACGTGAATGCCCGCGCCATCCCCCGTCTTGCCATCGGCATCCACCGCGCCACGGTGCCAGATCGCCTTCAGCGCCTTGATCCCGTTTTCGACCACCGCGCGGCTCGCCGTGCCGTCCACGTTCACCACCAAACCCACGCCGCAATTCGCGCGCTCGTCCTCGTGCCCGTACATGCCATGCTCGGCCAGACGCGCGCGTTTGGTTTCCTCGGCCTTGACCCAAGCGTCGTCATATTTGGTCATTGGTCGGCTCCTTTGATGATGGGGGTAAAGCGTGCCAGCGACGCCTCACACTCATAAAGCGGTGTACGGGAGAAAAAGCCCGGCTCACCGGGATAGATGAATTCGATCGGGTCGTTGGCCCACTCGCTCACCGCTCCGTCAGCAGAGGTAAAGCGATAGGACCCAGCCAGAAACCGGCCCAGCCTGGTCGAGACATATTCAGTGCCTTCGATCCGCGTGATGCCGGTGATCGTGCTTTCGTAGCGGGCGGAAAACTGGGTGCGCAGCAGCGGTTCGTCATCGATCACCACCTCTTCGCCCGTCAACTGGTCAAAGCCGACGACACGTGTCACCTCGCCGCCATCGCCGCGCATGTTGAAATCGAACGCGTCCGTGCCCGTGTCCAGCAACTCCGACAGGCTCGCCGGATCGGCGGCGGGCTGTTCGATCACCTCGCGGCGCGTCGGGAACAGGTCGATGCTCTCCATCCATTGCGTCTCGGCGTCGATACGGCCGATGAACTTGGGCCCGTCGAGATCAAAGCTGACCCGCCAGCTGTCGCCCGGCGCATCCGCGGTACAGACATAGATATTGTCGACTTCGCAGCCGCGCGATTGCACCGTCACGACACCCTCGCACCCGACGGGCGGAATGAACGCGTCGCTCGCCGCCGCAGGGGCAGCCATCAGGATCAGCGCTGCGACACGGATCATGTCGCATCCTCCAGATCAGGGTTCAGCGCGACCACATCGGCGCGCGTCAGGCGCTTTTGGCCACTGTCGCGCAGCGCAAAGCCCTCCGGCGCGTGATCCACGTAAATCTCGTGGCTCAGCGTGAACCCGTTGGGGTCGTCAAACACACCCAGCGGCAGATCCGTCGCGCCGAACCACTCGCCCGGTTTCGTTGTCCGGAACCACAGGCCCGTGCCGCATTCCCGGCACCACGCCCGCTCCGCCCATTCCGAAAATGCGCGCACAGCGATGTGCTCCGCGCCCTGCCAAGTGATGTCATCCGTCGCCACGCTCACCTCGACCAGCGCCGACCCGGTCCAGCGGCGGCACATGGGGCAATGGCACACACCGTAGGACGACGGCACGTTCCGCGCGACAAATCGCACGGCCCCGCACAGGCATCCCCCGGTCTTTTCCATTGTCTCTCTCCCAATGTCCGTCAGCATGGCTGACATAAACGGTTTCGGTCCTTACGCAGGCGTCACATCATCGGTGCACAGGTTGTGCACAGGTTGTGTACGCCCTGTGACGTGGTTATTCGGCGGCGATGGCGGCGGTGCTGAACTGCTCCAGGATCGCCTCGGCGCAGTCGCGCCCGTCCCTGATCGCCCAGACGACAAGGCTTGCCCCCCGCACGATATCCCCCACGGCATAGACGCCATCCATCGCCGTCTTGCCCGTCGTGAACGCGGCCTTCACCGTGCCCCAGCGCGTGACTTCCAGTGCGGGCTGGCCCCACAATGTCGGCAACTCTTCGGGCTCAAAGCCCAGCGCCTTGATCACGAGGTCCGCTTCTTCGACGTAATCCGCACCTTCGATCAACTCGGGCGCCTGACGGCCCGTCGCATCCGGTTGGCCCAGACGCATCTGTTGCACCATCACGCCCGCGACCTTGTCACCGTCGGTGGTGAACCCCTTGGGCGCGCGCAACCAGTCGAACACCACGCCCTCTTCCTCGGCGTTCTGCACCTCGCGCTGGGAGCCCGGCATGTTCGCGCGGTCCCGGCGATACAGGCATTTGACAGATGTCGCGCCCTGGCGGATCGACGTGCGCACACAATCCATTGCCGTATCGCCCCCGCCGATGACCACAACACGCTTGCCCTCGGCATTGAGCGCGCCATTGTCGAACGCCGGAACGTCATCGCCAAAGCTCTTGCGATTGGACGCAGTGAGGAAATCAATCGCCTTGACCACGCCCTCGGCTTCGGCGTTAGGCATTGAAAGTTCTCGGCTTTTGTAAACACCGGTCGCGATGATCACCGCGTCATGTTCGGCATGGATCGATGCGAAAATGTCAGCATCCACGTCGCAGTTGAGGACAAAGCTGACCCCCCCCGCTTCGAGCTGTTCGTTGCGGCGCATGACCACATCCTTCTCCAGCTTGAAGCCGGGAATGCCGTAGGTCAGCAGCCCGCCCGCACGGTCGTAGCGGTCATAAACCGTCACCTGCACACCGGCGCGGCGCAGCACATCCGCCGCCGCCAGCCCGCCCGGACCAGCGCCGATGATGCCCACGCTTTCGGGCCGTTCCTGCGCGGGGGTGATCGGCTTGACCCAGCCTTCTTCCCACGCGGTGTCGGTGATGTATTTCTCGACCGACCCGATGGTGACGGTGCCATGGCCCGACTGTTCGATCACGCAATTGCCTTCGCACAGGCGGTCCTGCGGGCAGATACGGCCACAGATTTCCGGAAACGTGTTGGTCGCCTGGCTGACCTCGTAGGCCTCCCGCAGACGCCCTTCGGCCGTCAGTTTGAGCCAGTCGGGGATGTTGTTGTGCAGCGGGCAATGCGTCTGACAATAGGGCACGCCGCATTGCGAACAGCGCGACGCCTGCTCCTTGGCCTTGGCGTCTGCGTACTCTGCATAAATCTCGCGGAAATCCTCACGCCGTATCTCTGCGTCACGCTTTTCGGGCATGATACGCGGGACATTCACGAATTTCAGCATCGGTTGCTCGGCCATGGATCACTCCACCGTGAAAACATTCAGGTCCGCGCGACTTAAAGGATTCAGATCAAGATGAAAAGGCAACAATACTGACCTAGTTTACGCTTTCTGACGTATTCGAGGTCGTTAAGCACAGAAAATACACGCCACTTAGGTCCGGATCGGTCTCATAAGTGGCGTTTGCGTTCAGAATCAGCGGCTTGTATGACAGCATAGCACAGAAGGGCGCGCCGCGTATGACACTCTTTCAACTTCTGATAGTAGCGCTGATTCAAGGCGTGACAGAGTTCCTGCCCGTTTCGTCCTCCGGCCACCTCATCTTGTTGCCCACGCTCACCGGCACCCCAGATCAAGGGCTCGCCATCGATGTCGCCGTCCATGTGGGCACGCTCCTGGCCGTGGTCCTCTACTTCTGGCGCGACGTGCGGATCGCCGCCCATGGCACGACCCGCCTTGCTCGGGGCAAGGTGGACACCAAAGGCGCGTTCCTCGCCCTCTGCCTGATCGTCGCCACCATCCCCGCCCTGCTCGTGGGCCTTGCGATCAAACTTGCGGGGCTCGACGAGGCGATGCGTTCCGCGGCGGTAATCGGCTGGACGATGCTCCTCTTCGGGCTCGTGCTCTACTGGGCCGACCGAACCGGCGGAACGGACCGCAGCGCTGACGGCTGGACGCTCCGCGATGCCGGTGTCATGGGCCTCGCGCAATGCCTCGCCCTGATCCCCGGGACATCCCGGTCCGGCATCACCATCACCGCCGCCCGCAAACTCGGCTATGCGCGCGAGGATGCCGCCCGGCTGGCCATGCTGATGTCGATCCCGGTGATCCTCGCCTCTGGCGCGCTGCTCGGCCTTGATGTGGTGGGTGAGGCCAACTGGGCCCTGATGCGCGACGCCAGCATTGCAGCCACCTTTGCCTTCCTCGCAGCACTCGGCGCGCTGGTCCTGATGATGCGCCTGCTGCGCAGCATCAGCTTTACGCCCTACGTGGTATACCGCGTGATCCTCGGGATCGGCCTGCTGATCTGGGCCTACACCTAGGCGCGCAGGTTCTTGGCGCTTTCCTTGATCGCGTCATACTGGCCCGACGGGCGGAAACGGTACAGGTATTCCGGCAGCACCGCATCCATCGCCGTCGGCTCGATCCCCAGATCGGCAAAGCCGCGCGCGCCGTCGGCCACCACATTGTCGACCTTCAGGTTGCGCACCTGATCGCGCGTGATCTGCGCCGGAAACAGGCCCAGCGTCAGCCGGTTCGCCATCTCGAAGCCGAACCCCATGAGGCCAGCTGCCCAGAACGGGATGTTCACAATGGCCCGCCGCCGTCGGATCACGTCCAGCATCGTCTGCATCAACGCGCGAAAGCTCCGCACATCCGGCCCACCGAGTTCATAGACACCACCCGCCACAGTGCCGGTCAAAGCCAGTTCTGCCGCCTGTGCCACATCATCCACGTAGACCGGCTGAAAAAGCGTGTCGGCACCCACCACAGGCAGCACCGGGCCCAGCCGCGACATGCTCGCAAACCGGTTAAAGAACTGGTCTTCGGTGCCAAAGACAATGGACGGCCGCAGGATCACCGCATCCGGCATATGCGCCTGCACCGCCGCCTCGCCGCGCGCCTTGGTGCGGGCGTATTCGCTGGCACTCTGCGCATCTGCGCCAATGGCCGACAGCTGCACCATCCGCGCCACGCCCTGCGCCGCAGCAATCCGCGCGACGCGCTCCGCGCCCTCGGCCTGCACGGCCTCGAACGTGTTCTTGCCCTGCCGCGCGAGAATGCCGACACAGTTCACAACCGCATCCGCGCCCTGCATCACAGCCGCCACCGACGCATCGTCACGAATGTTGCACAGCACCGGCTCGACCTGCCCGACAACGCCATAGGGTTTGACGAAAATCGCCTCGTTCGGACGCCGCACCGCCACGCGCACCCGCCAGCCCGCCTTGGCCATGCGCCGGGCGATGTACCGCCCCACAAACCCGGACCCGCCATAGATCGTGACCAGCTTGGACATGTGCATGCTCCCTCGCGCGCGTTTCACCCTTTGATCTAAAGCCACGGCCAACCCCGCACAAGACGCCATTTTGGCGCGGGGCATCCTTGTCTCTGTCCCCAAAAAATCCCCGCCGGAGGCTCCCGCATCCGGCACCCGCACCACCCTCAGGAATCAGATTGACACCCCCGCCCCCTGCGCTTAAACGCCCTCTACCAACCCGTGCCCAGATGGCGGAATTGGTAGACGCGCTAGCTTCAGGTGCTAGTGTCCGTATGGACGTGGAGGTTCGAGTCCTCTTCTGGGCACCAAATTCCCCCCACCGATCTGCTCAGCTGCGCACCGCAGAACCGATGGGAGAACCGCCATGAAAACGATCCGACTGGGGGCCGATGGGCCGCGTGTGTCGCAATTCGGTATCGGTGCGATGTCCTTTGCCGGCATCTACGGCGACGCCACCCAGGAACAAAGCCATGCGGTCCTCGACGCCTGCCATGGTGCGGGCGTCACCCATATCGACACCGCCAATGTCTATGGCCAGGGCCGGTCCGAGACGATCATTGGCGCGTGGTTTCAGGCCAATCCGGGCAAGCGAAATGACATGATCCTCGCGACCAAGGCCGGGATCACCGGCCAGCCCGACCGCCGGTTCAACAACGATCCCGACTATCTGGAGGCGTCGCTGGACGCGAGCCTGCAGCGCCTCGGCATCGATCATGTCGACCTCTTCTATATCCACCGCTACGACGCTGCGCACACGCCCGAAGATGTCGCCGGAACGCTCAAACGGCTGGTGGACAGCGGCAAGACCCGCGCTGTTGGCCTGTCCGAGGTCGCGCCCAGCACATTGCGTCGCGCCAGCACCGAATGCCCCATCGCCGCGGTTCAATCGGAATACTCCCTGTCCACCCGCGCGCCCGAATTGGGCCTCATCCAGACCTGCGCCGAACTTGACGTCACGCTGGTGGCCTTTTCGCCCGTGGGCCGCGCCTTTCTCACTGATACGCCGTTCAGCTATGCGCACGGCCAGTCCATGGCCTTTACCAAGAACAACCCCCGTTTCATGGAGCCAAACTACAGCGCCAACATCGCCGCCACCGAAGGCTTCCGTGCCCTTGCAGCAGATATGGGCGTGCCGGCAGCGGCTGTGGCCATCGCCTGGGTGATGTCACGCGGCGACCATGTGCTTCCGATCCCGGGGACCAAGAATACGGACCACCTGACCGAACTGCTGCACGGCACACAGATCAAGCTCAGCGCCGACGACATCGCGCGGATCGAGACGGTTCTGCCCGTGAGCTGGGCGCATGGCGACCGCTATTCGGATGTGCAGTGGGAGGGGCCGGAGCGCTACAGCTAAGCGTCCAGGTAGGCGGCCAGCGCCGCGCGCGATCCCTCGTCCCAGATGCGCTGCAGCCAGCCAGCAAATGCCGCCGCAAAGGTCGGATCGTCCGCCAGATTGCCGTAGAACTGCGCCTGCGCCAGCCACGCCGCCGGATCGGACCGCGCCGCCTGCGCCGCCGTCGTCAGTGCGGCCCAGTGGGGGTCGTTCGCCTCGATCACCGAACCGTCCTCGCGCGTGCCGGCGCACATCCGCGCCCACAGCGCCTCGACCAGCGCCAGCCCCGACACCGAACCACCCGCCGCCAGCGCATCGCGCAGGATTGGCAGCACGAACCCGGTATGGCGCGACGATCCATCAAAGGCGACGCGCCGCGTGGTGTCGTGGATCGTCGGGTTGGAAAAACGGTGGGTGATGAGCCCGAGGTAGGCCTGAGGCGTGATCCCCGGCACTGCATCGACATAGGGCGCAATCTCTTGCGCCTCGACCTTGCCAAAGAACGCGGCGATCTGCGCATCGTCCATGCACGCGGCGATGGTCGGCACCGACAGCAGCTCGCCCACATTCGCCAGCACCTGATGGCCCGCGTTCAGCATCCGGATCTTCATCGCCTCGTAGGCGTGCACATCATCCGTAAACGTCGCGCCGACCTGATCCCAGTCCGGGCGGCCTGCGCAGAAATCATCTTCGATCACCCATTGGCGAAAGTTCTCATGCGTCACCGGCGCGGCGTCGTCGATGCCAAGGCGCAGCGCGCGGGCGATTTCCTGCGCACCGGTCGCGGGCACAATGCAATCCACCATGGAGTTGGGGAAACTCGCCTCAGCCACGATCCAACGGGCCAGATCCGGGTCGACCATTTGCGCCAGCGACACGACCGTCTGGCGCAGGATGGCGCCATTGCCCTGCAGGTTGTCACAGCTTTGCAGCGTGACCGGTCCATGTCCTGCGGCACGCCGCGCGGCAAGCGCCGCGATGATCGCGCCAAAGGCCGTGCGGGGCGTATCCGGATGCGCCGCGTCATGCACAATGTCGTCGTGGTGCGCGTCAAACCCACCCGACGCCGCGTCGATGTAGTATCCGCCCTCGGTCACCGTCAGCGACACGATACGGATGGCCGGATCGGACATCGCGGCGATCAGGGGGCCGTTACCCTCCGCGATCGGGAGGTAGTCGATCATCGGCCCGATCACCTCGACGGCCGTGCCCGACGGGTCCAGCTCGATCAGCGTGGTCAGGCAGTCCTGCGCCAACAGCTTGTCGCGCATCGCGGCGTCATAGGCCCGCACGCCCGCGCCAAGAATTGCCCAATCCTGCGCATGGCCCGCCTGCATCAGCCGGTGCAGATACCACGCCTGATGCGCCCGGTGAAAATTGCCCAGACCGATGTGCACAATCCCGGGCCGCAGCTGCGCGCGGTCATAGGACGGGCGCACCACGTCCCTTGGCAAGCGGGCGAGTGTTTTGTCCGACAGGACGACGGGTTGATGTGTGTGTGCCATGTCGTCCATCAGCTCATCCAGTTGCCACCATCGACGTTGTAGGTCTGCGCGACGATGTACGCCGCCTCGTCCGAGGCGAGGAACACCGCCATACCGGTCAGGTCCTCGGCCCGGCCCATCCGGCCATAGGGGACAGACGCCGCAACCTCGGCCTTTTTCTGGCCCGGCGCCTTGCCTTCATGTTTGGCAAAGAACGCGTCGACCCCGTCCCAATGCTCGCCATCCACCACACCGGGCGCGATGGCGTTCACGCGAATGCCGTGGTCGATCAGGTTCAGCCCCGCCGATTGGGTAAGCGAGATCACCGCCGCCTTGGTCGCGCAATAGACGGCAACCAGCGGCTCTCCCCGCCGCCCCGCCTGGCTGGTCATGTTGATGATTGTCCCCGTGATCCCCCGGTCGATCATGTGCCGCGCGACGGCCTGCATCGTAAACAGCGTGCCCGACACGTTGATGTCGAACACGCGGGTATAGTCGTCGCGGGTGATCTCGGCGATGGGGGCGGCGGTGAACAGCGCTGCGTTGTTGATCAGGATGTCGATCTGGCCAAAAGCGTCCGCCGTCGCCGCGACGGCGGCATCGATGCTGGCCTGATCCGTCACATCCATCTCGACCGCGATGGCGTCCTCCCCGATCTCGGCAGCGGCAGTGCGGGCGCGCGCAATGTCGATATCGCCAAGGGCGACCCGCGCCCCTTCGCGCGCATAGGCCTGGGCAAAAGCCAGACCAATGCCCCGCGCCGCCCCGGTGATCAGGGCCGTTTTGCCCGTCAGCCGCGTCATTCGATCCGCAGACCCTTGTCGTCGAACTTGTGCAGCAGGCTCTCGTTCGGGGTCAGATAGACGGTGTCGCCATGCTTGACCGCCACATCCCCCGCCGCGCGCACTGTCATCGGGTCACACCCCGGCACGCCGTGGATGTGGATGAACGTGTCGGAGCCCAGATGTTCGGCGCCACCCACAGTCCCTTGCCACAGCCCGTCGGTGGTCGATACCTCCACATGTTCGGGCCGGATGCCGATGGTGTGCGCGTCATGCTTGGCCGCTTCGGCGCCTTCGATCAGGTTCATCTTGGGGCTGCCGATGAAACCGGCAACAAACTTGTTCTGCGGCTTGTGATAGAGGTCCAGCGGGCTGCCGACCTGTTCGATCACGCCAGCTTGCAGCACCACGATCTTGTCGGCCATGGTCATTGCTTCGACCTGATCGTGGGTCACGTAGATCATCGTCGTGCCCATACGCTTGTGCATCTCGGTGATCTCGAGCCGCATGCCGACGCGCAGCGCCGCATCAAGGTTCGACAACGGCTCGTCAAAGAGGAACGCGGACGGGTCCCGCACAATCGCCCGGCCAATGGCCACACGCTGACGCTGGCCGCCGGACAGCTGGCCCGGCTTGCGGTCCAGGTAATCCGTGAGGTTGAGCGATTCCGCGGCCGCCTTGATCTTGGCCTCTTGTTCTTGCTCGCTCATCCCCGCCATCCGCATGGGAAAGGCGATGTTCTTGCGCACCGTCATGTGCGGATACAAAGCGTAGGTCTGGAACACCATGGCCAGCCCCCGCTTCGACGGCGACACCTGCGTGACATCATCACCGTCGATCACGACCTTGCCCGAAGTGGTGTCCTCGAGCCCCGCGATCAGGCGCAGCAAGGTGGACTTGCCGCAACCGGAGGGGCCGACGAACACGGCAAATTCGCCATCTTCGATTGTCAGGTCCAGGGGCGGGATAACCTGGGTTTCGCCAAAGCTCTTGGTTACGCCTTCGAGTACGATACGTCCCATGATTTTTCCTTACTTCACAGCGCCGAAGGTGAGACCTTGGACCAGTTGTTTCTGACAGAACCAGCCCAGCACGACGATGGGGCCGACAGCGGCGGCAGACACGGCAGACAAGCGGCCAAAGAACAGACCTTCGGGGGCGCGGTTGCCTTCGATGAGTTTCGACAGCGTTGCGGCTTCGGTGGTGGTCAGCCGGACGGTCCAATACGCCTCGTTCCAGCAGAAGATGAAGCAAAGCAGCGCAGTCGATGCGATACCGCCCCAAGCCAGCGGGATCAGGATTTCCTTGATCTCACCCCACGTGTTCACACCATCCATCTGACCCGCTTCGATGATCTCCTTGGGGATCTCCTTGAAGTAGGTGAAGAGCATCCAGATCACGATCGGCAGGTTGATCAGCATCAGCACCACGATGACCATGAAATGCGTGTCAAAAAGCCCAAGGCTCTTGGTCAGGAACGTCATCGGATAGAGAACGGCAGCCGCGGGCAGCATCTTGGTCGACAGCATCCACATCAGCACGTCCTTGGTCGCGCGGGTGGGGTTGAACGCCATGGCGTAGGCGCAGGGGATGCCCACGGCCAGCGCAAACACGGTGGCAAAAACGCTCGTGATGACCGAGTTGGTGGCGAACCGCCAGTAGTCGTAGTTCTCGGTCATGTTGAGGTAGTTATCGAGCGTCGGGGTAAAGAAGATCAGGAATTCCGGCTTCACCGCATCCGCGTCCGTCTTGAAACTGGTGAAAACCAGCCAGAAGATCGGAAAGAAGAAGAGCAGCGCCACGACCCAGGCCAGCACGGGCCGACCGATTTTGCCGAATCTTGTTTCACTTGCAACGATGGCCATGGGTCTACTCCATCAGTGTCTTGCCGATCATCCGCAGCAGGAAGATGGCAACGATGTTGGCGAGGATGACGGCAAAGATGCCCGTGGCACTGGCCGCCCCGATATTGTTGTTGGCAAACTCACCGATCAAGTACGGCAGGTTCTTGTTCCCGTTCCCGCGGCTCACGATCTCGATCTCGGCATATAGCGACAGGTGAAAGATCGCCTGGATCATCACTACGATGGCGATGGGCCGGCCCAGATGCGGCAAGGTCAGGAACCTGAATTGCGAGAACGTGCTGGCACCGTCCAGAATGGCGGCCTCTTTCTGCTGCTGGTCCTCGGATTGCAGCGACGTCATGAAGATCAGGACCGCAAAGGGCGTCCACTGCCACGTCACCATGATGATGACCGCATAGGCCGACGTTTGCGTCGCCCGGAACGAGATCGGTTCAAGCTCGGGCCATAGAGAAAAGAAGCCGCCCAACACTGGCGCCGCCCGCAGGCCGTCGATCATTTCGTTGATCCCGTTGACGGCGATCCCCTGGAGGCCCAGCACCGGGTCAAGGATCATGTTGATCCACAAAACCGCGTTCACCGCAGGCATGACGAAGAATGGCGAGATGAGCAGGACGCGGACGATACCCTGCCCCGGGAAGGCTTTGTTGATCAGGACGGCGATCAGCACACCCAGGATCACTGTGAGGAACAGGATACTGCCGACGATGAACAGGCTGTTCTGAATCGCAAAGAGGAAATCCTTGGAGTTCAGGACGAATTCGTAGTTTCCGAAGCCGCGCCAATTGCTCAATGACGGTGTGGTCCATTCGGGGCGACGCAAGCTGTTCAGCACATAGCGGATGAACGAGAAGTAAAGCGTCATACTCAGCGGGATCAGCATCCAGATCAGCAGCAGGATAACAGCCGGTGATTGAAGGAGGCGGGGGAGCTTTCTATCAGACATAACTCTATTGCCCTCGCGAGATGGCGCACTGGCCATGCGTGTTGGTTTGAAAATGTCTCGAATACGATGCGTCGGCTTGGTGGTTCAAAACAAGTGGCCTACCAGGCGGCGCGGTATGGGTCAGGCCCGACGAATGTGCCGGGCCTGACCTAACTGGTGAGGCTTAGTAGCCTGCCTCGGTCATGATTGCTGCTGCAGCGGCTTGGGACGCTTCCAGAGCTTCTTCAACCGATTTGGCGCCCGACAATGCAGCCGCCATTTCCTGAGCAACGGCCGAACCCACTTCGGGGAACTCGGGGATCGCTGCGAACTGAACACCCACGTAAGGCTTCAGATCAGTCGCTTCGGGAGCCGCGGATTCGATCGCAGCCAGTTCGGCAGCGGCAAAGCCTGCGGCGGCCTGGAACTCAGACAGAGCATATGTGGACGCACGCTGACCGGTTGGGACTTTGCCCCAGCCGAAGTCGGGGTGGTTGCCCACGGCCTGCACGTAGTCTTTTGACGTAGCCCACTCGATAAACGCTTTTGCTTCTTCAGCGTTCTCGGTACCTGCTGGCACAGCCATTGCCCATGCCCACAGCCAGTTCGCACCAACCGGGTTACCGGCATTGGGCGACTGGGCGTATGCAACACCGTCAACTTCCAGGAAAGATGCCGCGATTGTGGCGTCGATCCACATGCCGCACTTGCCTTCGTTGTAGAGGGCGAGGATTTCGTTGAAGGAGTTCCCTTCGGATCCGGGAGGGCCGTAGTTGCCCAACAGGTCAACGTAGAAGTTGATCGCCGCTTTCCACTCGTCGCTGTCGAGGGTCGGTTTGAAGTCTGCGTCGAACCATGCGCCACCGAACGAGTTCACGACGGTCGTGATGAACGCCATGTTGTCGCCCCAACCGGGCTTGCCGCGCAGGCATGCGCCATAGACGCCGTTGTCGGGGTCATGCACGGCAGCGGCTGCTGCCTTGATGTTGTCCCAGCTGTCGTTGTCAGCGATGGAAACGCCAGCGGCATCCATCAGGTCCTTGCGGTACATGACCATCGACGACTCACCGTAAAACGGTGCCGCATACATGGTGCCCTCGTGGGACAGACCTGCGCGGATTGCGGGCAGGATATCGTCCATGTCGTACTCGGCGCCAAAATCAAGCGGTTCGATCCAGCCAGCTGCACCCCAGATGGGCGCTTCCTGCATGCCGATGTTGATGATGTCGTACTGACCACCGCCGGTGGCGGTGTCGGACGTGACCTGCTCGCGCAGCACGCCTTCTTCGAGCGAAACCCAGTTCAGCTGCACACCGGTCTCTTCGGTGTAAGCTTCCGCGACTTTCTGCATGTTGATCATGTGACCGTTGTTCACGATGGCGATGGTGAGCGATTTGGCGTGGCCATCTGCCAGTGCGCCCGTGGCGGTGATCAGCGTCAGCGCCGTGGCCGCACGAAGTGCGTTCCCAAGAGACATCCGGTTCCTCCCTAGATTGGATGTTTATGTGACGCCACGGTAGACAGTACCTATGCGCGCTGTCAATAAATTTTTTACGCGCGGAAAGTTTTACATACTCAGGCAGAATCCCGCATGACCAACCGTCCTTCGAAAAGCGTGGCGTCGCGGGGGCTTTCCTCGCCCTCAATCGCGCGGAACAGCGTATCGACCGCGTGCCGGGAAATCGCCTCGTAATCCTGCGCAATGGTGGTGAGCGGCGGGCATGTGTAGCGGGCAAAGGGGTGATCGTCCTGTCCGGCGATGCGAATCACGCAATCCGGCGCGCGCCCGACCCGCAGCCCCTGTTCGTAACACGCGGTCAAAAGACCAATGGCCAGCCGGTCATTGCTGCACAGCACCGTGTCAGAGGTAAAGGCCTTGTTCTCCAGGGCACGGCCGCCTTCGCGGCGCCCGATCTCTTCGAAATCCCAGCCTTCTCCGTCGACCCGCACGATGGACGGTTTGTGGCGCAGCGCCTCCATCGCCATGATGTAGCCCTGCCTGCGCCGGTTGGCGTTCGGGTTCGACGGGTTCTTCATCTCAAAGAAGCAGGGCGGCGCCCCGGTGCGGCACAGGTAATCCACGATTAGACGCGAAAACTGCGGGTTGTCCGACCCGACAAAGGACAGGCCAAGGTCATTGAGGTTGCTGTCGAAAAGGACCGTCGGCACCTCCTGGCAGAACTTCTCCACCGCGCCGCGATCGGACGCACGACCCAGCGGGGCGAGCAGCACGCCTGCCGGTTTCATCGACCGCAACGTGTCGAGGATATCGACCTCGTGCGACGCTTCACCATGCGAGCTGAACAAGGTCGGGCGGTAGCCCGCCGCGACACAGCGCTGTTCGATCTTGCGCGCAATCTCGGCAAAGAACGGGTCGGCGACGTTGGGCACCACGATGCCCACATTCTTGGTCAGCTTGCGGTTCTGGTTCATCGCAAAGATGTTCGGGCGGTAGTCATACCGCTCCAGCGCTGCCTCGATCCGTTCGCGGGTGGAGCTCCGGACACTGCCGGGATCGTTGAAATACTTGGACACGGTCGGTCGCGAGATGCCGCTCAGCGCCGCGAACTCCTCCATGTTCTTGACCTTGACTTCACCCATAATCCGCATGCCCCCCTTTACCAATTCTTACCGTTTCTTACCGCGCGGCAAAAATCAACATCCATCGAGTCAGCTTTGCGCGCTAATATGTTACTCTTTTTCGCTCACACTCCCAGTTTCGTAACATTTCATTTGATTTGGCGGGTTCTTGGGCATATTTTCCGCGCAGGAGGAGCCGCGCATGTACGCACAGATGATCACGTCCGAAGCGACGCCGGATGACCCGGACAAGCTCGCTGCATTTCAGGCGCGCATCGATGCCGGAGAACGGATCGAGCCCAAGGACTGGATGCCTGCCGGCTACCGCAAGACACTGATCCGCCAGATCGGCCAGCACGCTCATTCCGAGATTGTCGGCCAACTGCCCGAGGGCAACTGGATCACCCGCGCGCCCAGCCTCGAGCGCAAGGCGATCCTGCTGGCTAAGGTGCAGGATGAGGCGGGCCATGGTCTGTATCTCTATTGTGCGGCGGAAACACTGGGTGTCAGCCGGGATGAGCTGACCGAAATGCTCTTGGACGGGCGGATGAAGTATTCGTCGATCTTTTCCTACCCCACGCTGACATGGGCAGATATGGGCGCGGTAGGCTGGCTGGTCGACGGTGCCGCGATCATGAACCAGGTGCCGCTGCAACGGACGTCCTTTGGCCCCTATGCCCGCGCGATGGTGCGTATCTGCAAGGAAGAGTCGTTCCACCAGCGCCAGGGCTTTGACATCATGATGAAGATGGCGAACGGCACACCCGAACAGCACCGTATGGCGCAGGATGCGCTGAACCGGTTCTGGTATCCATCGCTGATGATGTTCGGGCCGTCCGACTCCGAAAGCGTGCATTCGGAACAATCCATGCGCTGGAAGATCAAGATGAATTCCAACGACGAACTGCGCCAGAAGTTCGTCGACCAGACCGTGCCGCAGGCCGAATATCTGGGCCTGACTGTGCCCGACTCGGACCTGACATGGAACGACAACAAGGGCGGATACGACTTTACCGGCCCGGACTGGTCCGAGTTCTTTGAGGTGCTCAAGGGCAACGGCCCGTGCGGCACCGAGCGCATCGAGGCCCGGCAAAAGGCATGGGATGACGGCGCATGGGTCCGCGAGGCACGGCTGGCGCACGCTGCGAAAAAGCGTGCGGCCAAGGTGGCAGCGGAGTAGCGGCATGTCCAACGAATGGCCCCTGTGGGAAGTGTTCATCCGTGGCCAGCACGGGCTGTCGCACCGGCATGTGGGATCGTTGCACGCATCTGATGCCGAACACGCCCTGCAAAACGCGCGCGATGTCTACACCCGCCGCAAGGAAGGGGTGAGCATCTGGGTCGTGCCCGCCGCCGACATCACTGCCTCCGCCCCCGAGGACAAGGGATCGCTTTACGATCCGGCGGATGACAAGGTGTACCGCCACCCGACTTTCTTTGACATTCCTGACGATGTGGGGGCGATGTGAGCGTCGAGGGACTGCTGCGGCTGGGCGACAATACGCTGGTGTTGGGTCAGCGGCTCAGCGCCTGGTGCGGGCATGCGCCCGCGCTCGAAGAGGACATCGCACTGGCCAATATCGCGCTGGACCTGATCGGGCAGACGCAGCTGTGGCTGGGCCTTGCCGCCGCGCGCGAGGGGCAGGGCCGGGACGCGGACGCGCTCGCCTTTCACCGCGACGCCTGGGACTTTCGCAACCTGTTGCTGGTCGAACAGCCGAACCGGGATTTTGGCGTGACGATGATGCGGCAGTTTCTGTTCGACACGTGGCATCTGGCGGCACTCACCGCTCTGACGGAGCATGCCGACGCCGACATCAGCGCCATTGCGCAGAAGGCGGTCAAGGAAGTCACCTATCACCGCGAACGCTCCACCGATACGGTCATCGCCCTTGGCGACGGGACGGAGGAGAGCCACACGAGGATGCAATCCGCGCTCGACCGGCTGTGGCCCTATGTGGGCGAGATGTTTGCCGGCGACGACGCCGATCTGACCGACATGGCGGCCTTGCGCGCGCCCTTTGACACTCACGTGACCGCAACGCTGACAGAGGCGACGCTGGTGCGCCCAGCCAGCGACTTTGCACATATGGGCGGCAAGACGGGCGTGCGGCACAGCGAACATCTGGGGCACATGCTGGCCACGATGCAGGTGCTGCCGCGCAGCTATCCCGACGCAAAATGGTAGCCACCCGCGCAGCGCTGGACGACGTCTGGGACTGGCTGTCAAAGGTGCCAGACCCGGAGATCCCGGTCATCTCGGTCGTCGATCTGGGCATCATCCGCGACGTTGCATGGCAAGGCGACACGCTGGAGGTCACGGTCACACCCACCTATTCCGGATGCCCGGCAACGGCTGTGATCAACATGGAAATCGAGAACGCATTGCGCGCCCGGGGCATCGACCGGATCACACTCAAACGTCAGATCGCACCCCCCTGGACGACCGACTGGCTCAGCGACAAGGGCCGCGCCAAGCTGGAAGCGTATGGCATCGCGCCACCCCGCCCCGCAGGAGGCCCGGCGCGCTGCCCGCATTGCAAGGCCGACACGGTAGAGCGGATCAGCCAATTCGGCTCGACCCCATGCAAGGCGCAATGGCGCTGCACGGCGTGCCTCGAACCCTTCGACTACTTCAAGTGCATATGAGCAAGTTTCACCCCCTCACAGTCACCGACATTCATCACACGATCCGCGATGCTGTAGTTTTGACACTGGATGCGGGACATACGGATGCATTTGGGTTCACCCAAGGCCAGTACCTGACCTTCCGGCAGGACTTTGACGGGACGCAGCTGCGGCGCAACTACTCGATCTGTTCAGGCGTGGATGACGGGACGCTGCAGGTTGGGATCAAGATGGTCGAGGGCGGTGCATTCTCCACCTACGCCAATACCGAGCTGCGGGTGGGCGATACGCTCTATGCCATGCCACCGATGGGGAATTTCGGCGTGCCTGTCGCCCCCGACAGGGCGCGGCACTACCTGGGCTTTGCCGGCGGGTCGGGCATCACGCCGGTGCTGTCGATCCTGCGCACGGTGCTGGCGCGCGAGCCGCTCAGTACCTTTACCCTCGTATATGCGAACAGGGCGGTGCACACGATCATGTTCCGCGAAGAGCTCGAGGACCTCAAGAACCGCTACATGGGGCGGCTGACGCTGGTCCATGTGCTGGAATCCGGGCAGGACATCGACCTGTTTTCGGGCCGCATCGATCAGGACAAATGTGCAGCATTGTTCCGGTCGTGGATCAACATCGCGTCGGTCGATGTGGCGCTGATCTGCGGGCCGGAGCCGATGATGATGGCGATCAACGAGAGCCTGCTGGCACACGGACTGACCAAGGATCAGATCAAGTTCGAGCTGTTCGGCGCCAGTCAGGAGGGCCTGCTGGCCCGCAAAGCCAAGGCCAGGGCAGCGGCCCCCAAAGGCACGCAGGCGCAAATCACCATCGACGGCACGACACATGCGGTGGAGATGAGCCGCGACATGTCCATCCTCGAGGCGGCGTTGGCGCAAAACCTCGACGCCCCGCATGCCTGCCGCGCGGGCGTCTGTTCGACCTGCAAGGCCAAGGTGACGGAGGGCGATTGTGAGATGCTGATCAACCATGCGCTTGAGGATTACGAGGTCGAGGCCGGATTTGTCCTGACCTGCCAGTGCTACCCGCTCAGCGATACGCTTACCGTCGACTACGACCAGCACTGAGGGAGCGATGTGATGCGACAGGTCCACAGCTATGCCGCCGGCGCGTGGGTGCCGCCCGGCTCCGGCGCGCGCCCGATCGAAAGCGCGATCACTGGCCAGATCATCGCGCAGGCGGGCAATGACGCGCTGGATGTGGCGGCGATGCGCGACCATGCGCGCAAAGTTGGTGGCCCGGCGCTGCGCGTCCTCGGCTTTCACGAACGGGCCCGTGTGCTCAAGGCACTCGCGCTCCATCTGCAAGAACACAAGCAGGTGCTTTACG
>ERZ1740067.1028-NODE-1028-length-20331-cov-6.216216_pt1 | contig 20331 bp, 16 predicted proteins | sample MGYA00581736_ERZ1740067 | MGnify/ENA primary metagenome ERZ1740067 (study PRJEB43018, sample SAMN04849236) | marine metagenome | isolation source: floating plastic debris | place: Pacific Ocean | collected 2008-08-27 | study: EMG produced TPA metagenomics... | reverse complement strand
GACTGATAGTTTGTGTGTTAGACATACTCATCAAATCATAGAAAATAAAATTCAAAGAGACATATTCAGAAAAAAACAAAAAAAAAAAATGAGAAAATAAAAAGATCAAGGAGGGCGAGGGCGGCGGCTGGGCGGTCGGCGGCGATGGACTTGTCGCGGAGTGTCATCGCGGCGGCGAATCACGGACGGGCGTGGATGGTTGACGGATTTGGTTTGGGGGCGTGGGCCAAGGCGGCGGAGTGTATGCGCCGGCGTGGTTGGGCTTGAGGATTTGGTGTTAGTCGGCGCGGCCCACGAGGCGGAGGGTGGGCGTGCGCGCGGCTTGGGTGCGGTGCGAGCGGCGGCCGGGGATGCGGTCGGCGGCTTCGCGTGGGTCGGCCTCGGGCGGCTGGGCGTCGGCGATCTCGAAGGCGTCGAGGATTCGGTCGGCGACGATGTCGAGCGCGAGGTCGTAGCGGCGGTTGGTGCGGTCGGTCTCGGTGTCGATGGGGTTGCGGGTGAGCTCGCGTGCTGCGCGAAGCTCGGCCGCCACGCGCGACGGTGGGGTAACGCGCGATTGGCGTCTGTCGGCATCGGCCGATCGGGGGAACGTATACATGCTTCCTCGGGTCTCTCTTTCGGGCACGCTGGTTGGCGTGGCCCTGGTCTCTCGATCTTTCTCCGGGCACCGTGCGTGCCCGTCTCACGGGGAACATCGGCGGATCGTTATGGGCGTCTGAAGGGTGAGTTGGAGCGAAGTAAAGATTGATTGGGCAGGCGCGGCGGGTCGTAACGGCACGGCACCGGTTTCTGGGAATGGTTCACGGAGTGGATGGCACACACGGTCGCACGGCGATCGGCGAGGAGATGCGATGGCGACGGAAGTGACTGAGCAGGGCGTTTCGGAGTCTGGATCGGCGAAGAAGCCGGGACGCAAGGCTGCGATGTGGCTGGTGGTGTACGCGGTGGCGCTCGTCGCGGGTGGGCTGTTCGCGTTTGCGTTTGCACCCGACAAGGGTCGGGCGGTGACAGCGGTTGCGATTCCGAGCGTGTGCGCGGTGCTTGTGCTCGTGTGCGCGCTGCTGGCGTCGCTGCTGGGGAAGTCGCGGGCGCGGGGGATGATCGGGATTCACCTGGGGCTCGTGCTTCCCCTGGTGTTTGCGGTGGGCCTGTTTATTCAGGGACGGAAGGCGCTTGCGGAGGTCGATCGCTTTGAGGAGGCGGAGGCGGCGTGGGTCGCGATGGATGAGGGTGAGCGCGTGGGGCTTGATCGCGCGGCGCACTTTGAGGCTGCGGACGCGCCGGATCACAACACGTGGTACAAGGCTGCGGCGCAGCTCGGGCTTGGCGTTGCGAGTGTGCTGGCGTTCGGGCTTGTGCTGACGGCTCGGCCGAAGAAGTCGGACCGGGGCTGATTGCGCGGCACGTCGTTACGCGAAGACACTGACCTTGCGGGCAAGGTCAGTGGCACGGGAAGCGTCGACACGCGCAGTTTGATTGCGGACTCATCAGTCTCGTGCGGGCGTGGACTTGGGCGTGACGGGCTCGATGAGGAGCGGGTCGATGACGCGGAGGTTGAGCTCGTCGTCGAAGCGTGCGGAGCCGGCGATGCCGACGGTTTGGCCGACGAGGTTGTCGAGCCGGAGCTCGGGCCAGGCGGGGAGGTAGCCGAGCGTTGTGGGGCGTTCGCGGGTGTTTGTTGGGATTGATTCGAGGCGGTACATGAGGGGGAGCTCGCGGCCGTTGTAGATGGCGGATGGCGTGATGCGGCCGACGTAGTCGAAATCGAGGTTAGAGCGGAAGGTCTCGAGGCGCTCGGTGATCTGGCGCGTGGTTGTCTCGCCGGACGCGTTCGCGGCTTCGGCGGCGGCGATGCGGTTGCGGTAGTCGCGCTTGAGCGTGAGGAGCTTGAGGCGGTGGTCGAGTCGGCCTCGAATGCGCTGGTCGCGCGGGGAGTCGCCCAGGGCGGCGATGGTTGTCTCGAAGCGCGAGATCAGGCGATCGAGCTCAGCGGTGGCGAGGGGTTGGCGGCGCACGACCTCGAAGGCGTCTTCGAGGGCGAAGATCGCGGTGGTGCTTGTGGCGGGGAGGTTTTCCACGGGCTGGATGGGTGTGGCGGTCGTTGGCGTGGTGGACGGCTGGGCCTCAGGTATGGCGTCGGGCGTGGTGTCGGCGGGCGCGGTCGGCGTGGCGGGCGTGGCCGGCTGACCACTCATGGCGCGCTCGATCGCGTCGGCGCGGGCCTGGACTTCTTCGCTCACTGCGGCTTCGGCTTCGCGCGCGTCGAGTTCGGCTTGGAGATCGCTTGCTGCGGTCTCGGCGTCGGTTGCTGGGGTTGTCGTCTCTGCGTCGGCGGAAACGTCGGTGTCGGCAGCGGCCGGCTCGGGGTCGGGTTCCGGTGCGGGCTCGGGCTCTGGTTCAAGGTCGGCGTCGATGGGGGCGGTCACCGGGTCGGGGACGGGGGCTGCGATGTCGGCGGCGGTGGCTCGCTCGACGAGCGCGCTGCCGATGAAGGCGGCCGCGTCGGCTGGGGCGCGGACGATGTAGCCCTCGATCTGGTTCTCGGTGTTGCGGGCGACGGAGATGAGGTCGAGGGTGGTGCCTTCGGGGAGGGGTGTGCGGAGGACGCTCTTCCATGAGCCGGCGAGGCCGGCGGTGAGGTTGAGGGCGCGGAGCTTGGCGGGCTTGGTGAGGCGGACGGTGTTGCCGTCGCGCTCGGCCTCGTCGGCGCGGAGGGCGACGTGGATGCCGGCTGGGTACTCGACGCGTCGCCAGGCTTGGCTCTCGCCGGTGACGGTGAGGATGGTGCCCTGGGGCAGTTCGGCGACTTTGTAGAAGCGCTCGAGGTCGCCCGAGCGGAGCGGGGCGGCGTCGCGCGTGACGGCGACGGTGTAGGGCTCGACATAGGTGACCTGCGCGGCGGCCGGCGCGGCGGCGGGCGCCACGATGCTCGCGAGCCCGGCCCTGAGGAGAGCGGCGGTCATGCGGGGCGTGCGGCGGCGGATGGGTGTGGTGGGCATGATCGGCATGGTCGGCTTCTTTGCTTGGACGGGCTGGGCTTGACTGGGCTTGGTTTGACTGGGCTTGGACAGGCTGGCGGATGCGTGGCTGTCGGTGCGCGTTGGCGTCGCTCGGCTATCATCGGGCTGGCTCGCGGGTGCGGGTCTGCCTGCCGGGCTTTGCGATGCCTGAGTGTATCGCTGCGGCGGGTATTGATTGCGGCACACGTCGCCGGTGGGGCCTGTTTCTCGGTTTGCGCGTGGGTGCGGGCCGGGTGTGGGCTTGGCCGGGGTTTGGTGTGTCGCGGGCTGTGACAGCCGCGATATGAGGTGCCGACGGGCGCCCTTCATGATGAATGGAACGATGCGCATGGCGATGAGACAGCTTCACGGGCTCGGCGGGATGGCAACGGTGTTCGGCGGGTGCGTTGTGCTGCTCGCGGGATGCACGTCGCCGGTTTCGCAGGATGCCGAGCGGTCGCTGCGCGACTCGGTGGTCGAGGCGACGAAGCGCGAGATTGCCGAAGCGGAGGGCAATCCGGAGGTTCGGACGTTCACGCGTCAGCCCGGCACCGTGCGAGACACGCTGAGCGACCGGGTGCTGCCCGAGCTGGATCGGATGGCGGGGCCCGGGAGCTATTCGGATGATCCGTCGGCGGTGCCGATGCCCGAGACGCTGTACGGGTTTGAGCAGGATGTCGTGGCGATCGGGCTCCAGCGGGCGATGCGCTCGACGGTGGAGCGGAATCTGGAGTTGCAGTTCGGCCGGATCGCGCCGGCGATTCGCCAGAGCCAGGTGATCGCGGCGGAAGCCACCTTTGACTGGGTCTTCTTCCAGAACCTGGAGTACAGCAACACCGACGCGCGGCAGTTCGCGCAGACGACGTTTTTCCCGTCGTTCGACGCTCGGCACACGATCGCGAGCACGACGGGTATCCGCCGGACGCTGAGCACGGGCGGGCAGTTCACGCTTCAGAACCAGTTGACGTACGTGGACAATTACACGCTGGGGAGCACGTTTTTTCCGAACCCGGGCGAGCAGGTGGTCATCACGGCGCAGCTCGATCAGCCGTTGCTTCGCAACTTCGGCTCGGATGTGGCGCTGGCGCAGATCCGCCTGAACCGCAACGCCGAGCGGTCGAGCGTGCAGGACTACAAGAGCACGCTGATTCGGCTCGTGACCGAGTCCGAGAGCGCGTATTGGAATCTGTACCAGTCGCACCGGGACGTGCTGATTCTCGAGAGTCTGCTCCGCAAGGGCGAGACGGTGCGGGACCAGCTCAAGGAGCGGGCGATTATCGATGCGACGCCGGCCCAAATCGCCGATGCGGTGAGCCGGGTGGAGAACCGCAAGCGGCAGCTCTTGATTGCGCAGAACAACCTTCGGCGCGCGAGCGATCAGCTCAAGCAGCTGATGAACGATCCGGATTTGGCGGTCGGCAGCGAGGTGCTGTTGGTGCCGCTGGACACGCCCATCGATCAGGCGGTGCAGTACAGCAAGCTCGAGGCGCTGATGACGGCGATGGACCATCGCCCCGAGGTGTTGCTCGCGGTGTTGAGTTTGGACGACACTGGCATTCGGCAGACGGTGGCGGCGAACCAGCGGCTGCCGCAGCTCGATGCGCGCTTGCAGCTTCGGCTCAACGGGCTCGATGGCGACGTGGGCGGGGCGTACGACGAGGCGTTTAGCGGCGAGTTCATTGATTACCTCGCGGGCATCTTCTTCGAGCAGCCGATCGGCAACCGCGCAGCTGAGGCGCAGTTCCGCCAGCGGCGGCTCGAGCGGATGCAGGCGGGCATCTCGTACCGCAACACGGTGCAGAACGTGGCGCTGGAAGTGAAGACGGCGCTGGACAGCGTCGGCCTGAACTTCCGGTTGATCGAGCAGGCGCGTGATGCCCGGCTCGCGGCGAGTGAGGTGCTGCGGGCGCTGCTGGTCGAGAAGGAAACGATCCGCAGCTTGACCGTCGAGCGTCTTGATCTCGAGTTGAGCCGGCAGGAGACGCTGGCACAGCGCGAGCGGGACGAGGTTGCGGCGCTTGCGGACTATCAGCGGTCGATCGCGACGCTGCACGCGGCGATGGGAACGGCGCTTGAGCGGAATCAGATTGATTTCGTGGTGCCCGACCCGGTAGATGCCGAGCGCTAGATCGAGGGACACGCATGTCTGGGACGGGGGCCTCACATGATCGGTGACGGCGGGACGGACTCTGGACTTCGTGCGATCGACGCGGCGGCTTCGCGGCTTCGCGGCGGCGGGCTGGTCGCGTTTCCAACCGAGACGGTGTATGGGCTTGGGGCGGACGCGGTTCGCGAGGACGCGGTGGAGCGTGTGTTTGCGCTCAAGGGCAGGCCTCGCGGGAATCCGTTGATTGTGCACGTGGCGGACGCGGCGATGGCGCGGGGGGTGGTGCTGTATTGGCCTGAGGAGGCGACGGCGATCGCGGAGGCGTTGTGGCCCGGGCCGGTGACGATGGTGCTGCCGCGGGCGGGTGTGGTGCCGGCGATCGTGGCGGGCGGCGGGCCGACGGTTGCGGTGCGGTCGCCGGACCATCCCGTGGCGATGGCGCTGCTTGAGGCGTTCGGCGGGCCGATCGTGGGGCCGAGTGCGAACCGGTCGGGGATGGTGTCGCCGACGCTTGCCGAGCACGTGCGCGGCGTGTGGGCTGAGGACGAAGTGATGGTGCTCGACGGCGGACCTTGCCGGGCTGGGATCGAGTCGACAGTGGTGCTGATGGGCGATGAGCCGAGGGTGCTTCGGCCCGGCGTGGTTTCGGCGGCGACGCTCGCGGGTGTGCTTGGGAGGCCCGTGGGCGAGGGGCCAGTGGATGTGGATTCCATGCGGGCGGGTGCGGTGCTGCCGAGCCCGGGACTGCTTAAGCGGCACTATGCGCCGCGGACGCGGGCGGTGCTTGCAGATGATGTGGGCGGCGCGGTGGCGGGCGTCGAGCACGCGGTGGTGCTGGCGATGGGGTGGGTGGGTGATGGTGGCGATGCGGAGTTGATCCGGATGCCGGGGTCTGCAGCGGAGTACGCGGCGCGGCTGTACGCGGCGCTGCACGAGGCGGATGAGGCCGGGGCGGACCTGATCGTGGTGGAGCGGCCTGCGGTGGTTGGGTCGGACGCGACGATCTGGCACGCGGTGCTCGAGCGGCTTGGGCGGGCCTGCGGCGGATGAGTGGGCGTGCCCGCGTGGGCGGGGTGCTATGGTCCCCCCCACCCCTGCTCGCACGGCGCTGGCGGCGGGGTGGTGCGAGTTTTCGGCGCTGTCGCAGCTGATGTACACGCCCTCGCGCGGGGGCAGGGATGGGACTGATCGATGGCTGAGAAGATTCGTATCGCGGCGGCTGAGGGCGACGGCATTGGCCATGAGATCATGAAGGCGGCGCGGAAACTCTTCGACGCGGCGGGCGTGAACGATCGCGTCGAGTTTGTGCCCGTCGAGATGGGCGAGCGGGTGTTTGCCAAGGGCGACTCGCGCGGCATGACCGACGAGGCGATGCAGACGGTCGAAGAGCTGGGCATTCTCTTCAAGGGCCCGATGGGCACGCCGATCGGCGGGGGTGGCAAGTCGATCAACGTGAGCCTGCGCAAGATGTACGGCGCGTTCGCGAACGTGCGGCATTTCCAGGCGCTGCCGGGCGTTGAGACGGTCTACTCGAAGGCGGGCGTGCCCGTGGACTTTTACGTTGTTCGCGAGAACATCGAGGACACGTACGGCGGCATCGAGCACCGGCTGACCAATGACGTGGTCGAGTGCAAGAGGTTGATCTCGGCACCGGGGTGCGACCAGGTGCACCGCGAGGCGTTTGAGACGGCGCGGCGCCTCGGCATCACGAAGGTGCACTGCGGGCACAAGGCGAACATCATGAAGATGTCCGACGGCCTGTTCCTCAAGCGCTTCTACGCGATGGGCGGGGAGTATCCGGATATCGAGACGACGGACGTGATCATCGATGCGTTGTGCATGAACCTGGTGATCCGGCCTCAGGAGTTCCGGATGGTCGTGCTGCCGAACCTGCAGGGCGACATCGTGAGCGACTTGGCGGCGGGCCTGGTCGGCGGCTTGGGCTTTGCGCCGAGTGCCAACATCGGGCACCACATTTCCATCTTCGAGGCGGTGCACGGCACCGCGCCGGACATCGCGGGCAAGGGGCTTGCGAACCCGACGAGCCTGATCTTGTCGGGCCTGATGATGCTTCGGCACGTGGGCCTGCTCAAGGAGGCGGCGATCATCGAGAACGCGATCTTCGCGGCGCTCGAGACCGGGGCGCACACGGGCGACTTCGGCGACAAGGACAAACACCCGACGCTGGGCACGGCTGACTTTGTCGATGCGATCATCGCGAAGCTCGGCAAGGGGCCCGAGACGCGCGAGGCGACGCCCGTGCCAGATGGTGCCGAAGCGAAGCTCGATCGGCCCGAGCGGCCGCGGCACAACACGCTGATGCGTACGTTCGAGACGACGCAGAGCGTGTTTGTCGGGTGCGATATCTATCTCGACACGCTGCTGAGCCCGCAGGAGCTGGCGGATCGTTTGCAGGCGTTGTGCGAGAAGACGCCCTTTAAGCTGACGATGATGAGCAACCGCGGCACGCAGGTGTGGCCGAGCGGATCGGTGTACACGGAGATCGTGGACTACTACCGCGTGCGGTTTGAACTTCGCGACATGCACGCCTCGGCGAGCCTGGGGCAGAGCCCGATCATCCGGCTGCTCGACCGGATCGCGGAGAAGTTCCTGGTGACCGACTTCCAGCCGCTGAAGCACTTCGATGGTGAGCCCGGCTACTCGCTGGCGCAGGGGCAGTAGGACCGGCGGCGGGGTTTGGATAGGCTGCGTTCCTCTTTGGAAGGGGAATCGGCCATGGCCAGGATGACGTGTACCGAGACGATTGACGCGCCCCGCGCAGCAGTCTTTGCGCGCTCGACCAACATCGACGGCTGGGCCGACGACATCTCGGGCATCACGAGGATCGAGCGTGTGACCGAGGGGCCGTTTGGCGTGGGCACGCGGTTCAGAGAGACGCGCGTGATGATGGGCAAAGAGGCGACCGAGGAGTTTGAGGTCACCGAGGTCGTGCAAGACGAGCACTACACGATGGCGGCCGAGTCGTGCGGGACGAAGTACCTGAGCACGTTTCGGTTTGCCGACGCGCCGGGCGGGGGTACCGCGGTGACGCTCGAGTTTGAGGGCACGCCTCAGACGATGATCGCGAAGGTGATGGGCGCGGCGATGGGGCCGATGATGAAGAAGATGATGCGGAAGGCGATCGCGCAGGACATGGCGGATCTCAGGGCGGCGTGCGAGCGGGCGGGCTGAGCGAGCGCGCTCGATCGCGACCGCTTCGGCGAGGACTGTTGCGCCGCTTGCTAGTCTTCGTCGGGGCGGATGAGGTGTTCGATGCGGTCGTGGTGGTCGATGAGGATTTCGTCGGCCTCGTGGATGAACAGGCCGTGGTCGATGATGCCGGGGATGTCGTTGAGTGATGTGGAGAGTTGCTCGAGGTTCTCGTCGGACTCGAGGGTGACATCGAGGATGAGGTTGCCGTTGTCGGTGATGAAGGTCTCGCCCTCGGCGTTGCGTCGGACGACGCCGTTGTAGCCCATGTCGCGGATGCGGTCGCGGATGGAGGTGAAGCCGTAGGCCATGACGGCGATGGAGAGTGGGACATCGGTGCCGACCTTGTCGACGACCTTCTCGGCGTCGACGAGGTAGAGGGTGCGGTCGGAGGCCCATGCGACCATTCGGCCGCGTGCCATGGAGCCGGTGGAGCCTCGGAGCACGCGGAACTCGCGGTCGACCTCGTCGGCGCCGTCGAAGAAGTGGTGGACGCGGCTGACGCGGTGGAAGTCGATCACGTCGAGGCCGAGCTCTTTGGCGAGGGCGTCGGAGCGCTCGCTGGTGGCGACGCACTGGATCTTGAGCGATTCGTTGTGGACGCGATCGGCCAGGGCGCGGATGGCGCGCTTGGATGTTCGGCCGCTGCCGAGGCCGACGAGCATGTCGGACTGGACCTCGGCGATTGCCGCGGCGGCGAGCGCGGCGGTGCCGATGCCCTTCTCGTTGGCGTCGATGCTGGCTTGTGCGGCGGCGGTCGTTTGGGGGGTTGTGTCAGCCAAAGGAGATCCCTTGTGCGAAGTGGAATTGTGTGCCGAAGTTGATGGTGCATGTCTGGCGTCGCATGTACGCCTTCCATGAGTCGGAGCCGGACTCGCGTCCGCCGCCGGTGTCTTTCTCGCCGCCGAATGCGCCGCCGATCTCGGCACCGGATGTGCCGAGGTTGACGTAGGCGAGGCCGCAGTCGGACCCTGCGCCCGAGGGGTTGAGGAAGCGCTCGGAGGCGCGGATGGAGCCGGCGAAGAGGGCCGAGGAAAGGCCCTGATCGACGGCGTTATTCTCCGCGATCGCGTCTTCGAGGTCGGTGTACGTGAACACATACAGCAGCGGCGCGAAGGTTTCGTCCTTGGCGATCGGCAGGTCGAAGGAGGGCGCGCGGACGACGGCGGGGTGGACGTAGTTGCCGGGCTTGCCGGCGACGCGGGCGCCGCCGCAGAGGAGCTCGCCCCCCTGCTGCTGCGCGGCCTTGACGGCCGACTCGAACTGGTCGACCGAGCCCTGTGTGATGAGCGGGCCGACGCGCGTGCCCTCGGCGAGGGCGTCGCCGATCGCGGCGCTCTCGACGGCGGCGACGAGCTTCTTGGTGAAGTCGCCCGCGATCGATTCGTGCAGGTAGAGGCGGCGGGTGGTGGTGCACCGCTGACCGGCGGTGCCGATGGCGCCGAAGACGATGCCTCGGATCGCGAGGTCGAGGTCGGCGTCGGGCTCGACGATGCAGGCGTTGTTGCCGCCGAGTTCGAGGAGCGTCTTGCCGAGGCGGCCGGCGACGACCTGGGCGACGTGGCGGCCCATGCGGCAAGAGCCCGTTGCAGAGATCAGGGGGAGGCGCTTGTCGGCGATGAGGCGCTCGCCGACCTCGTCGTCGGTGCCGATGACGAGGCGGAAGACGCCGGGGTGGCCCATCTCGGTGGCGACGCGATCGGCGATGGCGTTGGTCGCGATCGCGGTGAGCGGGGCGAGGAGTGAGGGCTTCCAGAGCACCGTGTCGCCACAGATTGCGGCGAGCATGGCGTTCCAGCCCCAGACGGCGTTGGGGAAGTTGAATGCGGTGATGACGCCGATGGGCCCGAGGGGGAGCCATTGCTCCATCATGCGGTGCTCGGGGCGCTCGGATGGGATGACCTGGCCCGGCAGTTGGCGGGAGAGACCCACGGCGAAGTCGGCGATGTCGATGGTCTCTTGGACCTCGCCGATGCCTTCGGCCCGGATCTTGCCGACCTCGAGGGCGACCAGCTCGCCCAGCGGCTCGCGGAGGCGGCGGAGCTCTTCGCCGATCGCGCGGACGACCTGCCCGCGGACGGGTGCTGGGACAGCACGCCAGGCGTGGAAGGCTTCGACGGCGGGGGCGGTCTCACGCTCGAGATCGGCGGCGGTGTCGAGGCGGATCGAGGCGATGGGCTCGCCCGTGCTCGGGTTGTCCGAGACGACTCGGCCCGGGCCTGCATCGGACGCGGGGCCGAGGCGTGGGACGCAGGCGACACCGAGATTTTCCAGCAGCGGGTGGGGCATGGGGGAAGGTAGGGCTCCGACGAGCCGCGACCGTGAGGGAGCGGTTTTGCGCGACGGTTGCCTGAGAGAACGGCCCCGCTTCCTGACGGCGCGGCTCGTCTCGAATCGCCGTCGGTTAGTCGTCGCGTTCGGGTAGGTCGCGGAGGAAGGGGATGAGGCGGTCGAGGGTGGGCGACTCGGCGTCGCGGACGTACGCGCCGCTGACGGCGGTGCCGACGGCGAGGGACTGGTCGAGCGGCATGCCGAGGGCTTGGGCGAAGGCGAAGCCGCCGTTGAAGTGGTCGCCCGCGCCGGTGGAGAGCTTGGGCGAGGCGGTGAAGGGGCCGGTGAACCAGGCGGCGTCGCCCGCGGCATTGGCAGCGCCGGCGCCCTCGCGCGGGTGGATGACGATCGTGTCGAGGCCGGTGGCTTTCTGGAGTCGCACCGCGGCGTCTTGCACGCGCGCGGCAAGCGGGCGATCGTCGGCGAACGCGCCGGCGTCGATGACGCGGTTGATGCGCTCGGACTCGGAGAGGTTGAGCCCGAGCGTGACGGGCGCGAGGGTGTTCATCTCGGCGAGGAGCGCGAGCGCGTCGGCGATGTCGCGGTCGGTGCGCTTGGCGGGGTCGGAGAGGTCGATCATGACGCGGCGGGGCTTGCCCTGTGCGTGCGGGGGGAGCGCGGGGAGGAGCTCGTCGATCATGCCTCGCCAGATGGAGGGGACGCCGCCGGAGAGGGTCCAGTTGACGTTGGCGATGAGGGCGGCGTCGGTGGCGAACTTGACAAGCGCGTCGAGGCCGACGGTTGTCTTGAGGTGTTCCCAGGTGATGATCTGGACGTTCTGCGGCTTGCCGAGCATGAGCTTGCCGTCGTGGAACTCGAGCGCGTCGGTGTGGCCCGGTGCGGCGACGGGGATGATGGTTTCGCAGCGCTTTGCGAAGCTGCCGAAGAGGGGCATGAGCGCGCTGTGTTCGTCTTCTCGGCCGATCGCGCCGATGTAGGTGGTGGGTGCGCCGAGCTGGGCCATTGCGCCGGCCATGAGTGGGCCGTTGCCGCCGAAGCGGGTTTCGATGTTGACCAGCTCGATGTTCGCCGACTTGCCCGCGGCCTTGGCGATGCGTTCGGCGTAGGCGGGGATCGTCTCGATGCGGGCGAAGTCCATGGTCTCCATGGAGTGGCGGCGGTCGACGACGTGGATGATCTCGTCGACGAAGCCGTCGAACCCGGCGAGCACGGGATGGTCGGCGATGTGCGTGGTTGCGCGGGCCTGCTCGAGGGCTTCGGCGGCGGCGGTCGCGATGGCTTGGCGGTCGGAGGCGGGTGTGTCGGAATTGGCTGACATGCAACAGTGAAGGCTTGGTTGGAGGGGCGGGCAAGGTGGGTCGGACGGAGTCCGACGCGCGGGTCCCTCGGCTCACGCCGAGGGCTCGCAAGAGATGAGAGGCCGTACAGTCTGAGCATGCATGACCTTTCTGAGATCGTTCTGGCGACGGGGAACCCGCACAAGGTGGCGGAGCTGCAACCGATCTTCGCGGCGGCGCTTGGGGACGCAGTTCGGCTGGTGTCGCTTGGGCAGTTCGAGGGACTGACTGAACCGATCGAGGATGGTGGGACGATCGAGGCGAACGCGCGGATCAAGGCGCGGGGGTACGCGGCGCAGACGGGCAAGCCTTGCCTGGCGGATGACTCGGGGCTTGTGGTCGATGCGCTCGGCGGTGCGCCCGGCGTTGATTCGAGCCACTATTGCACGGACGGGCGCGAGACCGGCATGGATCGGCCGACGCGCGATGCGGCGAACAATGCGAAGCTTTTGGGCGCGCTTGAGGGCGTCTCGGCGGCGGATCGGACTGCGCGGTTTTTGTGCGTGATGGCGCTCGCGGTGCCGGGCGTCGATGAGATCGTTGCCGAGGCAAGGGGTGCGTTTGAGGGGCGGATTGGTGAGCCGCCGCGCGTGCCGGCGGGCGATCAGGGGTTTGGGTACGACCCGCTGTTTTTGATTGGGCCCGACTATTCGCAGACGGGTGCGGAGCTTGCGCCAGAGGATAAGAACCGGATCAGCCATCGGGCGCTGGCGGGGGCGGCGATGGCGACGCGGCTGCGGGACTTGGTTGGATGAGGCTGCGCGGATGAAGAGCACTGACCTTGAAGACGAGGTCAGTGGCACGGGAGGGATGTGGCGGCCTTGATGATGAAAGTGCCGGGGTCGCGTTGCCGCGGGCCCCGGCGGAGAGAGAGATGTGCGTCAATATAGGTAGTTTGGGCAATCTGTGTGTAGCGGATGTGCGCTGCGTTCGGGACGGGTTACGGAGCGCATGAAAAACCGCCGGGACCGTGGGGGTCCCGGCGGCTTGATGGTGCGTTGAGAATCGCCTGATAGTGGGTGTTATGAGCCGGGCTAAAGATTGCGCGGGGGCTTATGAGGGCTTGTTGTCGTCGTCCTTGACCTCGTACTCGGCGTCGATGACGTCGTCGTTCTCAGAGGCGTTGCCCGCCGACTCTGACGCGCCGCCCTCGGCTGCGTCCTCGCCTGGTGCACCGGCGTTCTCGTAGATCGCCTTGCCGAGTTCCATGACCGACTGCTCGAGCTCGGTCATCGCGGCGGTGATCGGGGCGGCGTCGTCGCCCTTGAGCTTGGCTTCGAGATTCGAGACGGCCGACTCGATCTTGGAGCGGGTTTCGCCCGAGACCTTGTCGCCGTGCTCTTCGAGCTGCTGGCGGGTTTGGTGGACCATCTGGTCGGCCTTGTTCTTGGCGTCGACCAGCTCGCGGCGTGCCGCGTCGTCGGCGGCGTGGGCCTCGGCGTCGGCCTTCATCTTCTCGATCTCGTCGTCGGACAGGCCGCCCGAGTTGGTGATCTTGATGTCGGCGGACTTGTTGGTCGCCTTCTCGGTGGCGCTGACGGTGAGGATGCCGTTGGCGTCGAGAGAGAACTCAACCTCGATCTGCGGCGTGCCGCGGGCGGCCGGGGGGATGCCCTCGAGATCGAACTGCCCGAGCAGGCGGTTGTCGGTCGCCATCTGCCGCTCACCCTGATAGACCTTGATGGTCACGGAGGGTTGGTTGTCGGCGGCGGTCGAGAAGATTTCCTTCTTCGACGTGGGCACGGTGGTGTTGCGCTCGATGAGCTTGGTCATCACGCCGCCGAGGGTTTCAACGCCGAGCGAGAGGGGCGTGACGTCGAGCAGGAGCACGTCCTTGACGTCGCCCTGAAGAACGCCGCCCTGGATCGCGGCGCCGACCGCGACGACCTCGTCGGGGTTGACGCTGCGGTTGGGCTCCTTGCCGAAGATCTCCTTGGCGATCTCCTGAACCTTGGGCATGCGGGTAGAGCCGCCCACGAGGATGACCTCGTCGATCTTGGAGGGATCGAGCTTCGCGTCGCTCAGCGCGTCGAGGCAGGGCTTGCGGAGGCGCTCGAAGAGCGACGCGGCGAGCGATTCGAACTTGCTGCGGGTGAGCGAGAGCTGGAGGTGCTTGGGGCCGTTCTGGTCGGCGGTGATGAAGGGCAGGTTGACGGAGGTCTCCTGCATGGTGGAGAGCTCGGTCTTGGCTTTTTCGGCCGCTTCCTTGAGGCGCTGCATCGCCATCGCGTCGCCGCGGAGGTCGATGCCCTCGGTCTTCTTGAACTCGTCGGCGAGGTGGTTGATGAGGGCGTCATCCCAGTTGTCGCCGCCGAGGTGGGTGTCGCCGTTGGTGGAGAGGACCTCGAAGACGCCGTCGCCGACGTCGAGGATGGAGATGTCGAAGGTGCCGCCGCCGAGATCAAAGACGGCGATCTTCTCGTTGGTCTTCTTGCCGAGGCCGTAGGCGAGTGCGGCGGCGGTGGGCTCGTTGATGATGCGCTCGACCTTGAGGCCCGCGATTTCGCCGGCGTCCTTGGTTGCTTGGCGCTGGGAGTCGTTGAAGTAGGCCGGGACGGTGATGACCGCGCGCTCGACAGACTCACCGAGGTAGTCCTCGGCGACCTTCTTGAGCTCTTGGAGCGTGAAGGCGGAGATCTCCTGGGGGGTGTAGGTCTTGTCGCGTGCGCTGACGGAGACGAACTCGCCGTCGCCGCCGGTGATGCCGTAGGGGATGAGCTTCTCTTCGTCGGCGACCTCGCTGTGGCGTCGGCCCATGAAGCGCTTGATGGAGTAGATGGTGTTCTTGGGGTTGGTGACCTGCTGGTGCTTGGCGGGCTGGCCGACGAGGCGTTCGCCCTTGTCGGTGAACGCGACGACCGAGGGGGTCGTGCGGTTGCCCGAGGAGTTGATGAGGACCTTGGGCTGATCGCCCTCCATGACGGCCACGACGGAGTTGGTCGTGCCGAGATCGATTCCGATGATTTTCGACATGCTGTGTTTCCTTTCCCGGGTGCCCTGCGTGGGCGGGGCCCCCTGCTGCTGCCGGACCAGGTTGCAAGGGTGGTGCCAGCGGCCGGTGGGCGGGCAAAACCGGCTCGGGAGGCACTAGAAGGCGGGTGCGGCTTGGCGTGCCCGCAAGGAGGACGGGATGGGGCCGGCGGCGCTGCCGATCTGGCAGACGACCGGAAGAGGCCCACGGGGACGATCTCGGCGGGCTGGGAGTGGACTTTCCGTGGTGAAAAGGCGATACTTTCAGAAATCATTGAAACTTCGGAATGGGTCGGCGACGAAATCGCTGGTAGCCCTCTGCTCCCGGAAGTTTGGAGAAAGCCCGCGATGATCACCGCCTCACCAACTGTGTCGCACGCCGCGCCGCCCGCCGACCCGCGTTCTGCTGGTGCGTTCCGCGATCCGCGGCTCGCGGCGATCGCCGACAAGGTGGACCGGGGCGAGCGCCTCACCATCGACGACGGCGAGGTGCTCTACACCACGGCTGACATCTACTCGGTCATCGGGCTCGCGCAGCGGGTGCGCGATCGGCTGCACCCGGGGGTTGGCTATTACAACATCAATCGGCACCTCAACTACTCGAACGTGTGCGCGCTGTCGTGCAAGTTCTGCGAGTTCTATCGCAAGAAGGATGACGAGGGCGCGTACACGCGCGATCTTGATTACATCCGCGAGCAGGCGGGCGGCGCGGTGCAGAACGGCGCGACCGAGATGCACATCGTGGGCGGATTGCACCCGTACCTGCCGTGGGAGTACTACCCGGACATGATCCGCGCGATCCGCGAGGTTGCGCCGTCGCTGCATGTCAAGGCGTTCACTGCGGTCGAGCTTGTGCACCTGGCGAAGATCGCGAAGCGGTACAAGCGGGCGGATCGCAAGGCGGGTATTCGGTCGATTCTCGCCGAGCTCAAGGACGCGGGGCTTGGCTCGCTGCCGGGCGGCGGCGCCGAGGTCTTCGACGACCGCGTGCACGATTCGGCGTACAAGGGCAAGATCCGCTCGGATGAGTGGCTCGATGTGCACACGGTGGCGCACGAGCTCGGGCTGAACTCCAACGCGACGATTCTGTACGGGCACATCGATCAGCGGCGCGAGCGGCTTGTGCACATGGAGATTCTTCGGCGTGCGCAGGACCAGGCGCTCGATCGGCTTGGGTACGAAGGCGTGAACGGCTTTGTCGCCGACGGGCTCGCGGCGACGGCGGAGATCGAATCGCCGGTTATTACTCTCACGCGCGAGGGCGTGGAGCAGCCGACGCCGGCGATGAGCGATAGGGGAGGGTACTTCCAGACGATCATCCCGCTGCCCTTCTTCCCGGATGGCTCGGAGCTTGAGCACCTGCCCGGGCCGAGCGGGCTTGAGAACCTGCGGACGCTTGCAATCGCACGGCTCATGCTCGACAACTTCCCGCATGTGAAGGCGTTCTGGATCATGCAGACGCTGCCGATGAGCCAGTTCATGATGCAGGCGGGCGCTGACGACATCGATGGCACCGTTGTCTGGTATGACATCACCACGGTCGGCGGCGCGAGCACGCACCAGGAAACGACCGTTGGCGATCTGCAGAAGGCGATCGCGGACGCGGGGTACGAGGCGGTTGAGCGCGACACGCTGTATCGGCGGGTCGAGCGGGACGCTGAGGATGGTCGGAAGTGGTCGGTGGTGTCGTCATGACCAGCGACGACGGCCTACCACGAGAACCCTCGCCCGGCGTCGCGTCGCTGGGCACCAAACAACGTGCTTTGCTGTGCGCGTGGGCGTTTGTGTCCACGGCGCTTTACGCGCTGACGGCTGTGCCTTTGCGTGGCTTTGCCGAGGAAGTGCTTGGCGCGGCGATCGGTGTGGCGATCTCGGCGGGCGTTGCGTGGATCGCGTTCGGGGCATCGCTGCTGATTGTGTCCCGGAGGTATGGGCGTGTGTCGCACTGGTTTGACTTGTGCCTGCGCGTGATGGGATGGGGCGATGTCGCGCTGCTCGGTGGCGGGCTGATTGTGCTGGGGCTTGCGACGCTCGGAACGTTGTGGGGCGCGGCGGTCTATGGGCACCTTGCGGTGATCGCGGTTTCGGCAGCGACGATGGCTGTGCTGATGTTCCGCGGCGCGGCTCGCATCGGGTGCCCGGCGTGGGTCACGGCGCTCGTGTGGATCGGCGTGCTCAATGGCGTGTTCGTTGTGTGCTTCGTTGCGCTTTCGGGTAAGCTTGGGTACGGCGAGTGGTTGCGTGAGGTTTTCGGGTTGGCGGCGTCGAGCGGAGGGTGAGCAGTGCCGATTGCGATGCCGGTGCCCGTGACGATGGTTGGCAGAATCGATGAGTGCCTGCTGCTGTCGTATCGCGTGGCGTCGGAGGCTGTTGAGCACCTTGTGCCGAAGCCCTTGGAGCTTGTGACGCACAAGGGGTTCGCGTTTTTCAACATCGTGGTGTGCCACATCGATCGGATGCGGCCGAGGGGCGTGCCGGCGTGGGGTGGGGTGTCGTACCACCATGTCGCGTACCGGCTGATGGTGCGCGCACAGCGCGGCGATGGGACGGCGTTCCGCGGGCTGTACTTCTTGCGGAGTGATGCGGACTCGGGGCTTGTTTCGTTGGGCGGGAATCTCGCGAGCGAGTTTCGGTTCAACGTGGCGGAGGTGTCGCTGGGGATGCACGATGGGGTTGTGTCCGCGGCGGTGCGGTCGCGCGATGGCGTTGGCGATGCTTCGCTGGAGGTTGATACCGGATGCTCGCCAGAACTGCGGGAGGACTCGATCTTCGAGACGATGGAGCTCGCGCGGAGCGTGCTCAAGTACGCGCCGATGGGGCTTGCGCCGCGCGGCGATCGGCGCGTTGCGCTCGCGGAGGTGTTTCGCGATGAGCTGGACTGGGATGAGCGGGTGGTTGGCGTGAGCGATGCGCGGTGGGCGTTCTTTGACTCGATTGGGGAGTCGCTTGGGATCGAGCCGCCGGTGCTTGAGCTGGCGACGCGTGTTGCGCCGATCGACTATCGGTGGCGGCTTGGCCGGACCGAGCGGGTGGCGGGCTAGCGCGAGGCTTCGTTTGGCATCGAGTCCGCGGCGGCGAGTTCGGCCTCTTCAAGTGCTACGGCCTCGTTGAGCGGGAGTGTGTCGAGGGTGCGCATGCGGTCGATTTTTTGTCGGCGGGTTACGACGTGCTGGGTGTAGAGCATCGCGCCGGCGCCCGCGACGGCGACCAGGCCGCAGGCGATCTGCGGGGCGGTGAGGACTTCTTTCAAGAAGATGTAGCTCGCGGCGGCAACGGTCAACGGCTGGAGCTGGACGACGCCCGTTGCGGGCGCGACGCCGAGCGTTGCCATCGCGTTGAAGTAGATCACGTGCCCGGCGGCGAGCCCGAAGATCACGCTGAGAATGAAGATGAACCACTGGTTGCCGTCCATGGCGGTGAGCTGGGCGACGGGGCCTTCGGATAGCAGCACCATGAGCAGGAGCATCGCGCCACCGACGTAGATGCTGATGACGCTGAAGGAGAGTTGTGCGCTCACGCCGGCGAGGCACTTGCGAACGGTCATGCCATAGCCGGCGTATCCGATGCCCGCGATCGCGGCGAGCGCGACACCGAAGATGTCGCGATGGCTCGAGCCGGCGCTATCGGCAGCTGCGCCGAAGACGCCGGGCGCGAAGGCCGCGACACCGATGACGCCGAGCATGACCGCGAGTGCGCCGAGCAAGAAAACCGGGCGTCGGATGACGACGCGTTCTGCCGGAAAGAGCATGGCGGCACCGATCGCGGTGGCGACGATCTGGAAGCGGAGTCCGAAGGTGACCATCGCTGCGCCGGTCATGTAAAACGCGCCGACGAAGGCGACCTGCGCGACGATGCTAAAGGACGCCGGCAGGAGCGCGCGCTTCCAGAGCCCAGCGGGGAACCCGCCTCGCGCGATGGTCAGTATCAGCAATGGCAACCACATGAGGGCCGCGAGCCCGTAGCGCCAGCCGTTGGACGCCCAGAGGTCGAACACGCCCGTGAGGTGCTCAACGAGCAGTGGTGTGATGGTCCAGCAGACGAGGGCACCGACCGACCACGCGATGCCCGCGCCGGTCACATGCGGAGCGTCGGGCGTCGCGGGGGTGTTGGGCACGGTGCGAGGGTAGGCGGGGGATTTGGCAAATACGGGCGGGACGCCCGTGCCACCGAGATCGTCTAGCGGGTTTGGCCGGTGCCTTCGACGATGAAGCGTTGGGTGGTGAGTTCTTCGAGGCCCATGGGGCCGAAGGCGTGGATTTTGGTGGTGGAGATGCCGATCTCGGCGCCGAGCCCGAGTTGGAAGCCGTCGTTGAAGCGGGTGGATGCGTTGGTGATGACGCAGGACGCGTCGACGCGGCGGGTGAACTCGGCGGCCCGGGTGTCGCTCGTGGTCAGGATCGCTTCGGTATGGCGCGTGCCGTGGGCGTCGACGTGGCGGATCGCTTCTTCCATGTCGGCGACGACTCTCACTGCGAGGTCGAGCGAGAGGTACTCGTGGCCCCAGTCGGCTTCGGTGGCGGGGACGACGTGCGGACCGGCGGCGAGCTTCATCGCATGGGTATCGGCGTGGATTGTGACGTTGTCTTGCGCGACGCGCTCGGCGAGGGCGGGGATGAACTGGTCGGCCATGGTGCGATCGACGAGCACGCACGCGGTCGCGTTGCAGGTTGCTGGTGCGCTGGCTTTGGCGGTGGCGCAGATCTCGATTGCGCGGGGGAGGTCCGCATCGGGCGCGACGTAGATGTGGCAGACGCCGTTGAAGTGTTGAACGGTGGGGATGCGTGCGTGCTCGTGGACGAAATCGATGAGGGATCGGCCGCCGCGGGGGATGACCAGGTCGATGGACTCGTCGAGCGTGAGGAGGTGCTTGATCTCGTCGCGGTCGGAAGTGGTGATGGCGGTGATGGCGTGGGACGGGAGGCTGTGCTTGCTGAGGACGGTACGAGCGAGGGCGGCGAGGGCGGCGTTGGACTCGCTCGCCTCGCGGCCGCCCTTGAGGATGCAGGCGTTTCCGGCCTTGAAACACAGGGCAAACGCGTCGATCGTGACGCCCGGGCGGGCCTCGTAGATCATCATGATGACACCGAGCGGGCAGCGGACTTTCTTCACGCGCAGGCCGGAGGGGACTGTCGCGTCGCGGGTGACCGCGCCGACGGGGTCCGGCAGTTCGGCGAGCTGATTGAGGCCCTCGGCCATCTGTTCCAGACCCGCTTCGGTCAGCTCGAGGCGGCGGAGCTTGGCATCGGCGAGGCCCGACTCGCGGGCGGCTGCCATGTCGCGGGCGTTGGCGTCGAGCACGTCGGCTCGCGCGGCGAGGATTGCGGCGGCGAGATCGCGCAGGACGGCGTTCTTGGTCGCCGTTGATGTTGACGCGAGCACGCGGGACGCGGTGCGTGCCGAGGCTGCGGACTCGGTG
>ERZ1740067.1027-NODE-1027-length-20355-cov-5.248571_pt1 | contig 20355 bp, 16 predicted proteins | sample MGYA00581736_ERZ1740067 | MGnify/ENA primary metagenome ERZ1740067 (study PRJEB43018, sample SAMN04849236) | marine metagenome | isolation source: floating plastic debris | place: Pacific Ocean | collected 2008-08-27 | study: EMG produced TPA metagenomics... | reverse complement strand
GCGGCATGATATTCTGCGTTTTCGGACAGGTCGCCATGGGCGCGCGCTTCCGCGATCGCCTGGATAATGGCCGGCCTCTCCACCGACTTCAGATGTTTGATGTCCGACTCTAGCTTATCAAAGCCAGCTTTGGTCATCGGGAACTTTTCCATGGTTCTAGTCCAATCTAGCGAGCGTTTTCCGCCCAAGTGGGTTCCGGTTGGGCGTCAGAAAACGCGACATACAAAAAATCGAGGATGTGTGGCCTTTGTAAAAAGGGCCGCGCGGCCTCGTCTTGTTCCTTGTCACCCCGACACAAAGAAAGCGTTCCCGCCCGGTCTAAGCCGGTCGGCAACGCCAACGCCGGTTGTAAAGGATCACTGATTATAGTGTTGGAGGGGTGTGACTTCAAGACCACCCTGCCGCAGGGCATCAATTGCGCGGACCGCCGCCTTTGCGCCGGACAGCGTCGTAATGCACGGAATCCGGCGGTTGAGCGCGGTTGTGCGGATGGAGCGGCTGTCCTCGATGGATTGCGCGGTTTCCGTGGTGTTGAAAATCATATCCACATCGCCATTGATGAGTGCGTCTACAATATGCGGCTGACCTTCCAGCACCTTATTGATACGGGTGACAGGGATGTCTCTTTCACTCAACCAAGTGGCGGTGCCGCCGGTCGCTAGGATAGAGAAGCCCATTTCCACCAGCCGTTTGGCGGGCGCGATGATGTCCTCCTTGTCGCTGTCCTTCATCGACAGGAAGACGGTGCCCTCAAGCGGCATTTTGATGCTCGCGCCGAGAAGGCTTTTCGCCCGTGCGCGATCGAAATCCTTGTCGATGCCCATGACCTCGCCCGTTGACCGCATTTCAGGGCCGAGCACCGTATCGACACCGGGGAAGCGGGAGAAGGGAAAGACCACCTCTTTCACGGATATATGGGAGGGGGCGGCGGGTGGCAGGTCGAACGTCGACAGCTTCTCCCCCGCCATCACCTTAGCAGCAATGCGAGCAATGGGCGCGCCGATGGTTTTGGCGACAAAGGGGACCGTGCGAGACGCCCTTGGGTTCACCTCAAGCAGGAAGATTTGCCCATCCTTAATCGCGTATTGAACATTCATCAGGCCCCGAACGTTAAGCGCTTTAGCAAGCGCAACGGTTTCTTTTTTGAGCTCGGTGATGGTCGCATCATCAAGAGAGTAGGGCGGTAGGGAGCAAGCACTGTCGCCGGAATGGACGCCCGCCTCCTCAATATGTTCCATGACCGCGGCCACATAGACGTCTTCGCCGTCGCAAATGGCATCCACATCGCACTCAACGGCGTTTTGGAGATATTGGTCGAGGAGAAGGGGGGTCTTCTCGGACAGGACAATCTGCCCACTGTCTAAATAGGTCTCCAAATATCTCTCTAGGCTGGGCCGGTCGCGGATAATCTCCATGGCCCGCCCGCCAAGGACGAAGGAGGGGCGTGTCACAAAGGGAAAACCCACCTGCTCGGCGACGTCCAAAACTGCGTCCCGCGTTGCGGCGGTCGCGTTGAGCGGTTGTTTGAGGCCCAAATTCTGCACCAACTTTTGGAACTTCTCACGGTCTTCGGCGAGGGCGATGGCCTCCACCGAGGTGCCAAGGATGGGCACGCCTTCTTCCGCTAGGGTTTCGGCGAGGTTCAGGGGCGTTTGACCGCCATACTGAACAATCACGCCGAGTAGCTCGCCATTCTCTCGTTCTTTGGTGATGAGTTCGAGAACGTCTTCGGCGGTGAGGGGCTCAAAATAAAGCCTGTCCGACGTGTCATAGTCCGTGGACACGGTTTCGGGGTTACAATTCACCATCACGCTTTCAATGCCCACATCGGCAAGGGCGAAGGCCGCGTGACAGCAGCAATAGTCAAACTCGATCCCCTGGCCAATACGGTTGGGGCCGCCGCCAAGGATAATGACTTTCTTGCGATCCGATGGGTCCGATTCGCACTGGGCGAGGGCTTGGCCGTTGGCGCCATCGCCAATGCTAGCGATAGGTGGTTCGTAGCAAGAGTACATATAGGGAGTGACAGCCCGGAACTCGGCTGCGCAGGTGTCGATCCGTTTAAAGACGGGTTTTACCCCAAGGTTACGGCGGTGGGCGCGGACTTCGGCCTCGGTCCCATCGCAGAGTTGTGCCAAGCGTTTATCGGAAAAGCCCATGGCCTTCAGCCGCCGCATGCCCGCTTCGTCGGCGGGAAGGCCCTGACGTTCTATCTCTTCCTCTGCATCCACAATCCCGCGAATTTGTTCCAGGAACCAGGGGTCGTAGGACGTGACAGAGTTCACCTGCTCTACCGGCAACCCAGCGCGCATCGCCTCGGCTGTCACGCGAAGGCGCTCAGGGGTCGGCGCCGCCAAGGCGCGACGGTAAGCGTTGATATCGTCATCGCCGCCAAGGTCATCAATTTTAATTGGGTCGAGGCCGCAAAGGCCGGTCTCCAACGACCGCAGGGCCTTTTGCAGGCTTTCCTAGAACGTCCGACCACTCGCCATCGCTTCTCCGACCGATATCATAGCGGTGGTGAGGAGCGGCTGGGTGCCCGGGAATATCTCAAATGCAAAGCGTGGGAACTAGGTCACCACATAATCGATGGTGGGCTCAAAACTCGCGGGCATGGCGCCGCCGGTGATGTCGTTCCCCAGCTCATCAAGGGTGTAGCCGACGGCGAGTTTCGCTGCGACCTTGGCAATGGGGAAGCCCGTGGCCTTGGATGCCAGCGCCGAGGAGCGGGAGACCCGCGGGTTCATCTCGATGACCACTAAGCGGCCATCCTCGGGGTTCACAGCGAACTGAACGTTTGAGCCGCCGGTTTCCACCCCAATCTCCCGCAATACCGCGATAGAGGCATTCCGCATACGCTGATATTCACGGTCGGTAAGGGTGAGGGCGGGCGCGACGGTCATCGAATCGCCCGTGTGTACCCCCATTGGGTCAATATTCTCGATGGAGCAGATGATGATGCAGTTGTCCGCGCGGTCGCGAACCACCTCCATCTCAAACTCTTTCCACCCAAGGAGTGATTCGTCGATAAGCACCTGGCCAGTGGGCGATGCATCAATCCCTGCCCGGATGATCCGCTCATACTCATCCTTGTTGTAAGCAATCCCCCCGCCTGTACCGCCCAGGGTAAAGGCGGGCCGGATAATAGCCGGCAGCCCCACCTCATCGAGGGCCTTCATCGCCTCGGCATAGCCCTGGACGCGGTCATAGCCGACCACTTTGCCGGCCTCATCCTTAATCTGGGGGCTTGTGGCGATTTGGGCGCGCGGGTTTTCGAGGCCGATCTTGTCCATCGCCTTGCGGAATTTCTCGCGATCCTCGGCCTTGTCGATCGCGTCGGCTTTGGCGCCAATCATCTCCACATCATATTTGTCGAGGACGCCAGCGGCCTCCAGCGATAGCGCGCAGTTGAGCGCCGTCTGGCCGCCCATGGTGGGCAGAAGGGCGTCGGGCCGTTCCTTGGCGATGATTTTTTCCACAAACTCCGGCGTGATGGGCTCCACATAGGTGGCGTCCGCCATTTCGGGGTCGGTCATAATGGTGGCGGGGTTCGAGTTCACAAGGATGACCCGATACCCTTCTTCCTTCAGCGCTTTACACGCTTGCACCCCCGAATAGTCGAACTCGCAAGCTTGACCGATAATGATCGGTCCGGCCCCGATGATGAGGATGGATTGGATGTCGGTACGTTTGGGCATGAAGGGGTCCGTCAATGAGAGGTGCGAAGCGCGCAAATTGACGGGCGTCTACAGAGCCCCGCGCCCAAGAGCAAGAACTCTTAACGGTTGAGGCGATGATTTTCCTAAAATTGTCGAGAAAGGGACAAATCGATCTTCAGCCTGTTTCGCTACTATTCTTCTAAAATTTGTGGGGTTTGGAGATCGAGAGATGGCCGAAACGGCAATCCTTGTGGACATCAACCGCTATGATTGCCGTCTGGCCATCATGCGCATGGAAGGCGATCGGCGCCCGGTTTTCTTGAATAACCGGACCGAAACGTGTCGGGACACATCGTCCTTTATGACGCTTTTGGCCGAGTACCGTGAGGCCTATGAGGGGGCACGTCCGCGCCTTCTGGGGCTTTCCATTGATGGGCTAGCAACTGGCACCGAAGTGAAGCCCACCCATCAAGGGTTTGGCGTCGATACCGATATTCTTAAGGCGCAGTGCGGTTTCGACGATATTTTTGTGATGAATTCGGCCGCTTCTGTTGCGTCATCCTTACCCTGGTTAGAGGCCTCCGACATAACGCCCCTTGCAAGGCCTGGGGAAGCGCAGCCCCCGACCTTTGGGGTGGGGCGCTATTCCCTCATTGCCTGCGGTGATGGGATGGGGGTTGCCAATCTGGAAATCCGTGAGGGGACAGACCCAACAATCCGCGATTCAGAGGCTGGCCATATCGCGCTTGCGATGCCGTCCCGTCGATGGACGAACTTGCTTGGGGCCTTGGTGGATCGGTTTGGTTTTGTCAGCCGCGGTCACGTGCTGACCTATTCGGGTCTTCTGCATATCTATGAAGCGCTGTGTACGGTCGAAGGCGTCGTGCCGACAACTTTTACGCCGAAAGAGATCGCCCTTTACGGCACCACCGGCGCTGATCCTATGTGCGAAAAGACACTGTCCTTTTTCTATGAGGCGTTGGCAACGTCCGCTGGGGACGCGACCTTGGGTATGTTCGCAAAAAACGGGGTCGTGCTTTACGGTGGTCTTATTGACCGGACCCTCCCCACCCTCGACCCGACGGAGTTTCGTGATCGTTTCGAGCAAAAAGGTGTTCTTTCGCATTTTGTCCGTGATGTGCCGACCTCTATTATTCGAAACCGCAGTGCTGGGCTGATTGGTCTTGCCCGCGCCGTGTCCCAGCGCATTGTGACCGAGGCGGCGAAACGTCTTGCGCCGATGAGGGGCTCGGTGCTGGCGGAAGTTGCGGATCAGTTTGAACAATCGGCCTTTGTCGTTGGGCCCGACCTTAATCTTGTTGGGTCAACACCTCAGAATTGGTTTGACCTGCCTGGGGATGATACTCTCCTGTCAAAGGGCGCGCCACTCGTTGAGTTGTTGAAGGCTCAAGAACAAGCCGGACAATTGGCCGATGGGGTGACCGCTGAATGCCTGTTCGAGAAGTTTCGGGGGGGAACGGCTTTTCGGTATACGCGAAAGGTCTTTGATGCGCGTGTGCTGGAGTGCCATGCGACCCCCCGCGCGGTTGGTGGTTTTGTGGTGGTCGAAACAGACCGTACTCAAATCAATAGGCAGACTCAAGAGCTTCAAACAATTGCGCGTACCCTACGGGTACAAAAGGACAAGGCGGAAGCTGCCAGCACGGCGAAATCCGAGTTTGTCGCTAATATGAGCCATGAAATCCGAACGCCCCTCAATGGCGTGCTTGGCATGGCGGACGTCCTTAGCCGCACAAATCTCGAACCGACGCAAAAGGACATGCTGGATACCATCGTCAGCTCTGGTCAGTCCCTCCTGACAGTGATTAATGATATCCTCGACTTCTCAAAGATCGAAGCTGGGAAAATGCGTCTCCAGAGTGAGCCTACGGATGTGCGTGCTTGTGCCGATGAGGTCGCCGCTATCTTAGCGGCAGAGGTAGATCGAAAGGGGCTAGAACTCATGGCCCGTTTTCGTCCCGGTACCCCGCAATGGGTGATGGGCGATGAAGGTCGGTTGCGGCAGGTGATGACGAACCTTCTTGGTAACGCCGTAAAGTTTACAGAGACGGGTCACATTCTTCTCGATATTTCAGGTGAAGCGGTTGGGGAAGATGCCGTTCTCACCATTCATGTGACCGATACCGGTTGCGGCATCCCCGCTGATAAGTTGGACGCGATCTTCCAGTCCTTTGAGCAGGTGGATGGTTCCTCGACGCGGGAGCATCAGGGGACAGGTCTTGGCCTTTCCATCACCAAGCATATGGTGGAGCTGATGGGCGGGCGTATTAGCGCCTCAAGCGTCCATGGTGAAGGTTCAACGTTCACCATTTCCCTGACACTGCCTATTGCGCCGGCTCAGGCCTCCAGCATCGATGCATCTACTGACGATTTAATTGGCCGTCATGTCCTTATTGTCGATGACCAGCCGGTGAACCTGACTATCTTAGAAGAACAGATTGCGGCTTGGGGGTGCGAGGTGACGGCTGTCTCCAGCGCTGCCGCCGCGTTGGAGGCGGCGGCGATTGCTGCGGCAACCGATTCTCCGTTCGACATTGCTGTTCTTGATTATCAGATGCCGGATGTGGATGGCATGCGCCTTGCCATCGCCATGCGTGAAGAAGGGTATACAGAGTTACCACTCGTCCTTCTGACGTCAGTGGGGTGCGTTATTGCTCGACCTGACCTCCAGGATGCAGGTTTTGCCGCACATTTGGTGAAGCCCGCGCGGACAGAGTCGCTGCGGCACGCGCTTCACCGTGCCCTCCTGAAACAGGAGGCTGCAGCGGGACCCCAAGCTGGGGCCGCGGCATCCATCCTCACACTGAGTGATGAGGTCGGCGCGGCGACCTCCAACGCCGTCGAGGGGCCGCGTCTTTCCGTCCTTGTGGCCGAAGATAATATGGTGAACCGTATGGTGATTAAATCCATGTTGGCTGATGGCGGCTATGATCTTATCATGGCGCCTGGAGGCGAAGAGGCGGTGGCAGAGTTCAGAACCGCGAATCCCGATATTATTCTGATGGACGTATCAATGCCCGGTATTGATGGTTTAGAAGCGACCCAGCGCATTCGCGATCTTGAGGCATCCTGGGGCGCGGAACAGCGCGTGCCTGTTATCGGCATCACCGCCCATGCCATGCCTGAAGATAAGCAAAAATGCCTCGACAGTGGTATGGACGATTACCTCTCCAAGCCGATCACCCAAGAGAAGCTGGTATCGGCGATTGAGCGGCACAGGGCCGCGTCTTAAGTCATCTTCTTATTCCACGACCAAACTCTGTACCCGATGTAAATAAGGATCGCCTGTAATACTAAGCGGATGATTGCAGCCGATAGCGGGGCGATCACCGGATCGGGGCGCACCAAATCCCAAACATGAAAAGGGGTATAGGCGATGCAAATCGCTGCGAGCAATACCCCTCCAAAGGCTCTAAACCGGGGTATAAGGAGCGCGATGCCCGTTCCCGTTTCCGCGATGCCCGCCACGATATGAATGAGGTCCCGTGGCCAGGCTTTGGGGATAAACCCATTAAAGGTCTCCGGCGCGACAAAGTGGGTAATTCCCCCTGCCATCATAAAAAGAGCTGGTAGAATGGTGACAATCGTTCTGATGATCATCGTGATATTCCTTTCAAGCCACGGCATAGAAGCCTAGGTGAGAATGGAGTGCCGAGAGGAAAACCGGCTACCCTGAAGCGGAAATTTTAAAGACCGAACTGCTCCTTGACGCCCGCAAGATAGGTGTCATCGTCTGCCGCCTTTCGGTTGCTTAACAAATATTCCGCATCCTCACCAGCGCGGTAGCGCAGTTGGCCGGTGCCGTCGGTAACGGCTGTCCAAATGACTTCTGCCACAAGCTCAGGCGGCGAGGGCGGAAGGGCATTATTCTGCATTGAGGCGACCATTGCGTCCATGACCTTTTGATATTCCTCAATAGACGGATCGCCCACGTAATCGCCTGACCGTCCGCTGAAATCGGTTTCAATGAGGCCGGGCTCAACAATTTTCACCCGAACGCCAACCGCTTCCATCTCATAGTGAAGGGCTTCGGAGAGACCCTCCACCGCGAACTTTGTTCCATGATAAAGAGAGCCAAGGGGGAAGGTAATCTGCCCCCCGATGGAGCTGATATTGACGATGGTCCCGCTTTTCCGCGCGCGCATATGGGGGATGACCGCCTTCGTGACCTCATAAAGGCCAAGGACGTTTGTATCATATTGGCGACGGATACGGTCCATGTCGAACAGCTCTAATGGGCCGTAGGCCCCGTAACCCGCATTATTGAGAAGGGCATCAATCGCGCCAAACTTGGACAATGCGGTACTAACGGCGTCTCTGATGGAGGCGCTATCGGTGACATCCAGCCGGGTGACGAGGACATTTTTGAGGGCTGCCAGCTCTTTGCCATCCTGCGGATTTCGCATGGTGGCAACGACATTCCACCCTCGTGCGTGAAAGTGTTTCGCGGTGGCTTTGCCGATCCCAGAGGAGGCGCCTGTGATGAGAATAGTCTGTGTCATGATGTACTCCTTGGGTTTGAACGCGCGGGACTAAGCGGGAAAGCGCGCATTGGCGCCGGCGGCGATGTCGAACACATCGCCGGAGATGAGAGCAGCCTCTTCAGAGCAAAGGAAGGCCGCCAGTCCGCCCACCTCTTCAGGGCCGTAAAAGCCAACGGGCATCATATGGAGCTGCTTGGCGGCATCTTCGAACTGCTCCCAGGTAAGGGTGGTGCCTGGGATCATCGTCGAGAGGACATAGTCATTTTCGAGCAATGCCGTGCGCACCAAGGTTGGGCACAGAGCATTGACGGTGACATTGTGGGGGGCCAGGGCCTCGGCGGTGGATTTGGTAAGGCCGATCACCGCCCATTTACTGGCGCCATAAACCGGGAACCGTTGCGCCCCCATTCGGCCGGTGACGGAGGATATCATGACGATACGCCCGCTATTCTGCTGACGTAGGATGGGGGTTGCGGCCTGAACCGTCTTGATGACGCCTTTGAGATTGATGTCGAGGACGAGGTCGACTTCCTTCTCCGACAGCTCCTCCAAGAACCCCGTCTGGGTGATGCCAGCGTTTGGGATGACGAAATCAAGGCGCCCAAAGCTCTCCATCGCCGCGGTGATAGCGGCCTTTTGTGCCTTCATCTCCCGCACATCGCCTTTGATAGTGATGCATGAGACACCGTGCCCCTCGATCTGCTCTTTCGCGGCTTCAAGGTCCTTTTGCGTCGCCAGCGGATAGGGCACCTCAGCAATTTGGTCGGCGACGTCGAGGATGACAATGTTGGCCCCTCGTGCGGCGAGGGCATTGGCGCAGGCGAGGCCGATGCCGCGGGCGCCGCCGGTGATAAGGGCGGCCTTGCCGTCAAAGTCCCTTTGGGCAGACCCGTTTGCCTGTTCTGCCCGCGCCATTCCCATAACGCTGGCGGCGATGCCGCCCCCCAGGGCGCCGGACATGAGGGAGCGCCGTGCGGGGTTTGTGGGCGCCTTGCTTGAATCAGCGGATGAACGATCGCGACGTGTCGACATGAGGGCTTCTCCTTGGTGAGGCCGAACCTGGTTCATTTGCACATTTTGGGTGCATATGTAAAGCAATTGCACACGTCAAGTAAAATTGTGTAAGGGGCGTTATGAACGAAAAACACCTTCCGCTGATCGAGGCGGCTCTCAAACGGTTCGCCCATTATGGGGTCAAAAAGACCTCAATGGCTGAAGTGGCTGATGACGCCGGCGTTACCCGCCGAACGCTGTACAATGCCTTTGCGAATAAAGAGGAGGTGATCTTCGCTGCTCTCTTGCACTATGCGGGGCAGTCTAAGAAGGATGTGGAGAGAGATTGTGAGGGAGTTGAGGGTGCCTCCCAGCGGCTCGATATTCTGTACCAACACCTTGTGTTGACCCCTTACCAGGCGATGCAACATTTCCCCCATATGGGCGAGGTTTTGGAGGTCGGGGAAAGTCTTCCACCTGATCAAAAGGCGGCCATCAAAGCGGAATATGTTGGCGCCATACGGCTGGTGCTGGCGCCTTACGAGGCCCATCTAAAGCGCCATGATCTTTCCCTTGATGACCTGTGTGTCTTTATCAAAGGGGCGATGACCCAGATCAAAGGCGATGCGGAGAATGAAGAGCAGCTATCGGTATTGTTCAATACACTGAAAGCCATGACCATGGGTCTGGTGCTGGAGTCATAAGGTGGGTTCGCGACAAAACAACAAACCCTTGAAGAACGTGGAAGTGATTCAAGCTAAAAACTATACCGCGCGCTGAAGCGCACCTGGCGGGGTTCTGTGGGGTGGAAGTGGATATCTTCTACGGGAGAGGCCTCTCCTGGGAGTTGGGACTCAAAGAAGTAGCTGATATCAGTATCCTCAGCATCGGTCGCATTGAGCAACTCTAATGACAGCGTGATGTCCTGCCACTCGTAGCTGCCAGAGAGATTGGTGATCGTGGTGGGGTCGGAGGTTACGGAGCCGTCTTCGATCAAGGGGGCCTCGCCGAAATGCCGTAGTCGTGCGCTGAAGGTCCAAGGGTCAAGGCGCGCATGCACCCCGCCACCAATCACACTTTCGACGGCGCCCGGAATTTCGGTTTCATCGCCAGGGATGTCGAACTCTGCATCGGTCCAGGCCGCGGATAGATCTGCCGTCAGCCAATCCGTGGGCTGCCAAAAGAGGCTGGCCTCAACGCCGGTGCGGGTGGAGGCGTCATTCGCCTCGGTGGTCCCGGCATCACCGACAAAAACAAGCTCTGAATCAAGGTCCAGGGTGAAGAGCGCCAGCGACGCGCGCCAAGGCCCCCGCTCAATCCGTGCGCCAAGCTCTGCCCCTTCGGCCTGCACAAGGATCGGGACTATGTCGACGGGATCGCCGCTGATGGGATCAGCGGTGATTGTCGCGCCGCGGACATCGTTGGAGTGAAAGCTTTGGCCGTAATTAGCGTAAAATTCGAGATTGTCCGTCGCGCGCCAGGCGAGGGCGACGCTAGGGCTGATAAGGCCGTCATCCGCGGAGCCGCCATTGGCCGGTTCGCTAAGGGCGGTGACGTCGGCGTCATAATAGTCTCCCCGGACGCCAACAATGGTCCGTAAGCGATCAGTCAGGGCGTATTCAGCCTCTCCCCAAACGCTGAGGCTGAATTGCTCGATACTGTCGCGCCGCACAGTGGAGAGCCGCTCGCGGCCCGCCGTGTTAAAGAGGCCAATGTCAGTAATGTCGTCGTAACGCGCATCTGCGCCTAGGCTTACGCTAAAGCGATCCGTTAGATCCCGGTGATGTGAGATACCGCCGCCATAATAGGTGCGATTGTCCAACTGCTCGAACTCGTCGCCATTGACCGGGTCATTCGCGAAGTAAGTGAAGTTGGAAAACAGGCTGAACTCATAATCGATAGCATACGCATTAAATTGTGTTTGGGCGCCGTCACTGTGATTATATTTACCTTGACCACTCAGGCCGAGGCGTGTGGTTTCACCGCCAAGGTCGGGATCAATAAAGCCAAACCGGTCAATGAGACCAGACTTAACAGCGCGCAGCGGCACTTGGTCGGTGGACGTCCAATTGCTGTCATAGGCAGTGGCGGAGATCTCAAAACGCCACGGGCCGGTCGCGTGGATCAGCTTGGCAAAGGCGTTGAGCTTTTCAAGGTCTTGATCGAGGTCCCACGGGCCATCATAACTTTCAGCCTCTAAGGCCAGTAGAACCGATGTGTTCTTGGATATATCGAAATCAAAGGCGCCGACACTCCGGAGATAGCCGAACTCGCCCACCGCGACCTGGATAAAGTCGTGATCAAGCCAGTCATAGGTGCTGTACCAAGCGGAGCCAGCGGCGGAAAAGTCGCCCGTCGATGCGCGATAGGGCCCTTTGCGGAAATCCACGCGCTCAACAATTTCAGGGATCACAAAGTTGAGATCAAGATAGCCCTGGCCATGTCCGTGGGTGCGCAAGTTAATGGGGACGCCATCCAGATTGGCAGAGAAGTCCGATCCGTGATCGAGGTTAAATCCACGCAGAAAATACTGGTTCGCCTTGCCTTCCCCTGAATGTTGGGTGGCCACGACGCCGGGGATCACTTCGACCAGTTCGCCCGTGCGGGAGAGGGGGCGATCCTCAAAGTCAGCATACCCTACAACCCCTTCTGAGGCAGCGCCGGTCTCTCCGACGAGGTCCAAGCCTCGACCATAGATGATGAGTTCCTCCGTCGCTTCACCGTTCAAATCCCAATAGATAGGGGGGTGCGCGAAGGCCGAAGAGATACTTCCAAGAGTAAGCGGTGCGAGCAGAGCGAAAACGCTGTTCATCAATCTGTCCATTGCTGTCGAGACGTTACGACGTGGACGCCTCTCTCTCATAGATTGTCATACAGAATGAATATCGAAAATCAATATGGGACCGCGTCTATTCAGAGGGGAAAATGTGACAGTTTTCTAACCTGGACCCTGACTATTCGGCCCGGCCGCGCCGACCACGGCGTCGCCCACAAAAGGGTTCGTTGCCCGTTCAGCCCCAAAGGTGCTCATCGGTCCGTGCCCGGGAACAAAGCGGACATCATTGCCCAGGGGCCAAAGCTTTTGGGTGATGGAGTTGATCAGGGTCTGATGATCCCCCCGCGGAAAATCTGTTCGCCCGATAGAGCCTTTGAAAATCACATCGCCAACGAAGGCGAGCTTGGTGGGCTCATTATAGAAAATGACATGGCCCGGCGTGTGACCGGGGGTGAAGACGACTTGGAAGATATTCCCCCCCAGCTCTACTTCATCACCATCGTCAAGCCACCGGTCAGGCACCACATTTCGGGCGTCCGCATCCATGCCAAACCGTTTCACTTGCTCTGAGATTTGGCTGAGCCAGAAGGTTTCCTCCTGATGCGCCCCTTCGATAATAGCGCCCGTGCGATCTTTCAGTTCCATGGCCCCCGACGCATGGTCAAGATGTCCGTGGGTCAGCCAGATTTTTTTGACGGTACCCCCCATGGCTTCGGCCTCAGCGAGAAGGCGATCCACCTCACCGCCAGGGTCGACGATGGCCATGTCTCCGTTCGGGGCGAGAATGAGGGAGCAATTCTGCTGGAACGGGGTCACGGGTACGATTTTCACCGTGAAGGGGGGCTCTTGGCTCTCAGGCGATTGGGTCTCTTGGGTCATGCCCTCGTGATAAAGCGCGATACAGGTCTTGGCCAGCATTAACCGTAAGACGCGAAAGGGTGACCGCCGTCACATGCCCAAAGGGGAGAAGCGTCTACCGTTCTCTTATCGCTGTCTCAAATGAGTTGAGAAAAAGCGGCCAATAAAACGAAGAATATGAGAGAGACGATGACCGTTGTGAAATCCGCTATCTTAGTGTTGTCGCTGTCACGGTGGCGACCCCATCGTCAGCCTCCGCGGGTGAGCGGCCTGCTCACTCAACCAATCTGACGGTTGCCACCACCGCGCTCGATCTCAGCCAAGAGCTGGGCGAGGTGCTAACCCTGTCTTTGCGGATGCCCACGCGGACGCTCCACACGCGCTTTGCCATCCTCGATCAAGAAGCGACCACCGCCCTTGCTTTGGCCGCTCCTCATCTTCATGCCGAAGATATTGTCATCGCTGGCGGCATGACGTCCCCTGCGATTGTGTCTTTGCAGAAGTAAGCTACCGATGATGCTCAATGTGGCTTTCAACAAGGGCCGCATTGTACGTTCGCAAAGCCCGAATTTGTGTCAGAGTGCCGATAATTTTGGAATCGTCGCGGTCCGCCACCACGGGCATACCGTCTAATTGAGCATCATTCATCTGTGCCAGGGCTTCGCCTAAGCTTTGGTTGGCAATCAGGCGGGGGGCCTTGTCTTCAAGGGGGGCGGCCTCGTCCGGCATGGGGCGCATCACATCCCGTACCCGGATCGTTTGAAGGATGACCCCTTGGGGGCCATCGGATAGATCATAGCCCCGCTGGTTCAGCTGATAGTGGAACCACGAGCTGCCGAAGAAGGATTGCGCCATCACCGTGGCGATGCCCACGGCAATCATCAGCGCCGCGGTCATCTCATAATCGCCCGTAATTTCAAACACGATAAGGGTCGTGGAAATAGGCGCCCCAATAATGGCGCCGGACACCGCCCCCATGCCAATCATGGCGTAAAAGGTGGGGCTGGAAATCGCATCGGGAAAGAAAAGGCCTAGCGCTGTGCCAAAGGCGGCGCCGGTGATGGCGCCAAGAAAGATCCCGCCCGAGAATACCCCCGTTCCAAACCGGCAGGAAAGGCAGAGCACCGTTGCCCCCATTTTCATGACCAGAAGCATAATCAGAAGGGGGAGCGCATAGTTACCGGCAAGCGCCTCACTGGTGGCTTGATATCCAACGCCCAGGACCTCGGGCATGAAGATCGCGATGACCCCCATGCCGACGCCGCCTATAACGGGCAGCGCTGGGGCGGGGAGGCGTTGTTTCGAGATCAGCTGACGGACAATTTTTCGGCCCTTCGCCGCTGATTGTAAAAAGGCCCAGGCCACCATGCCGCAGAAAAGCCCCAAAAGAGCGCCCAAGGGAATCTCAAAGGCGCCGGTACTCGTATAATCGGGGATGGTGAACTGATGGGTCTCTTGCAAATGCGCGCGGGAGATCAGCAGCGCAATGACGCTCGATAGGGTCACCGGCCCAAAGACCGATAGGGCGTAATTGCTGAGAATGACTTCAAGGGCGAATAGGACACCGGCAATGGGCGCGTTAAAGGCCGCCGCCACCGCTGCCGCGGCGCTGCACCCGAGTAAGGTCCGTGCCTCCCGCGCGGGGATCCCAAACCGTTCGGTGAGGGTCGTGGCAATCGCCCCGCCCATGAGGACCAGCGGCCCCTCCCGTCCGGTGCTGGCGCCGCAGCCGAGGGCTACAGCCGTGGCAACGGTGTTGGTGGCGCCGGCGGCGAGGGAGAGGTTGCCCGGTGGGCTGGCGCGGGCTTCGATCACTTCAGCGACCCCCTGGCACCTTATATCGGGCAGTATGCGGTATTTTTGGGCTAGCCATAAAATAAGCGCGACCGCGATACCGCCTAAGACCGGCACCAAAAAGGCCCGCCAGGGCTCAAGACCGCGGGCCCCTTGCGCGAGGAGCTGGGTGCCCTCACCAAAGCCAATGTGGGTCAGCCATTCGATCCCCACCGTAAAGCCAATGACCCCATAGGCGGTCAGTACACCAACAGCAGCGGCGAGGAACCAAACGCGCCAACTCGATACAGCACCAGCCCGCCTTGCTGAATGGCGCAGCCAGAGACGTAAGCGGGTGAGGGGTGACGCGATCATAATTGCGATCGCCGCTATCATGGTTTGTAGGGCGTGTCAGGGGCGTAATAGGACTTCGATGTCCCGTTTAGCCCTCGCTCATGTTCTCTCGCCTTTTTTATGCCTTGCTGCGAGCTGTCCGAAGAACACGATTACTGTTAGGAGAGATACTGCGGCTAGCGCTATCGCCAGATCAACCATGACCGTCTCGCAAGCCTTATGTGGGGCTTTTGACAGACAGTTTATTGGACCCATGAGGCCTTCTGGATGCCTAATCTCATTTACGCCTCCCGCTAGTACTGAGTAGGCGGCTAGAAACCCGCAAACCAAGAAGAACAAGGCTGCACGCAGTGCAGAGATGAATACGTCGCTCATTCACCCTCTCCATAATTAGCAACAGTACAGAATGGTTGTTGTCGTTCGAGAATACGTAGTTTGTTAGTTCTTGGTGAGCGCCGGAGTCAAACCGAGTTTGTCAGCTGGAAGGTGTGTTCTTGTCTGCGAGTAGGCTACTTCAAGTCGAGGTAAGGTATGATCCCTGCTCTCAACATGTCACTGACTGCCATGGCAATCAAAGCCGCGCGCGCCCCGGGCGAGGAGTTGAGTGCCCTCACCAAAGCCAATGTGGGTCAGCCATTCGATCCCTACCGTAAGGCCAATGACACATAGGCGGTCAGTACACCAACAGCAGCAGCAAGAAACCAAACCCGCCAACTCGAGACAGCACCAGCCCGCCTTGCTGAATGGCGCAGCCAGAGACGTACGCGGGTGAGGGGTGACGCGATCATAATTGCGATCGCCGCTATCATGGTTTGTAGGGCGTGTTAGGGGGATACGTCATCACGTAAGATGGATTAAAGCTAAGGCATAGCCGCCGCGGCTGACGAATTGCCCGAAACCTTCCGGGGTGTTACATATGTGGCCTATCGTTATAGGCCCATGAGGGGGGGACCGATGTTGTGCGATCACCATTATAGGGCGCTGGGGCTTGTCCTCCTCACGATTTTTGTATCGAGCGGTTGCGCGGCGCCATCGGGGACGGTTTGCGATAAGTCCCCGGGGGATTGTCGTGGTGTCAGTCGCCACGACTCATGGAGGCTATCAGAACAACAAACCGCCGAGCGTATCGCCCAGTTCAAAGACGCTTTGGTGCGTACGCGGCCGGACGTTTCGGATATTACGCGATGTCGGCGGGAGGTATCCCTCGCTGTCGGAACACGGGGCGGCAATTTTAGCTATGGGGCGGTCTGCACCGTTCGTATCGGGGGTCGACCCAGACTGGCGATGATTTGCAACGACGATATGGTTGGCCATTTCGGCTATGAAGAGGTGAATAGGCTTCCTTCTTTAGACAAGGTTGCGTCATTCACACGGGATAATTGTGCTGGCGGCTAGAAACAGACCGTCTTAATGGCTTGCGTCACGCTGAAATTCGGCGACCAGCGTGGAGCTTGGGTCACACCTGCTTATTTCGCTTACATCATCTTCACGAATTCACGCCTGCCACGGGTTTGCCGCAGTTCGGACTATGGTAAGAGCATCGCCGGAAATTCATTTGGGGCTCATTATGACCAACCGCCAACATCTTCTTCTTTCGCTTGTCGCTGCGGGTACGCTTGGGGTTGCCGCGCCTGTGGTCGCTCAGGTGCAGGGCCAAAACGGCCAAAGTGTTATCGATCAAAACCGTACCGATGAGCGGCTTGATCGCCTCGAAAATGCCCTGAGGGATCTGCAGGGGGTCGTCTACTCGGTGGAGGAACGGCAAAATGGCATCACACGGGTGCCTGTCAGCTATGTCGGCACACCGGGGGTAGCGGACACCGCCGCGGCTGCAACTGTGGGTCAGGCTACTGCTTTACCGCCGGGGTCCGAGGCGACTTTCTCCATTCGGCTTAATGCCATCGAATCGGCCCTGGCCGAACTCACCGGACAGGTAGAGGAGATGCGGTTCAAACTCGACCGGCAGCAGGATGCGCTAGACCGCCTCGGGTCGGGTGCAGGGGGCAGCAGCAGTGGCGGTGTCGCGCCACTGGGCCTACCAGCGTTCGATGGTGCTGCGCCCATCTCCGCGCCCGGGTCAGCACCCGTCGATGCCAGCGGTGGCCCCACGGACCTTGTCAGCGGTGAAGCCCCAACAGCCCCAGCCGCATCTGCCATTGTGGTCAACCTGCCCGATGATCCGCGGTCGGCCTATGAGGTGGCTTACGACTCTGTGCTAGCGGCCGACTACCCTCGCGCCGAGGCCGCCTTTAAGGCCTATATCGAAAAATTCCCAAGCGCTGAGCAAACGCCCGATGCAAAGTTCCTCCTTGGCGAAGTCTATCTTGCCACCGGCGCGAACAGTGATGCGGCGCGGGTGTTCCTCGATCACGTCAGCAGCTATGACAATGACCCCCGCTCGCCTGAGGCCTATCTGAAGCTTGGGATTGCCTTCTCAAGGCTTGATCGCCCTGATGAGGCTTGCCGTGTCTGCCGTGCAGGGACGAAAAAAGATCCCTCTATGAGCGGCCCTCTTAAGCGTCAATATAGTGATGAGGCGGCAAAGGCGGGTTGCTCCTGACCTTAGGGGATAAAGCGGATCTCGCAATTGATTGGAGGCTTCTGGGGCCTCCGGATGGAACGCCAATTGCGGTGGCTGTATCGGGTGGGGCTGATTCCTTCTCCCTGCTGCATGCCCTGTGGTCAAAGGGCTATGCACCCCTTGCACTTACTGTCGATCACGGGCTCCGCCCTGAAGAGAGGCATGAGGCTGAGCGTGTTGCGGCCTGGTGCAAGACGCGTAAGGTCCCGCACCATATCCTGACATGGAAGGGCGACAAGCCTGCCAAGGGCGTCCAGGCGGCGGCCCGGGCGGCCCGCTATCGCCTATTGATCGAGGCGTGTGCGGAGCAGGAGATTGATCGCCTCGCCACGGGCCATACCCTCGATGATCAAGCCGAAACGCTCTTTATGCGTCTGGGGCGTGGTAGCGGAGCGGGGCTTGGCGCCATGCGGCCAGATAGTCTTGTCGCAGCGGGGGGAGGGGCGCCGATCCGCCTTTTACGGCCCATGCTCAAGACCGCTCGTCGGGGCGAAAGCGCTCATTACGCGGCACAGCATGACCTGCCGGTGGCGAAGGACCCCAGCAATGATGATGAGGGATATGAGCGGATCCGGGTGCGGGCGCTCCTGCGGGCGCTGGACCTGCAAGACCTGTTGACCCCCGCAGCCTTGGCGCGATCCGCGCGCCGGGTGGCGGCCCTTACTGATGCGCAGGGCCGGCATCTCACAGCCCTCCTCGCGCGGGTGGGGCAGGAAGCGGTGCCGGGGGTCGTTCGCCTCGATTTTGAAAGGTTTGCCGTCGACGTGGACGACCAGCGCGCCCTGGTCGCAAGGGTGCTCTCGGCTATCGGCACACCGGTCCAAGCGGATGATGTCGCCTTGGTGCAAGGTTTGGCCCAGGGTCAGTGGGCCGCTGGCGGTGTGATTGTGGAAAAAGAAGGGGAGCGGGTTTTCATTTATCGCGAACCGGCCGCCGTCCTGGGGCGGGCCGATGGGTTGAGAGGTCTTCCCCCCGTTGCGGTGGGGGAGCACCCTGTGCTCTGGGATCGGCGGTACATTTTGACGGCGCCCCCCGGGTTAGACCCAGGCGCGCACTGGACCCCGCTCGGCCAGGGCCTACCTAACCAAATCGTCCCCTCAACCCGGGCAAGGCGGGCACTGGCGGGCATACCAGCCCTTTTCCAAGCGGGGCAGGTGACCCATGTCCCAAAATGGGCCCTCGGCGCACTGGTCGCAGCGCTTGACGGTTGGAAGGATGCGGGATCGTTCCTAAGTGACGTGCTAGAATTCGAGGCCGAGTCGCTTTTCGAGGAACGGTTCGCGGGACGCGTCATTCGGCATTAGGTTTTCTGCGATAATAAGACGGCAGCACCGGTACCCGCCGGATGCAGGAGTGAAGGATAATGAATATGAACGGACGCCATTGGGTGGTGTGGGGCCTCATGCTGATCGTAGCGGTGATGCTCCTTTATGTGTTTTCCAATGCGTCCCCCCGCACCGCAGTGGAGCAGTTGAGCTACACGTCCTTCCGGAATTATGTGGAGACCGGCGGCATTGCCTCGGCGGAGATTGATAATAATCAAGTCTCCGGTGTTCTGTCCGGCGGGTCCCAGTTTGTGACCACCGTGCCGGACAACACGGACGTGGCTGAGATGCTCTATACGGCGAACGTCCCCGTCAGTGTCGTGCCGGAAGAGCAAATGCCATTGCTCTTGAGTATTTTCATCAACCTCTTGCCGATTTTGCTGATTGTCGGGCTTCTGTTCTTTGTTGGGCGCCAGATGCAGGCGGGCTCAGGCCGCGCCATGGGCTTTGGCAAGTCCAAGGCGAAGCTTCTAACCGAACGTCATGGCCGCGTGACCTTTGAGGATGTCGCGGGCATCGACGAAGCCAAGGAAGAGCTGGAAGAGATCGTCGAATATCTCCGTGATCCGATGAAGTTCCAACGCCTGGGCGGCAAGATCCCCAAAGGTGCCCTCCTGGTGGGCCCTCCAGGGACAGGTAAAACCCTTCTGGCGCGAGCCATTGCGGGTGAAGCGAACGTGCCATTCTTCACCATCTCGGGCTCTGACTTCGTGGAGATGTTTGTGGGCGTCGTTGCCTCTCGTGTGCGCGATATGTTCGAGCAGGCGAAAAAGAATGCACCCTGCATCATCTTCATCGATGAGATTGACGCGGTCGGCCGCTCCCGCGGGGCAGGCCTTGGCGGCGGTAATGATGAGCGCGAGCAAACGCTGAACCAGCTTTTGGTTGAGATGGATGGGTTTGAAGCCAATGAGGGGATTATCCTCATCGCGGCGACGAACCGGCCTGACGTCTTGGATCCTGCGCTGCTACGCCCTGGCCGGTTTGACCGCCAGGTGGTGGTGCCAAACCCTGACCTTGTGGGCCGGGAGAAAATTCTCGGTGTGCATATTAAAAAGGTGCCACTTGGCCCTGACGTCAATGTACGGACGATTGCCCGCGGAACACCCGGGTTTAGCGGCGCGGACTTAGCGAACCTCGTGAACGAAGCGGCCCTTTTGGCGGCCCGTCGCGGTAAGCGCATGGTGACGAACCGCGAGTTCGAGGATGCCAAAGACAAGATCCTCATGGGGGCGGAGCGTCGCTCTACTGTGATGACCGAGAAAGAAAAGACCCTGACAGCGTACCACGAGGCCGGTCACGCGATTGTGGCCCTCAATGTACCGTCCACGGATCCGGTTCATAAAGCGACGATCATCCCGCGGGGCCGTGCCCTTGGTATGGTGATGCAGCTGCCCGAACGGGATCGCTTCTCCATGTCGAAGGAGGAGATGACCTCGCGCCTCGCCATTCTCATGGGTGGCCGGGTCGCCGAAGAGATCAAGTTCGGCAAAGAGCAGGTGACCTCGGGCGCCTCCTCAGACATCGAACA
>ERZ1740067.1026-NODE-1026-length-20358-cov-6.493425_pt1 | contig 20358 bp, 16 predicted proteins | sample MGYA00581736_ERZ1740067 | MGnify/ENA primary metagenome ERZ1740067 (study PRJEB43018, sample SAMN04849236) | marine metagenome | isolation source: floating plastic debris | place: Pacific Ocean | collected 2008-08-27 | study: EMG produced TPA metagenomics... | reverse complement strand
CGCCTGGAGCTCCGCTGCCTCTGTAACGCGGTCTCGCAGGGCGGCCAGCTCCTCAATGCTGAGGACGGTGTTTTCCGCATCCGGGTCAATCGGTGCGGCAGCCGTCAAGTCTGGGGATGGCGACACGGCCACAACTGGCGCAGGTGCCGCTGCAGGGGCAGCCGCCGCCACATCTTCAACGACGGGCGCGTCATAGCCCATCATCACTTCAATTCGAAAGCGCTTTGCCTGAGACAACGACGCAACTCCCCACCCGATAAATTCGCGGAAAATTTAGCGCGTGTGGTGTTAAAAATGCATTTAGGCGCCCCTTTTGGTTGTATTGGCAGGATGTGGCCGAACCACAAACCCGCAAGAAAAGCTCGCTAGTGCAATGAAAGACCAAGAAAAACCGGGACAATTGCAGGTCCAGCTTTTTGGCGCGGCGCTTGGCCTCGCGGGCCTCATGCTGGCATGGCAACACGCAGAAATTGCATTCGTTGTCGCCCCCTCACCCGTGCCGGAGACGTTGCTGGCCGTTGCCTTTTTCGTCAGTACACTGGTTTTTATCCTCTATACCAAGAGTGCCATCGACCATCGACCACGTGCTGAAACGCCACTTGGAACACCCCCAACCCTCGTTGCACTGGCTTCCGGGTCGATGGCGCTCATGCAGTTGTCGGCAGGGGTTGTGGTGCTGCTGCCACTTTGGCAACCGGCCAGTTCTGCCCTGTGGCTCGTGGGAGTCGGCGGCTATTTTGTATGCGCGGCCCTGTTCTGGGTGGCGGTCGGGCGCGTGCGTCCTACTCTGGATGCAGTGACGCCGGCCTGGTTCATTCCGACTGTCGGCATGGCGGTAGCGCCGTCTGCTGGGGTCGCGCTTGGTTTCACATCCCTGGCTGCGGGTATGGCGATTGTTGGTACCGTCGCGTGGTTCGCGCTGCTGCCTGTCGTTGCCTGGCGGCTCGTGTCCCAGGGACCGCTGGCATCCCCCATGTTGCCCAGCCTGTGCGTGCTGATCGCGCCTGCCGCGCTCATATCATCGGCCATCAGGACATTTGATGGGCCGTCTGATGCGGCAACGCTGTTTTTCTATGTGTCAGTCGCATTCGCGCTGTTGGTCCTGGTCATGCTTGTGGCGCGCCGTTCAGACATTCGGGACGTGGGCTTCAGCTTTGCATGGTGGAGCGCAACCTTTCCACTTGCAGCCCTTGCGGGCGCTGCCCAGTTGACGCTCGCTGCGGCGCCAACAGCAGGCCACCTGCTGGCAGCCCAGATGTCCCTTGGCCTTGCCAGTATGGTGACGGCTGTTATCGGCGTGATGACGCTTCGCCTGATTATTCGGCGGCGTTGGAGGTAGCTGCCGGCGCCATGGCGCCCATGCGACCGGCTATCTCGAAGAACTGGCTCACCGTTTCGTTGATGATGTCCGCTGCCGGCTTGATCTCGTCGATCAGACCCGACGTCTGGCCGGCCAGGCCAACACTTGCTTCCATGTCGCCGCCAAAATACAGATCCTGAATGCGCGCGAAGGTATCCGCCGGCATCAGGCCTTCTTCAAAAATCGCATCGGTGTTCTTGGTCTTGAGGGCGCGGATGCACGGACTTGCCTTCTTGTTCAGCACATAGGTGCCGGTTGTGGGGGCGTCGACGATGGCGTTCTTGTAGTTGGCGTGAACCGGACTTTCAGCGGCGCTGACAAACCGGGTGCCCATCTGTACCGCTTCCGCACCCAGCGCAAATGCAGCCGCCATGCCGTGGCCGTTGCAGATGCCGCCGGCGGCGACCATGGGAATGTCAGACCGCTGACGAATGGCCTGCAGCAGCACCAGCGACGAGACTTCTTCAGGATTCTTGAAGCCGCCACCTTCAGCGCCTTCAACCACCAGTCCGTCAATGCCCGCCTCGACGCATTTCATGGCCGCCCCAAGAGTCGGTACCGCGTGGTAGACCGTGATGCCTGCCTCTTTGAGTGGCTTGATGAATTTGCTGGGGCTGCCCGCCGACGTTGTCACGAACTTGACGCCACTGTCGCAGATGTAGCGCAGCATGGCGTCGTCCTTGAGGAACATGATCGGCAGATTGACGCCAAATACCCCGTCGGTGAGGTCTGCCATCTTCTCGATCTCAGCCTTGCAGGCATCCGTTTCACCGGACGACGTCTCGATGATGCCGATGCCGCCCGCATTGGCCACGGCAGACGCCAGCTGAGAGCGGGCGATCCAGCCCATGGGCGCCTGGATGATGGGGTATTTGGCGCCGGTATGCGCCAGCACGCGGTTGCCTTCAAATCCGGCCATTGTTTTTCCTCTCTGGTTTTTGGTTTCGTCGATTGGGGTTTTGGATTTCGGCAGGACTATATCATTGCAGCTGGTATTGGATGGGAGTCTTGAAGGCGATGTCCTGACCGCCCGGCGACAGGTCTTTGGGAACCGCCGGGAAGGGCGCCACACGCCTGACCAGCTTGAGCGCTGCGTCGTCAAGAATCGTCGAACCGGATGTCTCAAGGAGCCGGACAGTCCTGAGCGTTCCGTTGGCGGCGAGAACCATCTCGACTGTGACAACCCCCTCGATCTCACGTCGCAGCGCCCGGCGCGGATAGACGATGGCGCGCTGCAGGCGTGTCAGCACAAGCCGGGCATAGCTTGCTTTTGCAACGTCAGACGCGTTCGCGGTCTGTTGCGTGGCCGTCGCGCCACCACCGCCACCGGAAGGTCGCTGCGATGCTTGAGCGGTGTCTGACGATGCGGCCGTTGGTGTTGCGGCCTGCGGGGGTGCCGGTGTGGGGGCTGGCCTTGGTTCCGCCTGTGGCGTCGGTTCAGCCTGCGGCCTTGGGGCCGGACGCTGAGGCTTCTGCACATCCTGCGGCACGGGCGGGGGCACGGGCGGGAGCACAGGCGTGGACACGGGCGTGGCGGGTTGCGGCTCAGCGGGTTGCGCCGTTGAAGGGGCGTTGGCTGGCCCCGCAGCGCGTGGTGCAGATTGGGCCAGTGCCACCAGATCAACGGTAATGACCGGTGCCTCGTCCACCTCTATGTCCTGCGGCTGGCCCGCCAATACGCCCCAGAGCGCCGCGATGGCGAGCCCATGCAGCAGCAGCGACCACATGACGACCCGCGAGCGGGACCGTTTGACGGTTGCAGGCTCCAGACCGGCAGGGCGCGCGCCCTCTCCGTCTCGATCTATGTCATCGGGGAATTGCAAAAATACTCAATCCGTATAAGCCAGTACCGCAACAACTTGCGCACTCAACCAAGAGCCGACCTGACGTGACACATACCGCCGCGCCCGCCCATCTATCTGATGCCCTCAAGCACTTCGACGACGTCACCCGCCGCATGGCCGGGCGGCCTCCGGCGCTGTTTTTGGACTATGACGGCACCCTCGTGCCACTTGCAAGGCGGCCTGACCTGGCGATTGCACCGCCAGAACTGCTCGACGCCCTGGCAAAGCTGTCACAGCGGATGCCGGTGGCCATTGTAACAGGCCGCGGGCTGGCTGACGTCATGGGGATGGTCAGCGTCAACGGCATTGCCTATGCGGGCAGCCATGGTTTCGACATTGTGGATGCCCAGGGCCGTGATCTGTCCGGCGATATCGGCGCGCCCTACCGCCCGGCCCTTGCGCAGGCAGCAAAGACCCTCGCGCCGTTTCTGAAGCAGATCGACGGCGCGCTTTTGGAAGACAAAGTCTATTCCCTGGCCATCCACTACCGGGAGGTCGCGCCGGACAGGCATGCGGATATTCTCAAGGCTGTCAATGCCGAAGCAGACCGCCATTCAGGTCTGAAACGGACTGGCGGCAAGATGATCCACGAACTGCGCCCCGACACCAATTGGAACAAGGGGACCGCCGTCTTGCGTGTGATGGAGGCGCTGGGGCTGACCGGGCAAGCGGCCGTTCCGTTTTACCTGGGAGACGATGAGACCGACGAAGATGCGTTTCTTGCGATCAAAGACACCGGCATCGGCATCCGCGTGGGAGACCCTTCCGGTCCTACCCACGCGCATTTCAGCCTCAACACCCCGGATGACGTCAGCATCTTCCTCGACAGGCTGACCGGCACCATAGCGCCGTAACTAAAGGTCTTCACCGATGACGATGAGCTTGTCGTAGGACAGGCCCTGATCGTCACACATGGCGCGATAGACATTGAGGATGCTGTTGGCATCCAGAATACCGGTGACCTGGCCCGTCTCATCCGTGTTGACGTTGGGGCCGTAGATGGCAAACCAGACGTCGGTTTCTTCGGTGTTCGTGTCCGGCACCATCAAGGTGTGGACGGAGCCTGCGGGTTCAAACAGGTAAGACCCCTTGGTGTTCACCACGTCGGGATATTCCTTGTAGAGCCACTTGCCGGTAAACGTGACAGCAAAGACGGGTCCGGTGTGATAGTGCGTCGCCACCTGATAGCCGGGCGCGAACTTGGTGCGCAGAATCCACAGACCCCGCGTCAGGTCCACCTGCTGGAGCTGGATCTTTGTGCCGTCGCCAAAGTCCACAAACGGCAGATCATTCTCGCCGATATGCAGTGCTTCGCCGGATGCGGGTGGCACCACGGGGGTTGCCATCTGGGTGATTGCATCTTCCGGCGTCGTGTCAGCCTTGGTGTCCATGGATCCTCTGCCTTCTTTTGAGTTGGTTGTCTGTCTTGGAGGCACTTTAGCGGCTTGGCGTCCGCCGCGCATGTTTTTGACATTCAGGGCGTCGCACGCCATTTCCTTGGTATGTCTGAGCAACGCCTCCGTCCTTTGCCGGTTGATCCTGTCGCGCCTGCCCACCGGGCCGAGGATACACAGCCGTGCTGCGCGCTATGCGGCAGGGCGCTGGGAGACAGGATTGAAAAGCATCATCTGGTGCCGCGTCTTAAGGGCGGGACACAGACTGTGCCTCTGCATCCGATCTGCCACAAGAAGATCCATTCCCTGTTTACCGAAAGCGAACTGGCCCAGAGCTTCAACACGATTGACGCCCTGATGGACCACCCGGACATAGCGGCCTTCATCAAATGGGTGCGCAAGCGGCCGGCGGACTTTCACAAGCGCACCCGCAAGGCTGGTGGCGGCAAGGCCGGTGGTGGGCGGGGACGGCGATGAGCAAAGCTCTTTCATTCACGTCCAAGGACGCGGCGCGGCAGCATGTGTGGGACCGGCTGAGCAATGAGAAGCTGGCAGCATTCCCCTTTCCCCCGCATGGGCGCATCCCAAACTTCAAGGGCGCGGCGGACGCCTCACGACGGTTGTTCGACATTCCCATCTTTGCCAACGCGAAGGCTCTCAAGATCAATCCGGATTCAGCGCAGAGTGCCGTGCGCGCGGAAGCCCTGCGTCGGGGCATTGACGTCTATGTCCCCACACCCAAGCTGGCCGGCGGGTTCTGGCGGATAGATGCCAAAGCCGTGCCCATGGACGCCGTGCGACAGGCCTCCGCCATGTCGACCATGGCCAAATGGGCTGAGGAAGTACCGCTGACAGACCTGCCGCAGATGGATGCCATCGTGTCCGGCTCGGTCGCGGTCACCCGGTCCGGCAAGAGATGCGGCAAGGGTGCCGGCTATGCGGACCGCGAATATGCCATTCTCCTGGAACTCGGCCACACGCCCGTGCCTGTTGCAACGACGGTGCATGACGTTCAACTGGTGGAGGATTTTCCGCAGGTCGGCACCGACGAACCGCTGAGTTTCATTGTGACGCCGACCGCTACCATCGACATTCCCACCCCTCCAGACGCGCCCAAAGGCATTGACTGGGATGCCATTACGCAGGCCGACCTGGACGCCATGCCGGTGCTGGCAGACTTGAAGGCGCTTGTTCGCACATAGGCGCTGCGCATAGACAGTGTGTGGGAAATGGTACCGCCTCCTGGTCTCGAACCAGGGACCTCCGGTTCCACAAACCGGCGCTCTAACCAACTGAGCTAAGGCGGCACACCAATCGCAGCGCAGCAGGGGACCAAACCCGAGCATGTCGGCTGCGGAGGCGGAAACTAGCCTCCACCCCACCTGATTGCAAGGACGTTGTGAGCTGCTGCGAACGGCAGGTTTGGGCCGTTTTTGGACTCTCAGACCCAGGTTTACCGGCAGCATTCGCTTCAAATTTGATCTTTCCGGTTACCGCGGCCTTGAGACCTCCTCTTTAGGCTTAGTTGCATCAAATGCCCGCAGGCGGGCTCGATGCGAGGAAATGACATGACGGACTGGGCCAACCGCGCACTGAATGCACTCATTGCCATTGCCTTTGTGGCAGCGGCAATCGCCTACGGCAGCGCTTCGCCTGCGCAGGCGGAACCAGCCGCCGCCGATGATCTGTCCACCGCCCTCGAGAACCGGCCGGCCCATGTGGCCACCAACTGGAACGGTGTCGCCGCCAACGGCTATGACGTGGTGGCGCTGATCATCCAGGGAGACCTGGTCAAAGGCGACAGGGACTTTGAAACCATCCATGATGGCGCAACCTACCGGTTTACGAACGAGGCAAACCGCAGTTTGTTCCTGAAGGACCCGGATGCATTGGCTCCGCAATATGGCGGCTATGGCGCCATGGGCATTCGCGTTGGCAAGAAGATACGTCCTGAACGCACGCCCGCGTGGCAGGTGGCTGACGAAAAACTCTTCTTCTTTGTGGACGACAGCACCAAGGAGATGTGGAACGAAGATGCGGATGCAAACCAGCGGGTGGCGGAAGCTATCTGGGGGAAGATCCGCAATGTGCCCATTGCCATTTTGATGGCTCCGGCCACCCACTAAGGGTCCGGCCACAAGAACCACAGCACGCCCTACCCGTCTCTCGAAGCCTCCTGCTACACTTGTCGGCAAGACCGGCAAGCAACACACGGGGCAAAAGGCCATGGTTCCAGGGACGCAGACCACCTTCATTGAGGCAAACGGTATTCGTTTTGAGGTGGCCGTCGCACCGCCCGGCTACACCGCAGGGCCACGCAAGCTGGCGCTGCTGCTGCACGGCTTTCCGGAACTCAATCATTCCTGGCGTGACCAGATCCCGACATTCACCCATGCGGGATATACGGTCTGGGCCCCCAATCTGCGCGGGTATGGGGATACGTCGCGGCCCCTTGGCATAGATGCCTATCGGCTGGATGTGCTGGTTGACGATGTGGCGGGGCTGATCGATGCCGCCAAGGCGCAGGGGCTGGCCGATGAGATCTGTCTGGTCGCGCATGACTGGGGTGCGGTCATCGCCTGGAGTTTCCTGCTCGGCGAGGTGCGTCCTGTCGATAAATTCGTTGTCATGAACCTGCCACACCCCAAGCGGTTTATGGATGAGCTCAAAACCTGGAAGCAGTTCAAGCGCTCCTGGTACACCTTCTTTTTTCAGATTCCGTGGCTGCCTGAAAAGCTCCTGGGGGCAAATGGGGCGGATGCCATCGGCAAGGCTTTCCTCAATATGGCCGTCGACAAGTCGCGGTTCCCTGATGATGTCCTGGATGTCTACCGCAAGGCAGCACTGAAGCCCGGCGCGCTGACGGCCATGGTCAATTACTATCGCGCCGCGATGCGCCGACGGACATCGTTCCGCGACCTTTGGAACGAGCCGCCGGTCGTGACCGTCCCGACACTGATGATCTGGGGAGAAGAAGACTCTGCCCTGTGTGTCGAGACGACAGACAAGATGGACCCTTTGATGACCGACTTTACCCTGCGGCGGCTGCCCGGCGTCTCCCACTGGGTGCAGCAGGAAGCGCCGGAAACGGTCAACGCGATGATCGCCGCATGGCTGGGCGGCATAGCGGTGCCGCAGGCGGGCGACCTGCAGAAGCTGGAAGCTCCCGCCGCGCCTGTTACATCATCTGCCGCCCAATAGTGCCGGCCACCAGGCGCGTCAGCCAGCGTGGCGCCGCGCGTCCAATGCTTGTGGTCATGGCGTAGGCGAGGCCCGGCACGCGGACAACGTCGCCCTTGATGCAGGCGTCATAGCCTTCCTGCGCCACTTCCTGCACATCACCGACCAGAAAGGACGGAATTCTTTCCGTGCGGTCATTGCTGCTCTTGATGGTGCCAAACATGTTGGTCTCGGTAATGCCCGGGCACAGGGCCGTGACAGTCACGCCATCGGGTTTCAGTTCTTCGGCAAGAGACTCCGTTAATGACAGAACGAACGCTTTCGTGCCCGCATAGACCGCCAGCGACGGAACCGGCTGGAAGGAGGCCACAGACGCCACATTGAGCAGGCGGCCGGACTTACGCTCGGCCATTGGCGGCACGAAGTGCGCCGCCAGTTCCGTCAGTGCCACCGTGTTAAGGCGGATCATGTCGCCGAGGGTTTCAGGCGCCTGTGTCTTGAAGGCACCCATTTCCAGCACACCGGCATTGTTCACCAGCACGTCGATATCAATGCCCCGGGAAACCATCTCATTGAACAGGTCCCGGGGTGCGCCGGGCTTTGACAGGTCGATCTGGGCAACCTCGGTGGCGATGGCGTGTTTGTCAGCGAGCTTCTTGCCCAGCTTCGCCAGCTTGTCCTTGCTGCGGGCAGCCAACACCAGATCAAACCCGCCTTCGGCAAATTTGCCCGCCAAAGCCTCGCCAATACCGGCGGAGGCACCGGTGATCAGCACCCACTCACCCCGTGAGCCCTTGTTGGCCGGGCGGTTCCCGGAAGAGCCCTTTCTGGCAGCTGCCTTTCTTTTGGGGGCCGCCTTGCGGGTGGTTTTTTTGGCGGACGTCTTGCGTTTTGCAGCGGCTGGCATCTTTTTCTCCCCTTTTTTGGCTATCGACTTGCTCTCAGCCTAGGGGCGCAGATGCCGCTTTGCCACAGACTTTGACCCTATCGACCCGACGAGGGGTCACAGGCGGCTATTTTTGGCGTTATAGTTTTGTCATGCGTGCTTGGGGGAGTGCGCAGGCATATGGGCGCACCTGCCGTTGGGGACGGCACAGCCAGCCGCCTGTGTCCGTTCGCTTTCCCATTTTGTTCTGTGATGCACTATCCAGTGCCATCTTGTTCGAGCGGTCATCACGATGCCCGAGGGCGACTTGACGTCAACACCTGCTGCCGCCCGGTTCGTCTGGGACATTGAGCGTGCACGGGTCGTTGAGGCAAATCCAGCCGCAGCGGACCTGTTCGGCGAGGCCGGTGTTCTTGATCTGGTGGAGCGCCCTTTTGCGCCGGATGGCCGGTTTTCCCACACGCTTACCAAACTCGCACTGGCCGCATCGGCCCGCCCGGACACATCAGCGCCCTTTGAGGGAACCCTGCCCCACCCGGCAAATGGCCATCGCCTCACGGTCAGCGTTGAGCCTGTCGCGTTAAGTGATGGTCGCGTCGGCCTCTCGGTCCATGTGGGTGACAATGCGGCTGACGACGAAACCGAGGCCCAGATTGCGTCCCTTGGAGAGGCCATTGCGGCCCCGGGCGCCCTGTTTGCCGCTGACGGCCGCTGGCTGGTCGGCAACGATGCCTCCGTCGCGCTGCTCGATGAAGCCACCCCGGATCTGGGCGCGCTGCTGGGCGACCCCAAAGCCGCACTGCGCCTGACGGGCCTCGCCCTTGCGGACGGGCTGTCATCGGCCACGTTCCGCATCGCCACCCGCTTCGGCGCTCGCCTGGCACGGGTTACCCTCACGCGGGCATTGGACCCTCAGACCGGCGGTGCCGCGGTGGCGGCCTATTTCAACGATATTGCCGATCGGGCGCGGGTTCTGGCGACACCCGCACCGGCCCCCGTTCAAGCCAATGACACTCCGCCCCCGGCACAAAAGGGCGAAAGTGATACGGCGGCCATGGAGGCGCGGGCCTTGATGTCACGGGTCGGCCACGAGTTGCGCACACCGCTCAACGCCATTCTGGGATTTTCCGAGGTGATGGCGCAGGAACATTTTGGTCCCATGGGGAACGAAAAGTACCTGGAATACGCGCGCGACATTCATACGGGCGGGGAACACCTGCTGGGGCTGGTGGATGATCTGCTGGAGATGGCGCGGTCTGAAAACGGGCGGCGCAGCCTTGCCTTTGAGGCGGTTGATCTGGCGGAGCTGGCGCGCAGCATGAGTGATCTGTTGCGTGAAGAGGCGGCGGACCGTGGGCTGAGGCTGTCTGCCACTGTGGGGGAAAACGTTCCGCCGGTCGTCGCCGACGCCCGCTCGCTGCGCCAGGTGCTGATCAATCTGTTGGGCAACGCCATCAAATTCACCCGCGATGGCGGGTCCGTCACGCTGGGCGTGGACATGACGGAGGACGGCGGCGTCGCGCTGCACGTATCAGATACCGGTATCGGCATGGATGAAGACCAGCTGGCCGCAGCGCTGGAGCCCTTCGGCCAGATAGAGGACGCCCAGGCGGGTCTTGCGGGAGCAAAAGCAGGGAAGCATGGATTGGGCCGAGGACTTGGTCTGGGTCTGCCGCTGGCGAAAACGCTGACCGAAGCCAATAAGGCGGGCTTTGAGATCAACAGCGTGCCCGGTCAAGGCACGCGGGTGCGGGTCATCTTCCCCCCCACCGCCGTATTGGCAACGTGACCGCGCCGACCCGCGACCTATTGCGCGTGGCGATCGGCGCTGGATTAATTGACACTCATTCTCAAGAAGCCTAAGCCACTCTCCTAGAATCCCGCCACATGATCCAAGGCAGACCCTGCCCTTATGGCCCTGCTTGCGCCCTCACATCCTGCCCCGCCCGAGCGCGGACCTGCCCTGCTGACACGGCTGAAAGGCCTGCTGGCAACGGGAACGGCCGGGCGCGGCCTGACATATGGTGCGCTTGTGGTAGCGCTCATCATCTCGCTGCCGGCGATGGCGGTGATTGCCACGCTTTTTGACACGCCCACCGCCAGCCTCTCCGGGCTTGGTCAGTCGATCATGGCGGAGCTCCTGACCAACTCCATCATTCTGGCAGTCGGCACGCTGGCGGGCGTTCTGGTCCTGGGGGTTTCCACCGCGTGGCTTGTCACCATGTGCCGATTTCCCGGACGCGAGATTTTCCACTGGGCGCTGATCCTGCCGTTGGCGGTGCCCGCCTATGTGGTGGCTTATGCGTATACGGACTTTCTCCATCACCCGGGTCCGGTACAGACCCTGCTGCGGGAGGTCACCGGCTGGGGGGCGCAGGACTACTGGTTCCCCAACATCCGTTCGGAGGGCGGCGCGGTCTTCGTCTTCTCCTTCGTGCTTTACCCCTATGTGTATCTGCTGGCACGAGCGTCCTTCCTTGAACAGTCCGTCTGTGCGCTTGAAGCGAGCCGCACGCTGGGCCAGTCCGCGTGGGGTGCGTTCTGGAAAACGGCACTGCCGCTGGCCCGCCCGGCAATTGCGGCGGGTGCTGCGCTGGCCATCATGGAAACGCTGGCCGATTTCGGCACGGTGTCGCATTTCGGCGTGCGCAGCTTCACTACCGCGATCTATCAAAGCTGGTTCTCGCTGGGGGACCGGGTTCTGGCCGGGCAATTGTCCGCGACCCTGCTCGGCATCGTGACGCTTCTTATTCTGGTCGAGCGCCTCAGCCGCTCAGGCTCCACCTATGAGCACACAACGTCGCGGCTACAGCGGCTGCCGGACTATGAGCTTACCGGTCTGCGGGGGCTGGCGGCCTTTGCTGCCTGTGCGCTGCCGGTGCTGATGGGGTTTGCGCTCCCGCTGGGCATACTCATCTATCTCAACTTTGTGGGCGGCCATGATCTGTTCGGCAGCCGCTACATCACACTCACCTTCAATACCTTTACCCTGGCAGGCATTGCAGCGGTTCTCGCGGTGTTGCTTGCCTTGCTGATGGCCTATGCCGTGCGCTTGTCCCGCAGCCCGCTGGCGCGCCTCGCCAACAGGATGACCAGCCTGGGCTATGCCATTCCCGGTTCGGTGATTGCCGTCGGCGTACTTATTCCCCTAGCCAATATGGACAACGCGTTGGATGCGTGGATGCGTGCGACCTTCGGCATTTCCACGGGCCTCATTCTGACCGGCTCCATCGCCGGGCTGATCTTCGCCTATCTGGTGCGGTTCATGGCGGTCTCCATCAACACCGTTGAGGCCAGCCTCGCCAAAGTGACGCCCAATATGGATGCAGCCGCGCGCTCCCTTGGACGCTCCAAACTGGCAACACTCATTGAAGTACATTCCCCCCTCATGCGCGGCAGCCTCCTAACAGCGGGGCTGATCGTGTTTGTGGACGTGGTGAAGGAACTGCCGGCCACGCTCATCATGCGGCCGTTCAATTTCGATACCCTGGCCATTCAGGCCTACCGGCTGGCCAGCGACGAGCGGCTCGCGGAAGCCTCGACGGCCAGTCTTATGATTGTGGCAACCGGTCTTCTGCCGGTGATCATTCTGTCACGGACGATCATGGCGTCTCGGCCAGGCGGAAACCGCAAGTAACGCGAAAGGCCGACAACAAAAAAGAGCCCGGCTGCATTTCTGCAACCGGGCTTCAAGTGTGTCCGCTGCCAGGGAGGATCTTACTGGTAGCCGACTTCGTTGTAGATTTTCTGAGCCGTTGCCTGGTTTTCGCCAAGCTTCACGAGCGGCAGATCATCCGCATCAAACTCACCAAGGGACTCAACGGCGGAAGACGCTTCCACGCCGTCAACCACTGGATATTCGTTGTTGCCATCCGCGAAGTATTTCTGCGCAGCGTCCGTAGCCAGATATTCCAGGAATGCGATGGCATTGTCGCGGTTGGGTGCATTGGCCACCACGCCGCCACCTGAGACATTCACATGTGTGCCATCACCTTCCTGGTCCGGGAACACCACACCGATGCGGTCCGTGTCATCCGGGTTAGCCAGGTCACGCACCTCCTTGGAGAGGGCGCGGGCATAGTAGTAAGTGTTGGCAACCGCGATGGCACACTGACCGGACGCAATGGCGCGTAGCTGGTCAGTGTCGCCGCCTTCAGGGTCGCGGGCACGGTTGGCCCACAGGCCCTCCGCCCATGCCTTGGCATCATCCTCACCGGCATGTTCAACCGTCGCGGCCATCAAGGACAGCATGTAGATATTGGAAGAAGAGCGTGTGCAGACCAAGCCCTTGAGCTTGGGATCAGCCAGACTTGCATAGGTTGGTATGTCTGCCGGGTCCACCTTGGCCTTGTCGTAGAAGATGACGCGGGCGCGGGTTGAGAAACCAAACCAGTGGCCGTCCGGGTGACGGAGATTTTCCGGAACGCGGTCTTCAAGGTCATCCGACTCGACCGGCTGGAACAGGCCTGCCTGATCTGCCTGATAGAGGCGTCCTGCATCGACCGTCAGCAGAACATCTGCTGGCGAGTTTTCGCCCTCGGCCTTGATGCGCTCGATCAGCACATTGGCCTTGTCCTCGATGCGATTGATGGTGATGCCAGTGGCTTCTTCAAAATCAGAATACAGCCGCTCATCGGTGTCATAGTGGCGAGAGGAATATACGTTCACCTCTCCTGCGGCCTGAGCAGCAAGAGGAAACGCAATAACGGCCGCCGAGGCAGCAACCAGAAGGCGCATGGGGTCAGTTCTCCAAGTGAATGAACAATAAACGCGACCAGATCGCAAACTTCCGCCGACTGAATATGAGAACGATTCTCATGTCAAGCGGAAGCGGCAGCGTCAAAGAGCCATTTTGAGTATGGGATTTGTGGCGTCTAGGTCTGAATCTCAGGAATACTGCGATAAAGATCCAGCGCCTCGGGATTGGCCAACGCCTCCCGGTTTTTGACCTCGCGACCATGGACCACATCCCGCACCGCGAGTTCGGTAATCTTTCCGGATTTGGTGCGGGGAATGTCCGCAACCGCGACAATTCGTGACGGCACATGGCGGGGGCTTGCGCCTTCGCGAATCTGCTTCTTCAGGCGGGCCTGTAAGTCATCGGTGAGGGTTTCATCGGTGGCGAGCACCACAAACAGCACCACGCGCGTGTCCCCTTGCCACTCCTGTCCTATGACCAGGGCCTCCGTCACCTCCGGCAGCTGTTCCACCTGACGGTAGATTTCAGCCGTGCCGATGCGTACGCCGCCGGGATTAAGCGTCGCGTCGGAGCGGCCATGGATGATAAAGCCGCCAGCAACAGTCTCCTCTGCGAAATCACCATGGTGCCAGACATTGGGGAAACGCTCGAAATAGGCGGCGCGGTAGCGTGCGTCGTCATCATCATTCCAGAAGCCGATGGGCATGGCCGGAAACGGGCGTACACACACAAGCTCGCCCTTTTCGTTGACCACCGGCTGGCCGCCGTGGTTCCAGATCTGCGTTGCCATGCCGAGGCCCGCGGCCTGGATCTCGCCGCGGCGCACCGGCAGCAGCGGATTGCCGAGCACGAAGCAGGAGACGATGTCAGTGCCGCCTGCGATCGACGCCAGATGTACATCCGGCTTGATGGCGTCCATCACATAGTCAAACCCTTCAGGCACCAGCGGCGAGCCTGTAGAGAGCAGCATGCGCAGGGCGGACAGGTCATGGGTGTCGCGGGGGCGCAGCCCTTCATTGTTGAGGGCGTCTATGTATTTGGCAGATGTGCCAAAGTGGGTAACGCGCTGCTGTTGTACAACGTCGAACAAAACCTCCGGACCCGGATGAAAGGGTGAGCCGTCAAACAGCACCAGGGTCGCGCCTGTCCGTAACCCGGAGACCAGCCAGTTCCACATCATCCAGCCGCAGGTGGAAAAGTAGAACAGCGTGTCGTCCGCCGTCAGCCCACAATGCAGACGGTGCTCCTTGGCGTGGTGCAGCAGGGCGCCGCCGGCGGAATGCACAATGCATTTGGGGGCGCCGGTGGTGCCGGAGGAAAACAGCACATAGAGCGGATGACTGAAGGGTAGCGGCAGGAAGGTGGGCGTGTCCGCGTCTTCCGCGTCCAGCGCCTCGCGCCAGAGTTCGGCCTTTGGTACGGGCCCCACGGCCTCTTCGGCCAGGTAAGGCACAATCAGGACACCTGCGAGGGACGGCAGACCGTCTGCGATCTCGCGCAGCTTGTTCCGGGTGTCGTGCGTCTTGCCGCCATAGGCATAAGCGCCACAGCCGATCAGCAGCTTGGGCTCGATCTGGCCAAAGCGATCCAGCACGCCCTTGACGCCGAAGTCAGGCGAGCAGGACGAGAAGACCGCCCCGAGTCCGGCTGCCGCCAACATGGCAACAATCGTTTCGGGCATGTTGGGCATCATCGCGGCCACGCGATCACCAGGACCGACACCGTAACGGGCAAAGACCTGCTGGGCCCGTGCCACGTCCTGCTTGAGCGCGCCCCATGTGACGCGCCAGGCATCCCCGGTTTCTGACCGGAAGACCAGCGCCACATCTTCATCCGTGCCCGCATGGGCAAGCAGGTTCTCAGCGAAATTGAGCTGGGCATCCGGGAAGAAGCGCGCGCCAGGCATGGCGTCGGCATTTTCCAGAACCGTCCCACCCGGTGTGCCGACGATACCGCACTCGTCCCAGACGCTTTGCCAGAACTCTTCGCGATGATCGACAGACCATGCGTGAAGCTGCGGCCAGGTCCCCAGTTGCCGCGTCCAACGCGCCGCAGCACCAGCGGCAAAGCGGCCCATGGGTGTCGCAGCAGGATCATCGGGCAGCCAGAGAACGGTGTTTGGGTCAGACATGCCTATGCGATAGCGCTCCGCGCGAGTTATGTCACCTCTCCCGTGACGGGAGAGGGGAAACCGCAGGACTGGCCTAAAAGACCAGCCCTGCGGCCTGCGTTTCCAGCAACTGCTTGAAGTCACCATTGGGCCGTTGCATGAGCTGGGCATGAGTGCCCTGCTCGACGATGCGGCCCTGACGGAACACCAAAATGCGATCCACATCCCGCAAGGTAGACAGCCGATGCGCAATCAGGATTGTCGTGCGGCCCCGCATCAGTTCCTCGATCGCATCCTGAATGATGCTCTCCGTGTGGGAGTCGAGGCTTGATGTGGCTTCGTCCAGCACCAGGATCGGCGCGTCTGCGAGAAACGCCCGGGCAATCGCCACCCGCTGACGTTCGCCACCGGACAGCTTCACCCCGCGCTCGCCCACTTGAGTGTCGTAGCCCTGCGGCAAGGACACAATGAACTCTTCTGCATGCGCTCGCCGTGCGGCCTCCATGATGTCCTCACGGGTGGCATCAGGACGGGCATAGGCAATGTTCTCCGCCAGCGAGCGGTGGAACAAAGCCGGGTCCTGCGGGACCAGCGCGATGGACTGTCTCAGCGACGACTGGGTCACAGATGCGACCTCCTGACCGTCAATAACGATCTTCCCGCCATCCACATCGTGCAGACGCTGGAGCAGCTTCACGAAGGTGCTCTTGCCGGAGCCTGAGCGTCCGACAAGACCCACACGCTCGCCCGGCTGGATGGTCAAATTAAAGTCGTCATAGATCGGGTCCGGCTGGTTGGCGTAGGTAAAGCGGACATTTTCAAACGCGATGCGTCCTGAGCCCGGCACAAACCGGTCTGCATCCCGTCGGTCAGCAACCCCCATGGACTGCCGCTGGAATAGCACCAGATCGTCCAGTTCGTTGATCGCCTGCTGGGCATTGCGGATGTGATAGGACGCATGACGCAGATGGCTGTCGATCACGAAAAACGTCGTGAGCGCCAGCACCACGTCACCCGGCGTTGCCGCGCCGATGGTCCAGTAATAGGTGGAAAAGCCCAACAAGGCCGCCATCATCAATATCTGCATGGCGACCTGGAACATCACGGCTTTCTCGCCGCGAATCCAGGTGAACTGCGCCTTGCCGGCCCAGTCCCGCACGACACGTTCAAAGTTCACGTCTTCGCGTTCTTCAGCACCGAAGCTCTTGACCACGGCGTTGCAGGTAATGGCGTCAGACATGGTCGCGCCAATCCGGCTGTCCGCCGCCATGTGCACATTGTTGGCGGGTGCCACCCAGTTGGCGGAGAGCCAATAACCCACGCCCAAATGGAGTGCGATCAACATGCCGACAGTCAGACCCATCACCGGCCACAGAACTGTCAGCATGATGGTGAGGCCAATCAGCGTCAGGACCGCCGTCAGCAGGGCGTGGATCATCGTGTCGGCGAAGGTGACGTAGGCACACAAGCCGCGGCTGATCTTGCGAACGGTCGCACCGGCAAATTCATTGGCGTGCCACTCAGACGAGAACCGCTGCACACGTTCAAACGCGTCGCGCACCAGATGGCGCATGACATTGGCGGCAAACACGATCCACACGCGGTACATGATGTAACGCACGGTGAAGTAGAGAACCGTCACGCCGATTACGATCCACAGGAGCTGCCACACCTGCGCCTCAGGAAGCGTGCCGGAAATGGCATCGATGAAGCGCCCGGCAACCAGCGGCAGAGCCACATCCAGTGCCGCCATGCCGACAACCAGCAGGACGCACATCCAGAAGAGGCGCGGGTACCGCATCCAGTAGACCCACACAAAGCGGGCGGTTTCTAGGGTCGTAAGATTGGTCATTGTATTCACAGCCCGCACAAAAGCGCGGCACTGTCCCAGGAAATAGATTTGTGTTTTCAGAATTGGACAAACAATGCGGGGAGCGCCCGAACTCAATCGGGCACTTTTGGAGGGTCACGGGCCCGTCCTGCTAACGCCGGACCGGACGACGGACGCCAACCGCGTTTGTCTAAGCCTTGCCTCTAGGCGCGGTGCCTATGGGTGCAAGGCTCGGAAAACGCGATCACGCGGGGAGTTTCGATTTGCATCGACGACCTCTTCCTGGGTGCCAACCAACCGCACATAGGCAGCGTTGGCGCGTGAATCGCAACGCCCCGCCCCGAATGGGCGAAGCAGTCATGACATTGCCACAGGAATTCGCGATTGTGAAAGTCAGAAAACTGTGATGCATGGCAGGACTGCGAAAAGCGCGGTACGATTGCCACATCCACCCCCAACAAGACGGCCCCGGAGACACAAAATGCGCGCCTTGCTCTATTTCATCGTTGCGATTGTCATTCTGGTGGGCGGGGCAGTTTTCCTGGCTCCCATGTTCATTTCGGCGGACCTCGTAAAACAGGAAGTGGAAGCCGCCGTTGAAAGCGCCACAGGGCGAAAACTCACCATCGCCGGCGATGTCTCCATCAGCGCCTGGCCCGCTCTTGCAGCCAATATTGGCGACGTGACCTTCGCCAATGCACCGGGCGCCCAGACCGAAAACATGGCGACCATGAAAGAGCTGCGTGCCGAACTGGCCATCATGCCGCTGTTGTCAGGAACGGTGCAGGTGGATGAATTCGTGCTGCGGGAACCTGTGATCAATCTGGAGATTGCACGCAACGGCACGCCGAACTGGCAGTTTGAACCAGCCGCAGCGCCGGCTGATCCGGCACCTTCCCCACAGGACACGTCCGGTGATGACACGGCTCCTGCAGGGGACGGCACATCTGGGGGCGGCACATCAGGGGGCGGCACATCAGGGGGCGGATTGGCGCCAACGGAAGTGTCGCTCGCCAACATGACCATCGAGAATGGTCAGATCAGCTACAGGGACGCGCTGTCGGGCGCCGCGTACAATTTCAGCGATGTGGACGTGACGCTGAACCTGCCGAGCCTCGACGAGCAACTGGTGGTTGCCGGTGCGCTTACGTGGAATGCAGAGCGGGTCAATATTGATGCGACAGTCGAGCGGCCCCGGGCAGCCCTGGAAGCAACGACGACAGCAGCGACGGTCAACGTCGCGTCCAACCCGGTGACCTTCGACTACGCCGGTGACATTACATTCGGCGATGCGCTCTCGACCGCCGGGTCTCTTGAACTTGACGTTCCGTCTGTGCGCGCACTGTCCGCCTGGACCGGCAGCCCGATGGCGGAAGGCGGCGGGTTTGGTCCCCTTGCTCTCAGCGGTCAGCTGGCGAGTGCGGGAACTCGGTACACGTTTTCCGATGCCGCCATGTCGCTGGACGGTATGAACGCGACCGGCGATCTTGTTGTGGAAACAGCGGGCGCGCGACCGAAACTCTCCGGCGCTTTGTCCGTCGATCAGATCGACACCAATGTCTATAGCGGCCAGGGCGATGCAGGCTGGAGCACAGACAAGATCGATTTCTCCGGCCTCAAGGCCATCGACACGGACCTCGACTTGTCCGCCGGTGAAATCATCTTCGGCAATATCGTGATCGGCCAGAGCGCCCTTGGTCTCGACATCACCAACGGCAACCTTGTCGCGAACCTCACCAAGATGGCGCTCTATCAGGGAACGGGCAGCGGCAAGCTGACGCTCAACGGACGACAGGCCACCCCGTCGCTTGCGGCAAACTTCAATCTGTCAGGCCTTGCGATCGAACCCTTCCTCAATGCCGCCTCGGGCTTCAAACGGCTGGCGGGAACGGGTCTCTTCAACATTGCTGTGACGGCGCAGGGCTCGTCGCAGGCGCAGATGGTCAACACCCTCAACGGCACCGGCAACATTGATTTCCGCAATGGCGCCATCAAGGGCATCAATCTGGCGCAGATTATCCGCACGGCGCTGACAGACCCGATCTCCGGATGGAGCAACGCCACGTCTTCGGATACAGACTTCAGCGAGCTCAACGGGTCCTTCAACATCACCAATGGCACGCTTGCCAACAACGACCTCAAGATGCTCGGGCCGCTGCTTCGGCTGACGGGCGCAGGCCGTACAAGCATTGCACAACAGACCATCAACTACCGGCTGAAGCCGAAGCTTGTGGCCTCGCTGGAAGGCCAGGGTGGTGCGGCGGACAAGGCTGGCCTCGACATCCCGGTGATTGTCACCGGCACGTGGTCCAACCCGAAATTCGCGCCGGATCTGGCGGCGGTGATCTCCAACCCGACTGAAATTCTCAAGGGCGTTGAAAGCCTTGAGAAGATCCAGCCCAAGGACATCATTCGTGGGCTGCTGGGGCAGGAAGAACCCGCCGGAGATGCGCCGGCGGAAGAAAACACCCAACCCAAGCCGGAGGATGTGCTCCGGGGTCTGTTTGGTCGGTAGGCTCAGCACCGTGTGCATCCCCTGTTGCATCAGTGGGGTGATCGTCTAGGCTCCCGAAAAGCGGCTGATTTGCAAGGGATCAGCAGCGTGGCCGATGGGAGCCTCATGAAGACAGATTTGCCTTCCTCCTCGCCCGACGCACGGGCAGACGATGACCCGCTGGTGAGCTTTCGCAGCGTTCAGAAGACCTATGACGGTGAAGCTCTTGTCGTCAAAGATCTTGATCTCGACATTGAGCGTGGGGAATTTCTGACCCTGCTTGGGCCGTCGGGGTCCGGCAAGACAACCTGCCTGATGATGCTGGCGGGGTTTGAGACACCAACCGGCGGCGAAATTCTTCTGGACAGTGAGCCGATCACCAGACTACCGCCGCACAAACGCGACATCGGCATGGTTTTCCAGAACTACGCGCTGTTCCCCCATATGTCCGTGGCTGAGAACCTCGCCTTCCCTTTGAAAGTACGTGGCATGGCGCCGGGCGATGTTGCCGCCAAGGTGGCGGATGCGCTGGATATGGTGGAGCTCGAGGGCTTTGGCGC
>ERZ1740067.1024-NODE-1024-length-20365-cov-6.278582_pt1 | contig 20365 bp, 12 predicted proteins | sample MGYA00581736_ERZ1740067 | MGnify/ENA primary metagenome ERZ1740067 (study PRJEB43018, sample SAMN04849236) | marine metagenome | isolation source: floating plastic debris | place: Pacific Ocean | collected 2008-08-27 | study: EMG produced TPA metagenomics... | reverse complement strand
ACCGCAGGTCCGTGTAGATCAGGGAGTCATCGTCCTGCAACAGCGGTGCAAACAGATTGCCTGTGCCGGTCTGACGGTCATTGCTGCCGCGATACTCAAGTTCGAAGTGACCGCGATACTTTCCTTCCGGTCCGAAGATGGCTTGTGCAGGTGCGGCGAGGAAGTCTGATTCTCCAAACTTGAACGTCGTTTGGACAACACCGTAGGTGCTTGAATTGTTGAGGCCGGTGCCAAACCGGTTGTCCTGCCTGTTGGTGTGAACAACAGCTGCACCAATGTCGACGCCCGGAAGCCAGGCATATGTGGCTGCTGCCTCAAGAATATCAGTCGTTGCATCACCCAGAAGCACGTTGAAGCTTGTGCCGGACTCCGGCAGGTCCGTCATGGAGCGTCCGTAGGAGACCCCAAAAATCCACGGATCAGTGCGATAGGTGACGCCGGCTGTAAAGGACTCAAAGTCGACGTCGTCGAAGCCTTCGAGATTGTCATAGGTCAGGAACGAGCCGCCTGCGGTAAACCCGCCATACTTGATCTCGGTTCCAAAATTGAAGGCTCGGATCTGATCGTCGAACGCGACGCCTGGGAATGTATTGCCGTTGTTTGTGTTGGCCTGCATGACACCGGCGCTGAGACCAATGTCCACGTTCCCGACATTGAAGCGGTAGAGACCAGCAATCTCCGTGACGTCTTCAAGGTCGTGAGTCTGCGTGCCGGTCGCATCAATGCGCGGCGCCCAGCTTGCGGCGATAATCCAGTCATTGGTGATGGGTGTGTTCACCCCAACGCGAAAATTCGTGTCGAAGAATGTTGGCGAGCTGGTTGCTGCGAAAGGCGCGAGAAAGGGATTCTGCGCGTGAATGAATTCCGGCGAATTGACGCCGTAGCCGCGACCAATTGCTGAAGGCGCGCCGAAACCAAAGACGGTGGTTGCGCCGCCCGTGATACCCGTCGTTACGTCACCAACAGGTGTGGAGAAAAAGGCCCAGCCCTGATCCACTTCAATCTCGGCAGAAAAATCATTCTCCGCGGACTTTGCTTCAACGCGTGCCTGCGCTCCAAGAGCGTATCCGTTTCCCAACAGATGGGTCACACGCCCCTGCGTCTCACCCAGAAAGAAGAAACCTGAATCATCTCCGCCAAATGACGTTGATGGCGCGGCATATCCTTCAAACTCAAGGAATGTTCTGTCTGTGAGTTGGAAGTCCTGGGCCTGGGCAGGCAGTGTGGCCATGGCCGCGCCGACGAGCATTGTGGTGCCGAGAAGATGGTTACGAGTCATAGCTGCCCCCAAAAGGTCTGTACCACCCGCGTCATCTCTGACGTCCCCCAGGTGACCCCGTCGACGGATCTACATGAATTTGCAGATTGTCGACAATTCAATGAAAGAGTTTACACGCCCGGCGAGGTCGGGCAACGAGAGTGATTGGTTAACAATCGGTGAAGTTTGAATTGTGTCAATTGCGCAACATAGCCACTATCCACCGCGCGTATGGCGGGCAAAACTAGGCCAGAAAGCGCCCGGTGCGGGCAGCACCCTGGAGAAGTAATGCAGACCATCTGGATCGCGTCTTATCCCAAGTCAGGCAACACCTGGATGCGGGCATTTCTCATGCAGCTTTTGTGGGGGGAATCTCAGAACCTTACCCTCGCTGACCTCGCGACCTACTTTGCAGGGTCGTCAGGCCGCCAATGGTATGATGCCGCTTATGAAGGGCCGACATCCTCCCTTGATGAAGCAGCGTTGCTTCATCTTCGGCACAAGGCCATTCGCTTGATGGCACGCGACACGGACGGCATGGTGTTTGTCAAAACCCATTCGCCCCTGGCTGCCTGGGGCACGCGCCCGGATCAACACCTCATTCCGCCGGACCTGACACGTGGTGCCGTCTATATTGTCAGGAATCCACTGGACATCGTGCCGTCGGCGGCCCGCCACTATGGTGTTGGATTGGATGACATGATCGACCTGATGGCCTCTGAAGACTTCGTAAGTGCGGGCTCTGAATCGCATGTTCCAGAGAAAATTGGATCATGGAGTGCGCATGTAAACGCATGGACCGCCGGAACAGACAAACCGCTGCAGCCAGGTGACCAGGTGCCGCAGGTCGTAAGGTATGAAGATATGGTCGCGGACCCTTTGGCGGCATTTTCTCTGGTCACTCACTATCTTGGCATTCAGGTGCCACGGGCGCGGATGAACAGGGCCATTCGGCGCGCGTCATTCAGCGCATTGCAGCAGGACGAAAGGCACAACGGATTTTCGGAGCGCAGCGGGCATACGGAGGGTTTTTTCACCAATGGAAAGCCGGGTGCCGGGTTGGTGGACCTGAGCGAAAAACAGATCCTCCGGATCGTGAAGACTCACGGCGAGACAATGCGGCGTTGCGGGTATCCAACGGATCAATATGGACACGGCTAGAAGAACCGCTTTAGGGTGACACTTATAAATTGTCGACAATCCAGTATGAGGAAAAGAGTATGAGGTCTGTGGCCATGGACAAGAAGACGACTGGGATGTTTGCCGCTCCTACGGCCACCATTCTCGCTGCGGCAGCCCTGACGGTGTCGTTTGCTGTCACCCCCTCGATGGCACGCGAGCTTGACGGCGGCCCGCAGGAAGAAATCGACCGGACGTGGACCAAGGGACTTGTGTACTTGCCGGACGGACAGGGCGGGCAGACCCGCCAGACCATTGGTGACTTTGAAGCCGGAGGGTTCAGCTTGCCCGACGGCGTGGGGCCAACCCTTCCCGTGATTGTTCAGCTGCATGGCTGCGACGGGATCGGCAGCGTGCCCAAAAGGTCCGCCATGATTTTCTCATCTCAGGGATACGCGGTGTTCCTGCCCGACAGCTTCGCCCGCGAATACAAGCCGACGAGTTGCAACCCGCTCATCCCGAGAGGCAGCCTGCACAGGGAAGTACTGGGCTGGCGTCAGGCCGAGGCGGACAATGCGCTGAGCCGGGCGAAAGACATCCCTTGGGTGCAGAAGGACAATATCTTCATGGCTGGCCACAGTGAGGGAGCTATCACAGCGGCAACCTATGTCGGACAACCCGTTGCAGGCCGCGTGATTGAGGGCTGGCCCTGCCATGCCGGCTGGGAAGAATACATCGGTCTCAACTCACCCAAGGATGAGCCGGTACTGTCGCTCTATGGCGAAAACGACCCATGGTTCCCGGACGCGATTTTTGACGGTGACTGCGGCGACTTCATGGGCGAGCACACCAAGGGCACGTCGGTTGTTTATCGCTCGCCCGACCGCCTGCATGATGACCACTACCTGCTGTACGTGAAGAAGGTACAGGATGTCGTATTTGCATTCCTGGGTGAACACACGACGCCCCAGGAATAAACGCAGATCCAACAGACGCTGCTGCCAGGCCGAAATGGGCGCCTAGGCGTCGCCCCCGGCTGCATCGTCGTCCGCGGCATCCGTAGTGTTCGTCAGCCCGGATGTGCTGGACCCTGGGATCTCCAGTTTTCCAAGGCCGCGCAGGGCCAAAGAGCTTGCCGGGCCCTCTGCGTAGGCCGGGAAACTGGCCGGGCCGTCGCGGAACGATTTAAGCGGCTGCCCGAAATTCTTGATGCCGTTCCGCCGCGTATGGCGGATGCGATCAAAGTCGACAGGAACGGGCATCAACTCGGTGCCCCGTCCGGCCTGATGGAGAATGTCCCCCTCAGGGCCAACGATGATCGACTGCCCATAGGCAAGATCGCCGCCCGCATTGATGTCAAAGAAGTAACACTGGTTCGAAATGGCGTTGGCACGGGCAAGTGTCAGCTCCAACTCGCGATCGATGGTGTTTGTGAGAGTCGGATGGATGATCACTTCCGCCCCCATCCAGGCAAGGTTGCGCGTCGTTTCCGGGAACCACATGTCGTAGCAGATAGACAGCCCGAAGCGCCCGACGCCCGGCACGTCCCACACCAGATAATCGTCGCCGGCCGCAATGTCTTTCTCGTAAGGCAGGAACGGATACATCTTGCGGTACCGCCCGATGACATCGCCGCTTGGGTCAATGACGCTTGCGGTGTTGAAGATCTTGTCGCCGGCCTTTTCGTAGATTGAGCCGGTGACGAGCCAGATGCCAAGGCGCTCAGCCAGTTCGCAGAACTTGTTCTCGGTGGGCCCGGGCATGGGCTCTGCGTTGGTGGCCAGGGGACCCTGAGGTGCAAGCTCGCTCAACACCGCCATATCCACCCAGGGGAAGCGCGCCTTCATCACCGTCAACTGTTTTGTGATCTCGGCCATATTGTCGCCGACGGTGAGGCTGAGCTGCAGGCCGGCGATGTTGAAACGGGTCATGGGCTTGGTGGTCCTTGTAAGTCGCACGAAATCGGGATCAGGCCGGCTGCCGAATGAGCTTCGGCACCGAAGCCAGCAGCTTGCGTGTGTATTGCGTCTTCGGATTGGCAAAGACATCCGCCACGGGGCCTTGCTCCATGATGCCGCCGCGATACATGACAATAACATCGCTCGCCAGCCGCTCCACCACGGCCAGGTCGTGGGTGATGAACAGATAGGTCAGCGACAGGTCGCGTTGCAGTTCTTCCAGTAAATCGAGCACCTGTGCTTGAACGGATACGTCGAGGGCAGCTGTAGGCTCATCGAGAATGAGCAGGTCCGGGGCCGGGGCCAGAGCGCGGGCGATGGCAATGCGTTGACGTTGGCCGCCGGAAAAGTCGGTTGGAAAGCGCGACAGGTGTTCCACATCAAGGCCGACGCGCTTGATGTTTTTCTCAACTTCTGCCGCCAGCTCGGCGCCGCGAATGTCCGTATGGGTCTCAAGAGGTTCCGAAATGATGTCGCGGACGCGCATGCGCGGGTTCAAGGATGAATAGGGGTTTTGAAAGACAACGCCAATGCGATTGCGAAGCGGATGGAATGCCCGCTCGGACATGGCGAGAATATCGTCGCCCTCGAAAAAGGCAGCCCCACCGACAGGATCATTCAGCCGCAGCAGGCTCATGGCCACGGTGCTTTTGCCGGACCCGCTTTCGCCTACGAGTCCCACACATGTGCCCCGCCGGGCGGAAAAAGAGATATCGCGCACGGCTTCAAAATCGCCGTAGCGTTTTGTTAGCCCGCGAACCTCCAATATCGGTTCTTCGCGATCATTGGCGGCGACACCGCCGTCACCCAGCGCGGGAACCGCATCCAAAAGGGCGTGGGTATAGTCGCTTTGCGGTTCCGCAAAGACATCCCGAACGGTCCCGGTTTCAACGACCTGGCCGTAGCGGACAACAACGACCCGGTCACACAGTTCGCTAACGATGCCGAGGTCATGGGTGATGAAAAGAACCGCCAGGTTTTTGCGCTGTTGCAAGTCGCGGATCAGGTTGAGGATGTCAGCCTGGACTGTGACATCAAGGGCGGTCGTCGGTTCATCAGCAATCAGCAGGTCCGGGTCGAGCGTAAGCGCAATCGCAATCATGATGCGTTGCAACTGACCGCCGGAAAACTGGTGCGGGAACTTGTCGAGCTGCTCATGTGCATCCGGCAGGCGCACATTTTCAATTTCCGTCTGCGCGCGCGTCAGCGCATCTTTTCGGTTGACGTCCGAATTGGCCTGGATGATGTCAGCCATCTGGCGGCCGATGGTCATCAGCGGGTGCAGGGCGACCATCGGATTCTGGAACACCATGGCCGCGCGGCCGCGAAAGCCGGAAAGGCTGTTTTTGTCCGACGCCATGTACTCTTCGCCACTCATGGCAACACTGCCCGACGCGCGGGCATTGCCGGGCAGCATGCCAAGGCACGCAGCCGCCGTGAGAGACTTGCCTGATCCGGACTCGCCCACAAGACCCAGTACTTCGCCGGGGGCGACTGTCAGGCTGATGTCTTCAATGGCAGTGGCAGCTCCTTCCGCCGTGTCAAAGGTGACAGAGAGGTTGGACACTTCCAGGACGGGGAGGATTTCGGTCATACGCGCCCCCGGAACTTGGGATCCAGCGCATCCCGCAGCCCGTCGCCGAACAGGTTGACTGCCAGAACAGTGATGAAGATGGCAAGCCCGGGAAAGGCTGCTGTCCACCAGTAATCAAGAAACAGCGCGCGGGAGGAGGCGACCATCAGGCCCCACTCGATGGCCGGCGGTCTCGCACCCAGACCGATGAAGCTCAACGAGGCCGCAGCCAGAATGGTATAGCCGAAGTCCATGGACCCCTGGACCATCACCGGCGTTGACGCATTGGGTAATGCGTGGCGCAGCATAACCTTGGTGTGGCTGACACCCATGGCGCGCGCAGCGGTAACATAGAGCTCACTCTTCACTGAAATGACGCTGGCACGCACGATGCGCGCATACCAGGGAAACCATGAAATGCCGATCGCCAGCATGGTGTTGAGCAACCCCGCACCAAGAGCCGCTGTAATTGCGATGGGCAGCAGCAGCGGCGGGAAGGCCAGAAACACGTCAGAGACCCGCATCATGATCGCGTCAACGCGCCCGCCGAAATACCCGGCAACAAGCCCGATGGGGATACCGATGAGCATGGCAATGAAAACCGCCATGAAGCCGACGATAAGCGACAATCGCCCGCCATGCAGAACCTGACTGAAGATGTCGCGGCCCAGAACATCCGTCCCAAACCAGTTGTCAGCATTGGGTGCCTGCAGACGGTTTGTTAAGTCCAGTGCGGTGGGGTCGGCAGGTGAAATCCACGGGGCAAATGTAGTCAGAAGCACGATGAGAACAAGGACCACACCGCCCGCAATCAGCAGCGGATTGCGCGCAGCCATACGGCGATAGCGGGCGCCGCGCGACAGACGCTGAACATCCTGTTCCGGGTTAAGAAGGCTCATGAGACACGCAACCTCGGGTCAACGACCTGATAGAGCAGGTCGACCGCCAGATTGACGGTGAGATAAGCCGTTGCCAGTACCAGCGTGACGCCGGTCACTGCGGGGAAGTCGTTGGTGATGACGGAGTTGACCGCATAGCCACCAATGCCGGGCCAGTCGAAAACATATTCCACGATCACGCTGCCGCCGAGCATGTAGCCGTAAATCAGTCCGAACACGGTCAATAGAGGTACGAGCGCTGCGCGCAGGGCGTAGCGGTAGTGAACCTTCTCGGTGGGAAGGCCATAGGCAATGACGGTCTTGATGTGGTCCTGGCTCATCACCTCGATCATGTTGTTGCGCGTGACGCGCATGACCGATGCGGTTGTGGCCGCAGCGAGGGTCAGAACGGGCAAGGCAAGATGCGCCAGCGCGCTGCCGAAGGCCGTGAGGTTGCCAGCCAGCAGGGTATCAATCAGGAAGAAACCGGTGACAGGGTCGAACGGTGTGTCGAGCATCACGTCGCCGTCGATCCGGCCCTGCAGCGGCAGCCAGCCAAGCTGGCCATGAAAGACGAGCTGGAACAGGAGCCCCAAAAAGAACACAGGCAGAGCCAGGCCAATCACGGAGACACTGCGGGCAGCATGATCACTGATGGCATTTGGTTTCACGGCCGAGTGGATGCCCAGCGGAATGCCGATCGCAAGCGCCAGGGCGAAGCCGACGGTGACAAGTTCCGCAGTGGCGGCAAAGCGGGCCCCAATATCTGAGATAACCGACTGTCCTGTGCGCAGGCTGGTACCGAAGTCGCCGGACAGCACATCGCGTAGATAAGCGAAGAACTGAACCCATATGGGCTGGTCCAGACCCAACGCGATGCGCGCCGCTTCGATCTGTTCCGGTGTCGGGCGCGAGCCCAGCATCATTTCAACCGGTGACCCCGGCAGCACGCGGCTGATGATGAAGGTGATCACCAGCACGCCCAGAAGGGTGAGCAGCAACAGCAGAATGCGGTTGAGGGCATAGCGCAGCATCACGGTTGCCTCCGCCGCAGGCTGTAGAAGTCGACACCCACATAGGCCGGGTTTTTCTCCACGCCTTCAATGTCAGAGCGGTGGACATAACGTGCGGATACGTCTGCGAAGAAAATGGCGACTGCATCATCAACCAGTATCTGCTGCGCTCTGGCATAAAGGTCGATGGCGGCCTGGCGGTCGGTGGATTCAAGGGCGCGGGCCTGATCTACCAAAGCATCGAACTCTTCGTTTGAATAGTGCGCCAGGTTGAAAAGCGTCGGGTCTTCTGTGCGGTACATGCCCTGAAGCCAGTCCGCCGGTGTCGGATAGGTCGGCCACCACGACAGCACCTGCATGTTGGGCGCCGTCCGCAGGTTCTTGGCGTCGTCCCAAATCTTTCCCCAAGGGCCCGGCCGCAGCTGCAGCTCGACACCGATGGTGGCGAGGTAGGCCTGGAACACCAGCAGTGAGTTGGTCACCTCGGCGGCGGTACCCACATAGGCTGCGGAAATCTTTCTGTCTCGGGGCGGAATACCAGACGCCTCGACCAGACGCTTGGCCTCCTCAAGATCAAAGGCGGGGGCGGGCAGATCCGGGTTGTGGCCCCACATGGTGGCTGGCACCGGCCCGCGCGCCACATCTGCCGTACCCTGATAAATCTCCGTTGCAATGGAGGCGTAGTCCCACGCATGGGTCAGCGCGCGGCGGAAATTGATATCGTCGGTTGGATACTTCTTCGTGTTGATCAGCGCCTGGGTGTTTATCCAGGATGGCGCGAGGTCAACTGTGATATCCGCATCGTTCTTGAGGCGCTGGAGCAGGTCCACAGGCAGCAGGGTGACAAAATCAGCGCCGCCAGAGCGGATGAGCTGCGCCTGCGTTGCTGCCTCGGCGACCACTTTCATGATCACGCGCTTGAACTGACCCTCTTCCCAAGTGCGCCAGTAGTCCGGGTTTTGTTCCAGAACGATTTGCTGGCCGCGGGTCCAGCCGGCCACCGTGTAGGGACCCGTCCCCGAGGCATTTCCCTGGTTGAACCAGTCCGTCCCATTCTCTGCAGCCGTCGGCGAGTAGATATAGGCGCCGTATTGCGCCGAAGCGATGAGGTCAATCGGAATGGGACGGCTGGCGCGGATGACGAGTGTCGTGTCGTCCGGCGCGGTGATCTCTTCCACGCCATCCCAGATGAAGGCTGCGCCCTGACCCAATGCGATTGTGCGGTCCAGGGATGCTTTGGCCGCCGCCGCGTTCAGCGGCGTGCCGTCATGGAACGTGACGCCATCTCGCAGGGTGAAGGTCCAGGTCAGGGCGTCGTCGCTGACCTGCCAGTTCGTGGCCAGCACCCCTTCAATCGGTGGCGTGTCGCTGGGGTCGCCGGGCTCAAGCGCGGCATAGCGCACCAGCGGCTCATAGACATTGCGCAGCAGGATCGCTTCCAGCGAGAACGCGACTGCAGGGTCCCAGTCCTTGATGTCATCATACAGAGCGTAAACCAGCGTATCGGCCCGAACGCTGCTGACCGCCGCCGTCAGCGACAGGGCAATAACCAAGGCGCTGGCAAGCGCGCGGCTGATGAATCCCCGTGATGTCAACAGATCAACGCCTCCCCTGGGTGGTCTGCCATTTGTCTCTAGCCGGTTACTTCGCAAAGCCTGTGCCAAAAACCCGGTCCGCGCAAAGGGCAGTTTTCAGGGAAAAATTCCCAGTGATTGTCAAACCTGAATATTCATTTGTGAATTTTTGAAATCTAGGCTTCTATTCTGAATAGAACTCTCAGGAGAGCGTCGACCGCGATATGCCCGTAAGTCCCGCAGAAGACATCCTTCCCACGGAAGGCCTGATGGATATCCTCAATGCTCTGAGTGATGGGGTGTGGGTGTGCGATGCGACGCCGCGCCTGCTTTGGATCAACCGGGCATGTGAAGAACTGAATGACATCCAGGCTGAGGATGTGTGCGGCCGGCTCGTCCAGGACCTGCTCGATCAGGGAAACTTTGATGCTGACGTGACCCGGCAGGTGCTCAGCAGCGGCGCGCCCGTCACCATCAATCAACGGGTGAAGTCGAACCGGATGCTCCTGGTAAGCGGGTTGCCGGTGTTCGATGAATCCGGCGAGGTCGCCTACGTTGTCGGCAATGAGCGGGACGTAACCGAGCTTGATCTGTTGCGCAGCCAGCTCGACAGCGAACGGGCGCGGGCGGAGCGGGTCAACAAGGAACTTGCCGCCATGCGCCGCAGGATAAGCGATGTCTCCGACATCGTATGTGCCAGCGAGGAAATGGAGCTGGTTCTCGACACGGCGATTACGGCCGCCGGATTTGACACGACCGTCTTTGTGACCGGGCCGACCGGGTCAGGCAAAACCATGGTGGCACGGATCATTCATGATGCGAGTAACCGCCAGCCAAAACCGTTCCTGACACTCAATGCAGCCGCCATTCCCGAAACGCTGCTTGAAGCGGAACTGTTCGGTTTTGCCGATGGCGCCTTTACCGGTGCACGGAAGGGCGGCAAGCCCGGTCTCATTGAGGCGGCAGATGGCGGCACCCTGTTCCTCGATGAAATCGATGCCCTGCCACCCTCTCTACAAGTGAAACTTTTGACGTTTCTGGATACCCAAAGATATTTCCGTGTCGGCGATACCAAGGAGCGACAGGCCGATGTCCGCATCATTGTGGCAAGCAATGCGGACATTCCCGCCCGCATTGGTGAAGGGGCATTCAGGGAAGATCTGTGGTTCCGCTTGAACGTGCTCACCATCGCCGTCCCCCCGCTTGATGAGCGGCCGGACGACATTGCACCGCTGATTGCCCGCACGCTGGAAGAACTTGAAAGCCGGTATGGCAGAGAACGGCGGATGTCTCCGGCAGCGCTGGACCTGCTGACCCGCTTTCGATATCCCGGCAATGTGCGGCAGCTTCAAAACATTGTGGAACGGGCCTACGTCCTGTGCCGGTCTGACGACATCGGACCCGACGATCTGCCTGCCGACGTTCGTGCTGCTGTCCCGCAACGCGTTCACGCGAGCGCAGGCGGCGGCTCAACACTGCGACTGGCAGACGCATTGAGGGTGGCCGAGCGCGGGGTCATTGAAGACGCCGCCGCGCGATGCGCAACCCAGACCGAGATTGCCAAGACGCTTGGTGTCTCCCAGCCAACAGTTGCACGACTTCTCAAAAAACATGGGCTGGGCCTCAGCCGATAGGTCGGGGCCTATTCATGCATGCATAGAAGACACTGCGTCAAAGCGCGCTGAAAGCCTTGTTTTGACTGGGCTTCAGGCTCGTCGGCGTACTGGCACACCCATTGCTAACCATACCTGAGCCGCCACTCATCTCGAGCTGGCAATGCTGCATGCGCAGCCTTCAAACCACATGTTCAGGTGCCGGATCATGCCAACCAATTCAGACCTTCTTGCCCGCCGAACCGCTGCTGTTGCGCGCGGTGTCGCCACCGCCGCGCCGGTCTACGCAGACCGCGCCGAAAACTCGGAGCTGTTTGACGTCGAAGGCAAACGCTACATCGACTTTGCCGGCGGCATCGCCGTATTGAACACCGGGCATCGCCACCCAAAAGTTGTTGCGGCGGTTGAAGCGCAACTTGCCCGGTTCACGCATACAGCGTTTCAGGTCTCAGCCTACGAGCCATATGTGGAACTAGCGGAGCGGTTGAACCACCTGGCACCGATCTCCGGCCCGACCAAGTCCATTCTGTTTACGACGGGGGCAGAGGCGACTGAGAACGCTGTAAAACTTGCCCGCGCCGCAACCGGGCGCAGCGCGGTCATTGCCTTCACCGGCGGCTTTCATGGCCGGACCATGCTGACCATGGGGCTGACGGGCAAGGTGCTGCCCTACAAGCACAAGTTCGGCCCGATGCCCGGCGGCATTTTTCATGTCCCATTCCCGGTTGAATCCCATGGCGTGAGTGTTGAAGACACATTGAAGGCGCTGGAGTTCACCTTCCGGGCTGACGTTGGGCCAAAGGATGTGGCGGCAATCATCATCGAACCGGTGCAGGGAGAAGGCGGGTTTCATCCAGCACCCGCAGACCTGATGAGCGCGCTGCGGCGTATCTGTGACGAGCACGGCATCATGCTCATCTCTGATGAGGTTCAGGCGGGGTTTGCCCGCACCGGCAAGATGTTCGGCGTCGAGCACTACGACCTGGAGCCCGATCTTATCGCCGTTGCAAAGTCGCTTGCGGGCGGCCTCCCTCTCTCCGGTGTGATTGGGAAGGCAGAGGTCATGGATGCTGCAGACCCTGGCGGACTTGGCGGGACATATGCAGGTAGCCCGCTTGCCTGCGCGGCGGCCCTGGCTGTGCTTGATGTGATTGAGGAAGAAAAGCTTCTTGATCGCGCCAATGTCATCGGGGACCGCATCAAGGCGCGGTTGCTGGAAACATCAAAGCGCAATGACACGGTGCCCCTCTCGGCCATTCGCGGCCCCGGCGCGATGGTCGGCTTCGACATTGTGACCTCCGCCGGCAGCGATGACCCGGATGCAGAGGCAACCAAGCGGGTGACGGCAGCGGCACTCGACAAGGGGCTGATCCTTCTCTCCTGCGGTGTGCACGGCAATACGGTTCGCGTCCTTGTGCCGCTCACCGTCTCCGACGATGTGCTTGAGGAAGGGCTGGACATCCTTGATGCGTCATTGATGGCGGCCCGCCAGTAACAACAGCACAGACCACTCCGGAAATCAGGACACGCCAGATGTTACGCGATCTCTCAGACAGCTCCTTGGTCAAGTGCAAAGGCTTTGTGGACGGCAAGTGGATCAACAGCGCCCGTCAGGAACGGTTCGCGGTCCGCAATCCAGCCACCAGCCAGCGGATTGCAGAGGTGGAGAGCCTGGATGCCCATGATACGCGGCAGGCCATAGCTGCCGCCGAACGCGCCATGCCTGCATGGCAGGCGCTGGCGGCAAAAGACCGGTCGATCATATTGAAGCGCTGGCATGATCTGATCATGGAGAACCAGGAAGATCTGGCGCGCATCATGACGGCGGAGCAGGGCAAGGTGCTGGCGGAGTCGCGCGGCGAAATTGCCTATGCAGCATCTTTCATCGAGTGGTTTGCCGAAGAAGGCCGACGCGTCTATGGCGACATCATCCCGGCGCCGCAGACGGATCGCCGGGCACTCGTGATCAAGCAGCCCGTCGGCGTTGTTGCGGCCATCACGCCGTGGAATTTTCCGACGGCGATGATCACCCGCAAGGCGGCCCCGGCGCTTGCTGTTGGCTGTGCCATCATTATCAAGCCGGCAGCCGAGACGCCCTTGTCGGCCCTGGCCATCGCCGAGTTGGCCCAGCGCGCGGAATTGCCGGCGGGTCTGTTGAACATCGTCCCCACAAGTCACGCCAAGGATGTGGGCGATGAGATGACTCAGAACCCTGTGGTGAAGAAAGTCTCCTTCACCGGCTCGACACCGGTTGGCAAAATGCTGATGAAGCAATGCGCCGATACGGTCAAACGCACATCGATGGAGCTTGGCGGCAACGCACCGGTCATCGTGTTTGACGACGCCAACCTGGAAAAAGCCGTTGCCGGGGCCGCGGCCTCAAAGTTCAGAAACTCCGGCCAGACATGTATCTGCGCCAACCGGATCTTTGTGCAGGCGGGCATCTATGATGCTTTTGTGGAGCGGCTGGTTGAAACGGTTGGCGACTACAGGCTCGGCAATGGGCGCGACACTGCAAGTACGCATGGTCCTTTGATCAATTCCAAGGCTGTTGCCGATGTCACAGAACTTGTCGAGGACGCGGTGAGCAAGGGCGCAACGGTGAAGACCGGCGGCAGCCACAGTACCCTCGGGGGATGTTTCTTCGAGCCGACGGTACTGACCGACGTGACGCAGACCATGCGGCTCGCGCGGGAGGAAATTTTTGGACCGGTTGCGCCAATCTTCAAGTTTGAGACGGAAGAAGAAGCCATCGCGCTCGCCAACGATACGGAATTCGGTCTGGCGTCCTATGTGTACACCCGCGACATCGGACGTGTATGGCGCGTTGCGGAAGGCATTGAGTACGGCATGGTTGGCGTCAACGAAACCGCGATCACCTCAGACGTCATTCCCTTCGGCGGTGTGAAGGAATCCGGTCAGGGCCGCGAAGGCTCCAAATACGGCCTCGATGACTATCTCGAGGTAAAGTACGTCTGCATGGGCGACCTGACCGCATAGCCGAAATCCCGCCAAGGCACACAGCAAAGTCGTCCTGGTTTCGGGTGGCATTGCAACTTGCAATGGCGGTCCGCAAGTATGAGGATGCCCGGACAGATATCATGCGCATGATCGACTCAATCGGGATCTTCTCCATCAACGAATGACATAAAGACCCGAACAACACGCGGCGGAACGCGTTGCGGCCTCTGCTGCCTCTTTGACAGAGTGGGAGCGGCTATGACTTACAGCCACAGCTTGATAGGCACCTTTGGTGCCGCAGCCGTTCTGGTTTTGTCATTTCATGCTCTGGCTCAAGACCGTGAGGCAGCAAACTCCGAGCTGGAGACGTTTGAGCCTGAAGTTTTTGACTCGACCGTATTCGAAGTTCCCAGCCTGGAAATGCCGGTCTTCGACCCGCCGGACATCGCACTTCCTGAGATCAACGAACCAAACCTCCCTGACAATGCCGGGGTGGAGCCTCGGCCCCGGGACGCAGATCGAAGTGAAGCCAGCCAGCCGGAACCCGTTAGCATGGACTGGCTGAGGGAAGCATATGAGCGCACTCTTCCGAATGCAGAAGATTCCTGGGTTCTTACAATCCATAAGACGCGGACCGGTCACAGCATTAAGCGTTGGGAATATCCTTCAAGAGATCGCTGGAACAACACGCACAGTGAATGGCACTACGGGCCTGCATCAGTGTCCGTCCGGTTGGCCACGTATGACAGTTATGACGGTTTCGGTGATAACGGCATAAGTACAGATCTGGCGCTTTGGCAGCATTGGATTGCGCAATGGCTGCAGGACATCAAAACCAAAGAGTCCTACGCACCCATCGCCGAAGAGGCCCAAGTCGTCATCGATTACATCAAGTCTCGCTCGGAAGACGCGGAGTTGCTTATCCGGGTGATGCAGGGGATGCAGTTCTACACGGTGATTGAGGACCGTGACTACGACCCGGCAAGTACCAAGCCGGTGTCCTCCGACACACTGGTGCACCTTCAAGGCGGCACTTTCTCCTCAGATTTCACGAGCTCATGGGAAGATCCAAGCAGCACTACGACCGCGATGCCGCAAGTGAGCCGGCAAGAGCTGGATGCGCTCGACAATGGCCCTCAGCGAAACTATTCCGCCCTTGTATGGCGGTTCGTTCCTGAGGAAATGGCGCGGGTTGCAGCGCTTATCGAAGAGTACGACGAGATCAAGAACGGCATGACACTGGACCTTGCCGGCGTTGACTTCCCCGATCACCTGGAAAGCATGCGTGAATGGGTGCCCAAGGAATATCATGTCAAAGGCCGAGATCCCTTTCTCGCCGCGCTATATGAAATCGCTCGAGTGGCATGGTGGATTGGTCCGCATGAGGCCGATGCGTCTGTTTGGGCGACCTCTGAAGATCAGATCCCGGATGACCTGCGGTATCTGTTTGGATCAATGCGAGAGGAAGGTGGACGTCTCGTTGATGGGTCCGGCACACCCTACCTCAGTGCAACGGCACCACTTAAGCTACCGCCCCTGGAAACAGACACACTGGTCATGATTGATATGTCGGTGTTTGGCATTACCAATGAGCCCGGCAAAATTCCAGAAGACCCCGTATTTTTCGGCGATCTGGACGTCAATAACCACCGTGCGACGCACAGTTTCAACCCTGGTTCTCCAACCCGTGCCCGTATTTCATACAAGAGAGAGGACGATCTCTTCTGGCGCCGTACGATCGTTCATGCAGCGGGAACCGGGGAGGTCATTGACGGGCGCGTCAACGTCACCTCCGAGTTTTACAAGATCGATGTAGATCCAGACTCAAACACCCGTTTCATTCGCGATCAGCGCCAGACCCATAATATTGTCTGGTCGTTGAGCCACGACGGTGACATATGTGTGACAAAACAACCTGAGATTGATGCTCGTTTTGTTCAACAGGACGGGTCCGGTGGATATCAGCCTGTGAGCGAACCGTTGGACTACGGGACGCCCTTCGTGGTCGAGGGTCGGCTTGAGCTGCCTGCGGCGCGCCAGGTCTACAACTTGGAAATTGACTACGGCGGTGAGCGCCCGCACGACGTTCTGCTCTATCCGACGCCGGAAGACCGCACCCTGTTGCGGAGCGACATCCTTTATCTGATGTGGGACGTTGCGCACGCAGACCCATCTGTGGCGAGCGGGGAGGCATCACAATGACTCAGTTCGCCAAGTTCCGTTCCGGGTGGTCAATGTGGCTGGCGACACTTGCCACTTTCCTCTTGCTGACTATCCCCAGTGCGTCAGCTCAATGGTTTGATTTTGGGGAGGAGACCTCAACCCATCTGACCTGGGAGCTGCTCGAAGGCAGCTGGAAGATTTTCTATCTGGACGACGATCTGGGTGGTGTCACCGGTGAAGCCAAAGTCGACGGTCAGGCCGTCACCATTACTCTTGATGATCCAAAGGACGCACAACGCACACCCACCACTGCGGCTAGCGCCGCCATTGAGGGGGATGAGCTCGTCCTGACGTTCCTGGGTCCCAGCCCGCAGGACGGGCGCCGGACCGGCGAGGGTTTTCCAGATGACATGATCGCAGTCGGCGCGCCAGACATCACGAAAATCACCCTCAAAGGCGGTACGCAGGACGTTCAGGCGCAAGTCTCCCCTATACCCGAGACCGACCGCGACTTCGTAGAGGTCCGGCTAAAACCGGCAAGTGAAACGGCTCTTGTCGGGGAATGGCGGTACCGGGTGCATCCTTTCATTGGTCGCGCCAAAGACGGACACGGACGGTCTGGCGGATTGGAGCAGGATGACGATGGGGTCTGGTGGGCTACCGGGCGTGAATCCTGGCAGCGCCATGAGCCGAAAGTCTATGGGGTGGTTCCGATCCAGGACCAACTCGCCAAGGAGATGTTCTCTGACGGAACCAACCTGCCTTACTACAGCTACCCGTTCCATCCCGAAGGTGAAGACCTCGGCAAGATGCGCACCCTGTTTGTGTTTGGGAAGGATTTGCCACGCGACTGGAGCCGGTCTGTAGAAATCAAAGGCGGGTCTCCGGGCGTTACCTACAGCGAGATTGCCCGGCTTTCGGATTATGAATCGCGCGAGGCTGCTCGGGAGGGCTACAGCCGCCAGGTGGCACAAGACGACCACGACATGGACGATTTCGTTCGTGGCCGGCAGATCGTCAAGGACCGGTTGGATGAATCGAAAGCGCGCGAAGTGGATGAGCTGGACGCCGTCATTCTTCGCGCCACCCTAGACGAGAATGTCGTTCCCGGCTGGCAGACATTCAAATATGGCGGATCGGAAGCAGCCTGGCTTCTGCAGTTTGGTGACAATACGGGCACGATCCGCATCGTCCGCAAAGTAGAGCGGCTTTGGGACCGGCATGAGCCCACGAACATTCTCTATACCGGGGAGGTTTTCCGGATAGAGATCGAGACAAAATTCAAACTGCCGGTGGACCAGATACCTGTCGTCGTCGCGTCTGTCCCGCCAGGAGCGTCACTCGCCGCCAGCGCCAGGAAAGGCATGCTGATTGGCGATGGCGAGGGAATTCCCGCGATACGCAGCAGCGATAACCCGCGCATCTACAGAACGGAGTTCATACGCAACGACCCACGTGTTGCGGCGGACAACTCAGTTCAGGCTGGCGTGGGTGGCGCGAAAACCCACATCATCCATGGCGGTCAGGGTACACGCGTTTTCGCCATGATCTCGTCACCTGGGATCATATCGATCCCACCGTCGATGACCCAAGCAACTATTTTCAACACGTCGGCGGACACAGCTGTCGGCGGAAGCTGGAACAAATGGCTGGCATCAGCGGCTGCGTGCGCCGGGGTGGAGAATGCGAACCGGGTTGTGACCGAACGCTCGGAAGCAGCAACGATTTCAGAGTGGCTTATCAATTCCGGTCGGTCGCGTTTCCCCATACCGGGGTCCTTCGACAGCAAAGTTACGGTCGCCCAGCATGCGGCGATGATGCTCATGCGAGATACCTTTGCGCGTCAGATGGACCGAAACAGAGCGGGCTTCTCGCGGATTGAGTCAGACGAGGAGATCCTGGCGTTCCGGCGCGCCATGGAGCCGATCATTCTGCAGGGGCAATCGCCTTTGACCCGCATCAAAGTTACCGGAATTGATGGCCAGCCCACGACGTTCGACTGGTCATTTCACAGTTCCATCATTGGCGACGTCCACGACAAGCGCCTCAGTGAGGTCGAGGCTTGGGCACTACGTGCCACGCGCGAGGCATTGCGGAAGTACATCGACCTGATGTTCCAGACCGCAAAGGACGCGCGCGAGATCGACGAGTGCGACGTCGAAGCGTTGCTCAAGCTGACGGGTCATGACTTTGACGCTGTTGCCGCGTTGGCAAAAACCAAACTCATGGTACCTGCCAACAAGCCGCTCTACTGGGCACCTGACTACCGAGCCCGCGGTCATGTGGACACAGTGAAATTTGCCGCTGATAGCGTTCGCATCGGTGAGCAGCTTAGTGACGCAGACCGCCGGGAAGCCGCATTGGCGGTCGCGATCGCCACTATTCCCGTCGCGATCGTAGGCGGCATGGCCGGGTCATCTGCAGCTATTGTTGCAACATTTGCCGTCGATGTGATCGACGTGGGCGCTTCTACCTACGCTGAGATATCAGACAAAGTTGGGCGGGATGCAGAGTATGACTTTGCGTTCGCGGCTGCGGACGTTATCGGCATGCAAAGGCTGCAGACAGCCGAGTCGCGCCAGCGCAGTTGGGCCAGCGTTATGGGCAAGCTGCTGCCAACGGTGACCTTCGCATCGATTGGCATCATCGTTGATGTACCAGACCTCTACAAAGCCTTTGGGGAGGGATTGCGGATAACCCGTGTCGCCCGGGGCAGACGAGCACTGGCAGAGGGACTTGAAATCGAGCAAGCCACTGCTGCTGCTCCCTCACGCGCCGCGGCTATGGCCGAAGAGCTGGAAGAAACACTGGAACGGGCCCGTATTGCGCAGGCCGCCGGTGAGGCGCCGGCAGCACCACCCAGTCTAAGGGGTAGCGACCCTGAGATTGATGCAGGCCTTGCCCCTCCCACGCGCGGTGTCCGGTTCGATGAATTGCCAGACGCATTGTCGGACAGCGCGGATGACATCTTTGCCTATCTCGATGACCTGGCCAGCTCCGGGGTGCTCTCACGATTTGATGACGCCGTGCTCGAAGGTGCAGAGGGCGCCGGCCGTCGTGGCGATGACGCGTTTGAGTGGGAGGCAGGCCTGTCCGCTGAAAGTCGCGCCCTGACGGATCGCCTGATCTCACGGGCCCGCACGGATGTTCTCGACCTCATGGAGGAAGCGGGCAGCCGAATTGCGCGGTTGCTCGACAATGCAGACCCCGACAAGGCCCGCTATGCGCGCGAAGTGCTTGAATCCGAGCCCGGCTTGTCACCCGATGCTTTTGAAAAGGCTGTTGAGACGCTCTACAAGCGCCGGCCACGTGAAATCGGGGAAGATTTTTTCAAACAGGCAGATCCGGCCAACCGTGAAATCGGCGAGGCACTTGAGAAGGCAGGTTGGCGATCAGAACTGGATATAGACGGAAAACATGGGGAGTACAAAATCTATGACCCTGACCGGCGAGCCGGCGAAATCGTTCGGTCGTTCGACCCGTCCGATGGAACATTCAAGATGTCATATGCCAAGGCGGAGATGTCCCCGCGACCGAAAGGTCCGGTCATTGATGGGCAGTTTGAGGTGGCACCAGGATTCGTCCGAGGCAAGATTGACGACATTCTTCCTGTACCCAATGCAGGGCGGGGCGTTCCGACCATTCAGTACTTCACGATGCGCCTCATGCATAAGCTTGGAGTACGGTATGGAACGGAAGGTGCGGGCGCGATCAAGAAGACGGTGATGTCCACGATTGCCAATGCGCGCACCATCACGACGCTGGAATATCTACGCAAACTGCATATGCCAAATACACCCATGGCAGACGTGCCGGCGGAAGAGCTGTCCCGCTGGATCATGATGACCCATTCCGCACGCTATGCTGAAGGCGTGCTGGCAGGCGCTGGGTATCGCGTGGAGAAAGCAACGGTCAAAATCGGAACCAGCGGCATGCATGCCCCACACCCGGTCAGCACATGGTCGGACTTCTTTGATGCACGGTCTGAGTCATTCGTCCAATTTCTGGCGCGCCATGGCTTTACAGAGGATACGCGGGTGGTCGGGCTGTTTAATATCGAGCTTCAAGTTGTCCCGTTTTAGGAGCTCCAACGCGTTCATTGTTGCCGGTAGCTCAGCGGCCCGGTCTCTGTCCTACGGCCAACTCGCGGACGCCTTGGGGGACCTGGGTGTTGGTGCCGAGCGTGTTTCGAGCGAGCCCGACGCCATGGACGCCGGTCTTCTTGTCCATAGTCTGACAGGAGATGCCGACAAAG
>ERZ1740067.1023-NODE-1023-length-20382-cov-7.503665_pt1 | contig 20382 bp, 24 predicted proteins | sample MGYA00581736_ERZ1740067 | MGnify/ENA primary metagenome ERZ1740067 (study PRJEB43018, sample SAMN04849236) | marine metagenome | isolation source: floating plastic debris | place: Pacific Ocean | collected 2008-08-27 | study: EMG produced TPA metagenomics... | reverse complement strand
GCCTGACAGACCGCGACGGCAAGCGCGTGCTCATGGCCTCGCTCGACGTCAACCGCCCCGCGGCCATGGAACAGCTGGCAATCCTCGGCACCCAGATCGGCGTCGACACCCTGCCGATCGTCAAGGGCGAGGACCCCGTTGCCATCGCCAAACGGGCCAAGACCCAGGCGAGCATGGGCGGTTACGACGTCTACATGCTCGACACCGCCGGACGTCTGAGCATTGACGAAGAGCTGATGGCGCAGGTCGAGGCGGTGCGTGACGTCACCACGCCCCGCGAAACCATCCTCGTGGTCGACGGCCTCACCGGCCAGGACGCTGTGAACACTGCCCAGAACTTCGATGACCGCATCGGCATCTCGGGCGTGGTGCTGACCCGGATGGACGGCGACGGCCGCGGCGGTGCCGCCCTGTCGATGCGCGCGGTGACCGGCAAGCCCATCAAATATGTGGGCCTGGGCGAAAAGATGGACGCCCTCGAAACCTTTGAGCCGGACCGGATCGCGGGCCGCATCCTCGGCATGGGCGACATCGTCAGCCTCGTCGAAAAGGCGCAGGAGACCATCGAGGCCGAACAGGCGGAGCGCATGATGAAGCGCATGGCCAAGGGTCAGTTCAACATGAACGACCTGCGCATGCAGCTGGAACAGATGCTCAAGATGGGCGGGATGGAAGGCATGATGGGCATGATGCCCGGCATGGGCAAGATGGCCAAACAGGTGCAGGACGCAGGTTTTGACGACAAGATCCTCAAGCAGCAGATCGCGATGATCCAGTCCATGACCAAAAAGGAACGCGCCGCCCCGCAGATCCTGCAGGCCAGCCGCAAGAAACGCATCGCCCGCGGCTCGGGCATGGAGGTCAGCGACCTCAACAAGCTGCTGAAAATGCACCGCCAGATGTCCGACATGATGAAAAAGCTCGGCAAGGGCAAAGGCGGCATGATGAAGAAAGCGATGCAGGCCATGATGGGCGGCAAAGGTGGCATGCCCGACATGGCCGGTGTCGATCCCAAACAACTCGAGGCGGCGGCGAAACAGATGGGCGGCAAGATGCCCGGCGGCCTTCCCGGTCTGGGCGGCGGCGGCATGGCCCTGCCCCCAGGTCTCAGCGGGTTCGGCAAAAAGAAATGACCGACGCCTTGACCAATGCCCCCCGGCTCACGACGGAACGTCTGGTGTTGCGCGGTCCGCTGCGTTCGGACCTTGCGCTGTTCACGCGCTTCATCACAACGAGCCCCGACCTTGCTGCCGTGGACGACCTGGGCAGCGAAAGCGACGCCTGGTACGCGGCGCTTGCCGGCGTCGGACATTGGCATTGGCATGGCTACGGATTTTTCACCCTGCAACGGCATGACGACACCGCCCCACTGGGGCGTGTTGGCATCCTGAACCACCATGGCTGGCCCCAGCCGGAACTTGCCTGGCATCTATTCGAAGGCGCAACCGGCCAGGGATACGCGACCGAGGCTGGCATGCGCGTGCGCGACTGGGCTGCCGCGGCGCACGGCCTTCGCACTCTGGTCAGCTATATCGACACGGATAATGCCCCGTCGCAAGCGGTCGCGACCCGCCTGGGCGCAACCAACACCGGCCAGCGCGCCGCGCACGATAGCCAATCCGAGATCTGGCAGCATCCGGAGGGGACCGCGTGAGCGCCGCCATACCGACCCTAACCACAGATCGGCTGACCCTGCGCGGCGCGACAGCGGCGGATTTCGACGCCTACGCCGCCACGCTCGCTGACGCGCGCAGCCAGTACATGGGCGGGCCCTACACCCGGCGCGGCGCATGGGACATGTTTTGCAATATGACCGCCCAATGGCAGCTCAGCGGATATGGCGGCTGGATCATCGAGACCGACCAGGGCTTTGCGGGCGAGATCGCCTTTTGGCACCCGCCCCACTTTCCCGAACCGGAACTCGGCTGGACCCTCACAGCGCAGGCCGAAGGGCATGGCTACGCCTGCGAAGCCGCGCGCGCCGCCCTCGTATGGTATTGGGCCAATACCGACGCCGTCACCGTGGTCAGCTATATCGATCCGAAAAATGCACGGTCCATCGCGCTTGCGACCAAACTCGGCGCTCAGCCTGACCCAGATGGCCCATGGGCCAAGGGCGAGAATGCCGCCAACACGACCGTCTACCGTCACCGGAGGCCGTCATGACGGCCATGGTGATCCCGACACTGACAACCAAGCGATTGGTTCTGCGCGCGCCTGCACCGCGCGACTTTGACGTGTTCGCCGCGTTCTATGCCAGTGATGCGTCCAAGTTCGTCGGTGGACCCATGAGTGAAGAAGACAGCTGGCGTTACCTTGCGCAGGTCATCGGGCATTGGACGATGCGCGGCCACGGCCGCTGGATGGCGACACAAAAGGGCGACGATACAGCCATCGGCATCGTGGGCCTGCACAACCCCCACGGTTGGCCCGAGCCGGAGGTCGGCTGGTACATTTGGGATGGCAACGGCAACGGCTACGCCTCAGAAGCAGGGCGCGCAGCGCGCGACTATGCCTACGACACGCTCGGCTGGACTACTTTGATGAGCATGATCAAACCCGGCAACGACGCCTCGGTGCGCGTCGCCGCCGCCATGGGGGCCATGCGGGATGCCGACTGGACACATCCCAACGCGGGCCCCTTGATGGTCTACCGCCACCCGGGACCGGAGGCGCGCCAATGACCGTCACCACCGCACTCAGCACCGCGCGCCTGACCCTCCGCATGCCGCACGCCAGCGATCTGCCGGCCTACACCGCGTACTGTGCGTCGGATCGCGCCCACTTCGTGCGTGGACCGTTCACAGCCCCGCAGGCGTTTGAGAAGTTTGCCGCCATGGCGGGTCACTGGACGCTGCGCGGCTTTGGCCGCTACGTGATCGAGCGCGACGGCGCCCCCATCGGGCATGTCGGCCCGATGCAGCTTGACGACAGCCAAGAGCCTGAGCTCACCTGGACATTGTGGAACGGCGCGCACGAGGGCCAAGGCCTCGCCACCGAAGCGGCACTGCGGGTGCGCGATCACCTCATACGCGATCTGGGCTGGCCGCAGATGGTCATCCTGATCATGCCCGACAATACCGGGTCGGTGCGTCTTGCCGAACGCATCGGTGCGACGCTCACCGACATTCCGGCCCCCGATTGGTACGCAGGCTGCCGCACCTATCGGCTCACCGCTGAGGCGGTGTCATGATCACTCTGACCGGCACCCCCACCCTCGACACCGAGCGATTGCACCTGCGCGCCCCGCACCCACAGGATGCCGAGGCCTTCATCCGGTTTTACGGCACCGCGCGGGCGCAATTCACCGGTGGTCCGATGACCAAACGCCAGGCCTGGAACTTCTTTGGCACTGAGCTGGGTCACTGGATCATCAACGGCTTCGGCATGTTCACCGTGACCCGCCATGGTGACGACACAGCGCTTGGCATCGTGGGCCACTGGTATCCCAACACCTGGCCTGAAAAAGAGGTGGGCTGGGTGCTCTTCGATCCCGCCGCCGAAGGGCAGGGCATCGCCTACGAAGCCGCACAGGCCTGCGTTGCCCACGCCTGGACCACATTGAAGTGGCCCAGCGTCGTCAGCTACATCAGCCTTGGCAACGTGGCCTCCGTGGCGCTGGCCGAACGGCTCGGGGCAAGGCTGGACGCCGACGCCGCCACCCCGAACCCCGACAAACCCTGCCTCGTGTACCGGCACCCACAGCCATGACAACGGCCCGGATCATAACCGGCGCGCCCCTGCGCCCGCACGCACTGTCGGCCATGGACGCGGTCTGGACAGTCTTCCAGAGCGCCCAGGCTCGGCATATCCTCGGCCCGGTCAACAGCACAGCACGCAAACCGGCCAAGTTGAACAACCCTATCGCCGCCCCCAACCCCCGCTCCGTCGCGCCCGCACGGCGGCTCGGAACACGAACCGACCCGACACTGGCGCACGACGATGACACCACCCTCTTCTATCGCCGCACCCTGGAGACTGTCGCATGACCGTCACATTCAACGCTCCGACGCTCGACACCGCGCGCCTCACGTTGCGCGCGCCCCAGATCGACGATTTCGACGCGCTGGCAGGCTTCTACGCCTCGCCGCGCGCGACATTCGTCGGCGGCCCCCTCACGCGCGAGCTGGCCTGGCGCACCCTCGCCCAGGAAGCAGGGCACTGGGTCCTGCGCGGCTTTGGCCGCTGGACCGTTGTCGAAAAGGCCAGCCGGTCCGCCGTCGGCATCGTCGGCCTCTGGCACCCCGACGGCTTCCCCGAACAGGAAATCGGCTGGGACCTGTTCGATGGCGCCACAGGCAAGGGCTACGCCACCGCGGCGGCCATGGCCGCACGCCACTTCGCCTACGAGACCCTCGGTTGGACCACGGCCATCAGCCTCGTCGCCGACGAAAATGCCGCCTCTCGCGGCGTCGCGAAACGCCTCGGCGCCCAGCAGGATGGCACCTTCACCCACGACCGCTTCGGGCCGATGCAAATCTGGCGACACCCCGGACCGGAGGCGCTGACATGACCCCGTCCTTGTCCAGAATTCATCCCCCCCGGAGGGCTGCTCTGTCACGGGTCCTTCATCGGGTCAAACGGGCTCACGGCTCAGCCGCCGCCAATATGTCGTCGCGCGCCAGCGCGTCCGCAGGGTCAAGAGGGGCCGCCTGATGGGACATCGCGACATCCCCGAGATCGAAACCCGGCGCCTTGTCCTGCGCGGTCCCGAGGCCAAGGACTACCCGGATTTCAAGGCGACCTTCGCCTCGTTCCGCTCGCGTTTCATGGGCGGGCCGCTCAACGCCTATGAGGCCTGGATGCTCTACGCCGCCGAAATCGGCCACTGGGAGATTCGCGGCTTCGGCATGTGGATGATCCACGACAAGGACACGGACGAAACCTACGGCATGGCCGGCGGGTGGCAGCCCGCCAAATGGCCCGAACGCGAAATCGCCTGGATCATCTGGCCCGATAAGGCCGGCAAGGGCTATGCGCTCGAAGCGACCCATGCCGTGCGCGCCCATTACTACGCACATGGCTGGGACCGCGCGGTCAGCTATATCGACCCCAAGAACCTCGACAGCATCCGGCTGGCCGAGCGATTGGGCGCCGTCAAGGATCGCGATGCCCCGACAATTGACGGCACCGACGCGGTCTATGTCCACCCGTCACCCGCGGCCCTTGCCGATAGCCAGCTGGCCCACGGGATCGAGATGGAGATTGGCCACTACGCCGACCCGATGTTCAAACCGAAAGGATGGGCCCTTGACTGAGACCAACCGGCCCCGCTGCCGCCGTGCCTGGCCGCGCCTCGCCGCCGGAGCACGCTCATGACTGACGCTGTCACACGCGCCGCCGCGCTGTTGAAAGAACACCGCGACAGCATCGACCGCCTCGATGCGATCCTCGTCTACACGCTGGGCGAGCGGTTCAAACACACGCAGGCCGTGGGGAAACTCAAGGCCACACACGACCTTCCGCCCTCTGATCCGACCCGCGAAGCGGCCCAGATCGCACGGCTCGAAGATTTGGCAAACCGGGCCGATCTGGACCCCGAATTTGCCAAGAAGTTCCTGAACTTCATCATCGCGGAGGTGATCCAACACCACCGCAAACATCAATCATAGGTGGGCAAAATGGCTCATCTTACCCTCTGAAAAACAAAGGAAAAACAAAATGGCTATGAAAATTCGCCTCGCCCGTGGCGGCTCCAAGAAACGCCCCTTTTACCGCGTTGTCGCCGCTGACAGCCGCATGCCCCGCGATGGCCGCTACGTCGAGAAACTGGGCACCTACAACCCGCTCTTGCCCAAAGACAGCGAAGAGCGTGTGAAGATGAACATGGAGCGTGTTCAATACTGGCTTGACAAGGGTGCTCAGCACACCGACCGGATCGCCAGCATGCTCGAAGCCGCCGGAGTTCTGGCCAAGAAAGAGCGCGCCAATCTGAAAAAAGGTGAGCCCGGCCAGAAAGCCAAGGACCGCGCCGAAGAGAAAGCCGCCAAGGCCGCAGAAGCTGAAGAAACCCCGGCCGAAGAGGCTCCGGCAGAAGAAGCGCCCGCCGAAGAAGCCGCGACAGAGTAAGCCTCTGCCACGGCAGGAAAACATGCGCCCGCCCGGTCAGACCGGGCGGGCGCCTACTTGTGGCGGTCAGGCGTCAGCCGCGCTGTTTGGCAAAGGTACCCATGTCCTCGCCCTCCCCGAAAAACCCAGGGGTCACCGCAACCAAGTAGTACCCCCGCGCTGCGTAAAACCGCCGCGCGCGATCCTGATCCGGCAATTGCGTCGTGTCGATCACGATCAGCCGTGCGTCATGCAACGCCGCCTCCATCGCCGCGAGCAGGGCCGTTCCGGCACCCGATCCGTGCAGATCGGGCCGCACAGCGATCGCACGCAGGTTCCAGGTGCGATCGGTCATCGCCTCCGGCTGCGCAAAGGCAAAGCCGACAGGTGTGTGCCCTTGGGTCACCACCCGCCAGACATCCTGCCCCGCGCCGTCCAGCGCAGGGGCGATCATGCCCGCCAACATCTCTCCGGGAAACAGGGTTGTGTCGGTAATGGCGGCAAGCGCCGCACTGTCAGATGCGCGCGGTGCGCGCGTGTCAAAAGGGTCTGGCATAGCCATCCTTTCCATTCGTTTCAATACGTTGGACAAGCCCCTCAGGGGGCAAACACCGATCACGCATAAATAGATAGGCCACCAAATGGCCTGCTGCATCTACCGTGATCGCATGGGCCGTGGCCCGCGCTTATACCGACATAAAATCTCCATCCCGCAGAAGGTGCGCGGGCTGATCACAGGATGCATCCATCAAACCGCCAAGGCAAGCGCCCACTGGACAATTCCCGCACGCACAGGGCACAAGACGGGTCATGTTCGGTCTCATGCGCCTTGCCATCCTGCTGCCGCTCGCCTTTGTGCTCGGGCTGTTCTTTGAACGCTCCAACGCGGCCACCGCGTGTGCGGACGCGGGCGGAACGATGCGCGACGGGGTGTGCTGGAATGAGTGATGAGCGGATCTGCGTCGGCTCCATCGGCGGGGCCTACGGCGTGCAGGGCGAGGTGCGGATCAAATCGTTCTGCGCCGTGCCGGAGGACATCGAAACCTACGCGCCGCTGACGACCGAAGATGGCACCCGCAGCTTTACGCTCGCCATCATACGCCCGATCAAGAACGGCTTTGCCAGCCGCATCGCCGAGGTCGCGACCAAGGAACAGGCCGACGCGCTCAAGGGCACGCAGCTCTACGCCCGTCGCGATCAGTTGCCCAGCCTGCCGGACGACGAATTCTACTACACCGACCTTGTTGGGCTCGATGTGTTCGACACCGGCGGCGCGCCATTGGGCCAAGTGAAGTCCGTGCAAAACCACGGGGCAAGCGACCTGCTCGAGGTGCATGCCCCCGGTGCGACGGCCACTGTGCTGCTGCCGTTTACCCAGGCCGCCGTGCCCACGGTCGACCTTGCCTCGCGGCGGATCGTGGCCGACCCGCCCGAAGGGCTCTTTTGATCCATGCCCCGCCGCCTGATTGTCCATGCGGGCTTTCACAAGACCGGCACCACCTCGATCCAGCGCCTGCTCGACCACAACCGCGCGGCGCTGCCTGATCTGCAAATCGTGCTGCGCCCCGACATGCTGGGCCTGTGCGAAGCGGCGCGCAAATACTCGGTCACACGTGATCCCGTTGACCTCGGTTTTGTCCAGTACGAGGCGGCAATGCAGGCCGAAAGCTGGACCCGCGACACGGTTCTGCTCAGCTCCGAAGACCTGAGCGGGCACATGCCCGGGCGGCGGGGGATCAAACACTATGACGCCGCACCCCCCCTCGCCGCCGCCATGGCGGAGGCATGGGAGGAAGCGCTGCCCGGCACTGCGATCAGCTTTGTCTACACGCTACGGGACGCGCGGCCATGGCTGGCCAGCTGCTATGTCCAGCACCTGCGCGCCACGCGCATCGCCATCACCGCCGACCACTACGCACGGGAATTCGCCGCCTCGGCCGACCTCATCAGCGTGGTGGCGCAGGTGCAAGGCGCGCTGCCGGATGCGGAGGTGCGCAGCTTTGCGCTCGAGGCCATTGGCGCTGCGCGTCTTGGCCCTGGTGACGCAGTGCTTGCCCATGCAGGCGTGGCCGAGGACGTGCGAGCGGCCCTCGCGCCCGTGGGCAAGGCCAACACGGGCATGAACGCGCAAAGGCAAGCCGCGTTCCTGGCGCTCAATCGGTCGCACCTGCACGACGCGGAGGTGCGGGCCGAAAAGGACAAGCTGTCCTAGCGTTGCATCCTGAGCGACAGGACCCAGGCGAGCGCCGTCAGGCCGACCAGGGTCAGCACCGCAACACTCCACCCCGCCATGGAAAACACCTGCCCGATGACAAACGCACCGGCGATGCCGCCCAGATAGTAGCTGGCCAGATAAAGCCCATTGGCCGCCGCATGGTCATGGGTCGCTGTGCGGCCCACATAGCCTGTCGCCACCGACTGCGCGAAAAAGAGCCCGGCCCCGACCAGCGCGAGCCCGGCGAGGAACAGCACAAGGCTGGTCGTCAAGAGCAGCACCAAGCCCACCAGCGATACGGCAATCGCCCCGTGAAAGCTGGCCCGCGCCCCGAACCGCTTGACCGAGGCCGCCGCCAGCGGCGTGGTCAGGATCGCAGGCGCAAAGACAAAGTACACCAGCCCGATCATCGTCTGTGGCAGCGCGAACGGCGCCTCGCTGAGGATGAAATTCGCATAGGTGAACGTCGCCACAAAGACGAACAGCAGGATGAACCCGATCCCCACCATCGCCACCAGGCGCGGGTTGGTCAGGTGGTCCTTCCACGCGTCGATGACGCGGCCTGCGTCCGCGGGCGCGTGCCCATGACTGTCCCGCGACCCGATATAGAGATACGCCGCGACGGCCCCGGCAAGGTTCAGCGCGGCAAAGCCATAGAAGCTTTGCGCCAGCCCCAGATTGCCCGCCAGTTCCGAGGCCAGCAGACGGCCAAAGAGGTTCGACGCGACATTGCCGGTGATATACGCCGCCATCGCCCCGCCCACCGCCGTCAACGAGCATTCCTCGCTCAGGTAGGTCAGCGTCAGGGTGAATGCGGCCGACATGCAAACGCCCTGCGCCACACGCAGCAAGGTAAACGTGGTCAGGTCATCGGTATGCGCCAGGAGGATCGTGGGGATGCTGAGCAGCGCCAGGCACATCCAGATGCCCCGCTTGCGGTCGATCTTGCGGGCAAAGATCGCGACGACAAGGCTGGCAAAGGCCATGCCGATGGTCGACGCGTTCACGGCAAAGCCCATGGCCGCAGGTGTCACGCCGTAGGTCTCGACCAATGTGGGCAAGAGCGCCTGCGAGCCAAAGAGGTCGATCAACGTCAGGAAGGCGATCAGCGCGATCATGGTCGACCGGCGGATCACCATGCGGCGATCCTCCGGCGACTTTTCGGCCAGTTCCGGGGCCATCCCGGTCATTTGTGCGGCGGTGGACATGGGCCTAGTCCGTGTGTGCCTGCACGCCGACCTGCGGCACGCCTTCGGTCTCGGTCAGCGGCTCGACCACGCCGAAAAAGAGCGTCGCAGGCACGTCGCCGGTGTTTTCCCAATAGGCCTGCGCGCCACCGCCCAGATGCGCGCCCTCTTCGGCCATCAACGTCACGGGCGCATCGGCATCAGACCGGTGTTCACTCACAGCCCCCTGCCAGACCCAGACCTGCAAAGGCTCGCCCGCCGCGACAAAGCTGGGCAGCACGCCACCCGGTTCAATGACCGCGCGGTAGGCCGACAGGGCCAGACCCTCGCCCTGCGCGCCATCGTAATGCGCCTCGATATCGACGAGGCCAAGCAGTTCAAGCACGGCGCCGGATTGTTCGGGCAGGTCGAACGCCTGCTGCACCGGCGTTTCGGCCATCTCCATCGCCTCACTGCCCGCGTTGAACACATCAAAGGCGATCAGGCGCACATCTTCGGGGCCCTCGTTGAGCCACCAGTGCGTGACGTCGCCCTCTTCGAGGCTGAGCCCGCCCGCGCTGTGCAGCAACCGGTCGGCGACGTCACTGCGGTATTCATAGATTTCACCGGTGAGGGTAAAGACGATTGCGGGCCGGTCCGCGTGGCTGTGGATCGGCACGATGCCGGTGTCGCCCGAAATGTTCCACGACCGGGTGCGCAGGTTGTAACCGGCAATCTGGGTCAAACCCTCATCGACCAACGGCGCGTTGGCAATGGGCACGTTCCGGATGTTCTTGGCACCTGCCGGCCCTTCGAGCCCGTTCAGAACGCGGGTCTTCACCGCGCTCAGATCAAAGGCAAAAGATGTCGTGCCGAGCGCCGCGATCGCGAGCCCGAGTGCTGCCGTTCGAATTTTCATGGGATCATCCCTTTCTGGATTTCAACTCCACGACATTGGCGCCCTTGGGCGCACCAAAGTCGTCAAACATCGCACGCAGATCCAACGTGCTTTCCTTTTCGATCTTGTCGAAATGCGTGGTCAGCCAGCGGTCCGCATAGTCCCGCCCAAGGTCGCGGAGGTGTTCGAGGAACGCCCATTCCGAATTCAGCTTGGACGACGCATCCAGCGCCAGCATGTCATCACAGCCGTCGATCATGTGCAAGTTCATGACGCGGTATTCATTGTCCGACAGCGCCCCATCCTCGATCAGCCGGTGGATCAGATCGATGGTGCGCAGATCACGCAGGAGCGAGCCGTTGAACGTGATCTCGTTCACCCGGTTCTGGATGTCACGGGCGCGGCGCGGCGTGCCCTTGCGCAAAAGCGGGTTGATCTGGACGATGACGATGTCGGCCGATGGCGAGTGATCGATGAAGGGGAACAGCACCGGATTGCCCATGAACCCGCCATCCCAATAGGGAACGCCCTCGATCTCGACCGCCTTGAACATTGTGGGCAGGCAGGCCGAGGCCATGACCACATCCAGCGTCACCTCCTCGCGGTGGAACACACGGGCGCGGCCCGTCTCGACATTGGTGGCCGAGATATAGAGGCCCATGTCGCTGCAATTGGCGACCTTGTTGAAATCGATGAACTCGCGCACCACATCCCGCAGCGGGTTGAAGCCCAGCGGGTTCAGGTCATAAGGCGAGGCCATGCGGCTGAGCAGATCGGACATGAGGTAGGCAGGGGACGCATCCAGCGACCAGGACCCGGCCCACATGTCAAAGGCCGTGCGTTTGATCGGGCTTGCCTGCCCCGCGATGCTGACGGCGCGCCAGAACTCCTCGAGCGCGAGGCGCGCACCTGCGGCGCCGCCATCATACATGCCTTGTGTGGCGACGACCGCGTTCATGGCACCGGCAGAGGTGCCGCTGATCGCCTCGATCCACAGCCGGTCCTCTTCGAACATACGGTCGAGCACGCCCCAGGTGAAGGCTCCGTGCGAGCCTCCGCCCTGCAGGGCGAGGTTCACAGATTTTTCGTGGCGCTTGGCGCGGCCTTCATCCCTGGACATGGGTCATGCTCCTATTGCGCGGTCCAACCGCCATCGACGGGCAAGGATGTGCCCGTAATGGAAGCGGCTGCATCGCTGGCGAGAAAGACGCAAAGCGCGCCTAGCTGTTCGGTCGTCACGAATTCCTTGGTTGGTTGTGCGGCCAGCAGCACGTCCCGCTTCACCTCTTCTTCGGTGATGCCGCGCGCCTTGGCGGTGTCGGGGATCTGCCCTTCGACCAGCGGCGTCAGCACGTAGCCGGGGCAGACCGCATTGACGGTCACGCCGTGCTGGGCAGCCTCGAGCGCGATGGTCTTGGTCAGGCCGACGATCCCGTGCTTGGCCGCCACATAGGCCGATTTGAAGGGCGAGGCGACCAGCCCGTGGGCCGATGCCACATTGATAATTCGGCCAAAGCCGCGCTCTTTCATGCCTGGCAGCGCAGCGCGGATGGTGTGAAAGGAGGAGCTGAGGTTGATCGCGATGATCGCGTCCCACTTCTCGATCGGGAACTCTTCGATAGGCGACACAAACTGGATCCCCGCATTGTTCACCAGCACGTCGACCTGGCCCATATCGGCCTCGGTCTGGGCCACGAGGTCTGCGATTTCGTCCGGTTTGGTCATGTCCGCGCCGTGATAACCCACGGTGCCTGCGGCTTTGCCATCCAGTTCGGCGCGCGTCGCCTCGATCTCGTCAGCGTCGCCAAAGCCGTTGAGCATCACGTTGTACCCTTCGGCCGCATAGGCTTCGGCAATGCCGAGCCCGATGCCGCTGGTGGAGCCGGTGATAATCGCGGTGCGTGTCATTCAGGTGCCCTCGTGTCTTGATCGCGGCGACCCAATCGCCGCGTGTATACAGAACTAGACACTGAGTGTAACAGCGACAATGCTGCATCGCCGCAAATCGCCCGCACGTGAGCCAGAGCGTCGCATGTTTCAGCGTTTTTTCAGAATCCCGGCGGAATCCGGCTGGATTATCAGAAATGGCCGCACCGATTGTTACAGCGTCAGGCGCTGTGCGCGTGGACCGTGTCAAAGGTCGCGATGGCCTTGTGCGCGATCATGTCGGCCGCGGCGGCATCAAAGCCCTTGAAGTGCGGCGCGCCCAAATGCGCATCGAACGCCGCGCGGTCGGTGTAAATCTCGTAGAGGAACACCGTGTCGGGCTGGCCCGTATCCGTGCACACGTCAAACTGCAGGCACTCCGGCTCATCCCGGACCGAGGTTTGGGCGTTGTCCCGCATCAGGGGCATGAAGGCCTCCATTTGCCCCGGCACGATCCGAAACGTCACTGTCACCACATAGGCCATGCTGCCCTCCCCCGCTTTTGCGCTTTGCCCCGTCCCACCGTATAGGAGAGGCGTCACACCACAACCACGACTTGGACCAAGACATGACGATCCGCGTTGCCTGCGTCGGCGCAGGCTATTTCAGCCAGTTCCATTTCGGCAGTTGGGCCCGCATGCAGGATGTGGAGGTCGTCGGCGCCTGCGACAGGGACATGGATCGGGCGGCGGCAACTGGCGCACCTGCATTCCGTGACCTCGGGACGATGCTGGATCGGACCGCGCCGGACCTGCTGGACGTGATCCTGCCCCCGCCGGCCCATGCAGAGACGGTGCGCGCGGCCCTCGCGGCGGGGATCAAGTGGATCATCTGCCAAAAACCCTTCTGTCGCGACATGGACGAAGCCCGCGTGATCGCGGATGAGGCAGCAGCGGCGGGCGCGACGCACGTAATCCACGAGAATTTCCGCTTTCAGCCGTGGTACCGCGCCATAAAGGCCGAGATTGCCAGTGGAACGGTCGGCACGGTGCTGAACGCGACGTTCCGCCTGCGCCCCGGCGATGGGCAGGGCCCACGCGCCTACCTGGATCGGCAACCCTATTTCCAGCACATGGAAAGGTTCCTGATCCACGAGACGGCCGTGCACTGGATCGACACGTTCCAGTACCTGTTTGGCCCCGTCGGCAGCGTCTATGCCGATCTGCGTCGCATCAATCCGGTGATCGCGGGCGAGGATGCGGGCCACGTGATCTTTGATCACGACAGCGGCGTGCGGGCGCTGTTCGACGGCAACCGCCTGCTGGACCATGCCGCCGACAACACGCGCCGCACCATGGGCGAGGCGCTGGTCGAAGGAACGGGCGGCACGCTTACCCTCACCGGCGACGGGCGTGTGACACGCCGTGCCTTTGGCACGGGCGACGTGGTTGAGGTGCTGGCCGCCGACACGTGGGACGGGTTTGGCGGCGACTGCGTGCACGCGCTCAACAGCCACGTCATTGCAGCGATGAAAGGCAGCGGCGCAGTGGAGAACAGCGCCCATGACTACCTGTCGGTGATCGCAATCAAGGATGCGATCTATCGCTCCGCCGAGGCGGCGCAGCGGATCGACATCACACGCTGATCAGCCACTGCGCCACATCGGCGCGGGCTCGTGCAGCGTCTGCAACGTCTCGACCGGCGCCCGAGAGACCCGCGCGATCAGCAGCCGCGCCAGCTCGTGCCCCGTCGCCACCAGATCTTCGGCCAATGTGTCGATCTGCGGATAGAGTAGCGGCAGGATGCTGGTGGTCTGCCGACAGATCAGCTCGTAATCGCGTCCCAGCCGCAGCCCCTCATCCGCCATCCCGCCCATGAGCGCGAGCGTGGCCAGCTCATTGTTGCTAATGATCGCATCAAAGCGCGCAGGCCGCGCCGCAAGGCTCTGACCAAAGGTGCGGGCGTTGTCGGGCGACACCAGAATGCCCGTATCCGTCGCCACCTCTCCGGCCACGCCGCATTGCGCCAGCGCCCGGTGAAACCCGCCCGAGATTTTGGCAAAGTTCGTGGTTCCGTCATCCTCCGCCACCAGCAGAAACCGGCCGCGCCCCCTTTCGTGCAGGCGCTGCACCGCCAGTTCAACAAACCGCTCGACATGGAAGTCGTGGAACGCATGCGGGGTATAGAACTCGGTCCGTCCGTGACAGACAAAGGGAAAGCCTGCATCGGTCAGCAACTGCACCCGCGGGTCGCGCGCGGTGGTGTGCGTCAGGATCAGCCCGTCCGCCGTGCGGTTTTGCAGCACGTAACGCACCGACGCCTCGGGGTCTGCCGGATCAAGTTCAGGGATGACGTTGAGGTGAAAGCGCGTCTGGGTCAGATGCGCGCCAATCCCCTCGATCATCTGGCGGGTGTAGTCGATCGTGTTCTTGGCGGGCGACTGGATCAGGGTCAGCACATTGGTCTGGCCTGTGCGCAGGCGCACGCCCGCGCGGTTGGGCACGTAGCCGACCTGTTCGGCGGCCGCCGCGATCTTGTCCCGCGTCTCTTTCTTGAGCCGGCTGCCGTCGCGCAACGACAGCGACACCGTCGACAGGCTCAGGCCTGTCAGTTCGGCGATCGTCTTGAGCGTTGGGGGCTTGCGGCTTTGATCGGCCATGGGCGCGGTTTCGAACCTTTGTGTCGGGTTGCGCCGATGGTACATGCGCCACGCCATCACACAAGTGCGAAGCAATTGCATCGTTGCAAAGTGCTGGCGACATGGCCTCGCTGCACAGCATTAAATGAAAGGTTTCTGACTGTTATTGCCATATTTTGCCGCAACAAGAATTTTGTTGCATCGTTGCAATTTTTCAGCGCACGATATGCGTGTCTTTGGATCCGGCGCCGACCGGTACCGCCGGACCACACAAATATTCCATGAGGGAGGAGAGACTCATGACATCCACCAAAACACAAGCGGGACGACTGTTGCTGGGCACAGCGATTGGCCTTGTGCTGACCGCGTCCGCGGCGATGGCCGACAACATCCGCTTTTGGACCACGGAAGAGCAGCCCGAGCGTCTGGCCAAGCAGCAGGAAATGGCCGCCGCCTTCGAGGCCGCGACAGGCAACGCGGTCGAGGTGATCCCGGTTTCGGAAACCGATCTGGGCACACGGACCACAGCCGCCTTTGCCGCAGGTGATCTGCCGGATGTGATCTACCACTCGCTGCAATACGCGCTGCCTTGGGCCGAGGCCGGCATTCTCGACACCGAAGCTGCGACCGAGGTTGTGGACAGCCTGGGCCGCGACACCTTTGCCGAGGGGCCGCTGAACATGGCAGCCTATGATGGCGACATCGCCTCGGTGCCGGTCGATGGCTGGACGCAGATGGTCGTCTACCGCGCCGATCTGTTCGCCGAAAAGGGGCTGGAGCCGCCCAACACCTTCGCCAATGTCGAAGCCGCGCTGGAAGCGCTGCACAACCCGCCGGAAATGTACGGCTTTGTCGCGGCCACCAAGGTGGACGAAAACTTTATGAGCCAGGTGCTCGAGCATGTGTTCCTGGCCAATGGGGTTAGCCCTGTGGGTGCGGATGGCGCGCAGGAACTGGATGTGCAAGCGACCACCGAGGTTCTGGATTTCTACAAAGCCATCGCCAAAGCGTCGCCACCCGGCGAGCTTTTCTGGAAGCAATCGCGCGAGCTGTATTTTGCCGGGCAGGCCGCGATGATCATCTGGTCGCCCTTCATCCTCGATGAACTGGCCGGTCTGCGCGACAGTGCTGCCCCCACCATCAATGATGACCCGACCACGCGGGAACTGGCGGCGGCCACCGGGATCGTGACCAACTTTGCCGGTCCGTCGAACCCCGATGGCGCGGCTTGGGGCGACGTCCGGTACTTTGGCATCACTAATGATGCGGATACCGAAACGGCGCAGGCCTTTGTCGAGTACTCGATGAACGACGGCTACATGCAAACGCTGTCCATCGCGGCCGAGGGCAAGTTCCCGGTCCGCACGGGCACCGCAGACGAGCCGGGCAAATTCTCTGCCGCCTGGTCGGAAATTCCCGTCGGTGTCGACCGCAAGGCGCCCATGAAAGACCTCTATTCCGCCGAGATGCTGGATGAGATCGTCGGCGGTCTCCAGGTCGCGCAACGCTGGGGCGTCGAGGAGAACCAGCTGGCGCTGGCCTCCAAGATGATCAACAGCCAGGCGATCAACCGCGTCGTGCGTCAATTCATCGACGACGAGATCGATGCCGCCGCCGCAATCGCTGCCATGAACACGGAATTGGCTGCGATCAACTAAGCAGCCACACAGAAGGGGGCGGGAGCGCCTGCCCCCTCCTCCTCACCCCTTTTCTCCGAGACGCCCATGACGTCCCCGACCCCTCCCACGACGCGCGGTGCGCTGGAGCGTCGCGAGGCGCGGCTTGCCTGGAGCCTGCTGCTGCCGACGATCCTGATCGTAAGCCTCGTGATCATCCTGCCGCTGCTGTCGATCTTCTGGATCAGCTTCAAGCCTGTGGGCCTGGCCGATCTGCGCCCGGTGGCGCCAGTGATCCGCGAGAGTTTGCGCGAACGGTCCGGCCAGTTGGTGGTCGAATACCGCGTGCGCAACTCCTCGCAGCAAAAGGAGATCGCGGGCCTAGGCTTTACCGACACGCTGCATGACGGTGTTAACTTCCTTGAGCTGCCCGAGACCTGTAGCGTCGAGGAGCGCAGGCTGCGCTGTGACTTTGGCGACGTGCCGGGCGGGTTCAATGAGCGGCTGCGGATCCCCGTGGCGCTTGATGGCGATGTCGACACGTTCGAGGACATAGTCGAAGGCAGCGCGCCTGCAGGCTACGGCACCGGCGACAACATCCTCACCAATTCCGAATTCACGCTCGAGAACTTTGCCCGCATCTTTGATGGTGACGAATTCTGGGCGGTTCTGTGGGCCACGATCTTCTATACGGTCGTGGGCACGGTGGGCGCGCTGGTGGTTGGGCTTTTTGCGGCGATGCTGCTCAACAAATCCTTCCGCGGGAAAGGCGTACTGCGCGGTCTTTACCTGTTTCCCTATGTCTCGCCGATCATTGCGGTGGCGTTTACCTGGGTCACACTTCTGGATCCTTTCTCGGGATCGCTCAATGCGCTGCTGATCCAGATGGGCGTGACCGACGGGCCGATCAACTTTTTCGGCCAGCGCCCGCTTGCCCTGATCATGGTGACCGTGTTCGAGATCTGGCGCTACTTTCCGCTGTCGTTCCTGTTCATCCTGGCCCGGATGCAAAGCATAGACACGGATATGTACGAGGCCGCCGATATGGACGGGGCAAGCCCGTTCCAGAAGTTCTGGTATCTGAGCCTGCCGATGCTGCTGGGCATCCTGTCGGTGCTGTTCTTGCTGCGCTTTATCTGGACCTTCAACAAGTTCGACGACATCTTTTTGCTGACCGGGGGCAATGCAGGCACGCGGACGCTGACGGTGAATGTCTATGAACAGGCCTTTGCCATCTCGAACATCGGGGCGGGTGCGGCCGTGGCGGTGGTGATCTTTGCCACACTGCTGCTCTTTTCGGTCTTTTTCTTCAAATACATCAGTCAGGAGGAAGGGCTGTGATAGTAGCCACAAAACAAGTTTGTGGCGCGCCTGCGGCGGGCGGGGGGCGCCCCGCTGAGGCGTATCACGGCGCGGATATGATGCGCGATAAGGGGCTTTGCCCCTCAGCCTGCGGCCTCACCCCACCGTATTTGGAAAGAGAAGAAGGGGGCCGGTCATGAACGCATTGCGTGAAGGGCATGTCACCGCCGGTCTGATCGGGATTTTCTGGGCCTTCGTGATGGCGATCACGGTGTCGGTGACGCTGTCCTTTGCCTCGGGACTGGGGTTTCGCCCGGGGACGCTGGGGTGTGCATTGCTCGGGCTCGGGGGTGGGTTGGTCGCGCTTTATGTGCGGGATCGGGCACTGCTGTTTGCAGGGTTTCCATTGGTGGCAGTGGCGCTGCTTTTCACCCCGCTGTCGCCGGTTCTGTTCGGGGATGCGGTGCCTGTGCCGTGGCAGGTTGCGGCGGCGGTTCTGTTTGGGGTGTTCACCATATGGCCGCTCAAGGTGATGCTGGTCGAGGCGCATCCCGGCGCGCTGACACGCCACGCATTCGAGGATGCAGTGATCCGATTTCTGACCGGCTTTGGCTATATCATCTTTACCGCCGCCGTGCTGATCCCGTTTTACGTGATGGTCATGACCAGCCTGAAATCGCAGCAGGCGCTGCTGCGCAATCCGCTGGATTTCTCGATCGAGCTGAACCGGGGGTGGGAGCTGTTTTCCAGCTATACCGAGCTTTTCGGGCAGTTCGGCTTTGGCAGCTATCTGTGGACCAGCTTTTACGTGTCGGTGCTGACCGTGCTGATCACGCTGGCGTTCTCCGTGCCCGGTGCCTACGCCGTGGCGCGGTTGCGGTTCAAGGGGCGGGCGGCGTTTTCGCGGTCGATCCTGCTGATCTACATGGTGCCGATGATCGTGCTGGCCTTGCCGATCTACATCGCGTTTTCCATGACGGGTTTGCGCAACACTATTCCCGGCCTGATCCTGATCTATCCGGTGACCACGATCCCCGTGGCACTTTACATGCTGCAAGGCTATTTCCGCGGCCTGCCGGTCGAGGTCGAGGAGGCCGGGCTCATGGACGGGCTGAGCCGCTTGCAGGTGATCCTCAAGATCACGCTGCCCCTGTCGCTGCCCGCGATGGTATCGGTATCACTTTATGTTTTTATGATCGCCTGGAACGAGTTCCTGCTGGCCTTCATGCTGCTGGATGATCCGTCGATCTTTACCCTAACCCGGGGGGTCGCGATGCTCAACTCCTCAGAAATTCCGCGCCAGCACCTGATGGCCGGCGCGGTCATTGCCACCATACCGATCATGGCCCTGTTCCTGGGGCTTGAGCGGTTCATGACCAAGGGGCTGACCGCAGGGTCGGTAAAGGGATGATGCTGGACGCAAGCACCACACACGCGCGGGATGAAGAGGCACGCGGCATCCTCGCCCAGAACGACCGAGGCGGCTACACCATCCCCACGGCGGGGCTCTATCCCTACCAGTGGAACTGGGACAGCGCGTTTGCCGCTGTCGGCTTTGCCGCATTCGACATCGACCGGGCCTGGACCGAGCTGGAGACGTTGTTCACCGGGCAGTGGCGCAACGGGATGGTGCCGCACATCCTGTTTCACGCTGAGGACGATGGGTATTTCCCCGGCCCGGACGTGTGGCGGGGGGTGGGACCGATCCCATCGTCGGGTATCAGTCAGCCGCCTGTGGCGGCCACCATGGCGCGGCTGATCCTGGCCAAGGACCCTGAGGCGGGCGCCCCGCGGATGGCGGCCCTGTATGACAGGATGGTCGACTGGCATCGCTGGTTCATGGCGTGGCGGCTGGATCGGGGCGCGGTGTGCATCACCCATCCATGGGAGGCTGGCCGGGACAATGCGCCCGATTGGGACACCGCCATGGCCGCGATCACGCCCAAGGGCGTGGGCGCCTACACCCGCCGCGATACGGGCCATGTCGACGCCTCCATGCGGCCGACCAAATACGATTACGACCGCTATCTGTGGCTGGTGCAACGGGGCGCGCGCGCCGGTTGGGACGAGGCCGCGATGCTGGCGGACACGCCGTTCCGCGTGGCGGATCCGACCATGACGTTCATCCTGCTGCGCGCGACGCGCGACCTGATCGCGATGGGGCGCGAGATGGGGCGCGACACGTCCGAGCTGCAGGGCTGGACCGAGACGTTGGAGGCGGGCGCGCAGACCCTGTGGAACCCGGCACTGGGCGCCTACGACTCGCGCGACGCGGTGGGCGGCAGCTGGTCCGGGGCGCTCAGCAATGCATCATTCCTGTGCTGGTACGCCGGGATCGACCGACCCGAGATGGCAGACACCCTGGCGGACGTTCTGCGCATGGCGAAATACGGCGTGCCATCGCTCGCGCCCAGCGACGACCGGTTTGACGCCAAGCGCTATTGGCGCGGGCCCGTGTGGGGCATGATGAACATGATGATCGGCCTGGGCCTCAGCGAACGCGGCTATGCCCTGGGCGAAGATATCCGGACCCTCACGGCCAGAATGATCGCCGCGCATGGCTTTGCCGAATATTTCGCCCCGATGACCGGTGCGCCCGCAGGCGGTGGCACCTTTACCTGGACGGCGGCCGT
>ERZ1740067.1021-NODE-1021-length-20410-cov-6.818276_pt1 | contig 20410 bp, 17 predicted proteins | sample MGYA00581736_ERZ1740067 | MGnify/ENA primary metagenome ERZ1740067 (study PRJEB43018, sample SAMN04849236) | marine metagenome | isolation source: floating plastic debris | place: Pacific Ocean | collected 2008-08-27 | study: EMG produced TPA metagenomics... | reverse complement strand
ACCCACATGGCCCAGAACGCCCTCAGCCATTTGATCAAACAGCTCCGTGACGTCACGGATACCAGTGCCCTGTGGCAACTTGCGATTGAATTCTATCACGCCCACGGCATCGTGCGGGTCTCTTACCACGTCTATGGTGAAGGCCCTGTAGACGAGATCGGGCAAAGCGTTCGAACAGACGGATTTCCGAAGGACTGGGTGAGCGATTACGTGCAGGGCAATTACGCCATGATCGACCCAATCCCGGAACTTGCCCGGTTGCGGACACGGCCCTTCCTCTGGAGCGAGGTCGAGACTTTGCGCCCCATTTCCGACAATGCCCGCGAATACCTTCAGGCGTTTCGTGATCAAAACCTTGGTGATGGCGTTGGCATGCAGGTGTTTGGACCAAACTTGCGCAACGCCTATGTCGGCTTGGGCTTTGGTGACAACACCCCCGCACTGGAACAGGCGGATATCGCTTTGCTTCAGGTCGCGTCGCAGGCCCTGCATCTGCGGTATTGCGAACTGACGGAAGCGTCCGATCCGCCGCTGACAGATCTTAGCCCGCGGGAACTTGAGGTCCTCAAATGGATCGCGCGTGGCAAAAGCAACTCCGTAATCTCCGATCTGATGGGCGTGTCCCCGCATACGGTGGACACGCTGGTGCGCCGACTTTTTGCAAAGCTGAATGTCACGGATCGCACAACCGCAGCGATTAAGGGGTTGGGGGCTGGATTTCTCCATAAAGGCGAGTTTTAAGAGGCTTACATCACCTTATTGTCACGTAACTGCGTGACTTTCCGCTATAGTGGGAACAGACTAGCCATGAGTTATCATATTGTTAAGATTTGAAAGAGCGCCATGAGTTTCGACAGATACCCGCCTCACAGATCATCAAGTGAGATGATGCGGATGCATCGCGAGACGCTGGATGCGGAACCCATCGACAAACGCGTGCCTGAGGCGTTGCGCGCGGCGTCCGAAATGGTCGAATATGCCGCTTATGAAATGGCGCGTGGCGCAAGCTCGTCGGATGTAGCGACGTTGATCCTGCTGGCGGCTGATCTTGAACGTCGTGCGGCGCAGATGGAAGCTCCGCTCAGCTAGCGCCTTTTGGTGCGCGCACGCACAAACCCCCTCTATTCGCGCGGCTGGTATTAAGGCGTCACGTTGTTATCTTTCTTTGCAACAGCAAGGAGAGCGACGATGAGTTGGAACCCCGCCCTTGATCCGCATTGCCCGACCGGTGATGACGTTGATGCAATCGAGACCGTGATCATACCGCGCGCCCGTGATCTGGGCGGCTTTGAGGTACGCCGCGCCTTGCCAGCGCCCAAGCGGCAAATGGTTGGCCCATTTATCTTTTTTGACCAGATGGGTCCGGCAGAGTTTGTCACCGGCACAGGGATCGACGTGCGCCCGCATCCGCATATTGGTTTGGCGACTGTCACATATCTTTATAAAGGTAAGATCCACCACCGCGACAGTCTTGGCACCGATCAATGGATCGAACCCGGCGCTGTGAATTGGATGGTTGCTGGCCACGGTATCACCCATTCTGAACGCACGGATGGTGAGGTTCGCGCCAATCCTCACAGCCTTTTCGGGATTCAGACCTGGGTCGCGATGCCCAAGGACCGGGAGGATGATCCGGCCGCCTTTGAACACGCACCCAAGGACACGCTGCCCCTGATTGACGGCGAGGGCAAACAGCTGCGCCTCATTCTGGGGGACGCCTACGGTGAACGCGCGCCGGTGGAAACCGCGTCAGAGATGTTTTATGCAGATGCCTTGCTCGAGGCGGGTGCTGCGATCCCGATGCCTGATGACCATGAGGATCGCGGGGTTTACGTGTTGGAAGGGTCGATCACAGTTGCAGGGGATACCTTTGAAGCAGGCCGGATGATGGTTTTCCGTCCGGGCGACAAGATCAGTCTGAAAGCGGGCGACGCTGGCGCGCGCGTGATGCTTTTGGGCGGTGCAACGCTGGAAGGGCCGCGCTATATCTGGTGGAATTTCGTGGCGTCATCAAAAGAGCGGATTGAGCATGCAAAAGAAGCCTGGCGCGCCGAGGATTGGAAGGATGGACGCTTTCATCTGCCGCCCGGCGATGATGCAGAGTTCATCCCGCTGCCGGATCGGTGAGATTTCGGAACAATTGCACCCAATGTTGCTTGACGGGGGGCGGCGCGCATCCTAAACCGCCCGTCACGGAAGCTGGCGGTTGTAGCTCAGTTGGTTAGAGTACCGGCCTGTCACGCCGGGGGTCGCGGGTTCGAGCCCCGTCAACCGCGCCACTTTTCATCTGCTATCAAAATGAGCGCCTGCGACGCGCGCGATTCTTTAGTTGGCGCCTCATGGCCCAGGACCTTTTGGGGTTGGCTGGCGGTGGAATGAGTTATCTACGAACAAAAGAAGCCTTAACCTGCGCGTCGGGGGCATGTCGTGGTCCTTCTTTGATCCGGTCAGTGAGGTGTTGTCTCAAGATCATCTCGACTCCGCGGGTTTTTGCGGCCTCCGCGCTGGCCTGCTTGAGGTGTCTGGAGGGCTGGCGTAAGTTGCTCGCCAATGCAGGGAGACGAGTGATGAGATACGGAGTTTTCATGGGCGCCATAGCGCTTTTTGCAAGTGCTGCACTGGCCGCACCACTGACCGGGAATGATGCGCGCAACCAGCTTTTCGAACCCGCATCCGTTGAGGTCAAAGTGCTTGATCTGCCGTTCCTAAGCGACCAAGATAAACAGGTTTTGCCGCAGATTGCGGCAGATCAAAGATACTACGGTGCGATCGCCTTTGGTCCTGATGACGGGCTGTTGTCGGAAAGCCTTGCAGGTGCGTTCAATTTCCATGACGTTGCGTCCGCCAGTGCGGCGGCAGTGAAAGATTGCGAAACCCGCAGGACAGGCAATGCCGCGTGCCAAGTGGTGCTTGAGCTACGCCCTAAAGGCTGGGCGCCAGACCGCGCCATCAGCCTGAGCGGGGATGCGACGGTGGCGTTTGACGCCCAATACCGCAAGGCCAAAAGCCCCAAAGCCATGGCCGTCTCACCGTCAACGGGATTGTTTGCCGTGGCAACAGATGCGGCCGCACCCGGCACCGCACAAGCCCAGTGTGATGCCCTTGCGCAGGCCGGTGACTGCACCGTGGTTCTGTCCGAATAACGATCCCATTTGATCCAGCGCAATGTGCCGCGTCAAAACGTGCCCTACTGACAATATATCCAGAGCGCTATATGCGTTCAAAAGCCCTCCAGCCGCGACTGTTCGCGGTGATAGCCAACGGAGAAGACCTTGGACGTAAACGCCCATTTGGACGCCGCCCTGCAACGCCTGCACGATGAAGGCCGCTATCGGACATTTATTGATATCGAGCGTGAGAAAGGGAACTTTCCGCATGCGATGTGGCGCAAGCCTGACGGCTCTGACCAGCCCGTGACAGTGTGGTGCGGCAACGACTATCTTGGGATGGGGCAACAGGCGTGCGTGCTGGATGCGATGCATGAGGCGCTTGATGCCACAGGTGCGGGCTCCGGCGGGACGCGCAACATCTCGGGCACGACCGTTTATCACAAGCGGCTTGAGGCTGAACTGGCCGATCTGCATGGCAAAGAGGCGGCACTGCTGTTCACGTCAGCCTATATCGCAAATGACGCGACGCTCTCGACTTTGCCGAAACTGTTTCCCGGTCTCGTGATCCTAAGCGACAGCCTGAACCACGCCTCTATGATCGAAGGGATCCGCCGCAATGGTGGTGCCAAGGCGGTCTTTAAGCACAATGATCTGGACGACCTGCGTGCTCAGCTGCTGGCGATCCCCGCGAACACGCCGAAACTCATTGCTTTTGAATCGATCTACTCGATGGACGGCGACTTTGGCCCGATCGAGGCAATCCTTGATATTGCCGAGGAGTTCGGCGCGCTGACTTACATCGATGAGGTGCACGCGGTGGGCATGTACGGACCACGCGGCGCAGGGATTGCCGAGCGGGACGGTCTGATGGACCGCATCGACATCATCAACGGTACGCTCGCCAAGGCTTATGGCGTGATGGGCGGCTACATCGCCGCGTCTGCCAAGATGTGCGATGCGATCCGGTCTTATGCGCCCGGGTTCATCTTCACGACTTCTTTGCCGCCCGCGGTGGCCGCCGGTGCCGCGGCGTCAGTTGCTTTCTTGAAAACAGATGCCGGGCAAAAACTGCGCGCGGCGCATCAGACGCAAGCCAAAATTCTGAAAACACGTATCAAAATGATGGGGCTTCCAGTGACAGATCACGGCAGTCACATCGTTCCGGTGCATGTGGGTGATCCGGTGAAGTGTAAGATGCTGTCTGATAAGCTATTGGAAGATCACGGAATTTACGTTCAGCCGATCAATTTTCCAACCGTCCCGCGCGGCACAGAACGCCTGCGTTTTACGCCGTCTCCGGTCCACGGTCCGCGTGAAATGGATGCCTTAATTGCAGCTCTTGACGCGCTTTGGTCTCATTGTGCGCTAAATCGTGCCGACATTGCCGTCTAGACTGCTTATGCGGATGCATTGAATCCGCTTGGATGTTAATTTTGCGTCAATTCTGCTACGATGTGAGTCGAGGCAGGAATCGGGGCAATAAGTGGCAGTTGGGACAGGCATATGATCGGGCGTAAACCTCCGCCCCTTTCTGATACGACTGACGTCGGGCCAAAGGGCTTCGACGATTTTGCGTTGTTGCTTGGCGATGTCATGCGCGGTGAACGCGCGACGATGGGCAAATCGCTTCTCGACGTACAGCGTGAGCTGAAAATCAAAGCCGCCTACATCTCTGCTATTGAGAATACTGACCCGTCTGCATTTGAAACACCGGGCTTTATCGCGGGCTACGTGCGCTCTTACGCACGCTACCTCGATCTGGACCCTGAATGGGCCTATACGACATTCTGCACCGAAAGCGGTTTTCAGACGTCCCACGGGATGTCTGCCAGCGCGTCGCTTACCCGGATTGATACGCCCGCTGAAAAAATTACGACGGGCCCGCGCGACTTTCTGGATCAACCTGCAACGCCGTTCACACCGAAGGGCGAAGGCGTTCTGGCCCGGATCGAACCCGGCGCCGTTGGCTCTTCGCTGGTTTTGTTGGCCTTGATCGGTGCAATAGGATACGGTGGCTGGTCCGTTCTGCAAGAAGTGCAGCGCGTGCAGTTCGCCCCGGTTGAGCAAACGCCGACCGTGGTTGCAACGCTTGATCCGCTTGCCGAACAAGCCGCGCCTGCGTTGACCGATGAAGCCCCGGATGTGATTGCAACCAATGAAGCGCTTGATCGCCTGTATCGCCCGCAAGCGCTTGACGTGCCGGTCATGACGGCGCGCGATGCGCCTATCGCAACCCTTGATCCACGCACCATCGGCAGCTTCGCCGAGCCGGAGCAGGCCGCACCTGAGATTGCCCAGTCGAGCCTGCTTCCACAGGAATTTGCGCCGCCGGTTCAGGTCGTCGAAAGCCCTGTGCCTCAGGTCGCGTTGCTGGCCGTAAGTCCGGTCTGGGTCCGTGTACGGGCAGCCGACGAATCCGTGATCTTTGAGAAGATTCTGGACGCGGGCGAGGAATACGTTCTGCCGGCAACCGAACTGCCACCAACCTTGCGCGCAGGCAACTCTGGTTCGCTTTACTTTAAGGTGAACGGCGATGTGTATGGCCCCGCGGGTGAAGGCACCTCGACCGTCCGAAACGTTGCCCTTGATCGCGACGCTCTGAAAGAGAGCTACACTGTCGCAGATATTGCAGCCAATCCCGACCTTGCTAAGTTGGTAGATGTGGCTGAAGTGGTTGCCCCGATCACCGAGTGATCCGGCGTTGCCCCGACGGCTGCATTACGCTATCAAACTGTAAACCCAGCTTGACAAGAAAGCCGCTCTTATGTCGCTGAACCACGTGCGCCCGTGGCGCAATATCTACCGTCGCAAATCCCGTCAGATCATGGTTGGCAGAGTGCCCGTCGGGGGCGATGCACCGATCACGGTGCAGACGATGACCAATACGCTGACCACAGATATCAAGGCGACGATTGATCAGGTGAACGCCGCGACCGACGCGGGCGCTGACATCGTTCGGGTCTCGGCGCCGGACCGCGACTCAGCCCTCGCGCTGAAAGAGATCACGGCAAATGTGTCTGTGCCTATCGTCGCCGACATCCATTTTCACTACAAACGTGCGATTGAGGCTGCCGAAAACGGCGCTGCCTGCTTGCGGATCAATCCGGGCAATATCGGCGATGAAACCCGCGTGAAAGAAGTGATCAAGGCGGCGCGCGATCATGGCTGTTCGATCCGTATCGGGGTCAACGCAGGCTCTTTGGAAAAGCACCTACTTGAGAAATATGGCGAGCCGTGCCCCGACGCGATGGTCGAAAGCGGCATGGATCATATCAAGATCCTGCAAGACAATGACTTCCACGAATTCAAGATCAGCTGCAAGGCCTCTGATGTCTTCATGGCGGCAGCGGCCTATCAGCAATTGGCGGACGTCACCGATGCGCCGATCCATCTGGGGATCACCGAAGCGGGCGGGCTGGTCTCTGGCACGATCAAGTCGGCCATTGGTCTGGGCAATCTGCTGTGGATGGGGATCGGCGATACGATCCGCGTCAGCCTGTCCGCTGATCCGGTCGAAGAGATCAAAGTGGGCTATGAGATCCTCAAATCGCTGGGCCTGCGCCACCGGGGCGTGAACATCATTTCATGCCCGTCCTGCGCACGCCAGGGCTTTGACGTGATCAAAACCGTCGAGACGCTAGAGAAGCGCCTTGAGCATATCAAGACACCGATGAGCCTGTCGATTATCGGCTGCGTCGTGAATGGCCCCGGCGAAGCGCTGATGACCGATGTCGGCTGGACTGGCGGCGGGGCAGGGTCGGGCATGGTCTATCTGGGCGGCAAACAAAGTCACAAGATGGACAACGACACGATGGTTGAACACATCGTCGAGCAGGTTGAAAAGAAGGCTGCCGAGCTTGAGGCAGAGGCCGCCGCAGCGGACCAAGCGGCTGAATAAACGACCGTTGTCGGGTATCGGTATTTATAGACAAAAGAAGCCGTTAACTGTGCATTAAGGTTAACACGCGCGCCTTCATCTTGACCAGAAAACCCTCGCCGAACGCTCCTCCAAGCGCCACCTGCGCAACCGCAGGATCAATTTGCAGCGCGTTCCTGATCTACTAGCTCCATCATCTGCGCCAGCGGGACGTAGCCGCGCAGCATCTGGTCTTGAAGCACAAAACTGGGCGTCCCGTTGATTTGCAACCGTTGCGCCAGCGCGCGGTTCTCGGCGATCACGGCTTGAACCTCATCACTTGTCATATGCGGCAGGATCGCTGCGGTATCGAGTCCAAGCTCTTGCGCAAGCCGGTCCAGGCTTTCCGGCGTGACGTCCGCACGCATGGTGATCAGCGCATCATTAACCTGACCATACGCCTCGGGGCCTGCCTTTTGCAGCGTCGCGATGGCGAACTGTGACGCCAAGACCGAGGCTTCGCCGAGGATCGGAAATTCCTTTGTGATCAGTTTGATATTGCCGTCTGTCTCAACCAATTCGGTCACTTCAGGGTGCGCGCGGCGGCAAAAGCCGCAGCGGTAGTCGATGAACTCGACCATCACGATATCGCCGTCCGGGTTGCCGCTGACCCATGAATGATCATCGTTGAACAGATCATCGGCATTGGCCGTGACCAGACCCACATCACCTTGCGCTTGTGCTGCCGCCTGACGTTCCTCCAGAACACCGATTGCCTCCATCAGCACTTCGGGGTTTTCCATCAGGTATTCGCGGATTTCGGCCCGGAAGGCCTGGCGTTCGGCGTCGTTCATGGATGCAACGTCAAAAGCGGTGGCTTGGGTTGCGAAAAGCATCGCGGCAAAGCCTGTCAGAAGCTGGCGTTTCATAGGATCATCCTCTCATCGCGTGGCGGTTTGGGCAGCAAAGATCATATCCTGCGCACGCTGCCAAGGGGCCGAACCGCGCGGCAAAAGCCCCTCTGCGCGTTTGGCGTGGACGGCGGCGTCTTTTAGCCGACCTGACAGCGCATAGCGTTCAGCCGTCGTCAGTGAGGCCATTCCGTTGTTGCCGGCCTTCGCATAAGCCGTCGCCAGATCGCGCAGCATGCGTGGGTTCAGCGCGTCGCGCTGGCGCGATTTTTCCAGCACTTGCAAGGCGCGTGCATTGCCGTCAGCGGTGTTCAACGCCATCAGGGCGCGGCCGTAACCGGCTAGAATGAGCGGCTCGTTGGGGGCCAGTTGCACCGCGCGCCCATAAGCATTGACCGCCGTACCGAAGTCGCGGTTCTCAAGATGAATCTGGCCGCGTAATTCATGGGCGTAAGGATTGTCGGGGCGCGCCTGCACCAGCGCGTTGATGTTGGCGAAGGCGCGTTTGCGGTCCGGCCTGCGGTGATAGGCCACCGCCTTGCGCATCAGCGCATTGGCCGATGTGTCGTTGTTCTTAACGCGGTTCAGGGTCCAGCCGGGGGCCCGCAGAAACGCGCTGAGTTTCGTTTGCACTTGGGCAAACCAAGCCTGCGCGCGCGGGTCGTCCCGCGCGTTTTCCTTGTAGGCGGCCGCCACGCCTTGCATCGCGCGGATCCGGTCGCGGGTCAGTGGGTGCGTCCGCGTATAAGGATCCTGCCGCCCGACAGAGAGCGCTTCTTGCCCCCTAAAGATGTTGAGCACATCGACCGCCGCTGACGGATCCACGCCCGCGCGCGCCATATAGCGGGCGGCGGACTGATCAGCCGCGGCTTCTTCGGCGCGGGTATGGGCAAAGAACAGGCGTTTTGCGGTTTCCTGCGTACCGATGGCGACGCCTGCACCGGCCCGCGGGTTTGCCGCGCCAGCCGCCAGCGATAGCGCAAGACCGACCAATGCGCCGCGCCGCGCCGCTTTCAAATTGGCCATCCGGCGCGTGAGATGGCCGTTCGAGATATGTGCGGCTTCATGGGCGATCACCGCTTGTAGCTCTTCCACGCGGTTCATGCGCAGGACCAAACCGGTATGTATGAAAATCGTGTTGGGATCGGCGACGAACGCATTAAGCGAGCTGTCATTGATCAGCAAAACGCGCACGCGGCTGGGCGACAACCCTGCGGCATTGAGGATCGGGGCCGAGATTTCGCGCAAGCCGCGTTCGATCTCGGCGTCGCGGATCAGACCTTGTGCTTTGGCGGGTAGGGCCATGACAATGGCCAGCGCAAACGCGAGCAGCGGGATGATCAAACGATGGGCCATTGACGGGCTGCGCTGTGCTTGAAAGAACCTCATGGTGGCAGCTTAGAGGCAACGATGCGGAACTCAAGACGTGGGGACGTTGATCCTTTCATTGTGATGGATGTGATGGAGGAGGCGCGGCGAGCCGAAGCTGCCGGGAGCCAAATTATTCACATGGAGGTCGGCCAGCCCGGAACGCCTGCACCCAAAGGTGCGCGCGATGCTTTGGCGGTAGCCATGGAGCAAGGTCAGTTGGGCTACACCGTCGCTTTGGGCCTGCCTGAATTGCGCGCACGGATCGCGCAGCTTTACACCGATTGGTATGGCATCACGCTGGATCCGAACCGCGTGGTGATCACGCCCGGCTCATCGGGCGCCTTCATTCTTGCGTTTACGGCTCTTTTTGATGCCGGGGAGCGGGTGGCCATCGGGGCGCCGGGCTATCCAAGCTACAGCCAGATCCTGAGCGCGCTAAGCCTTGATCCGGTGATTGTTCAAAGCTCTGACGCGGCGCGTTTGCAGCCCACACCTGCCGATCTTGAGGGTGTGGACTTTCAAGGCCTGATGGTCGCATCGCCCGCTAATCCCTCGGGCACCATGCTTGGAAAGCCAGAATTGACCGCCTTGATCAAGTGCGCACAGGATCGGGGTGCGGCATTCATCAGTGACGAGATTTATCACGGTGTCGAATACGAGGCGAAAGCGGTCTCGGCACTTGAGATCAGTGACGATGTTTACGTGATCAATTCGTTCTCGAAGTATTTCTCGATGACCGGGTGGCGCGTTGGCTGGATGGTGGTGCCCGAAGATCACGTGCGCACGATCGAGAGGCTCGCGCAAAACATGTTCATTTGCGCGCCTCACGCGGCTCAGGTCGCAGCACTTCACGCGATGGATTGTGAGGATGAGTTGCAAGCCAACCTTGCCGTCTATACTGAAAACCGCCGCCTGATGATCGAAGGTTTGGAGCAGGCAGGCTTTGACCGGATCGCTCCGCCCGATGGCGCGTTCTATGTCTATGCAGACGTCAGTCATCTGACCGATGACAGCCGCGCCTTCGCCTCGGAAATTCTGGACAAGGCGGGCGTTGCCGTCACGCCGGGCCTTGATTTCGATGCCGAACGCGGGGCCGGGACACTGCGGTTTTCCTACGCGCGCAGCACTCAGGACATCCGCGAGGGGCTTGTGCGGCTCAAGGCGTTCATGGTGGCGCGGGACTGATCGACACGGACGGTCAAATCGGCTAGGTTAAGCACAACAAAAACAGGGTCGAGCAGTCACATGATCCGGATCATCCTTTTCATCGTCGCGCTGTGCAGCGCGCCGTCCGCTATGGCGCAAGGCTTTGGCGGTCTCGCCCGTGTGGACATCGCCCAAAGTCAGGTCAAAGACCGCGATGGCGGCGTATTGGTCGAACTGCATCTCAGCCAAGCTGTGCCGTACCGCGTTTTTACTGTCGACGGTCCGCCGCGGTTGGTGATGGATTTCCGCGAGGTGCTGTTTGACGGGGTCCGGAACGCGGTGTTCTTGAACTCTGACGGTGTGTCTGATGCGCGTTACGGTCCATTTCGGCCTGGTTGGTCGCGCATGGTGCTGGACCTGACAGGGCCCTTGGCGGTGAACGAGGCAGGCATGATCGTGTCTGAGGAAGACGCAAGCGGCGTGTTGCAAGTGCGCTTGCAGGAAACATCGCCTGCGGCCTTTGCCGTGCGCGCTGGCGCTGCGACAACGCCGGAATGGGCGTTGGAGCCGGACCTGCCGCAAACTCCGGTTGCCAAGCGACGCCAGGATGGCGAGCGCCCCGTTGTGGTGCTGCTTGATCCTGGTCATGGTGGCATTGATCCTGGCGCGCAGCGCAATGGCGTCAGCGAGGCTGTGCTGATGCTGACCTTCGCGCGCGAGTTGAAAGAGGTGTTGTTGCGCGCTGGCAATTTCGACGTGCGTCTCACCCGCGATGAAAACGTCTTTGTTCCGCTGGAAACACGTGTGGCGATGGCGCACAGGGTGCAGGCGGATGTGTTCATTTCCCTGCATGCGGACATCGTTGCCGAAGGGCAGGCGACAGGCGCTACGATCTATACGCTGGCCGATGAGGCGAGCGATGCCGCCTCTGCCCAACTGGCTGAACGCCACGATCGGTCGGACCTGCTAGCGGGCATTGATCTGAGCGCGCAAGGCGATGAGATCGCAACGATCTTGATGGAGCTTGCGCGGCTTGAGACGACCCCGCGCACCGACCGTTTTGCCGATACGCTGGTGCGCGAGTTGCGCAACGCGGTGGGCAAGATCAACAACCGCCCGCGCCGGCAAGCGGCGTTTTCTGTGCTCAAGGCGCCGGATATCCCATCCGTGCTGATCGAGTTGGGTTTTATGTCGAGCCCGTCGGATTTTGAGAGCCTGACTGATCCTGATTGGCGCGCCCAAGCGGCGCAAGGGATCACGGCCGCTTTGGTCGACTGGGTCGTAGCGGACGCGGCAGAAGCGCGGCTGATCCGTCAGTGACGATTGCCGTGACCCAATTGAGCGCTGCGCGCGCGTGATATCTTATTGGAGCGCTGCCCCAAACCTCCGGATATTTCTGCCAAATGGAAGCAGCTAGAGTTTTACAGCCTGCCAGATTGTATGACCGTGGAATTCGGGGTCTTCGGGCCGGAAAGCAATCTCGTCCCAGCCGTGTTTTGTGAACAAGGCGCGGTAGCCTGCGGGGGCGAGGCTTGCGTGATAGACAGGTTCGCCTTCGACTGCGCCGACCTTTTCACCGGCCTCGGGGCCCGCTGTGAAGATAAGCGCCGCACCCGGCTTTGCGTGGGCCGTGAAGCAGGTAAAGGCGCGGTGTTGATCAGCAGGGCTGAGGTGGAAAAACGAGTTGAAGGCGATCAGCCCGTCGAATGTCTTGCCCAGATCGAAAGCGCGCATATCCGCGCGCAGAACCGTCGCTTCGGGAACGTTCTGGCGGCAGATATCGACCATGCTTTGCGCGCCGTCGATTGCGGTGACCTGCGCGCCGTGATCGGTCAGGTAGCGCGCGATGGGCAGCCCGCCGCCGCATCCGATATCAAGGAGGTGGGTTCCGGCGGCTGCGCTTAACAGCCAATCCAATAACGGCTTTTCCCAAAGGCTTTGGTTGCGCCGGGCGGCAAAGGCGGCACCGACTTTTTCGTAGGTGGGCAGGATGTCGTCAGGCGTCATCCCGGAACCCTACGTCAGGCCGCGAATGTGGGCAAGAAACCGCATGTGATCACGGCTTCTCGTTTTGACGCGTCGCGCGCGCGCGCGTATAGGAAGGTCAATCAAACCAAAGGTGCAGGCGCGTGATACGGTTTATTCTGGGCTTTTTCGGAGCGATCTTTTCGTGGATCACCCTCGGCGCGCTGTTTGGTGCGCTGAGCCTTGCGGCTGTCTTCTGGATGTATGGCCGTGACCTGCCCAGCCACGAAAGCCTTGCGCAATACACGCCCCCGACGATCAGCCGAATTTACTCGGGTGAGGGACGGATCATCGACGAATTTGCCAAGGAACGCCGCTTATTTGCGGCGTCCGAAGAGATCCCTGACATGGTCAAGAACGCGTTTATCTCGGCTGAGGACAAGAACTTTTACCAGCACCAAGGCTATGACGCGCGTGGTATGGTTTCGGCTTTGATCGACGCAGTGCAATCGCGTGGTGAAAACGTGCGCGGGGCCTCGACGATTACGCAGCAGGTGATGAAGAACTTCCTGCTGTCGGGCGACCGCTCGGTCGAACGCAAAATCAAGGAATTGATCCTTGCCACCCGGATCGAGAGCACGCTGGATAAGGATCAGATCCTTGAGTTGTATCTGAACGAGATTTTTCTGGGTCAGAACAGTTACGGCGTGGCTGCGGCCTCGCAGACGTATTTCAACAAGCCGCTTGCAGAACTGGAGCCGCAGGAGGCCGCCTATCTGGCCGCGTTGCCCAAAGCGCCCTCCACCTATCACCCGGTCCGCCAGATCGAACGCGCCACCCAGCGCCGTAACTTCGTGCTGCGCGAGATGCGTGAGAACGGCTTTCTGACGGAACCGGAATACGAGGCTGCCAAGGCAAAGCCCCTGATGACCGTACAGAACGGCGATTATGAGGGGTTCAAGCAATCGCTGCCTCCGCGTGATTACTTTACCGACGAAATCCGCCGTCAGCTGAGCCAGGATTTCGGCGAGGATGAGTTCTTTTCCGGCGGCATGACTGTCCGCGCGACAATTGATCCCGAAATGCAAGATGTTGCGGCCAACTCCCTTCGCCTTGCGCTTGAACAGTATGACCGCAGCCGCGGCGTTTGGCGCGGCACCGGCGAAAAACTGGAGCCTGAGGTTTTGGGTGACGAAACCCTGTGGCGTGCCGCGTTGGAAAACATGCGCATCGCGCGCGACATTGATCTGGAAAGCCGCTGGTATCCCGCCGTCGTGCTTGAGGTTGGCGATACTGATGCACGGATCGGTATCGAAGGTCTGACCGAGGGGACCGAGACGCATTTTATCCCGGCCAACGATGTCCAATGGGCGCGCAAGTTGAACGATGATGGCTCGTTGGGCCGCCAGGCACAGATCGCGAGTGATCTGCTTGAAGTCGGCGATGTGGTCCATGTGCGCCGTATGACAGCAGACGCGGACGGTAGTTTCATCCGGTGGACGCTGCGGCAGGTGCCCGAAGTCCAAGGCGGCTTTGTTGCGATGGATGTGGACACGGGCCGTGTGATCGCGATGCAAGGGGGCTTTAGCTACCAACATTCGGTGTTCAACCGCGCGACGCAGGCGCTGCGTCAGCCGGGGTCGGCGTTCAAGCCGTTTGTGTACGCGGCGGCGCTCGATTCAGGCTATACGCCTGCGACCATCGTTGTGGATGCGCCGATCGAGCTGAACACGCCCCAGGGCCTGTGGCGCCCGAAGAACTATTCGAACCGCTTTTACGGCCCGACGCCGCTGCGCACCGGGATCGAACAGTCGCGGAACCTGATGACAATCCGGCTGGCCGAAGAGGTCGGCATGGATGTCGTCGCTGATTATGCAGAGCGTTTCGGTGTCTATGACCGTATGAGCCGGTTCCTGTCAAACGCGCTTGGTGCAGATGAGAGCACGCTTTACAAGGTCGTTGCGGCCTATGCGATGTTCGCCAATGGTGGCGAGCGTGTGCGGCCCACATTGGTTGACCGTGTGCAGGACCGCTATGGTAAGACCATCTTTCGCCATGACACGCGCACCTGTGAAGATTGCCAGCTGGCCTCGCTTAGCCCCGGCATCCCGCCCAGTATCCGGTCGGACCGCGAGCGTGTGATCAACGCAATCACGGCGTATCAGCTGACCTCGATGATGCAGGGCGTGGTGGATCGCGGCACGGCAGCGCGCACAGTGAACTTGCCGGTGCCGACAGCCGGAAAGACGGGGACCACCAATGATGCGAAAGATGTCTGGTTCGTTGGTTTCACCAGCAACATCGTTGCGGGCTGCTATATCGGCTACGACCAGCCGCGCACGTTGGGACGTGGCGCATCGGGCGGCGGTATGTGCGGGCCGGTGTTCAACCGGTTCATGCAGGAAGCCACACAGAAATACGGCGGAGGCGAGTTTGAGGTTCCACCGGGAGGGCGCTTTATCAAGATCGACCGCTTCACCGGGGCACGCCTGTCCGACGAGGCGTTCGGCGACAACGTCGTGGCTGAGTATTTCCGTGACGGCGAAGAGCCGATCTTCGGCATAACCTTTGACGGCGGTTTTGCGATGGCTGCTGATCTGCCGCTGTTCGGGCGCGGTGAAGGCGATGCGATCCGCGAGGTCACAACCTCCACCGGGGGCAAAGCGCGGGTGGCGCCAAAGGCTAGCTTTGGCACGCTCAGTTCGGGCGGGCTGTACTGACGCCTTGCCCAGCCTGACAGGCGTTGCTACATCGTCATTCTGATATCTGACGGGATCACGACCATGCGGGCCGAGGCTCAAAACGCTGTTGAGGCGATCGAAAAATCACTGACCCTGCTGCGCCAGCGGATGGACTGGGAGACCGCCTCCCATCGCCTTGAGGAATTCAACGCGATGGCCGAGGACCCCGACCTCTGGAACGATCCTGAAAAAGCGCAAAAACTGATGCGTGAGCGGCAGACGCTGGTCGACGCGATGGACAGCTACACAGCGCTCAGCCAAGAGATGTCGGACAATGTCGAACTGATCGAACTGGGTGAGATGGAAGACGACGCCGATGTCGTCGCCGAGGCCGAGGAGGCGCTGAAGGCACTTGTCGGAAAGGCCGCCGAGAAAGAGCTGGAAGCGCTGCTGAACGGAGAGGCCGACAGCAACGACACGTTTCTTGAGATCAACTCGGGTGCGGGTGGCACGGAAAGCTGTGACTGGGCGTCGATGCTGGCGCGGATGTATGTCCGCTGGGCGGAAAAGAAGGGCTACAAGGTCGAATTGCAGTCCGAAAGTGCCGGCGAAGAGGCGGGCATCAAATCTGCCGCCTACAAGATCAGCGGGCATAATGCTTACGGGTGGCTGAAATCCGAATCCGGTGTCCACCGGCTTGTGCGCATCTCGCCCTATGACAGTGCCGCCCGGCGGCACACGTCCTTTAGCTCTGTCTGGGTCTATCCGGTGGTCGACGACAACATCGAGATCGAGGTGAACCCCGCCGATATCCGCATCGACACGTATCGCTCGAGCGGGGCAGGCGGGCAGCACGTGAACACCACCGACTCGGCTGTGCGGATCACCCACGAGCCGACAGGTATCGTGGTGACCAGTTCCGAGAAATCCCAGCACCAGAACCGCGACATCGCGATGAAAGCGCTGAAATCGCGGCTCTATCAGATGGAGCTGGACCGCCGCAACGCTGCCATTAATGAGGCACATGAAAGCAAGGGCGACGCGGGCTGGGGCAACCAGATCCGGTCTTACGTGCTGCAACCCTACCAGATGGTCAAAGACCTGCGCACGAACGAGGAGACATCTGACACGAGCGGTGTTCTGGACGGTGATCTGGATCGCTTCATGGCGGCCACGCTGGCGCAGGACGTGGCTGGTAAAAGCCGGGCCGAGGCGAACGCGGAAGAGTAGCGTAAGGCCACGAGAGGTTTTCTCACCTCGGTCATAGTCTTGCCCGAATTCTCCCATAAAACACCCATGGGTTGAATTTCGTGTGGAGGTCCGGATGGACCGCTGGCTTTATCTGATCGTCTTGCGCATCATTGGTGTGATGGCGTGCTTTGCACCGCTCATGTTCCTCGTCTTTGGCTACAACATCCCCGCTGGTGGATCGGCTGGTCCGATCCCATATGCTCTCCCTGCGACATTCGGTATGGGACTAATGTTGCTCATCCCACGGTTCACGCCCAGGGTGCTCGCCGCTCCTGAGGGCCCATTATCGGTCATTGCGCTGATCGCACTCGTTTCAGCCGGCCAGATTGGCATTCAAACGTCCTACATGACGTTGCCGCTTGCAACCGAGCAAGCCCTCGATATCACCCACGGCGAGTTCAAAATGTGGTTGAGTGTCAGCAACCTGTCTGCGGCTTTGGTAAAATTCCTGCTGGTTCTCGGTCTCTTTCACATCTTTACCGACGACACTCCGAAGAGACGGCGGCGGGCGCCCGTTCCAACCGGCCCGCGCTCCGATCAAAGTGACATTCGCGCGCTTCGGAAATCTCGGACAGGATAGCCACGCGACACTGCATCCCTTGCTGCGCGCCGCATCTCTGGCCTAGTCTTGGGCAAAGAGACGGAGCCGACTTATGCCCGACGCAGTTTACAAAAGCCCACCCCTTGGGGTTCCGGAATTGACCCCGGTGACGACGTCGATGCTTGGCATCGCCTTGCGGCGCGGGTGGCAGGATTTCTTGAAAGCCCCGGTCTTTGGCCTTTTTTTTGCAAGCATCTACGTGTTGGCCGGGTTAATCATGCTTTATGTCACGCGGATCACGGGGCAGGCGTATTGGCTGGTGTTTGCGGCCATCGGCTTCCCGCTGATCGGCCCCTTCGCAGCGGTCGGGCTTTATGAGGTGAGCCGGCGGCTGGAAGAGGGCCGTCCACTGGATTGGCGCGGTATCCTTGGGGTTGTCGCCTATCAGCGCAACCGCCAACTGCCGTCGATCTGCGCGATCATTATCATGGTATTTTTGTTCTGGTTTTTCATCGCCCACATGATCTTTGCGCTGTTTTTGGGGCTGTCGACGATGACGAATATCTCGTCCTCGTTCGAGGTTTATCTGACGCCGAACGGCCTGACGATGCTGGCGGTCGGCACAGCCGTGGGGGCGGCGCTTGCCGCGCTGCTTTTTGCCATTACGGTCGTGTCTCTACCATTGCTGCTGGATCGTGAGGTGGACTTTGTCACCGCGATGATCACCAGCTTTGGGGTGGTGCGATCCAGTCCAGGGCCTTTGTTTCTATGGGCGATGCTGATTGCGGTGGTCACTTTGGTGTCGATGGTGCCGCTGTTTCTGGGGCTTTTCATCAGCCTTCCGTTGCTTGGTCATGCAACATGGCATCTGTATCGGCAAATCTCATCAGATTGAGCGCTAACGCGCATTTGATTATTGATTGGCGCGTTACTTAGACGGCTTGGCAGGGCAGGCCGATCAAGGAATTCAGGTATTTCAAGACAAAAGAAAACACCGCCTCCGAAGTGAGAGACGGTGCTTTGATTTTTCTGGCCTGTCTTTTCTGGCCTGTCTTGGGTTAGCTTTTCGCTGCATCCGACTTCACGGGTGTCTTGGGCGAGCCTGCATTTAGCGGATCGTCCTGACGCTGCACAGAGCCTTCAAAATGTGCGCCGCTTTCGATCGCGATGGTCTTGTGGATGATGTCACCCTCTACGCGTGCGGTCGATGTCAGGCGCACTTTCAGCCCGCGCACGCGGCCCACAACACGACCATTGACCACAACGTCGTCGGCAATGCATTCACCGCGCACGGTGGCCCCTTCGCCAACCGTCAGCAGATGCGCACGGATATCGCCATCAACCTGGCCTTCGATTTGCACATCGCCGGAGGTCTTGAGGTTACCCGTCACCGTCAGGTCCGAAGACAGGACCGATGCGGGAGGCTTGGCCTTTGGGGCCGACGCCTGAAATTCCTTTTTCGGCGCGCTTGGTGCGTCAGACTTCGCAGGGGCTGCCTTATCTGTGGAAGCACCGGGGGCGGGGTCGTTGATTTTGCTTTTAGAAAACATCGTTCGCTGCCTTGATAAATGTCATCGGATTGACTGGTTTGCCGCCTACACGCACTTCGTAATGCAGGTGCACACCCGTCACTCGTCCAGAAGCTCCCATATCACCGATGCGATCCCCACGCGAGACCCTTTGGCCCACTTTTACGCGAAGTCTGGACAAATGCGCGTAGCGTGTCTCGATCCCGAATTCATGCTGAATTTTCACAAGACGACCATACCCCGAAGACCAGCCCGCGTGAACCACAACTCCGTCTGCCGTGGAATAAAGCGGTGTTCCGCTGCTCGCGGCAAAGTCGACGCCGTTGTGCATCCGGCGGCCTCCGGTCTTGGGATCGCGGCGGTAGCCAAAGCCGCTGGTGAAGCGGAAGGCGGATTTCACAGGCGTCGCAAACGGCGCCTTTTGCGCGGCAATCCGGTAGAGGTTCAACTGATCCATCTGGTCAATGATGCGGTTGGCGCGTTCGCTGTCGGCATCCGGCTCAAACCCCATGGACGAGAAGTTGAGAGGGGTGAGCGGGCCGCCTTGGCCGGAATAGCCGCGACGCACCTGGTTGAGCATGCTGTCTGTGTTCATGCCCGCAGCACGAAACATCTTGTCGAGCGGCTTGACCGAAACGGTCATCGCCTCTTCCAACTGGCGGAAAATCTCGTCGTTGCGCTTTTCCATTTCGGCCAGTTTGTCGGTCAGCGCCTCCGCCTGCTCAAGCGCATCGGCGGCATCGTTAATTGTGGTGTCGCGTTCGCTGGCTGTGTCTTCGAGGACAGATGACAGCAGCGCGACCGTCGCCTCCATCTCGGAACTGTTCACGCGGCTGGTGCCGCCTTCGCCGCTTTCCATCGCGCTTAGCAGCGTTTCTGCCTCGTCGCGGTAGGTATCACGTTCGCGCATCACGTCGCGCAGTGTGTTCTGCACAACCTCCAGGCCCGTTTCCACCTCACGGCGGCGATCCTCGGAGGCAAGCAATTCCGACTGCATCACGGAGATCTGCTCAAGCGCTGAGTTGAACCGGTCTTGCGCGGCCAGCGCTTCTTCGGCGCGGCTGTGACGTTCAGTGGAAAGCGCGTTCAAGCGTTCTTGATAAACAACCTGATCGCGCTTTGCCTGATCGCGGAAATTGCCGGCGCCGATGCTGTCCATCAACAAAATCGCCGTTGCAATGATCGTCCAGGCGACAAGGCCGGAACTGCCTACAAGGGCGATTAACTGCGTTTCCGGTTTCAGCCGAATAAATCGTGTTTCTGTGTCTGATCTGAGAAACAGGCGTTTCTCTGGAAGTTTGCGCTCAAGCGCGCGGTGCAATTTATGTATCAGTCGCGTCTTCAAAACACTTGTCCCGTGACCCATCCCAGTTTGGTAACATTCCGCATCCCCATGCGGTGTGTTGCAGGGGTGTTAATGGAGTGGGGACTCACCCGCAACAAAAACGGGCAATTGATGGCAATTCACCGCCGTAACCCTACGGAATCGGCGGGTTTTTGCCTATCTGAACGAGTGTTCAACCTAAGCGGTCATGGCCCGGCTTTCGCGAGCGGCCAATAGAAGTCCGGCGGGATGCCCGCTTCGGCGCGCTTTTCCTCGTTAAAGGGTGGTTTCAGCGGGCCATGAAAGTAAGTCTGAACGAGAGTGTGAAACACCTCCTTCGGGTCCAGATCGTGCCGCCCGCACAGGAAATGAAACCACTTTGAGCCATAGGCGACATGGGCCACCTCTTCGGCGTAAATCACGTTCAAAGCGGCGACCGTATCAGCATCTTTCGCGGATTTGAAAATCTGGATCATGCCGGGTGTCACATCAAGCCCGCGCGCCTCCAGCACCATAGGCACAACCGCCAGCCGCCCCATGATATCGCGTGCGGTATCCTCGGCTGCGCGCCACATTCCGGCATGGGCGGGCAGTGCGCCGTAGTGGCTGCCGTTCGCTTCAAGACAGTCGCTTATCAGATTGAAATGCTTGGACTCTTCATCAGCGGCTTTGACCCAGTCGTCATAAAACCCCATCGGCATCGGCACATCGCCAAACCGCGCAAT
>ERZ1740067.1019-NODE-1019-length-20456-cov-5.995049_pt1 | contig 20456 bp, 13 predicted proteins | sample MGYA00581736_ERZ1740067 | MGnify/ENA primary metagenome ERZ1740067 (study PRJEB43018, sample SAMN04849236) | marine metagenome | isolation source: floating plastic debris | place: Pacific Ocean | collected 2008-08-27 | study: EMG produced TPA metagenomics... | reverse complement strand
TAAAAAACCAAGAAGAAAATATCCATGGCGCGGGCAATAACAGTAACGAAGAACACATATATAGAGGCGGCGACGCGCTCTTCCAGGGTTGTTTGGGAACGAGGAAGGGTGGTCATGCCGCTGCCGACGCTCCCGGTTAAGGCGAGTAGGGCAGGAATGTCATCGGGCGTCGTCGGACGAATAAGAAAAGGCGTCACAGAACAATCTTTCAAGAAAGCAATGATTTTTCAGGGCCCAGTTGGACCGTACTTCACCAAGACAGACGCTCTAAACGCCAGGGTCAATCGGCATATTGCTGAGTCAATCGCTTGGAAAGGTGACGAGTAGAGTGAAGTCGTTAATTAAGGTTAACGGCGTGTCCCCCAAGAAAGGTTAATGACACCCCAGTAAAGTGTAAGTGTATATATTGTTATCGTTAACCACTTTTTTCTTTGCATTAAGAATTCATTAAGCTAAATTTCAACCACTAGGGGTTCTCATGTTTATTATTTTTAGTGCCTAAATAGGTTTATGAGTTGAAGCAATGACTAAGCATTATACTGAATTAACAGGTGCAATTGGCAGCCGAGTCCAGTTCGGGGTGCCTCGATTCGATGCTGATACTTATTTTCTTAACGCCGCCCCCATTGTTCGAATTGGGGAAGGTGCGTTTGCTCTTAAGGATATTGGAGCGCTTGAATTCAGCATCCTCAGTCATGAAACGATCCCTCTTGATGCTGATAAAGCCTCGGTCGAGGCGGTGTTCGAGCAAAATGGCGTAGAGATTGCCAAGGTCGTGATTTTGACACCCACAGCGCCGGTAGACGGGGTGATAGAGTGTCGCCTGTTCGATCGCGTGATCGATCTTGACCAACTCAGTCATGAGAACGCCGCAGCGGTGGTGACCACCAAAAAGGTGTACAGCGCGCCCCGTCATTCATCTGCAGTCCCGCCAGAGTACAAGATATTCTGCGCGGATATTCTCGATTTGTTGGCGACACACCGTCGTCAGTTAAGTGAGGATATTGAGCCCTTCGCCGCGTCCCTAACAGCTGGGGAGAGGGGCGCTCTTGACGGTGAAATTGAGCAGGCCGTTCGCGATGATTGGATGGCTATGATGCGTCGCGGCGATGATCTTATTTTACCGTTGAAAAACGATCCAGATACCCGCCAAAAATGGAAGCGGTTCACGGAGAATTTGGTGACTCGCGAGCTTTGCGCTGCCCCTAATTGGGAGCGTAGCTATGCCAAGCCCATGGGATATCCTGGCGATTATAAGATTATGGATGACGTCTATAGTCACCGGCCGTGTGGTGATGATATCTACACGCGGTATTTGTATATTCTTGGTCTCATCACAGGGTGGCCGATTGCCACACGGATGGAATATATCAGTCGCGAAATTCATCAGTTGGCCGAGAAGCGCCCTGACCACAACCACTTCCATGTTATGAGTATTGGGTCCGGTCCCGCTGTAGAGATTCAGCGTTTTTTCAAGAATGTTGGTCCCCGGGCTGAGGGGTACTCGTTTACTTTGGTCGATCCGGAGGCGCAGGCCTTGGAGCACGCCATCAAGCACATTTATGCGAGTATCAAAAATTCAGTATCATCTGTGGTGGTTAGTGGGATGAACACATCCTTTACGGACATGCTACGTCCAATGAGTACATTCCGTCATCTGCCGCCACAGGATCTCATTTATTCTGCTGGTTTGGTTGATTACTTAAATCCAAAGCTCGCAAGATCGTTGATCGGTAAGCTATTTGAGTGTTTGCGTCCTGGCGGATCGGTTATCATTGGTAATGTGAACGATGCAGGTCTTGGGAACTACTGGCCCCTTGAATATGCTCTTGATTGGACTTTGTACTTCCGAAATCTCGAGGAGATGCACGACATTGCGGACGGCATCGCGGGGCATGTGTCCGTAGAGCCCGACGAGAGTGGCGCGATGTACATGTTGAAGGTGACGAAGCCTGAATGAGGTGACTGAGTAAAGGGTCTGAACAGCGAGGACGAACTGGTGCGGAGGGTTACGAGGAGGCCAAAGGCAGCCTGTGGAAAGCGCTCAAGAGTCTTTGGCGCTTTTCCACCGCAGACGTTGTGTGGTAAACAAATCCCTAATGGAACAAACAATTAACAGCGCAGCTGCAGCACGCCCCCGAATTTCGGGGGTGGCTTGGCCGACTATCTTGCTGGCAGGCATTCTTGCCCTGGCAATTGCCGCGTCCACCGCGGCAGCGCTTGTCGGTGGACTGCCCTACTGGGGCAGCGTGATTATAAATTTCTTCTGCCTCTATTTGTCGACCCATGTCATTCATGAGGCCGTGCATCGGAACATTTCAGGCGTTCAGACGGGGGCCAATTGGCTAAATGATGCCTTGGGCACCGTGTATTCGTTCTTTTTGTTCCTCCCTTTTTCAGTGTTTCGGGCGGTGCACTTGGTTCACCATCGCACGACCAATGACCCAGACCTTGATTGCGATATGTGGGTGGCGCGGAAAAACCCGGTATGGGTGGCCTTAAGCTGCTGCACGCTTATCATCGGATACGAGCTTCATGCTTATAAGCTGGTTCGTCGGGGGTTAGCGCCCAAGTCCATTATCTGGCACATTTGGATTCAGCGGATGGTGTCGATCACATTGATATTGATCGCCTTTCTCGCTGGATATGGCACAGAGGCGATGGTGCTGTGGTTTCTGTCGGCCTTGCTGGTGCTGCCAGCGTTCTCTTTCTTTTTCGCCTACATTGTTCACCACCCCCACGACACCCAGGACCGGTATCAATCAAGCCGTGTTTGGCTGGCGAAGAGCCCATGGGCGCAACAGGCCATGACCCTGCTGCTGATGGGTCAAAACTACCATTTGCTTCACCACCTATACCCACGGGTTCCCTTCTACGCCTATCCTAGCACCTTCCGTGATGTCCGCCCCCAGCTTGAGCGCGAGGGCGCCGCGATCCGGACCATTTCGCTTTAGCCGTCTATTTTTTGAGAAAAACATGTCCGTTACCGCCCGCGATTTGAGCAAAGTCCAACGCCCCGCGATGGCCGGTGTGGCCTGGCCCAGCGTGATGTTGTTCTTTGGGTTGGTGAGCGTCGCCGTCATCAATATCGCGTTGGCGATGTCGGGTTTTGTTCCGCTGTGGGTGGGCGGCCTTGTGAACTTTGTGGTTCTCTACCTGTCCGCCCATATCAACCACGAAGCGACCCACAAAAACCTCTCCGGCACGGTTGCGCGGGCTCACTGGTTGAATGAGGGTATTGGACAGTTTGGGAGTTTTTGGCTGTTCCTCCCATTCCCGGCCTTTCGGGCTGTGCATCTCACTCACCATCGGGTGACTAATGACCCTGCGTTGGACTGTGATATGTGGTTCGCCGTCAAACATCCTCTGTCCGTTCTTCTGCGTTGTTGCTCCCTGCTTGTGGGGTATGAGATGACGTTGCACCGCCTGGTTCGGCGGGGCATTGTTCCTAAATCGGTGATTTGGGAGACGATGGCCCAGCGCCTTGGCTGGTTGGCGCTTGCGGTGGCCCTCACGGCTCTGGGGTTTGGTACCGAAGTCCTGGTCCTTTGGGTGCTGCCCGCCCTCGCTGTTATGCCGGTATTAGCGTTCTTGTTCGCGTACGTCGTGCACCATCCACATAGCGACCAAGGGAAGCTCCAGGCGAGTAATATTTGGCTCACCCGTCAGAAGCGTCTGCAACCGTTATTGACCGGTATCTTCCTCTTTCAGAACTACCATTTGGTGCACCACCTCTACCCGCGCGTGCCCTTTTATCGGTACGGAGAGGTTTATCGGGAGCAGCAGGAAAAACTGAAGAGCCAAGACGCAGCGATTAAACCCATATAACGCCTCGTGATCGATCAGGAGTGCCCATTCCATTGGTGGGCCATTGCGCCGGGATTGAGCCGGTCTCTATTGGCGGCACCTGGCGATCAGTTTGGACTTCTACTCGCCTGACCTTCTACGCGGCACTTTTCTTTTCGGCGTCATCCTCAGCCAAGATAGGGAACGCAATTCGCGCAAGTGTGCCGTGGTTCGGGACGCTTGAATAATAAAGCTGACCACCGCCATGCCGCACTAAAATGCGCGCCAGTGAAACCCCGATCCCGAGCTTGTCACCGCCCATATTGCGGAATTCATCAATTTTATTGAGGGCGTCGCCCACGCGATCAATATCGCCTTCAGGAATGCCTGGGCCATTGTCCTTGATCGATAAAACAACTTGTTGGCCGATGAGTTCCGTCCAAACCTTGAGGTCGCTGCCTGGTGGAGAGTACCGAACGGCATTGTCGATAAGCTCTTCAATCGCGCGAATGACGTGGCGGGTATCCAAGAAAAGCGGTGTTTCGCAACAATCGATCGCGAGACTTATTTTCTTCGAATCGATGGTGTCCTGATGCCGATAGATCGCTTCATGGACCATTCTTGCGGCATTTGATTTTTGAGGCTGCGATGTAATCAGCCCGGCATCCGCTCGGCTATAGTCAAGAATACGCTGGCTTTGGTGAGAGAGGGATTGCCCGGCACGGTGGATTTCCTCCGCAAATGTCTTTGTATCTCGTACACTCTCGTCCGTGTCTTCGGCTTGCTCGATGATTTGGGCATATCCGATAATTTGATGAAGAGGCGTTTTGACCACGTGCCCCAGCACATTGAGCAGGGCATTTTTGCGTTGGCTTGATCGCGCCGCTTCGTCGGCCATGACTTGTACTTGGGCGTAGTATCTCTCTTTGTCGCGGTGGTGGAGGAACTCAAGGCGCCGATTTCGTTCAAGAAAGTAGTTGAGCATGGCACAACTGATAAGGATCAGTGCCAGGAAAAAGTGGCCAGCAGTCAGGTCGCTACTGGGCTCAAACTGTAGCGTGGCTAGGAAAAAGCACGTGTACGTAAATATCAAAAGACCAGCGCAAGCGGGAAAGTTGATCCGGCTGAGGGACGAAAACACGATGGCGACGTGTAGCATTCCGACATAATAAGGGGGAGAAACGCTCCCAACCGCAAAAATCATCGCTCCAATCGCGGCTGCAGCACCTCCCACCACAATGACGGAGACAATCTGGATATGGCGTCTGCCGCTGTCAGTGAACGTCCAGATGATAAGCGAAATCGTGGAGGGGACCAAAACCAGTCGGAAGATAATCGCCCACTTTGCGGTCTCTCCTAAGGTGAGCCAGTCAAGAAACCCGTAGGAGAGGAAAATAATCGTTCCTGAAATCAGAACGAACTGATCAGTCGACGTCGACAGGTCCCGTGAGTAGCTGCGAAAAGCACTCTCGAGTTTTTCATCCTGAAAACTAACCGACCATCGGTCTAGTTTCGTTTCAAGTGAGGATAAGGGTGTCTCTGCCACAATAAAACTCGTCGTACAGTGCGATGGTTAAGATTCTGACGATGAGACTGGCGAAAGTAGGGCCTCCAAAGCCTTTGAGGGGGCATCCGTGTCTTTTTTTTAGACGTTCACCATCCTCTCCCCTTGGTGCGACGTTTTGGCGTCATGGCTTCTCCCGGATCAGGGGAACCAATTGTCTTCCCGGTGTGTTGACGATCTAGGTTTAAGCGCGATGCCATTCAGGCAGGTCGCGGACAGGGAGCCTATGTTCCATGGCTGTCGGCACGGATCAGTTTGTCAAAGCAACCATTAGACGGGCCATGTCGGCCCCGCTTTTGTCCTTGGAGGAGGAGCTGCGGCTCACCCATCTTTGGCGCGATGAGGCCGATGAGGCGGCCCTTGCGGCGCTCACCGAGGCTCATATGCGGATGGCGGTCTCCACTGCGATCAAGTTTAGGGGGTACGGGTTACCGCTGGGGGACATGATTCAAGAAGGGGCCATCGGATTATTGGAGGCAGCACGCCGGTTTGACCCAGACCGGGAGGTGCGGTTTTGCACCTATGCGGGGTGGTGGATCCGGGCGTCGATGCAAGACTACATCCTGCGGAATTGGTCCATTGTGCGGGTGGGATCAAAATCGGCCCATAAGACCATCTTTTTTAATTTGAGCCGTATACGCTCGATGATCGAGGAAGCGGACGCTGCGCCGCTTGTTGCCCGCAAAAAGGCAGCTGAACGGTTTCGGGTGAGCGAGAACGATATTGATCTCATGACGTCCCGTCTTGGTCGGCGAGATCAGTCGCTCAATACGACTCTCACCGATGATGGCGACACGGAACGTCAGGAGTTGATCCCTGACGAGCGTGCTGCGCCGGACGAGACGGCGGAAGATGCGATTGATGGCGACAAGCGCAAGATCCTTATCGATACCGCTATGCAAGCTCTCTCGGATCGCGAACGATTTATAATTGAACGCCGCTTTTTTGGTGAAGATAAAGTGACCCTCTCGCATTTGGGGCAAACGCTGTCGCTCTCAAAGGAGCGGGTTCGACAAATCGAAAAGCAGGCGATGTTGAAGCTGAAGGGGGAACTAGAATCAGTTGCCCCATCTGGCGTGCTTTGACAGCGAAAAGCGTTGCGAGATCGACACAGCAGCCTGGCCAATGCGCCAATATTGCTAACATGATGATGAATAGGGCGAATTTGTCTTAAAATCGACGCAAATACTCGACAGCTAGCGTCTTTAGGGCAACAGCAGGCTCATTTGCGCTCTGCATAGGGGCAAAAAAAGAGTTAATCCTGGTTCCCAACTTCGTATTTCGCCGGTAAGGAACTTACTGGCAAGTCATGTGTTGACCAATTTAATGCACCAGCGTTGGGCAACAACTGTTAAATCGTACCTTAGGAGGGGATGATGAAATTAAAACTCGCTCTGCTCGCAGCGGCAGGCTCTTTTGCGATGATTTCGGGCGCTCAGGCGCAAGACTCAGGGTATTACGGCGCTCTTGGTGCTGGTATTGTACTCGAGTCCGATGACAATGATTTTGAGAGTGGTGACTCTCTCCCAGCGGCGTTTGATTCCGATCTCGACCTCGGTGACGACATCGCTCTTTACGGCGCTATCGGTAAGTACTTCGACAAAGGCTTCCGTGGTGAAGTTGAATTGGCAACTCGCACCCAAGAAGTTGAAGGCCTCACCAATATTGGCGCTAACTTCCCGTCGAGCGGCGCGCTCGGCGATTTCTCAGTCACCACGCTGATGCTCAACGCTTATAAAGACTTCAGCATTGATGCAGCAGGTCGTTTGAACCCATATCTCGGCGCTGGTGTCGGTGTCGCTCGCGTACGTCCAGATTTTGACAATCTCGGCGCGACGGCAGCAACGACGCCTGGCGGCATGAACATTTCCAACGACATCGTGATCGCTGACAAAGATTACGTTGCCGCTGTTCAAGGGATGGCTGGTCTGACCTTTGACTTTACCGAAAACATGATGCTCGACGTTCGGTACCGTTACCTGCTGACCGACGAAGCTGATTTCGGCGCGTATGTGAACACACCAGGTCCTCTTGCGACCATCGACAGCGACTATGACGCTCACGAGTTCACCGCTGGCTTCCGTTGGAACTTCGGCGCCACTGCTGCGGCTCCTGCGCCAGCGCCAGTGACGATGAAAACTTGCTTCGACGGATCTAGCATTCCTGTGAATGAGCAGTGCCCAATCATCGATGACACGGATGAAGTCGTCGATATGGATCCACTGGTTGTCTACTTCGACTTTGCGAAGTCCAACCTCACTGACGCAGCTCAAACACTGATTGCAGCTCGCGCTGAAGAAGCTCTTGAAGGTGACGTTCAAACCGTGACCGTTTCTGGCCACACAGACACTGTGGGTTCAGCTGCTTCTAACATGCGTCTGTCTCAGCGTCGTGCGAACGTCGTTCGTGAGGCACTGATCCAGAACGGTGTTGATGCTGACTCTATCGAAGTTGAGTACTTCGGTCAGTCCAAGCCTGCGAAAGAAACACCTGACGGGACGCGTGAGCCGCTCAACCGTCGGACCGAAGTACAGTTCAGCTTCTAAGTAAGCGAACCGTCTAACGGTACAGTCTTAGACCGGCGCTCCTTCGGGGCGCCGGTTTTTTGTTGGTTTGTTGATGCCAGGCGGCTTTGGTTAAAGAGTTTAGAGCCCGTTAAGGCTCATGCCCCATGGAAAGATCCATGACGGGGTCGCGCAAAACCTCAGGGCCACAGAGGCGAAAAAAGACGAGCGCTCAGCGACGGCGGGCAGCTCGGCCCCAGGCGCGTGCGGCAAAATCGAACCGCTCTCCCACCGGGCGGTCCACCACCGCGAAGCGCCGTCCCCCCAAAAAGACGACCAAGAAACGGTCAGTGCGTCGTACCCAAGCGCGGCGACGGGGCAGCTTACCGCCTATCCCCGGATGGGTCCCTGCGCTTGCGGGGTTCGCCACGCGGGTGGCCGCCGTCGCCTTTGTGGCGGTGGTTGCGGGGCTTGGTTTCTTGGCGTGGTATGGGCGAGATCTGCCGCCGGTGGCGAACTTTGCGGAGGCGCGCAAACAGCCCCGCATCACCGTCCTCGACCGTCATGGCCAAGAAATCGGGGTCCATGGGCAGGACCGAGGCGCCCCGGTCACTGCTGACGCTCTCCCCCAGCATGTGGTGCAAGCGTTCGTGGCGACAGAGGATCGGAATTTCTTCCACCATGTTGGTGTGAATCCCATTGCAATCCTTCGTGCACTGATGGTAAACGTGCGTGAGGGCGGTGTCGCCCAGGGGGGGTCCACCATTACCCAGCAATTGGTGAAGAACCTCATTCTCACACCCGAACAGACCTTGAAGCGCAAAGCCCAGGAAATGTTGCTGGCGCTGAAGATTGAAATGCAACTCGAGAAGGAGGAGATCCTCTCTCTTTATCTCAACCGTGTTTACTTTGGGTACGGCGCATATGGGATTGAAGCAGCCGCCCGCCGGTATTTCGGCAAAACGCCCCAAGAGCTGACGATTGGGGAGGCTGCCATGCTGGCGGGCCTTCTTAAAGCGCCCTCTCGCTACTCACCAAAGTCCAATGCCGCCATCGCACGCGATCGGGCTCAAGTCGTGCTCGCTGCGATGGTTGATGCTGGGTTCTTGAAGGCGTCCACGGCCAAGCATATCAAAGCATCCGGTATTGCCACCGTTATTGAGGATGACCGTCGACTTGACTACGCCGTTGATCACGCGGTGGCGGAGGCCGAGCGCCTATTGGGCGGGTTTACCCACGACGTTGTTCTGCACACAACTCTTGATGCGTCTCTGGTCCACCAGATGGTCGCCGCCCGGCAGTTGGTGGCGGATGGAGACCCTCTATACACAGATGAAGTGCAAACCGCTGCGCTTATTCTTGAGGAGGATGGGGCCATTCGCGGCCTTATTGGGGGAAATGATTATCGCCACTCGGTCTATAATCGAGCAACCCAAGCCATGCGCCAGCCTGGTTCTGTCTTCAAGCCTTTTGTCTATCTCGCCGCCCTTGAAGAGGACTGGCGGCCAGAAGATTTGATTGACGATTCGCCCATCGAGATTGGTAAATATCGGCCTCAGAACTACCGTGATCGGTATTATGGCGAAGTACCACTGACGGAGGCGATGTCGCGGTCCTTAAATGCGGCGGTCATCCGGCTGCAAGAGGAGATTGGTCGCCACCGGGTCGTGAACGTCGCCCGGCGCGCAGGGTTCCCGCCGATCAACGATAGCGGACCCGCACTAGCGCTTGGGGTGTTGGAGGCAACGCCTCTTGATGTCGCCCAGAGCTTTCTTCCTCTATCTAATGGCGGCTATCCCTATACGCCCTATATTCTTAACCGGATCGAAAGTACCGAGGGGGAGCGCCTTTATGTCTATCGGGCCCCCATGCCCGCTGCCGCGTTCGATCCTGAGATATTGGCCGCATTTGATCATATGATGTATCAGGTGGTGCGCTCGGGCTCTGGTTTCCGGGCCCACGTGCCCGGTCATTATGCGGCTGGGAAGACCGGGACAAGCCAGGATAGCCGGGATGCCTGGTTCGCCGGATATGCCAGTGGGATGGTCGGCGTTGTTTGGCTTGGTAAAGATGACGACACGCCCATGGGTACGGGGCGTCACTCAATTTCTGGAAGTGGATCTCCCGCTCGCCTATGGTCAGCGATGATGACCGCAGCGCTCACCGATCGTCCCGCTCGGTTACCGCGCCCCTATACCCCCAAACCACGGGCTAAGACCCTGTTTGATCATTTATCGGACATTCTTGGGGGTAAAAAAGCTTCGCAGGTGGATGATAATGCTGTCGAGTCGCAACCTAAGGCGCAAGATGACCTTTCTCGCCTCCTGGAGGATATGACGCTTTAAGCGGCTAAATCGTCGGGCGTTGTCTCGCCATAGGCATGGAGTTCCGCGCCAAAGTCTCGGAGCCATTTTTCAGCACTGCGATAGTCGGGATCGAGCTTCCTCACCACCGCCCAAAAGGCTGGTGAGTGATCCATATGAAGTCGATGAGCTACCTCATGGGCCACCACATATCTAAGGACGGCATGGGGGGCGAATATGAGGCGCCAGTTAAAGCACAATACGCCCTCTTGGGTGCAGGATCCCCAACGGCTGGTCATCTGCCGTACTGTCACCCCACGGACGGATACATTCGCCAAGGCCGCCAGGCGTTGTGCTTCAACTTGACATGCATCAAGAGCAACTTTGCGTAAGCTTGTTTCCACCCGTCGCGCCATGGCTTTGGGTGTTATGCCGCCGGTGATAAGCTGATCATGCTCGAGCCGGGCGGCACGGCGAGGGTTAGGGTCCGCAACGATGAGGGTAGGGGTACCAAGGACCGGTAGAATAGTTCCCGGTGTAAAGGGGATGGGGGTTGCCGCTTCACCAAGCCGATCCGCAATCCAATCCTTCCGTTCAGTAACCATTTTTAGGGCGGCGCGAACATGACGTTTGGATGGGCAGGTGACCCTCACCGTGTTGGGCCGAGCGAGGCGCAGGATAAGGCGCCGGGCGCGCGGGTCCACACGGATCTCCACCGGCAGGGTTTGTCCCGCCAGCTCCACCGTTCCGCCATCAATCCGGTCAACGCCCATGAAACATGATACCTTTATCCGAATGGGTCTCGGGCCCTCCCAGGTTTGTGGGGCCGCCATTTTCAATTGAGCCTGTCATCATAGGGTGCGTTGCGCGCTCTGCCTATGGAGGAAGGCGGGGGACAGCGCAGCTTTTTACCCACGCTTTGCGCGGTAGCCCACCGGGGCGGGCGTTTCGATTGAATCGCACCGATGCTGGGGAGGCGTCGTTCTTCGCGCGTGCTCCGACTTTCCCTGATCCAATGCGATCGCTATCGCGCCGGGAGCATTGGGGGTGTCGGACTTCTGCGCGTCGCCCCCTGGGCGCGGGCGGCCGAACCGCGTATAGACCCTCTCGAACGGAGGTATGGATGGACGGCGCGCCCACAGGAGCGACACAAAAGAGCCCATTGGGCGGCAAATCCCAAGAGGGTGCTGCCCCTCCGGCCGGGGCGGGCACTCCTAAGAAGGCGGCGGCCATGACCCCGATGATGGCCCAATATCATGCTATAAAGGCCAAAGCGGGCAACGCCCTTTTGTTCTACCGCATGGGAGACTTTTACGAGCTGTTTTTTGATGACGCGATTACGGCGTCAGCGGCACTCGACATTACTCTAACCGCCCGCGGTAAGAAGGACGGTGAGAGCATTCCCATGTGCGGGGTGCCCTTTCATGCTGCGGAAACCTATCTGGCGCGCCTGATCAAAAAAGGCTTCTCGGTCGCGATTTGTGAACAGACCGAAGACCCAGCGACGGCAAAGAAACGGGGCGGCAGCAAAGCCGTGGTGGCCCGTGACATCGTCCGTGTCGTGACACCAGGGACCATTACGGAAGACGCGCTGCTTGATGCCCGTGCCCATAATCATCTGGCCTCCCTGGCGTTGGTCCGCGATGACGCTGCGTTGGCCTATGTGGATCTATCGACGGGAGATGTGGCGGTCCAAGCCATGGCGCCCACGGATGTTGGCGATGCGATTGCAGCTCTCAATCCGGCGGAACTTCTCTTTGCCGATGGGGACGAGGGGGCGCTCTCTTTGTTGGGGGAGGGAGAAAGGGCGGCGCTTAGTCCGCTGCATACGTCTTATTTTGACCCCAAATCGGGTGCCACTCGGGTGGCAGAAGCCTATGGCGCTGCAACAACCGATGGCTTTGCGGCCTTTTCCCGTGGTGAAATGGCTGCGCTGGGCGCGTTGTTTGGCTATTTAGCAATCACACAGCTTGAGGCGATGCCGCGGCTGAAACCGCCTATCCGGACAGAGACGACCGGTGTGATGGCCATTGATGGCCCCACACGTACGTCCCTCGAACTCACTCAAGGTCCTGACGGTACGCGAAAAGGCTCCCTTCTTGAGGCGGTCGATCGCACCCGTACACCGGGTGGAGGCCGGCTTCTGTCCCGTTGGCTATCGTCACCATTGACGAGCGTTAGCGGTATCGCTGATCGTCAGGATGCGGTGGGCCTCTTATTGGAGGATGCGTCGTTGCGGGCGCAAGTGGCCGATGAGGTGGCAGCGGCGCCGGATCTCGCCCGCTCTTTGTCGCGCCTCTCCCTAGGGCGAGGAGGCCCCCGGGATTTGGCCGCGGTGCGGGACGCCCTCACGGCGGCCCGGGGCGTGGCAAGTTTACTAAAGGACCCCGGATTCGGTCTTACGTTGCCCCCCTTGCTCGAAAAAGCCTCCCGAGAGGCGGAAGGCGCGGATATAACAGGGTTCTCTGACCTCATTGCCACCCTGTCGTCGGCGCTTAAGGCCGAACTGCCGGCTCTGGCGCGGGATGGTGGGTTTATTGCCCCGGGGTTTCGTCCTGATCTTGACGAGCTACGAACCCTCAGCACAGATGCCAAACGAGTGATCGCGGGCCTTGAGGATCAGTATAGAGATGAAACGGACATTAAGAGCCTGAAGATCAAACATTCGAAGGTCTTGGGCTATATGATTGAGGTGACCGCCACCCACGCGGAAAAGATGATGGCGCCGCCCCTAAACGAGGCCTTCCGCCATCGGCAGACTTTGGCCAATGCTGTACGCTTTACCACGCCGGATCTAGCGGACCTTGATGCCAAAATCGTCCGTGCGGGGGATCAAGCGCTTGCTCTTGAAACTCAGATCTATAATGAGCTTGTGGATAAGGTCATGGATCGGCACCAGGAGCTTTGCGCCTGCGCAGACGCCCTGGCATTGATCGATGTGGTGGCAGGCTTCGCCACTCTTGCTGCTGAGGGTGAATTTGTTCGCCCACAGATTGATGAGAGTGTCGCCTTTGCGATCGACGGAGGGCGGCATCCGGTGGTAGAACGGGCGCTCGCCCGTGGGCCGGGGGGAGAGGCCTTTATTCCCAACAATTGTCGCTTGAGTGATGGCAATGTGCCTGAACTCCTCCTGGTGACGGGCCCCAATATGGCGGGGAAATCGACTTTCTTACGCCAAAATGCACTGTTGACGGTGATGGCCCAGGCGGGGGCTTTTGTGCCGGCCCGCCAAGCATACATCGGTGTGGTCGACAGATTATTTTCCCGGGTGGGGGCGTCAGACGATCTGGCGCGGGGGCGATCCACCTTCATGGTGGAAATGGTGGAGACGGCGGCGATCCTTAACCAGGCAACTGGCAATAGTCTTGTTATCTTGGACGAGGTGGGGCGGGGGACATCTACCTTTGACGGATTGTCCATCGCCTGGGCGGCGGTAGAGCATCTTCACAACACGATCCGGTGCCGTGGCCTGTTTGCGACCCACTATCACGAGTTGACCCAGCTTGCTCATCCCCTTGCCCGCTTACGGAATATTTCCATGGCGGTGCGGGAATGGAAGGGCGATGTTGTTTTTCTTCATGAAGTGAAAGATGGGGCGGCTGATCGATCTTACGGCATTGCGGTGGCAAAGCTGGCGGGCCTGCCGCGTGCCGTTTTGGCGCGGGCGGAGGCGGTCCTTAAAACCCTTGAGGCCACTCGGCAGACGTCCGGCGGGGCCGATTTGCCTCTTTTTGAAATGGGCGAGGCGACATCACCCCCGCCAGAGTCCACCGCTCTCTTCGCAGAACCCTCAGCAACTGAACAAATGCTCGATGATGTGAACCCTGACCAACTATCGCCGCGTGAGGCGTTGGAGGTGCTTTATCGGCTTAAGGAGCTAAGGGAGACGTCGCCATGTTAGCGCCGTCGGCGGACGCCCATAGTCGCCTCCTGGAGACGGCTATTAAGGCTGTGCTTGATGATGGGGGCGCGTCAACCGACATTGGCGCTGTGCTGCGCCGTCACTGGCGGCAGGCTAAGGCAACGCTGTTCAGCCGCCATTTTTCCAACGGGTCTTTCTCCCCCTTTAACGGTGAGGGGGGAGCGATCAGCCGCGGGCTCTCTGAGACTATGGATGTAATTATCCGTACGCTGGCCCCGCTTGTCTGTGATGAGCGTATCGCGGTGCTCGCGACGGGTGGCTATGGGCGGGGGCGCCTTGCGCCTTTCTCTGATGTTGACCTTTTGGTTTTGGCTGATGGTGATGACCACGAAGCGCGGCTGGCGCCGTTCCTGTACGCCCTTTGGGATGGGGGGCTGCCCCTGTCGCATTCCGCCCACACGCCGGCGAGTGCGGTGGCGGCAGCGACCGATGACACTGTCACGCGGACAGCCTTTTTGGATGCACGCTTCTTGGTTGGGGATGAGGCGCTTTTTCATCGCTTCCAGGGGCGGTTTGACCGGCTTCGTCGGCGAACCTTGGCGGATTTTGTTGAGGCAAAATTGCGCGAACGGGATGACCGCCATGACAAGATGGGGGCGTCCCGCTACGCCATTGAGCCAGACATTAAGGAAGGGAAGGGCGGTCTTCGGGATCTTGATACGCTCCATTGGCTCAACCGCTATGTCTCCGGGTTTGACGTTGATGCGACTGCGGAGGTGGATAGCCTTGGTCTTTTTACGGCCGGTGAAGAGCGCCGCTTAAAGCGCATTACGGAGTTCTTATGGTCGGTCCGTGTCCATTTGCATGATGTCGCTGGCCGAGCGGAAGAAAAACTACAGTTTACGGTGCAACCTCACATTGCTGAGCGACTGGGCTTCGCTGACAAGGGCGGCAAGACAGGCGTCGAACGGTTCATGCGTTACTATTTCTTGAACGCGAAGGAGGTGGGTAAGCTGACGGGATCAGCCTGTGCGCTTCTTGAAGAAAGAGCGCTAAAGGAAACGCGCCTTGGCCGCCGGGTCGCCGGGGTGGTAGGCCGCTTTGTTCAAGAGACCGGGTTTGATGGATGTGACAATCTTCTGCGCCGCGGGGGACGGGTGACTTTCGTTGATCATGATGCCGCTTTGGAGCGGTCCGATGACGTCTTCTCCCTCTTCCTTGCCTCTGGTCGCCATCAGCTGCCGATCCATCCTGATGCCTTTAAGACGGCGAGCCGCGTTGCACGGCGCTTAATGCCCGCTGAACGGGAGCAAGGGGGACTTGCCGTCCTATTTCGCCAGATTTTACGTGAAAGTCCTCGCCTGGAAACGGTATTACGGAATATGACCGAGTGCGGTCTTTTAGGCCGGTACCTCCCTACATATGGCTCTGTTGTTGGAAAAGTCGAATACGGTTTATTCCGTCAATACACCCTTGATGAACATATTTTGCGATCGATCGGTGTTTTAAGCGATATGCTGAACGATCGAGATGATGGTCGATTTAAAATTACCAAGCCGCTCGCCAAGGAGTTTGGCGATCCTGCGCCGCTCTATCTCGCTTTACTGCTGCAGGAAACAAAAGGGGCGGTAAAGGGGGATGACAATGATGATCCAGTGGCGCGTGCAAGGGAGACCGCTTGGCTGGTGCTTGACGATGAGCCGCAGGCGGATCTTGTGGCTTTTGCGATTGAGTATCGCGACCTTCTGTTCCGTACGGCCTCACGCCGTAATGTGACAGACCGCCAACTGGTTGCGGGCTTAGCCACACAAATCGAAAGTCACAAACGCCTGGCTTGTATCGCCATCCTCACCAGTTGCCGTCACCGAACAGCGGGCCTGCGGTCATGGGAAGAGTACGCCAAGCGCGATGTCCGTTTACTCGTCCAGTCAATCGGGGCGCAGCTGGATGGCGGACAAGACGCCCTTGATTCCTTTTTGGAAGACCGCCGTCAGGGCTTGCGCCGTCAGGCACGAGGCCTGCTCTCCCCCGACGATGTTCCGCAATTTGACCGCTTCATCGAAGGCACCGGGCCCACCTTTTGGTCGATGACCGATGTCACATCTGCGGCGGATTTTTCTCTGCTCCTGGGGCAGGTGGATGCGGCGGGTGCGCGGGGCGGGGCAATGGTGGAGGTCGAACCGGGGGGGATGCTGACTATCCTTGTCTGTGGAGACGATAAACCGAATTTGTTTGCCGCTTGCGCGGGGGTCGTCGCGGAGATCGGTGGCACCGTGTGGGATGCGTCCGCTTTCCCGGTGAAAGGCCGTCCGGGGGAGCCGAACCATGCCTGTCTCATCTTTAAGGCCAACCGAGCGGGTCCGCCCCCTGGCCCCTTTCATGTGTCAACTGAGGAACAAGAAGCCATCCGTAGGCGGTTTGAGGAAATAGCGCGGGAGCAGGGTTCGCCCCCCCGGGTGCCCGCTCCTAATATTGGTGACCGGCGGGCGGTCTTTGATGTGGCCTCTCAAGTACGTGAAGATGGGACTCTATCGGCCGAAGCGTTGATCGTCGAGGTGGAAGCGCTCGACCGTCCAGGCCTTTTGTTCTACCTGGCGAGCGCTCTGGCGCAGATCGATGTGTCCATCCAACTGGCGTTTGTGGCCACCTATGGTCACAGGGCCGTGGACACATTTTACTTGCAAGAAGCCAACGGTGATAAGATTTCGGATCCCAAGCGGATTGAAGACATCCGTCACCAGCTACTGAGTACCCTTGAAGCCATTTAGGGATGAGTGGACGATTTATGACTGACAATGTGCCCGAATATACCGTTACGGAGCTGGCGGGAAAGGTCAAAAAAACTGTTGAGGACGCCTTTGGGTATGTCCGTGTACGGGGAGAACTTGGCCGGGTCACCAAAGCGGGTTCTGGTCATATCTATCTTGATCTAAAAGATGACCGGGCTGTGCTATCATCGGTGATCTGGAAGGGCTCCGCCAGCCGGATGAAAATCGCCCCGGAACAGGGGATGGAGGTGGTGGCCACCGGCCGGATGACCACCTTCCCCGGGCAATCCCGGTACCAATTGGTTATCGACACTCTGGAACCAGCTGGCGCAGGGGCGCTGATGGCGCTGCTTGAGGCGCGAAAGAAGGCGCTGGCGGCCGAAGGGTTGTTTGATGAGGCGAAGAAGAAGCCTTTGCCCTTTTTGCCGGATGTCATCGGCGTGGTGACATCCCCCTCTGGGGCGGTCATTCGTGATATCTTGCACCGCTTGCGGGATCGGTTCCCGACCCATGTCCTTGTCTGGCCAACCTTGGTGCAGGGCGAGACAGCGGCGCCGAAAATTATTGCGGGCATTGAAGGGTTTAATCGTCTGCCAGCGGATGGTCCGGTGCCGCGGCCTGATGTTCTTATTGTTGCCCGTGGGGGTGGGTCTTTAGAAGACCTGTGGTGCTTTAATGATGAAGGGGTGGTGCGCGCCGCCGCGGCCAGCCAGATCCCACTCATCTCCGCGGTGGGGCATGAGACGGACACGACCCTTATTGACTTTGCCGCTGCTCGGCGGGCACCAACACCCACCGCCGCGGCGGAAATGGCAGTGCCCGTCCGGCTAGAACTCCTTCAAGAGACCGGTGCGCGGTCGGCGCGTCTTTCCCAAGCCATGCTGCGACTATCCGAACGTCGACAATTGGCCCTAACGGCGGCAGTGCGGGGCCTTGGTCGACCTGAGGGGTTGCTGGAGCCTGCGGAGCAGCGCCTGGATCGGGCGGCTGAACGGTTGGGCAGTGGCCTGCGGCGGGTGTTGGACGCAGCCTCGGTCCGCTTTGGTGCGGCGCGGGGCGGCATGACGCCAGCGCGGGTGCGCCAGCGGGTGGAGATGGCGAGCCAGCAATTGTCCGCTTCTGCCGTCCGTGTGGAGCAGGCGCCTGCTCGCCTGGTTGATCGTGCTGCAGAGCAATTCGCGGCCCGTCGTTTGCCGCTCGGCGCTTTGCGGCAGCGTTTTGATCAGCAAGCCGCCCTTTTGGCGACCCGTGGTCGGCTTCTTGAGAGCTATTCCCACAAATCCGTGTTGGCTCGCGGCTTTGCGTTAGTGCTCGGGGCGGATGGCTCCGTGGTCCGCCGGGCCAGCGATGTGACCTTTGGGATGACAGCACGACTTCAGTTTACCGATGGCGAGCGGGCCATCCAATTTGGGGAGGAGCAGGAGCCTGATCCATCGCTAAAACGGCCCCCTAAGAAGAAGGCAAAACCCACTCCGAAAACTAAGAACCAGGGTGGGTTGTTTGATTAGGTAAGAGGTCAGCCTGGGGCGGGTGGTGCTGCGGTCCATTGAAGACAGGTGGGCCTGTCAAACGGGGAGGCGGCGGCAAGATTATCAAGCTCAACTCAAGCTTGACGTTGTGGCGCCGGATCTGTATCTGCCGCAGCTCTAAAATTATTTCCGTTGAAGGTCCCGCACCATGAAAGTCCGCAGCTCGATCAAGTCGTTGAAAAAACGCCATGCCGATTGCCGTGTGGTGCGTCGGAGGGGCCGCATTTACGTCATCAACAAGACTCAACGACGGTTTAAGGCTCGCCAGGGCTAAGCGTCCTAGCGCTTTCCCAATAAAAGCTCGTAACCATACACTCGGGCTGCATTGGCGTTTCGCGAGGCTTACGGTAGTCTCCCCCCATGCGTGCCGTCTTCCTATTCTTACTCCTTTTCGTTGCTATCAGCCCAGCGCGCGCCGATCAGCTTGATCCGGCGCTTGAGGAGCTGTTTGACCAGCTTCGGCGAGGAGAGGGGGAAGTTGAGTCGCTCCAATTTGATATTCAGGCGGCATGGTTGCGCGCCCCCGAGGCGGGTATCGGCATTTTGGTGAACCGCACGATTGAGGCCCTAGAGGCGGAGGATGCGGCGACCGCCGGGGTTCTTATTGACCATGTCACGGGCCTTGCGCCCCACTATGCTGAGGGCTGGATGCTTAAAGGGCACCTAGCGCTTCTCGGCGATGATCGGGTGGCGGCGGAACTGGCGTTTGGCAAAGTGGTGGCGCTTGAGCCGCGGCATTTCTTGGCATTGGAGAAGCTTGGTGACCTCGCCCTCTTGTCGGGGGATGAGGAACGGGCGCACAAGCGTTACCGCGAGGCGCTCGACTGGAATCCGCATTTAGAGCAGGTGCGGGAACGGGCTGATCGCCTGCGGGCGGCCCTAGGGGGGCAGGAGATTTAGGCCATGGGGTTTATGGGGTGGTTCACCCTTCTTGCGGGCTGTGTTCTTCTCTATGCGGCCTATCGGGAGGTGCGCCAGAGAATGGCGACCCAAAAGCAAACGCCGAGGGGGTTTACCCAAGGGCGCGCGACGGCGCCGCGGCTTGTCGAGACCCTGACCGACCCGCGGGAGGCGGCGTCTATCTTATTGGTGCAGATGGCTCTTTATCGTGGCCAAGTGACCCTCGCCCAGAAGACGCAGATTATGGCGATGATGCAGGATACCTTCGGAAGTGACGAAGACGAGGCAGAGGGTCTTTTCTCTTTCGGTCGCATGGCCGTGGGACAGCTGGGGGATGTGTCAGCATCTTTAAAGCGTCTTCTTCGCCCGTTAGCGGAGCGGTGTACTCTTGCCGAAATGAAAGACCTTGTGGGGATGATGCACGCGGTCGCGGCGGCTGATGATCAGAGCCCCACAGTAGAGCAGTGTAAGCTAGTGGACGCGGTGAGGGCGGAGCTCAAACTGCCAGTTGATGGAGATGCGCTACCGTGAGGATGCGCGACACTGCCGTAAAAGCCCCATAGTAAGAGAGCGCACGCGTCTCTGAGGTCGTCGCTATACGAATGCATCATGCTAAAGCATGCCATAGGATGGGCTGACGATGCAGACCGGCCCGCTTTATTCGCGCGAACCAGATGTGTATGTCGATGAGTGGCGACGTCTATTTAAGGGACCGGCATGTCGGATTACAAATACCACCTCGATGAGCGCAAACTGGCCCCTATCAAGAGCGTGTTTACCTCGCGAGTAGGCGATGGGTCCGGTGATCATCAGCAGGCCTTCTTTGACATGCTTGATATGCTGCTTCTTCTTCGCCAGGGCGGCACCATGCTCGATATTGGCTGCGGCTTTGGCCGGGTTGTGGATGTTGCCAAAGATAGAATGTCAAAGGTCGTAGGGCTTGAGCCTGATATGGATCGCTTTGTCGCTTGCCGTGATGCCTACGAAACATCGGCTAGTGTCAGCATCATTCATGGCACGACATCTGACCATCTTGCCCAGGCGCCGGGGCAGCAATACGACCTTTTGGTATTGAGTATGGTCCTTCAACATGTTGCGACGGATACATGCAAAGATATTTTGAAGGATATGTCCGCCCTTCTTAAACCGGGCGGTCTTGCAATTGTATCGACCACCCATAGCCCAGATTCTATCGATAAGTTCTACACCGCTGATGGTCAAAAGAACGGGGCTATTTCAA
>ERZ1740067.1018-NODE-1018-length-20456-cov-9.076565_pt1 | contig 20456 bp, 19 predicted proteins | sample MGYA00581736_ERZ1740067 | MGnify/ENA primary metagenome ERZ1740067 (study PRJEB43018, sample SAMN04849236) | marine metagenome | isolation source: floating plastic debris | place: Pacific Ocean | collected 2008-08-27 | study: EMG produced TPA metagenomics... | reverse complement strand
GTCTCAAAACCCATGCGGATCAGCTCGACGAGACCGCCGCAAAGCACCGCCTGTTCGCCAAAGAGGTCGGTTTCACATTCTTCGCGGAAGTTCGTCTCGATGATGCCCGAGCGGCCGCCGCCAATGGCAGAGCAGTAGCTCAGACCAATCTCAAGCGCGCGTCCGGAGGCGTCGTTGTTCACGGCCACAAGGCAGGGCACACCGCCGCCCTTGGCGTATTCGCCGCGCACCGTGTGGCCCGGGCCCTTCGGCGCCATCATGATGACGTCGACGCCGGGCTTTGGCTCAATAAGGCCAAAATGCACGTTCAGACCATGGGCAAAGGCCATCGCCGCGCCGTCCTTGAGGTTGTCATGGACGTATTTCTTGTACGTCTCGGCCTGCAGTTCATCGGGCATGGTGAACATGATGAGGTCGCACCAGGCTGCCGCTTCGGCGATGCCCATGACCTTGAGGCCTTCACCTTCGGCCTTTTTGGCGCTTGGCGAGCCTTCCCGCAGCGCCACAACAACGTTTTTTGCGCCTGAATCGCGCAGGTTCAGAGCGTGAGCGTGGCCCTGGCTGCCATAGCCCAGGATGGCCACATTCATGTCTTTGATCAGGTTGATGTCGCAGTCGCGATCATAGTAAACGCGCATGATTTTCCTCCTAGCGGTTCATTTTGCCGGGGAGCATACGCAGAAACCGGCCATAAGAGCGGCATTTTCCCGTGTTATTGAAGTATTTTTCGCGTATCTATAAGTAAGAAATGTAATTCTTGGTTTTTTCATGCTCGATGACAGCGACCGGCGCCTTCTGCGCCAGTACCAGTATGCCCCTGATCTCTCTGTTGCCGATCTGGCAGAGCAAGCCGGCGTGACGCCAGGCACCTGTGCTCGCCGATTGGACCGAATGCGAGAGGCGGGGATCATTCGCGCCAATCAGGCGGTGATCAACTGGCGGGCGCTCGGCTATGAAGTGGAGGTGTCGTTGCGCGTGACGTTGGAGAAATCTGTGCCGCGCGCCTTTGATGCGTTTCTGGCTGCGGCCCGTGACGTAGCAGAGGTGGTCGAGATCCAGACCTTTCTTGGCCGCGTGGACGTGCGTCTCTCGGTCATTGCCCGCGACATGGCCCACTACCAAGAGATCTACCGCACGGCGATCCTCGCCCTGCCCCACATCGCCGATATCGAGGCCCTTATGCATGTCGCGCGGATCAAGAGCGATGAGCTTTTGCCCATATGATCGAGCTCGACACCACAGACCGGGCCCTTTTGCGCCTCCTGGCGGATGATGCCACGCAAACGGCCAGCGCCCTGGGCCGCAAACTTGGCCTGTCGCAGCCTGCCATCTGGCGTCGCACCAAACGTTTGCGCGAGGCCGGCGTTATCATCGGTCAGAGGCTGGATCTTGATGCCGAAGCATTGGGCTTTGGCGTGACGGTGTTTCTCGGGGTGAAACTGGCCACCAAGGGGCGCGTGAGCATCGCTGATTTTGAACGCGCGGTATCGGCGATCCCCGAAGTGCAAACGGTGGAGCACATTCTCGGGCTCTATGATTATCGCTTGCGGGTGGTGGCCCGCGATATCGCGGATTTTGAGCGCGTGTTGCGGCGCCGGATCATGATGCTTCCCGGGGTCGGCGATGTAGAAGCAAACGTGCTCTTAAGCGAAGAACGCAGACCGGGGCCCATCGGTGCCGCGCTTTTAAATGGCGCTTTGCCATAAAAGTTCTACAGTCCAAGCAGCGCCACCGACGATAAGGACAGGCCCATGAACAAAGCAGCCACGAAAGACGCCTACACGTTGATCCTCGAAGCGATTGACGGGGGGGACTTTCGGCCCGGGGATCGATTGGTGGAAAGCGATTTGGCAGACCGGTTTGGTGTCTCCCGAACGCCAATCCGAGAGGCGTTACAACGCTTAGAGACACAAAGCCTTCTCACACGCGATGGTCGCAGTCTGATTGTGGCCTCACTTGATCATAACCAACTTGCAGAGCTTTACGTCGTGCGCGCGGAGCTGGAAGGTCTGGCTGCAGGCTTGGCCGCCCGTCACGCCAGCCCCGAAGAGGTGCGCGTTTTGCAGGATATGGTCCAGGATGACCACAAGTTGATGGGCAACCCGCAGGCGATGGCGCGCGCCAACCGGCGGTTTCACAAGCAGATCCATCTGAGTTCCCATAATCGGTATCTGGTGCAGCAACTGGACCTGGTGCATCGCTCCATGGCCTTGATGGCGACCACGTCACTTGCAGCCGTTGGGCGCGATGAGGATGCGCTTAAAGAACACAGCGCGATTGTAGAGGCCATTCATGCGGGTGATGTGGCGACGGCGACAGAAGCGCTCCGATCCCATATCTCGAAAGCCTTTGTGACCCGGCTGAAGCTCGATTCCGGCGAAGTGGAAAGCGCCGTTTAAGGCTAACCCCTCGGCGGTTACCCTTTGGTCATCACTCTCCCGACGGCTTCGCGCTGCGATGGTTCATCTTTTCAGGGCCGGTGGTCGCAAAGCCGTGCTGGGTCTTGTCCCAGAAGTAGGGTTTGACGGCCAGCTCGTAGACCGCCTTGTAGGCCGCGACCGCCCCTAAAGGTGTGTAAAAATGCATGGTTGGGGTCCAAGGCAACAAGTGTCGATGTCTGCGCCCGGCAACAGCGCTGGCGTGGATCGTGATATTGATCACTTCGATCACTAGAAAGCCAGAGCCCAGCCCAATCATCAAATCACGCGAGATAAAGGGGTCGAGCGGATGCGCAAAACCGAAAAGCACCAGCCAAAACGACCACAAAACGGGGGCGAGTAGGAACTGAGACAGGGCCGTGACGAAATGCGCCTGAAAGCCCAAGAATTTCCAAAGGCCCAATTGCCTGATCAAAAGCCCCGGGCGACGCATGTGAACGATATAGGTGGTCATATAGCCTTTGAGCCAGCGGGAGCGTTGTCGGATCCATGCCCACGGCCGGCAATTTGCCTCTTCGTCTGTGACGGTTGCCAGCATTTCCGTGCGATATCCATGCCGTGCCAGCCGGAAGCCGAGATCAGCATCCTCTGTCACATTATGGGCGTCCCACCCGCCGAGATGCTCCAAAATAGCGCGGCGGAAAAACAAGGTGGTGCCGCCAAGCGGGATGGCCCAGCCCAACTGCGATATGCCCGGCAGGATAAGCCTGAACCACGTCGCGTATTCTATTGTAAAGCACCGAGCGAGCCAGTTTTGCCGCGGATTATAGTAATCAAGAACGCCCTGGATACAGGCAACATCCGGCGGCAAGGCCTGAAATCGGCGAACCACCTGGGTGATCTGATCGGGCGCTGGTGCGTCTTCTGCATCATATACGCCGATGATCTCTCCTTCACAAAAATCGAGCGCGTAGTTCATCGCGCGCGGTTTGGTTCGCGGTTGACCATCGGGCACAACAACAGGACGGATCCACGGCGGCAGATCAATCCTGGCCAACATGTTTTGCGTGGTGTCATCGGCCTCTTCAATCACCAGCAGCACATCCAAGAGGCATTTGGGATAGGTGAGCTTGCTCAACCGCGCCACAAGTTCATGAAGCACTTCGGTTTCTCGAAAGAGCGGCACAAGGACCGAAACCTTGGGCAGCGGTTGGTCATCGTGCTGCAAAAGCTCTTCGGAGTGCGGTTCAGCGGTTTTATGCACGATAAACGCCGCTGTTTTGAAGACGGCCGAGACAACCAGCGTGAAAATCGCCCAGACCGCACAGGCGGCAAAGACAAATTCCGGGAAAGCCCATGTCGCATAAGCCAGCAAGGACACGGCACTGGCGATCAATGTCAGACGCAGTGATTTTGACCGGCTCCAGGTTCGGCAGCTTTCGCGCTCGGGCACGCGGGTGCAGGCCGCTTCTGTCAATTTCGTGCGGTTGAATGTGGCAATCCGCGTCTGGATCGCCTCACGCGGGGCCAGCAAGATGCGTGCGCGTTCCAATTCCGATGGCAGCATATCCCCGATTTTGGACAAAACTTCAGGATCTTCCACCACAAGAGCGGGCGAGCCATCGCGATCGACGATGGGCATCACCGCGTGGCTCAATAGCAGCGATGGCTCAAGGTCGGTCTGCACGTATGGCAAGCGGCGCAGTTCATCGGCTGACAGGCGCCGCGTTTTGCCCGATTTCGCGTGTACATCCAGAAGCGACTGCCGACTCGCCAGACCTTCGGTCAGCAAGATACGATCAAGTGACGCATTGCAGTTTCTTTGTACTGTGCGCGCGTGAGAAATGTCCTCAGGTGAAATGGCGCCATAGCGCACCAAATCGGCGGCGCGTTTCTCTTGCACGTCCTCCAAGGTTGCCTCGACATCCGCATGGATGCCGCCAACCTGCCGGAGCTCGGTAATCCCCATACCGTTCCCTATTTTGTCCTGTTCCCAGGGCGCGTTCGGCAAAGGTTTCGCGTGGATTGGTTAACAAAATGTAAATATTACCGTATGTTAACCAATTAATGTCAGTTTATCGCGAAGGGGTGCAAAGGCAAAGAAAGCCCCGTTTGCAGGCTACTTAGCGGCATCGGCCATGGAGGCTGCAAAGCGCTCAAACAGGTAGAAACTGTCCTGGGGGCCAGGGCTGGCTTCTGGGTGATGCTGCACTGAAAAGACGGGTTTATCTGCCAGCCTGATCCCACAATTTGAGCCATCAAAGAGCGACACATGCGTCTCCAAGACACCCTGCGGCAAGCTTTGGCTATCCACAGCGAAGCCGTGGTTCATTGACGTGATTTCGACCTTGCCCGCCTCTATCTCTTAGACCGGGCGAATGGCGCCGTGATGGCCGTGATCCATCTTGACCGTTTCGCCCCCAAGCGCGAGGGCCAGCATCTGATGGCCCAAGCAAATACCGAAGATCGGGATGTCCTTTTCCAGAACGCCCTGGATCATTGGTACCGCATATTCTCCGGTCGCGGCAGGATCGCCAGGGCCGTTTGAGAGAAACACACCATCGGGGTAGTGCCCGAGCACATCTTCGGCCGTCGCCGTCGCCGGAAGGACCGTGACATTGCATCCTGCACTGGCCAAGCAGCGCAGGATGTTGCGTTTTGCTCCGTAATCGACGGCGACCACCTTGTATTTGGGATCTGCCTGGCGCGTATACCCTTCCGGCCAGGCCCAGCGCATTTCATCCCAGCGATACGACTGCGCGCATGTCACGTCTTTGGCCAGATCAAGCCCTTCAAGCCCGACAAATCCCCGTGCAGAGGCCACGAGCGCTTCTACATCAAACTGGCCGTCGGGATTGTGCGCGAGCGCCACATGAGGCGCGCCTTGCTGCCGGATGGCGCGGGTCAGCCGACGCGTGTCAATTCCGCCGATCGCAACCCGACCGCGCCGTTCCAGCCAATCGGCCAGACGTTCCGCCGCGCGCCAATTGCTCGGCTCTGTCGGGTCCCATTTGACAACCATACCTTCGGCCACCGGATCGGCTGTTTCATCGTCATCGGGGTTCACACCGACATTGCCGATATGGGGGAAGGTAAATGTCACCACCTGGCCCGCATAAGACGGATCGGTCATGATCTCTTGGTAGCCGGTCATCGCGGTGTTGAAGCAAAGCTCAGCGGTGACCTGCCCGGCGGCGCCAAACCCGTGGCCGTAAAACAACGACCCATCCGCCAACGCAAGGCATGCGGTGGGGCGCGATGGTGTCATGGGGGCCATGGGACAGCTCTCCGGCAGCAGGGTCTGATCGGCAAATTGTCGGAGGTGTATGCAGGGTGAGAGCAAGGGTCAAGGGGCAATGTCACGAGATCAGAACCGGTTGTCAGACGGCGCGGTTTCAGCTACGCATCGCGTTCTCATCAGAGCAGGACACATCACGACATGGCACTGAAGACTCGCATCGATGATGCCCTCAAGCGGGCGATGAAGGACAAAGACAAATTGCGTCTTGGAACGCTGCGCCTGATCAATGCAGTGCTCAAAGATCAATCCATTGCCAGACGGGGCGAAGGCAAAGACCCCGAATTGTCGGAAGACGATATTCTCGCGGTGCTGGGAAAAATGACCAAGCAGAGACAGGAAAGCCTGCGCGCCTATGAAGAAGGCGGACGCATTGACCTGGCGGAGCGTGAGAAGGCCGAGATTGGCATTATCGCGGAATTTCTGCCACGCCAATTGACCTCTGACGAAGTGGATGAGGCGATTTCGGCGGCCATTGAAGCCTCTGGCGCCAGCTCCATCCGGGATATGGGCAAGGTGATGGGGCAGTTGAAAGCAAGCTACACAGGTCAGATGGACTTTGGCGCTGTGGGACCCATGGTGAAAGCAAAGCTCAGCGGGTGATCAGCGACCGGATGCAGTGACGAGCCGATCTGAGAGTTCGTCATAAAGCGAAACTCGCTCGTCTTCGGAGAGAAACGCGCCGATTTCGACCTCACGCCCTTTGCCGCAGAGCGTCACGTAATGCGGCACTGGCCCTCCGCTTTTGTGCATGTTGGCCTTGGCCCAATAGCTTTCACACTCCCATTGCTGCAGGCGGCCATTGGGACTGGTCCGTGTCAGGTGAATTTCATTTGCGTCGATGGTCAGCTCTTCATAGAGACGCCCGTCGCGGTAAGACTTTTCAATGGCACACCATACCCCGCCCACTGAGAGCATCAAAAACGGCAACACCCCCCAGAGCACCACTGTCCCTAAAAGCGGATAAAGCGGCACGGAAATCATCACGGATGTGATCAGGATAAACCCGGCGAAACCTCGGCGCGACAATGACCTGTGCGGCCAGAGATGCAGCGTGTGCACGGGATCAGAGGGCGTATCGGACAGAGACCATTGGTAAGGCATATGGGTACCGTAACCGATTCCTTGAGAAAGCAAAGAAATGAGTGGCTTGGATTACGTTTCCAACCAAATTGTCACAGGCCCATCATTGACAAGCGCCACTTGCATGTCGGCCCCGAATTGGCCAGTGGCAACCGCGACACCCTCCGTTTCAAGGGTTTTCGCAAAATGAAGGTAGAGAGCTTCGCCGATATCCGGAGGCGCTGCCGCAGAAAAGCCAGGGCGGTTTCCGCGCGAGGTATCTGCCGCAAGCGTGAACTGGCTGACCACAAGAGCCCCGCCCCCGATGTCGAGGATCGAGCGGTTCATTTTCCCCGCCTCATCTTTGAAGATGCGCAGTTTTGTGATCTTGTGCGCAAGCTGCTCTGCATGATGTTCCTCATCCCCTCGCATCGCGCACACCAATATCAAAAGGCCCGGGCCCGTTTCGCCGATGTTCATACCCTCGACGGTCACTGAAGCATCAGACACTCTTTGCAAAAGAGCTTTCATTCAATCCATCCAGACATGTTGGAAACGGTACATGCTCGCCTGCCAATCAGACACTTTACCCTCCGGCGCAGGCTCAGCGGCCTAAGATATCTCGCAAAATCCGCTCCACTGCGGACTCTCGGCGCGGCGTTCGCTGGCCGCCCGGCGCCCTGGAATTTACATCTTCGACCACGCGCTCGTTGATCCCACGCGACATGGGCAAGGGCCGGGGCTCAAGCCCCTCATTGACCCGAGCCATTGTCTCGCGCCAGATATCCGTGGGCAGGCTGCCCCCGGTCACTTGCTGCAGCGGGCTATTGTCATCATAGCCCATCCAAACCCCAGTGACGTAATCTGCCGTAAACCCGATGAACCAGGCGTCGCGGGCCGCTTGCGTCGTGCCTGTCTTTCCCGCAACTTCCCAGCCGTCCAACCGGGCGCGGCGCGCTGTGCCCTCGGAAACCACCTTTTCCATCATGTAGGTGAGTTCACGCGCGGCTTCCTCGCGGATCACGCGTTCGCCAATACCACCGGCTGCCCCCATCAAAGCTATGTCTTCGCCAAGCAGCGTCAGCTCTTCGAGACCGTATGGCGTGACGGACGATCCACCGTTTAGAATACCGGCATAGGCGCCCGTCATTTCCAGCAGTGTGCTTTCAGACGCCCCGAGCGCAAGAGCGGGCCCAGCGGCAAGATCACTTTCAATGCCAAAATCTTCTGCAACCTTGCGCACCAAGTCTCGGCCCACAGCCTCGGACACCTTGACGGCAGGGATGTTGAGAGAGAACTTCAACGCATCGATCATCGTCACGCGCCCGCGATAATCCTTCTGATAGTTCTTAGGGCACCAGCGCCCCGATCCGGGGATGTCCAAACAATAGGGCTCATCCACGACCGTGGCGTTGGGCCCATATCCCAGCTCCAGCGCGGTGCCATAGACGAACGGCTTAAAGGCTGAGCCTGTCTGTCTGTTCGCCATGGTGGCCCGGTTGAAGGCGCCCGAAACCTTGCTTTCGCGACCACCGACCATGGCCCGCACGGCCCCATCTGCCGACATCACCACGATCGCCGCCTGCGCCTGGCTGCCCTCTTTGACCTTTTCATCAAAGATCACCGAAAGCGCCTCTTCGGCGGCGCGTTGAATCCGCTGATCCAGCGTGGTGCGGATGATGACGTCTTCGGTCGTATCGCGGGTAAAGAAGTCAGGACCCGATTCCATGACCCAATCCGCGAAGTATCCGCCCGTTTGCGCCTCTGCCGCCTCGGAGAGCGTGGCCGGGTTTGCCATAGCCCGGCGGCGCTCCTCGGTGGTGAGATAGTCTTGTTCCTCCATGAGGCGCAAAATCGTGGCCGCCCGTGCCTGTGACCTTTCCAGGTTAGAGGTGGGTGAAAGACGTGTGGGCGCGGTCAGAAGACCCGCCAGCATCGCCCCTTCTTGCGGCGAGAGTGCAGACGCAGGTTTGCCAAAATAACGCTGCGCTGCCGCCTCTGATCCATAGGCGCCCGCCCCCATATAGGCGCGGTTGAGATAGATCGAGAGGATCTCGTCCTTGGAGTATTTCGCCTCCATTGCCAGCGCGTAAAGCGCCTCCTTGGCCTTTCGGCCGAGCGACCCGCGGCGGCAATCACGCACGTAGGCGGCCTCGCTTTCCCACTCTTCTTGGTCATAGGCGACGCCCAGACAGAGCAGCTTGGCCGTCTGTTGTGTGATCGTCGACCCCCCGTGGCCCGACAGCGGACCGCGCCCTTCGCTCAGGTTGATCCTGATGGCACTTGCAACACCGCGCGGACTGATCCCGAAGTGGCGGTAAAATCGCTTATCCTCGGTGGCAACCACAGCGTTCTTGAGATGCGAGCTGACACTCGCGGCGGTCACAACACCGCCGAACTGGTCCCCGCGCCAAGCAAACACATCCCCCTCCCGGTCCATAAGCGTGACCGAGCCGCGCGCACGCCCATCAAGCAACTCTCGGACATCAGGAAGTGTTGTGTAAGTGTAAAACACGGCGCCTGCGATCAAGACTAAGGCGACAGCCGTCGCGCGCCAAGAAATCGCCCAGACCAATCGGAACACATATCCGAAGACGCGCCCGAAAAACCCACGGATTGGGCCGGTCGAGGTTTTCTTTGTTGCCGCTGGTTTCCGCTTGACTGTCGCGTTGGTTTTTCGAGCGACAGGCTTTTTGCTGCGCGCCTTAGTAGAGGGCTGCGTTGCCCGCTTTTTGAACAAGCTCCAACCTCGCGCCTTCTTTGCGGGCTTTTTGCGCCGTTTGTCAGCCACCAGCCGTGGCTTTTTCTTACCGGAGTTACTCATAAGGGTCCTCTAGAGGATTCTGCTCTCATTTTTTTCTCAGAATAGTCTCGATTCGCAGAAATTTGACCCCTAATAGCGATCATCTGTTTGATCAAAATTTATGCGTTTGCATTATAGTGCCTATTTTTTAATCATCGCTCTCCCAAACCCCGAGGCAGGCCTCGCGTAGTGCCTTCCCGCAGTCCCATCCGTTGGGTTTTTTCCCCATGCAAACCCGCGAGTGGGGAAAACTGAAAAGGGGTGTCTAGTGAAACTCATTGTTGCAACCATCAAGCCGTTCAAGCTTGAAGATGTCCGTGAAGCGCTGACCAATATCGGCGTGCGCGGCATGATGGTGACTGAGATCAAGGGGTTCGGCGCACAGTCTGGCCACACAGAGATCTACCGTGGCGCAGAATACGCCGTGAACTTTGTCCCGAAAATCAAACTGGAGATCGCTGTCGCAGACGGTGTGGCCGATCAGGTGGTCGAAACGATCACATCCACCGCACGCACCGGAAAAATCGGTGATGGCAAGATTTTCGTGATGGACCTTGAACAGGCCACGCGCGTGCGCACCGGCGAAACAAACGAAGACGCGCTGTAAGGCGAGCAAGACAAAGGGTTACATCCGATGAACAAAAAACTACTGATACCGACGCTCTTTGCCGCAGCTGCGCTGCCGGTGATGGGCATGGCCCAAGAGGCTGAAGAGGCCGCCGCAGTGGCGTCTGACGAATTTGTATGGATCATGAACTCGCTTCTGTTCTTGATCGGCGGCTTTCTTGTGTTTTTCATGGCTGCGGGTTTTGCCATGCTTGAAGGCGGTTTGGTTCGGTCCAAAAACGCCACAACGCAGATGACGAAGAACGTTGGCCTCTTCTCGATTGCGGCCATCATGTACTGGCTGGTCGGCTACAACCTGATGTACCCGCTTGGGGATTGGGCGATTGAGGGCTATTTTTCGGCGCTCTTCCCGTCTGTTGGTGTTCTGGAAGCCGTTGGTGTGACGTTGGCGGACGCCGATGATTCAAGCTATGCCTCGACCGGTTCCGACTACATCTTCCAGCTGATGTTCTGTGCGGCGACCGCATCTATCGTGTCGGGCGCTCTGGCTGAGCGCATCAAGCTGTGGCCCTTCCTGATCTTTTCAGCAATCCTGACGGGCTTTATCTACCCGCTCACAGCCTCCTGGCAGTGGGGCGGCGGATGGCTGTCTGAAGCTGGGTTCTCTGACTTTGCGGGGTCTACAGTTGTTCACGCGTGCGGCGCCGCGGCTGCCTTGGCGGGTGCCATTGTTCTCGGCCCACGGCTTGGCAAGTACAAAGACGGCCAAGTTGTTCCGATGCCGGGCTCTAACCTGCCGTTGGCGACGCTCGGTATGTTTATCCTGTGGCTGGGTTGGTTTGGCTTCAACGGCGGCTCGCAGCTGGCGATGGGCTCTGTCGGCGATGTGGCAGACGTGTCCCGGATCTTCTCCAACACAAACATGGCCGCTTCAGCTGGCGCTGTAACAGCGCTGATCCTGACACAGATCCTCTACAAAAAACCGGACCTCACCATGGTGCTGAACGGTGCTTTGGCGGGCCTTGTGTCCATCACAGCTGAACCTCTGGCGCCTACGCTCTTTGGTGCGCTTTGGATCGGTGCGATTGGTGGTGTGATTGTCGTCTTCACGGTTCCAATGCTCGACAAAATGAAAATCGACGATGTTGTCGGCGCGATCCCGGTGCACGGTTTTGCCGGTATCTGGGGCACCTTCGCGGTTGTCTTTTACGGGGACGCCTCTGTTGGCACTCAGGTTCTCGGCATGGTCGCGATCATCGGCGCCACATTTGTGATGTCCCTGGTCGTGTGGGGTATCCTCAGAGCTGTGGTTGGCATCCGTGTCAGCGAAGAGGCCGAGATCGCAGGCCTGGATAATTCCGAATTGGGCATGGAAGCCTATCCGGATTTCTCTAACGGCTAAGCGTTTCCTTCCTGGAGTGACTGACCCCTGGGCTTCGGCTCAGGGGTTTTTTCATGCAGACCCCTTCAGATTGAACAGTTTCGAATCGTGACATGACATGCTACCCTTAGTGGCATGAATGAGCTGAACCCCAATATAGGCGATGTAACACCTGTTATTCGACAACTCGACGAGATGGCGATCAACCGGATTGCAGCTGGCGAAGTGGTGGAACGTCCCGCCTCTGCGGTCAAAGAGCTGGTCGAAAACGCATTGGATGCTGGTGCGCGCCGAATTGAGGTGAGCTATTCGCAGGGGGGCAAAAGTCTCATCCGCGTGTCCGATGACGGCTGTGGCATACCTGGCGAAGACTTGCCCCTGGCGCTCAGCCGTCATGCCACTTCGAAAATCGACGGCTCCGACCTGCTCAACATCCAGAGTTTTGGCTTCAGGGGCGAGGCGCTGCCGTCCTTGGGGGCCGTCGGGCGTTTGTCCATCACGACCCGCGCTTCCGGCCAAGACGGCGCGGAGATCCACGTGACGGGCGGATGCATGACGGGCGTGAAGCCCGCCGCGTTGAATGCTGGCACCGTCGTCACGCTCAAGGACCTCTTCTTCGCGACCCCGGCCCGACTGAAATTCATGCGCTCCGATCGGGCAGAGGCACAAGCCATAGGCGATGTGATCAAACGGCTTGCCATGGCAGAACCTTTCGTTGGTTTTGTTCTGCGGGACGTCTCTGACGGGGGCGATGGACGGATCGTCTTTCGCGCGGATCCGGAAAACGGCGACATGTTTGATGCGATCTTGGGCCGTTTGTCCCGTGTTCTGGGGCCGCAGTTTGCCGATAATGCCGTGCCAATAGACGCAGAACGGGACGGCATTCGCATGGCAGGCTATGCGGCACTGCCCACCTACTCTCGCGGCTCGGCTGTCACGCAGTATCTTTTTGTGAACGGTCGCCCTGTGCGCGACCGCATGCTCTATGGCGCTTTGCGCGCTGCCTACAACGATCTCTTATCGCGCGATCGCCATCCCGCGGCGGCGTTGTTTTTGACATGCGATCCGCTGCTGGTGGACGTGAATGTCCACCCTGCCAAAACCGAGGTCCGGTTTCGTGATCCAGCGGTTGTGCGCGGTCTCATCGTCTCTGGTCTGCGCCATGCTTTGGCTCAGGCGGGGCACCGGTCATCTTCGACGGTCTCGCAGGCAGCCCTTGGCGCGATCAGCCCTCCGCCTGCCGCGCCGCGTGTCTACCAGATGGATCGTACGGAAAAGGCGTTTGTATTTGCCGAATTTCAGGGCGCCTACAGCGCCCGCGTTGAGCCTCACGCACCTGATGATGCGCACGTGGACACAGGAGAGCCTGCCGCACCGGCAAACGATACCCCGCTGGGTGCCGCACGCGCGCAGATGTTTGAGAACTACATCTTTGCTCAGACAGAAGACGGCATGGTGATCGTTGATCAGCATGCCGCCCATGAGCGCATCGTCTATGAAAACCTGAAATCTCAGATGGCGGAAAACGGCGTGGCAGCGCAAGCTCTCTTGATCCCCGACATTGTCGATCTGGGCGAAGCAGATGCCACGCGCTTGTTGGATGAAGCGGAGACTTTGAGTGAGCTGGGCCTCACGATTGAGCCCTTCGGACCGGGTACGATTGCCGTGCGCGAAACGCCTGCCATCCTCGGGCCCTGCGATGCCGCAGCAATCCTGCGGGATGTTCTTGATGAGCTGCACGAGCAGGGCGAAAGCTCTACCATTCGGGGTCGCATCGAAGCGATCCTGTCGCGCGTCGCTTGCCATGGTTCCATACGGTCTGGGCGTCGCATGAATGCAGATGAAATGAACGCGCTCTTGCGTCAAATGGAGAGCACGCCCCATTCCGGGCAGTGCAATCACGGACGCCCAACATATGTCGAACTGAAATTCTCCGACATTGAAAAACTGTTTGACCGCACGTGATCCAGCTTGGCGAGATATCCCTGAACCTGAGTGATCCGCTGGTCCTCGCCGCGCTGATATTTGGGGCTGTTCTGATCCTCATCTTGTCGCTTGTGATCGCCACCAATCGATCCGCGACCCGCTCAGCCCGCATGGCGGAACCCATGATTGCTCAGATGAATGATCTGGCCACCCGCGTGCAGGGGCTCAGCGACGGTCAGCACCAATTGACGGGCGGTCTGACCCATGTGTCCGAAGCGCAAGCCCAGTCGCAGACCAGTATGTTGCAACTGATGGAGCGGCGTCTTGCCCAAGTCCAAGAGCAGATGAATGAAAACCTGCACGGCTCCGCGCGACGCACGGCTCAGTCACTGGGTGAGCTGCAACAGCGGCTAACCGCCATCGACAAGGCGCAAGACAACATCACCAAACTGTCCGGCGATGTGCTGAGCCTGCAGGACATTCTGTCGAATAAGCAAACGCGAGGCGCGTTTGGAGAAATCCAGCTGACCGACATCGTCTCCAAAGCATTGCCGTCAGACAGCTATACCCTTCAACACACGCTGTCGAACGGCAAACGCGCCGATTGCCTGATACATCTGCCCAATCCGCCCGGGCCCATCTGCATCGACAGCAAATTTCCTCTCGAGGCCTATGAAGCGCTAAGACGCGCGACGACGGATTGGGAGCTCAATGAAGCGGCAAAACTGCTGCGGACATCGGTGAAAAAACACATCAAAGACATCGCTGAGAAATACATCCTCGATGGCGAAACAGCAGACGGAGCATTGATGTTTCTGCCCTCAGAGGCGGTTTATGCCGAACTGCACTCGAACTTCCCTGAATTGGTGCGGGATGGTTTTGCAAGCCGCGTCTGGATCGTGTCCCCAACCACCTGCATGGCCACGCTGAACACGATGCGGGCCATCCTGAAGGATGCGCGCATGCGGGAACAGGCCGGAGCCATTCGCAGTGAGCTGAGCAAGCTTTTTGCCGATGTGGAGCGTCTCGGCACACGTGTTGAGAACCTGGATCGGCATTTCAATCAAGCCTCCAAGGACATCGCCGACATTAAGGTCTCAGCAGACAAAGCAGGGCGACGCGCAAAACGGCTTGATAACTTCGACTTCGAAGAGCTGGTTCCTGAACCTAAGAGCAAAATCGTGAAGTTGGGCAACGACAGCTAATGCGCGCCCCTCGGGCCCACCGAAATCTTTGAAAGATTTCGGACCGCATTCTTTCAAAGAATGCGCTGCCCGACGCTCAGGTTCTGCAGTGTTTGGCAATTTCGCGGTTGAGAAGCCCGGTTTCGACGAGCAAGCAACGATCACGCGCCTCGTAGTAGTATCCGCGGGCGTACCACATGACGGCACGGTCCATGTTCCCATCTGAGACCAACCATGCACCACGCAGGTATTTCACGGCCCATGTGAGGTTCACGTCTGGATCCAGCAAATCTTCGTTCTTTCCCTGAAACCCCATCCCGCGCGCGGTTGCCGGCAGGATCTGCATCATCCCGTAATATGGACCATTTCTCGCACGCGGGCGATAATCGCTTTCCCGCTGCACCACCTTATGCACCAAGAGCCGTGGCACCTCATAGCTGTCAGCATGTTTGTTGATCAGCTGCCGCAGTTCGGGGGTTTCATTGGGAAAAAGGTCAAAATCCCTTTGCACCGGCTCTTGTCTGCCGCACGCGGCGACCAGAAGACACGTGAGGGCGACCCAGACACCGCGCATCACATCGTCTCAAGACAATGGCGGCGGAACGCGCGTTTCAACATGTCCAGCTCTTCGCGCAACAGCGTGACCTCGGCGCGGATGTCATAGCCGAGCTCTTCTCCTGCAACGAGGCAAAACTGGCCCAAGGTCGTGTTGGCATCGGCATCACTTATCAAGAAAGTCTGCACCCCGTCTGCGATCGCGTGAGGTGGAACAGGGACACGCAGCAGCCATCCAGTTCCATCTTCCATCTTGGATAGCTGAACCCCCTCAACCTTTTGCAGTTGCCATGTCACTTCGATATTGGGCGCATCCTGGGCGCCCCCTTTGCGATACAAAGCGCCTTCCCAAACTCCTTCGAAAAGACGCATCTTGGTCAAGGTTAAGTTGCTCATTGGAGTGTCCTTCAGAGTTCCGTGCGCAGGCGACGGCTCATCGTCAAATCGCGGATCGTGACCTGGCTCATCTGTGGATTTTCGAAAATAAGGTCCACCCAAGCCCGCTCCACGCGCTTTTCGTTTATCTTCGAATACGCCAGATCAAATTCCACCATCAGCTGCTCTTCATGCAGCGGCAACTCACGCACCAATTGCTCGGTGTTGGGACCGTGCTTGACGTTGAGCCTGATGAAGATCTCCAGCGGCTTTTCCAGCTCAACAATGGTATCGAGGCGCACCAGATGGCGCCGCTTGATGTCCTGCATCGCTGCCTGGGGCAGATCCAGCACGAGCGACAAAAACGATCCGTCGAAATTGAAGACGTCCATGCGCAATCCAAACGGCGCCAGATCGGCGGCGCGCAGGTTGCGGATCTGGCGCAGTGTCAACTCTGATCGTTCACAATCGTGAAACAATACCAGCTCTTTGCCGAGGCCCGTATTGCTGCTTGCCGACGACATGCCCGGCACATCCAAAGCGCTGCGCCACAGCGAAGGTCGCCAAGACCAATCCGTGCCGTGGGGTTTTTCGAATGCATTTGATCCGATGACAGGCAAGGCCAAACGATGATCAGCCGTGGCGATGACCTCATTGAGGTGAAAGCGAAGTTTCCTTGCAACAGACCGCTCTGCTTGAAGCTTTTCCAAATTCAGCTTGTCCAGACCACGCGACAGATGACGCCACCTCCGCCAGGCTTGCCGCTTCACAACCCAATCCAGAACGTTACTTCTGAGTTCCACAGTCACTGCCCCAGATTATAGAATACCCGGCCACTTTGCGCCGGGCCGTCTTGCAATAGCATTAACCCGAATTTGGAAACAATACACCCCAAAGCGGCTTGGTGGGCTCTGATGCGGCGGACGGCGCCACTTCGGCTGCGCTTTCTACAATCAAAGAGCGTACAGGGCTGCTGGCTTTCGTGTTTTTTGCCAAGGCGCGAAGGAGAAGCTGGCCTTCGGTGCCCGCCATCGGGCTCCCCTGAGGGCCGTAAAGCGACAGAGCAACCAGATGCCCGTTGATGGCCATAGCACCCCGCCAGTGTTTGGGGTCTTTCTCGGCCAGCGCTTGATCGCCCCCGCTTGCGAAGTGTACGAGACTGAGGTCCGTGTCATCGATGGATGTGATCACGGATGTGCCAGACATGGAGTTTGCAATCTCTGCAGAGGACGGGTTCGTGGCCCCTGCTCCGCCAGGCACGATAGTCAGTGTCATGATCACAGGTTCCACATTTTGCCCTCGCGTCCCGCTAAGGGATTCGCAACTGGCAAGCATAACAAAGCCCCGGCTCACACGGTCGCGCAAAAACCGTCGGTCGATGCAATACCCATCGGGCGCGCTTACGACCACGTCACCATCATACAGGGATACTGAGCGGATGACGTCTCTTTGAACATCTCCCCCAGCACCGAAACCGGGAAAACCCGCACCAAGGCACCCTGACAGGCTCAAGACGCCCGTCAGAGCAATGAGACAGCGCCCTATATTAGATATCCATGTAGACATGCCGTTCCGCTTGTCCGCCCGGATGGGTGACAGCACCTTTATATGTCTCCTGGACGAGTTGGGCGAATTTCCAAAGCGCCCCGGACGCGTAAATCGTTTCTTTCGGGCCTGGCCACGCCGCTTTGCGCGCCTCAAAATCTTCCTCGTTCAGGGCCACGCTAAGCTCACCATTGATCGCGTCAATGGTGATCAAATCCCCATCCTGTAAAAGCGCGATCGGACCGCAATGGGCGGCTTCGGGACCAACATGGCCGACACAGAAGCCACGGGTCGCGCCGGAAAAGCGACCGTCGGTGATCAGCGCGACCTTCTTGCCCATGCCTTGCCCCGACAGCGCGGCGGTCGTGGCCAGCATCTCCCGCATGCCAGGGCCTCCTGACGGGCCTTCATTTCGGATAACCAGCACCTCGCCTTCCTTGTAGGCGCGTGCCTTTACGGCCTCAAAGGCATCCTCTTCGCACTCAAAAACACGCGCGGGGCCGCTAAAGACCTGCTCGTCCTGGCTCATCCCGGCGACTTTCACGATGGCACCCTGTGGGGCCAGATTGCCCTTGAGACCAACGACACCGCCGGTTTCGGTCAGGGGTGTTTCAATGGGATAGATCACCCTGCCATCCGCTTCGCGATCAACGAGGTCAAGCTCTTCGCCGATGGTGCGACCGGTGGCTGTGATGCAGTCCTCATGAATGAGGCCCGCCTTGCGCAACTCCCTCATGACCACCGGAACGCCGCCCGACTCGTAGAGATCCTTGGCCACATACTGGCCACCAGGCTTCAGGTCGACGAAGTACGGTGTGTCTTTGAATATCTCGCAAACATCATCAAGGAAGAACTCCAGCCCCGCCTCGTGCGCAATCGCTGGCAAGTGCAGCCCGGCATTCGTTGAACCACCCGTGCACGCCACGACGCGGGCCGCATTTTCCAAACTCTTGAGCGTGACCACATCGCGGGCGCGAATGTTCCCGTCGAGCAGGTTCATCACGGCAACGCCCGACGCTGTTCCATAGGCATCCCGGCTCTCATAGGGCGCAGGCGCACCGGATGAATTCGGCAGCGCAAGGCCAATAGCCTCACTTACGCACGCCATCGTGTTGGCCGTGAACTGACCGCCACACGCGCCGGCGGATGGACAGGCGACCTTCTCCAGCGCTTTGAGCTCTTCATCGGAATTGGCACCGGCCTGATGTCGGCCCACGGCCTCAAAGACATCCTGAACCGTCACGTCCTTGCCCTCGAAACGGCCCGGCAAGATGGACCCGCCATAGATGAAAACAGACGGCACGTTGAGGCGCACCATGGCCATCATCATGCCCGGCAGAGACTTGTCGCATCCCGCGAGACCGACCAGCGCATCATAGCAATGGCCTCGCATAGTCAGCTCAACGGTGTCGGCAATCGCTTCACGGCTCGCGAGCGAAGAGCGCATGCCCTCGTGGCCCATGGCGATACCATCGGTCACGGTTATGGTGGTGAATTCACGTGGCGTGCCGCCCGCCTCCTTGACGCCCATCTTCACGGATTGCGCCTGACGGTTGAGGGCGATGTTGCAAGGTGCCGCTTCGTTCCAGCACGTGGCAACGCCAATCAAGGGCCGGTGAATTTCGTCTTCGCTCAGCCCCATGGCGTACATGTAAGACCGATGCGGGGCGCGTGCGGGCCCTTCTGTAACGTGTCGGCTGGGCAGGATATTTTTGTCAAACTTCGTCATTGATGGGTTCCCACGTGGCTTTGAAGCTACGGTCTAGGGCAGAGGCCTATCGGGGGCAAGATGCTTGTTCCGCGGTGCGGTGGGCCCGTCCAGGATATCAAAGCGAGGCGCCTCAGCCCGCCATCGCAGCCTGTGCACAAAAACACGATGCAGCAACAGCTGCGTCCGCGCGGGCCTGAGCAAGCTCCAGACGCTGACGGACTTGAACGATCTCCACCGTCTCTCCCCGCGCCTTCAGACAATCATGCAGACCCTTCAACGCCCAAACATTGTCTGGATGGATACTGGCACGAGACAGCGCACCACCAAGGCCCAAATCTTCTCGGTAGACTGCTTCGGCCTCTGCAATATGGCCCTGTTCAAAAAGCAAGGCTCCAAGCGCATGTCGCGTAGGCTGCATCCAGCCCCATGGCTCATCGTAAAGCAGCCCGTCATCCAAGGCCACCGAGCGGCGCAGCGCCGCAAAGGCCTCGTCATGCTGGCCCTGGCGATAGAGGATCTCCCCGCGCAGCATCTCGGCTCCCACAGCCAAAAGATCGATAACCGTGTTGTTGTGAACCACGCGCGCCGCGGGCACGCGTTCCATCGCGGCGAGGTACTTCTCTTCCTCCCGCAGCGCGGCATCAACCTCCCCCAGCGCGGCATGGCCGACACCGCGCGCGTAGTGCACATGGGCGGTCAGCGTGGCGTAGAGCTTTTGGTCTTCGGGCAATGGCAAGGCGATGGCGTCTTGCCACTTGCCAAACCGCACCAGCACGTGCGGCTCAAAACTGACATAGGACTCAAAGTAATCCGCCATGGGCGGGCTTTCGATGCGCAGCATCTCCTCCGGGCAGGTATCCCACGCACCCCTTACGGCGCGCAAGGCAGGCTCGATCTGGCCCAGAAACATCGCGCCATAGATGATGAAGTGATAGTTGTGCAGCCGGTAGCCGGTGTAGAGGTTCATGGCCCCGTGCTTGCGCCAGTATTTGAGGTCTGCATCGACCGCTGCCTCATTCCAATCCACCACGTTCTGGTAGTGGCCACACAGCACGTCGATATGCGTGGGCATGTGGATCAGATGCCCGGCATCCGGCATCATACGGCGCAGTACGTCACCGGCCTTCAGCGCGCGCTCAGGCACCGGGGACATTTCCATAAGGTGAACGTAAAGGTGCAAGAGACCGGGATGTGACCACGCCTCAGGCATGGAATTCATTGCACTTTCCAGAGCCTCTTGCGCCTCCAAGGTAGCCGCGCCCTCTGCCGGTGCACCGCTCTGCAGATCCCACATCTGCCAGGGCGTCAAATTCATCAAGGCCTCAACAAACACGGTACGCACATCCAGGTTGTCAGGGTGACGGGCCAAGACCCTGCGCATGTCATCGGCGAACTCCGCGTTCCAAGCCTCCATGGTGGCGATGTCGGTAATGTCTGGCTGCGGAAATCGTTTTGTTAACGCGCGCAACAGACCGGCCTCCCATGACGTCACTTTGTCCGCGAGAGCGGCCCCCGCCTTGGCTGCCTCATGCCCCCTTTTGAGCGCTTTGGCACGCTGCGCCTCATCAAACAGCGCCCATGGCATGTTGTAGTTCGGTCCTGCGGCATAGGCGCGGCCCCAATACGCCATGGCGCAGTTGGGATCAGCCTCCAGAGCACGCTCAAAGCATG
>ERZ1740067.1017-NODE-1017-length-20487-cov-7.456979_pt1 | contig 20487 bp, 23 predicted proteins | sample MGYA00581736_ERZ1740067 | MGnify/ENA primary metagenome ERZ1740067 (study PRJEB43018, sample SAMN04849236) | marine metagenome | isolation source: floating plastic debris | place: Pacific Ocean | collected 2008-08-27 | study: EMG produced TPA metagenomics... | reverse complement strand
CGACTTTGGCGGTCGCCATGTCGATGCCGCGCTTGAGGTCCATCGGGTTCATGCCGGCGGCAACCGACTTCATGCCTTCCTTGACGATGGACTGTGCCAGCACGGTTGCGGTTGTGGTGCCGTCGCCCGCTTCGTCGTTGGTGCGCTGCGCCACTTCCTTGACCATCTGCGCGCCCATGTTCTCGAACTTGTCTTCCAGTTCGATTTCCTTGGCGACCGACACACCGTCCTTGGTGATGCGGGGCGCGCCGAAGGATTTGTCGAGCACGACGTTACGGCCTTTGGGGCCGAGGGTAACTTTCACGGCGTCGGCGAGGATGTTCACGCCGTTCAGCATGCGCGAGCGCGCATCTGTGTCGAATTTGACGTCTTTTGCAGCCATTTCGATCTCCAGTTAATTCAGTTGTTTCAGGGACTGATCAAACGATCCGGGGAATTCAGGCCGCGGCGGCCGCCGCGTCGTCTGTGATGATCCCCATGATGTCGCTTTCTTTCATCATCAGCAGTTCTTCACCGTCGATGGTGACTTCCGTGCCGGACCATTTGCCGAACAGGACCTTGTCACCGGCCTTGACGGCCATCTCGATCAGCTCGCCGCTGTCTTTGCGGGCGCCGGGGCCTGCGGCCACGATTTCGCCTTCGCTCGGCTTTTCCTTGGCGCTGTCGGGAATGATCAACCCGCCAGAGGTTTTCTCTTCGCTTTCGGTACGGCGTACCAGGACGCGATCATGAAGCGGTTGCAATGCCATCTTTGTAGCTCCTTGAGGCTCAAAGTTTCTCCCTTGACCCCGCGTTCGGGGCCGTTAGCACTCAGCAGTTGCGAGTGATAACGCCGGGTAATTAGGGACCTCTCGCGCATGAGTCAACGCCTGGTGCCGAAGTGATCCGAAAAATTCAGGTAATCGCCGCGCCAGACCCATAAACCTTTGGCCTAGGCCGCCCCGCGTCGCCCGAAAGTCCAATTCGATGTCGCCGGGCCAGCGCACATGTCCATGCCAGCCGCAAGGACGCGGCACGACCAAGGACAAAAGGAACACGCATATGAGCACATTGATCAAACCCGCCATTCTCGCCGGCCTTCTCATCCCCGCCACAGCCATTGCCGGGCTTGAGCTGGGTCAAACCCTGGGCACCGCCGAGGCCGATGTGCGCGCGGCGCTCACGGAACTGGGCTACACCGTGCAGGAGATCGAGATCGAAGACGCCGAGATCGAGGCCGAAGTGACTTTGGAAGGTGTCGCTTACGAGTTCGTGGTTGCCGCCGATACGGGTCTGATCGTCGGCTTCGAACTCTAAGTTGACGCGGACAGCGACTACTACTAAGCTGCACCACACCAAACGACCGCCCGCGCGTTGCGGGCGGTCCGCAATGAAGGAAACCCGGCCCCATGCCCGCGCGTCAGACAATTCTCTGGACACTTTTCGGCATTCAGGCGCTGTGTTGCGCCTATTTCCTCTATGACATGTTCTACGATCTGGTGTTGCCCGGGCAGGCGACATACCTGGGCGAGAGCGACGTGATCGAGGGGGTCGTGACCATCGCCCTGTTTCTGGGGCTGGCCTTTACCGCGTCAGAACTGCGCCAGATCATGCGGCGGCAGTCCGAGATCACGGACCAGCTCAAGGTGGCATCCGGCGCGTTTGCAGACCTGCTGGAAACCCGGTTTGACGACTGGGACCTGACAGAGGCGGAACGCGCCGTTGCCGTCCTGGCGCTCAAGGGCTATTCCGTGGCCGAAATGGCGGAGTTGCGTCAGACCGCGCAAGGCACGGTCAAGGCGCAGTGCGCTGCGCTTTATCGCAAGGCGGACGTGTCCGGAAGGTTGCAACTGCTCAGCCTGTTTCTTGACGACCTGATGGCAGAGACGCTGATCCCTGCCCCGGCGTGACGTTTTCCGACACGGAAAACGGCCGGAAACCGTGTCGGTTTCCGCGCACCGCGTTGACCAGAGGTACGCGTCTGACCTAGTCTCGTCGCGCATAGGAAAAAGGTTGTAGCATGGCACATTACATCAAGATCGCATCCGCACTGGCCGTCGCATTGCTGGGCGCAGGCTGCGGGGAACCACCACAATCCCCCGAAACCGTGCGCATGTCCGTGCAGGATGGCGGTCAAGCCATCGCGGGCACTTACCGCAGCAGCGGCTTTTCCCAGTCGCAGGTCCGCCAGATGGTCGCGCGCGTGTGCACCAACGCGGGCTTTTCCGGCTTTTCGCAGACCGCCAATGGCGACCTGGTCAGCTTTTCGGTCTCATGCGCGGCACAGACGCGTTACGTGAACGGTGCTGACGCCCTGTTCGTCTTGCAGGACAATGGCTCGGTCGATTTCTCCATCACCTACACGCAGAACGGTCGCGCCGTGGAAACCGGCGGCAACTTCGCGGTGTGATCAGCCGCCCAGTTGCACGCGCCCGGCACTGACCGCTGCAGCACCCTGGGGCGTCAGGCCATACACGCCCTTTTCGACCTTCTCGAACCAGCCGTAGTGGTCATCGCGCATCATCGTGGTGGCCCGCGCCACCCCTGTTTCGCGCGCCACGTCCGCACCCTTGCTCGCGCCCACCTCGAAGAGGTAGAGCGCGAGCCGCAGCGCGTCCTGCCGGTAGGCCGTGACCAGACCCGCGCGCGTCTGACCGCCGTCGTTCGGATCACCCGTGCGGGCCGCGAATTCCTTGAGCAGTCGGCCCTGCCGTTTTGTATTCTTGCGCGGCGCATACGGTCCCGGGTCGCAATGCACCTGCACCAGCCCGTCCGACAGGCGCACGGTCATCAGCCCGAGGCCAAGACGGCGGCAGAGCCGCGTCATGTCCTTGGCCGCCTTGTGAAACCGTTTGCCGGTGCCGCGCGCAACGGCCATGTAGACGTCGTCGCTGACCCCCAACCGGGCCACGCATTGATGCACCAGCGCCAGCGAAAACCCTAGCTTCAACTCAACGATCACGGGCGGTTCTGCACCGCGCACGGCCACCACATCCGCCGCACCCACCTCGGATTTCACCACATAGCCCTGATCTTCCAGAAAGGCTTTGACAGGTGGGTAAAGGTCGGTTTCGCGGGCGGGCATCGGATCGGCTACGTCGTTTGTCTGGCCCGGGCGAGATAACGCTGCACCCGGGCCCTTTGGCAAGCGTTAACGCCCGCCGGTGCGCCCCGGAAAGCGCGGCGGGCGGCCTCCGCGGGGCTGCGCACCGGGATGCGCGCGTCCACCTCGGGGGGCGGCGGTTGGGCGCACGGGGGATTTGGGCCGCGGGCCGGACACGGTTCTGGTATCCCCGCGTTTGCGGGAAGGTCTGGATGATTTGGGCATGATGTGCCTCGTCAGGTCTGGAATGGAAATGCGCAAGCGCGCGGGCAAAACCCGCAATGCGGGTCAGGCAAAATGGTCCATTGTCAGAATCCTCCGGTGCCAGGTTGCGCCGTCATGTGGCGCGGAACGGGTGGGCGATCAGGCCGACTTGTCCATGTGCAGGGCACTCCTTGGCTTGGGTGGACGCAGGTTACCCGAGGGGGGCACACTGGTCAACGCGCCCTGCGTCACATGATCACCCTCGGCCCCCGGTGACATGGGCAAAAGCGCTGGTATAAGGGCGCAAAATTCGGATGCTAAAGGACGTTCCCATGAGCACGCTTGTCTTCGGACACAAATCGCCCGACACCGATTCCACCGGCTCGCCGATCATCTGGGCCTGGTACCTGAACGAGATCAAGGGCAGCGCGGCAGAACCCGTCCTGCTGGGCGAGCCCAACACCGAAGCCGCGTTCATGCTGCGGCATTGGGGCCTCGACAAGCCCCGCATCATCGACGGCATCGATGCCGACCAACCTGTCGTGATCGTGGACACCAACAACCCCGCCGAGTTGCCCGATGGGATCAACGACGCGGATATCACCGCCATCATCGACCACCACAAGCTGGTCGGCGGGCTCGAGACCAAGGGCCCCATCGATATCCGGATCGAGCCGCTGGCCTGCACGGCCACCATCATGTGGAAGATGATCGGCAAGGACATGGCCCGGATGCCGAAATCCGTCAAAGGCGCGATGCTGTCCTGCATCCTGTCCGACACGCTCGAATTCCGCTCTCCGACCACGACGCAGGAAGACAAGGCAATTGCCCATGATCTGGCCAAAGATCTGGGCGTGGATATCACTGACTACGCCGCCCAGATGTTCGAGGCAAAGTCTGACGTGTCGGCGTTCTCAGATGCTGAACTGCTGCGCATGGACAGCAAGGAATACGCCGTGGACGGCACACAATTCCGCGTCTCCGTACTGGAAACAACGGCGCCCAAGCTGGTGCTGGACCGCAAGGACAGCCTGATGGCATCGATGGTCGATGTGGCCAGGGAGGACGGCGCAGACGAGGTCCTGCTGTTTGTCGTCGACATCCTGAATGAGGAAGCGACGATGCTGATCCCCAACGACCGGGTGAAGGGCGTGGCGGAAAAGAGCTTTGGCGCGACCGTGTCGGGCGACACCGTGGTGCTGCCCGGGATCATGAGCCGGAAAAAGCAGATCATCCCGAACCTCAAGGTCTGAGACGCGCCTCGGCGCGTATGCATCTTTGAGGCTTGGGGCCTTCCGAACCGGTCACGTCGGCCCGGTTTGCATCCGTGTCCCGTGCCGAACGCCGTGGTCGCGGGCCTGAGCTGCGCGGCAACGCCGAGACGCGCCATGCCTGCACGATACGGGCGAAGCGGAGACCGTTGAACGAAGCTTCAACAATCGTATCATCCGGTCTTTCTCGATCCGCGCGGATGTGGGAAGAGCTTGGCGGCAATCCTCACCGCGGAAACCATATATGTCCCAGATCATCCAAGCCCTTGCCGAGATTTCAGAGCGTTACGACGCGCTGTTTGTGGACCTTTGGGGCTGCGTACATAACGGGGTGCATGCCTTGCCCGAAGCCGTGGCGGCGCTGCAGGCCTATCGCAGGACGGGGGGAAAGGTTGTGCTGGTCACCAACTCGCCGCGCCCGCGGGCCGGTGTGCAGAAACAGCTGGTGCAATTCGGCGTGCCTGATGATGCATGGGACACCATCGCAACCTCAGGTGACAGCGCACGCGCGGCGATGTTTCGGGGTGTGGTCGGCAACAAGGTCTATTTCATTGGCTATCCGGGAGAGCAGAAGTTCTTCGAACCCATCGGCGTGATCAAGGACCCGGTGGAGATCACCATGGTGCCGCTGGAGGAGGCCGAAGGAATTGTTTGCACCGGCCCGCGCGATCCCATGGCGGACCCCGAGGTCATGCGGCCCGAGTTTCTTGCGGCCAAGACCCGGGGTCTGAAGCTGCTCTGCGCGAACCCGGACATCGTTGTGGACCGGGGCGAGGTGCGGGAATGGTGTGCGGGAGCGCTGGCGCAGCTTTATTCGGAGATGGGGGGCGAGAGCCTCTATTTCGGCAAGCCGCATCCGCCGATCTACGATCTCGCGCGGCGGCGGTTGGCGGAACTGGGCGCGGATGTGCCCGATGCAGGTATTCTGGCCATCGGCGACGGCGTGCTGACAGACATCGCGGGCGCAATGGGCGAGGATATCGATTCGCTCTTTATCTCTGGCGGGTTGGCGGCAGCGGAAACCAAAACGTCGCAGCAGCCCGACCCGGATGCGCTGGAGGCCTATCTGGCCAAGGAACAAAGCGCCCCGACCTATACCATCGGGTTCCTGCGTTAGGCCATATTTCCCTTGCTTTTCTGCGCGCGCAAAGTAATAACCTTGCGCGAAGGTCGCGCGTGACGTTAGAAAATTACCGGAGTGAGAAGATGTTGGACAACCTGCCCCGCGGTACAATCTGTATCGAAGACATCGAAATGGGCATGTCCCGGTCCCTGCGCAAAACCGTCACGGACGAAGATATCGAGATGTTTGCCACCATCTCGACGGATCGCAATCCGGTGCATCTGGACGATGACTATGCCCGCGACACGATCTTTGAGGGGCGGATTGCCCATGGGATGCTGACCGCCGGACTGGTGTCGGCTGTGATCGGTGAGCAATTGCCGGGCCATGGAACGGTTTATCTGGGTCAGTCGCTGAAGTTTCTGGCCCCCGTGCGCCCCGGCGACATGGTCGAGGCGGTCGTGACCGTGACCGACATCGACTTTTCCAAGCGACGGGTGCGGATGGACTGCGCCTGCACGGTCGACGGCAAGAAGGTTCTGGTTGGTGAGGCAAACGTTCTCGCGCCCTCGCGCAAGTTCGACTGACCCAAAGGCCGCTGCGCGACGACATTTTTCAGGGGGCTTTGCCCCCGCCCTTCGGGCTCCCCCATGGTATTTGTGGTCAGAAGAAACGCATGGTTGCCCTTGCCCGATTGCGCGGCTAGGCAAGGCCCATGCGGATCATTCGGGATTATCAGTTCGTGGATGCGGCCGACCGGGGTGCGGTGGCGGCGATCGGGAATTTCGACGGCGTGCATGTCGGGCATCAGTCGGTCATTGATCTGGCGCGTGCGGCCGTGCCGGACGCGCCGCTGGGTATCCTGACATTCGAGCCGCATCCGCGCAGCTACTTTGCGCCTGATGCGCCACCGTTCCGGCTGATGAACCCGGCGGCCCGCGCGAGCCGGTTGGAAAAGCTGGGTGTCGCGCGGCTTTATGAACTGCCGTTCAATGCGGAGCTGGCCGGGCTCACGCCGGAAGAGGGTGCGCGGGATGCGGGGGCGGATGGGCGGGGGCTCCGGCACGTGGTGATCGGTGCGGATTTCTGTTTCGGCAAGGGCCGCGCCGGGACGGCGACGGACCTGCAGGCCTTTGGTGTCGAGATGGGATTTGGCGTGACCGTTGCGCCCTTGCTGGAACAGTCGGACAGGACGGTTTCGTCTACCGCGATCCGCCAGGCGCTGAGTGACGGGCGGACCCGGGATGCGGCGGCCATGCTGGGGCACTGGCACCGGATCGAAGGACCGGTGATCGGGGGCGAGCAACGGGGCCGCAAGCTGGGCTATCCGACCGCGAACATGTCAGTGGACGGGCTGCATTTGCCCGCCTTCGGGGTCTATGCGGTGTTGTTTGACGTGCTCGATGGGCCGCATGCGGGGGCCTATCACGGGGTGGCATCGTTGGGCGTGCGGCCGATGTTCGGTGTGAATACGCCCAATCTGGAGACCTTTGTCTTTGACTTTTCCGGTGATCTTTACGGAGCGGCAGTGTCTGTGGCGCTGGTCGCTCATTTGCGGGGCGAGGAGAATTTCGACAGCGTCGAGGCGCTGATCACGCAAATGGACGCCGATAGCGCCACAGCGCGTCTGATCCTGGCAAGCCTATGACCGACCCGATTGCGCGCGCCGGGCTCACGCCCCGGTATTGGGAGAAAAAGCGGCTGGACCAGATGTCACCCGGCGAGTGGGAAGCGTTGTGCGACGGCTGTGGCAAATGCTGCCTCAACAAGCTGGAAGATGACGACAGCGGTGCCGTGGCACTGACGCGCGTGGCGTGCCGTTTGTTGGATGACGCCACCTGCCGCTGCGCGCAATACGACATCCGGCATCAGTTTGTGCCCGACTGCATCGTGCTGAAACCCTCGACCATCGAGGAGCACATGTACTGGCTGCCGCAGACCTGCGCCTACCGGCTGTTGCATCTGGGCAAGGCGCTGCCCGATTGGCACCCGCTGATATCGGGCGATCCGGAGACGGTGCATGCGGCAGGTGTTTCCATGCGCAATCGTACGGTCAGTGAGTTTGATGTTGCGGATGATGACTGGGAAGACCACATCATCGAAGAGCCGATGGACGACTAGTCCGGCAAATTCAGATAAACACGGATCGCCCCGGCGACCGGGACAGGGTCAGTGACCGGAGCCATGTGACCGACATTGGCAAGGCAGACCTCCTGGGTTTGAGGCAAGCGCCGCGCGATGGCCCCGTTCACTTTTGCCGCCCAGGGCGACAGGGCACCACGCATCAGCAGGATCGGCAGCTGCGCCTGATCCATGCGCCCGGGTGCGAGCAAACCACCGCTGTCATGCATCAGGAACGGGGCACTGTGATGGACAAATCCAATGCGCCCGGCCATGTCCGCGCGCGTGCGTTCCGACAAGGTGTGCCACGTGCCGGCCCCGGCCCAATGGCGGTTGAAGATGCGCGCCGCGTCTTCGAGGCGGCCGTTAACATAGGCGTCATGGCGTGCGTCATCCACGGCGGCGTAGTCGTCGCGAAACCCCGGATCGTCCGCAAAGGCGGGCGCAAAGAACACCGGCTCGAACAACACGGCGCGCCGCAGCCGGGCCGGCACCTCAACCGCGAGGCGCAAGGCCACGGTGGCACCAAAGGAATGGCCGATCACGTCGATCGGTGCATCGCCGATCTCGTCCATCACGGCGCGGGCCATTGATGTTGCGGTGTCGTGCATGTCGCCGGTGCCGTCCCAGTCGCCCGACTTGCCGTGATTGGGCAGATCGAACGCATGCACCGTCACCTGATCGCCCATGGCAGAGGCAAGGCCGCGCCACGCGCCGGAATGGGCCAGCGAGCAGTGAATTGCGAGGATCGGATGGGGGCCGGACCCAAAGGTCCGGCGGTGGATATGGGGCGTCACAGATCGCCCGCGAGGTGGGCGTCGAGGTCTTCGATCTTGTCCTGCCCCCAGAACCGCTGGTCGCCGTCCACGATGTAGAACGGCGCGCCAAAGACACCCACGTTGACCGCCTCCTCGAGGTTGGCGGCATAGGTCTCCGCCCCGCTCAGCAAGCCACTGTCGGCGAGCGCGGGATCAAAGCCGGCCTCTGTCAGGCAGGCACGCACCACATCGTCCTGCGCGATGTCCTTGTCTTCGGACCAGACGGCGCGCAACACGGCGTGCACCAGCGTGCCCAGATCACCACCGCCCGCGTTTTGCGCGGCGATGATCGCATAGGATGACGGGGCTGCGTTGGTCGGCCAGTGCGCAGGTTTGATGTTGAAGGGCAGGCCGTGCTTTCTGGCTTGCCGCACCAGTTCCTGGGCCCGGTATTCGATCCGGTTGGGGTGGCGATCCTTGGGGGGTGTGCCGCCTGTCCGACCAAAGAGCGCGATCACGTCCAACGGTTTATAGGTGACCGTAGCGCCGTGTTTCTCGGCAACCGCCTCGAACCGTTTCCCGGCCAGGTAGGTGTAGGGGGACAGCGTCGCGAAATAGTAGTCGATATGGGCCATTTTGGTCTCCGGTTCGGGGGTCTTCTGTTTCGCGCGACGGTAAGCCCGTGCTAAGCGGAGTCAACATCACGAATCTGTCACATTAGCTGCTGCCGCGGGGGACATGAGATGCCGAATATCGAGGAACCAAAGCTGATATCGGGCAATGCCAACCTGCCGCTGGCCCAGGCCATTGCGCGGCGGATGACGATGCACCGGGGGGTGCACACCGGTCTGGTGGACGCGCGGGTCGAACGGTTCAATGATGGTGAGATTTTCGTCGAAGTGTTCGAGAACGTGCGCGGCGAGGACATGTTCATCATTCAGCCCACCTCGAACCCGGCCAATGACAACCTGATGGAGCTGTTGATCATGTGCGACGCGCTGCGGCGGTCGTCGGCGGCGCGCATCACGGCCGTGATCCCCTATTTCGGCTATGCGCGGCAAGACCGGCGGACCAAGGCGCGCACGCCCATTTCGTCGAAACTGGTGGCCAACATGCTGGTTGGTGCCGGGATTGAACGGGTGCTGACCATGGACCTGCACGCGGCACAGATTCAGGGCTTTTTCGACATCCCGGTCGACAACCTCTATGCCTCGCCCGTCTTTGCGCTGGACATCAAGACGCAATTCGCAGGCCGCATGGACGAGTTGATGATCGTGTCGCCGGACGTGGGCGGTGTGGCACGCGCGCGGGAACTGGCCAAGCGGTTGGGCGCACCCCTGTCCATCGTCGACAAACGCCGCGAAAAGGCGGGCGAAGTGGCCGAGATGACCGTGATCGGGGACGTGACCGACAAGGTTTGCCTGATCATCGACGACATGGTCGACACCGCAGGTACCTTGTGCAAGGCCGCCGAAGTGCTGACAGAAAATGGCGCCAAGGAAGTGCACTCGTACATCTCGCACGGCGTGATGTCCGGCCCAGCGGTCGAGCGGGTCACAAATTCGGTGATGAAATCGCTGGTGATCACCGACACGATCCAGCCCACCGAAGCGGTCAAGGCCGCGCCCAACATCCGGATCGTGCCCGTGGCCCCGATCTTTGCCCAGGCGATCCTGAACATCTGGCATGGCACGTCTGTGTCGTCGCTCTTTGAGGCGGACACGCTCAGCCCGATCTACGACGGCATGTATGCCGCGGAGTGATCCTCAGGCCGCATGCGGCCTGAGCGCCTGCACCTCGGGTCTGTAGGGCGTCGCCCCGGCGGGCAGGTCATAAAGGATGACAGCGTCCTGATAGCGCAACTGCTTCACCAAGATCGGTAGCATCCGTCGCAAGGCCGCGCCAATCGACGGCTCGGGCGCGGGCACATCATGCGCGATCAGCTTGTGCAGCGCTGGCAGGTGGTAATAGGGCACCATCGTGAACATGTGATGTTCGAGGTGGTAGTTCATGTTCAGGTAGATGAACCGGCTGACCGGGTTCATCAGCACCGTGCGCGTGTTCAGGCGGTGATCAGTGACGTTCTCGGCCAGCCCCAGATGTTGCAGCACGCCTGTCATCACACGGTGCCACGCGCCGTAGAACGCCGGTAGGCCGATCACCATCAGCGGCAGGATGGACCCCATCGCAAGCGCCAGCGCAATCGTCGCCGCATGGATCAGCAGCGCAATGCGCGCGGCGATCGTCACACGGTCCCGATCCTCGGGACGGACATATTCCGCCTCTTCGGGGTCGAGCCGCCCGACCGCGTGCAGAAACATCCGTCTGATCATGTGGTAGCCGTCGATCAGGCCAAAGACATTCAGCGCAAGCTTCGCCAGATCGGGCGGGCGCATCGCCTGTATTTCCGGATCACGGCCCACGATGATCGTATCGGTATGGTGGCGTAGGTGACTGGCTTGCTAGACATACGTATTATGAAACTGCATAATGCGCGCAATGTGGTAGATCACGCGGTTCATCCACTCGGTCTTGAACGCCGTCCGGTGACCGCATTCATGCCAGCGCGCGTCCGAACCTGAGCCGTACATGACGCCGTAAACGAACCAGAACGGCGCTGACCACCAAGAGGGCCAGAGCGCAATCGCAATACCGGCACTGACCACCATGATCCCCAGCCACAAGAGCGCGTCGCGCCCGGCGATAGCATCCGATTTCTGCATCAGCGCACGGATCTGGTCCGGGTCTACCTTGGGGCGGTACCAGGACGGGTTGGAGAGCTTGGGCGTGCCCTCGGCCAAAGAGTAATCACGACGCATACGCGCACGGTAGCGGGCACAAAGCGCGCGGGTCAATCGCCTTTGCTCAGGCGGCGGCCTCGACCTGTGACACATCCAGGCCGTATTCCAGACAGCATGCGGCATGAGCCTCCTGCATCTTGGCATAGTCGGGATGGTCGGGGCCAAGGTTGCGGGTCTGCCACCAGTCCTGCGCCAGATCGAAGAACTCGGTCGAGCCGTCTTCGTAGCGGATGAACCGGTACTTGCCTTTGCGCACCCCGGCATTGTCCCGGAGGATGGTCGGCACGGCCCGATCCGGAGCATGGCCCCATTCGCACAAGGGACGCAGCGACCGGCCGGGCGTGCCCTCCAGCGGCGGAAGGCCTGCATAGTCCATGACCGTCGGGCCGATGTCGATCAGACCCACCGGATCGGTCACCACATGCGCCACAGGGCGCGCCGGGTCGTGTACGATCAAGGGCACGTTGGCGACCTGCTCCCAGAGCGTATGCTTGCGAAAGCGGTTGCGCTCGCCCAGATGCATTCCGTGGTCCGATGCGATAATCACAACGGTGCTGTCCGCGTGGCGCGACGCCGTGAGCGCATCCCACACCCGTCCCAGATGGTGATCTGCATGGCTGAGTGCAGAGAAGTAGTTGCGCACGGACTTGCGCCAGATATTCACGCGGGAGGGATCGAAGTTCCGGGTGTAATGCTGATCAAGATAGGGGTGCCCCGGGATGCCGTCCCCCCATGCGTCCGGCATGCGAAACTGGCTCTCGTCATACATCTCCTTGAACCGGCGCGGCGTGATCCAGGGGCCGTGTGGCCCATAGAACCCGACCTCGCGATAAAACGGCTGCGTGCCGTCCTGCGCCTTGAGGAACTGGATTGCGGATCTTGACGCCTGAAAGTCGTAGAACCGTCGGTCGTATTCCTCGCTGATCGTGGCCTTGCCCCCACGAAACCCGCCGAACTCCATGCTGATTGCGGGTGGCACCTTCCAGTCGACCCGAAACGACTTGGGCTCGTCCGAATAGATCACCGAATGGATGTCATCGACGATGGGCGGAAAGCCCTGCATGACCTTGCCGCCGGACGAGTTGAAATAGCCGTTCTGCTTGAGCAGGTAGGGCCACATGTCCTGTGGCGCGATCTTCTCGAAAATCTCCTTGTAGGGTGTGGTCAGCCCGCTCTGATGAGGCGCCTTGCCCGACATGAATGACGCCCGCGAAGGACTGCATACCGGGGCCTGCGTGTAGGCTGCGTGAAACGCCGTCGATTGCGCGCAAATTCGGTCGAGATTGGGCGTATGCAGCGCCTGGCCGAACACGGCCTTGTACTTCCAGAACGCCACCGCGTCATCAAAGGTGATAAGCATGATGTTGCGGCCGGAGGGGGTATGCACGGTCATGGCATCGTCCTAGGCGGCGGCCGTCAGCGTGCCAAGGTCAAAGCCGTAGTCCCGGCAACAGGCAGTATGCGCAGCCCGCGTGTCCGCATAATCGGGGTGGTCCGGACCCAGGTTACGCGTCTGCCACCAATCCTGCGCCAGATCAAAGAACTCGGTCGAGCCGTCTTCGTACCGGATATACCGGTAGCGCCCTTTGCGCATCGCCGCGTTGTTGCCCCGCACTGTCAGCACGGCGCGGTCCGGCGCGCGGTCCCCTTCGCACAGCGGGCGCAGCGACCGACCCGTGCAGTCCGACATGGGCGGCAAACCGGCGTAGTCCATCACCGTCGGGCCGATGTCCAAGAGCGCCACCGGGTCACTGACCACGTTTGCCACGGGATGGGCCGGATCATGCACGATCAAGGGCACGTTGGCGACCTGCTCCCAAAGCGTGTGCTTGCGAAAGCGGTTGCGCTCGCCCAGATGCATCCCGTGGTCCGACGCGATGATCACCACTGTGTTGTCCGCATGGCGCGACGCCTTGAGCGCATCCCAAACCCGCCCCAGATGGTGGTCCACATGGCTGAGCGCGGAAAAGTAGTTGCGCACGCTCTTGCGCCAGTAGCCAAGCGGTTTGTCGTCAAAGTTTTCCTCCGAAACCGTGTCGAAAAACGGGTTGCTGTCGAACCCGTCCGCCCAGGCGCGCGGCACCTCGAACTCTGCCTCGTCGTACATGTCCTTGAACCGTCGCGGGGTGATCCAGGGGCCGTGCGGCCCGTAGAACCCAACCTCTCGGTAAAACGGCGCGTCGCCATCATAGGTCGCCAGAAACTGCATCGCCGATCGTGACGACTGAAAGTCGTAAAACCGGCGGTCATGCTTGGGATCGTCTGTCGCGCGCCCGCCCCGAAAACCGCCCAGACCAGTGCTGATATCCTTGGGCACCTTCCAGTCCACGCGAAACGACTTGGGCTTGTCACAGTACAGCACGTCGTGGATGTGATCCTCCAGCGGGACATAGCCCAAGATGATCTTGCCCCCGGACGACGTGTAATACCCCTGCTGTTTCAATGTGTGCGGCCACATCCGCTCGGGCGGGATCAGGCCGAACATGTCCATCTTGGGCAGCGTCATGCCCGACTGGTGCGGCGTCTGCCCGGACATGAACGACGCCCGAGAGGGGCTGCAAATGGGCGACTGGCAATAGGCCGCGTGAAACGCCGTCGACTGGGCACAGATGCGATCCAGGTTGGGCGTCTGCAGCGTCGCGCCAAAAACGTTCCGGTATTTCCAGAACGCCACCGCATCATCGAAGGTGATCAGCATGATGTTTTTGCGGGGGCCCGTCCGGTCCATCACTGCCTCGTATCTCGGGGCGGAACTGCCCGCTGCTGCCTTGCCGCGTGTCGCCGCGCCTTGACCCGCAGCCTAAGCGCTTGGCGCACAGCGAACAAGCGCGCGCACGAATGATCGTATTGCGGGCAAGCATCGCACGGCCTGCCTCGCCCGCCTGCATCAGGGGTGGACAGCCCCGCCCGCTTGGTCAAGATTTCACGCAAACCATAAGGGAGACGACAGATGAAAACTGTATTGACCGCCGCGCTGTTCATGGGTTTGGCCAGCGCCGTGCTGGCCGATGGCCACTGTGCCGGTGGCAAGACCCTGACCGACGGCACGCTGACCATCGCCACCGGCAACCCCGCCTACTACCCCTGGGTTCTGAACGACGCGCCCGAAGCCGGCGAAGGGTTCGAAGCCGCCGTGGCCTATGCGCTCGCCGAAGAGATGGGTTTTGCCGCCGACGCAGTAACTTGGGTGCGCACCTCATTTGATGAGGCGATCCAGCCCGGCGCCAAGAATTTCGACATCAACATGCAGCAGTATTCCATCACCGCCGAACGCGACAAGGTCGTCGATTTCTCCGCGCCTTACTACACCGCGCCGCAGGCCGTGCTCACCACGCAGGCCGTGATCGACGGCGGTGCGACGGGTACGATGGACAGTCTCAAGGGCCTCAAATGGGGTGTTGTCGCCTCGACAACCGCGCTGCCGGTGGTGATGGAACAGATCCAGCCCAGCCAAAGCCCGCTGGTCTATGATGACAACGCCAACGTCACCGCTGCCATCCAGGCAGGCCAGATCGACGCCGCCCTGTTTGATTTGCCCACAGCGCTGTACCTGTCGGCGGTGGTCGTCGAGGGTGGTGCCATCCTTGGTCAGTTCGACCCGAACGCCGCCGAAAACCCCGATCAGTTCGGCGCGCTGATGCCCGAAGGCTCACCGCTCAAGGACTGTGTTGACGCAGCACTGACTGCCCTGACCGACAGTGGCAAGCTGGCCGAGATCGAGGCCCAGTGGCTGCAAGAGGCAACAGGCGTGCCCCTGATCCAGTGAGCAGACGCGCCGCGTACGAGGCCCGGCAACGCCGCCGCGCCAACCTGATCGCTGGGCTCAGCACCATCGCCGTGGTGGGCCTTGTGATCCTGCTTGTGCCCATGGCGCCGGGTTGGGACGCCGTGAAACGGTCATTCTTTGACGGCGAAACCTTCGTCAACACGTTCCCGACGCTCTTGCGTGCTTTCCTTCTGGATGTGGCGATCTTTGCGTGGTCGGTGCCGTTGATCTTTGCCCTCGGGCTTGCCATCGCCTTGGCGCGCGGTGCGCAGTCCCCTGCCCTGTTCCCGCTGCGCATCTTCGGCGCGATCTATGTCGACCTCTTTCGCGGCATCCCGGTCGTGCTGCTTGTGTATCTTGTCGGCTTTGGCGTGCCGGGGCTCGGGCTGCCGCGTCCGTGGAACTCGCCCTATATCTGGGGCACCGTTGCGCTGGTGCTGACATATTCGGCCTATGTGGCCGAGGTTCTGCGCTCCGGCATCGAAAGCATCCACGCCAGCCAGCGCAATGCTGCGATCTGCCTCGGGCTCAACAGCCGGGACACCATGCGATTTGTGATCCTGCCGCAGGCGATCCGCCGGGTGGTGCCCGCCAACATGAACATGCTCGTCGCCCTGCAAAAGGACGTCGCGCTCCTCAGCTTTATCGGCCCGGTCGAGATCCTGCGCCAGGCCGGTATCTTCAAGAGCCTGCTGGCCAATTTCACGCCCTATGTCGTGGCGGCGGTGATCTTTCTCTGCGTGACGGTGCCCGCCACGCGCTATGCCGACTACTTGCTGAACCGGGACCGCAATGCCCGATCCTAGGCTGTCCCTCAGCGGCGTGCACAAGACCTTTGGCGACGCCCATGTGCTGCGTGGCAGCGACCTCGACATCGGTGTCGGCGAGTTGGGCTGCCTGATCGGCGCGTCAGGGTCCGGCAAATCCACGTTGCTGCGCTGCATGAACGGGCTGGAGCCGGTGGATGACGGGGCGGTCCGCCTCGACGGGGTGGATATCGCCGAACCGGGGTTTGACCTCGGCCCCATCCGTCAGCGTATCGGCATCGTGTTCCAAAGCTTCAACCTCTTCCCGCACATGACGGCTTACGAAAACGCGGCCCTTGCCCCGGCCCGCGTGCTGGGGGAAACAACAGCCGCCCGCCCCCGGATCGAAGGGTTGTTCCACCGCTTTGATCTGGCTGACCACATGACCAAATATCCCGACCAACTCAGCGGCGGGCAGCAACAGCGTGTCGCCGTCATCCGGGCCTTGGCCATGCGCCCCGAAACGCTGCTGCTGGACGAAATCACCTCGGCGCTGGACCCCGAACTGGTGGGCGAAGTGCTCGACGTGCTGCGCCAATTGCGCGACGACGGCATGACAATGGTGCTAGCCACCCACGAGATGAGCTTTGCCCGGGATGTGGCGGACCGCGTGGTCTTCATGGATCAGGGCGTCATCGCCGAAGAAGGCGCGCCAGAGGCCATATTCTCAAGTCCCAAACGCGAACGTACGCGCAAGTTCCTGGCCAGTGTGCTGCGCTGATCCGTCTCTGTCCCGAAAAATCCCCCGGAGGGCCGAACAGCCACAGCGACAAGCGGTCTCAGTAGAGGTCCCACTCATCCACTTGTCGCAACTCTCCCATGGCCAGCCAGGCAAGACGCACCCGCGCAACGCGCGTATCGCCCCAGGTCCGAAACACCAGATCAAATCCGTCACGCGTGACGGTCTCTGCCGCGACGTCGGCCCGCATCGCTGTCGCCGTGTCCACGTCCCACATCGAGATCGACACATGCACGACAGGCGAGTCCCGGAACGGTTCGGAGAACGCAACACGCCGGCGGCGTTCGCGCTGCCCGCGCCCGGTCCACATCTCGCCGCCATCCTCAAAGTCGGAAAAAAGCACCGTATCACCCTGATCGATGCCCACCAAATGATTGCGCAGTCGCTTCATGCCAAAACGTTACTTCGTGCCCAGTTGCAGTGCAGTATCACGTCCCGCACGCAATGGGAGTCCCCATTTCCAGGCGGCACCGTCGCATCGTGCGGCAAAGGCGTCAAACAGGCGTTTACGACCATGAAAAAACCCCGCCAAGGCGGGGTTCCATTTCGTCCGGCGATAGAAAGTGGTTACAGGTTGGGCTGTTTCGGGCTCAGCCCGATCTCACCGCCCATGGCCACCATATCGGCAAGCAGCTTGGCCGCGTCATCAACGTTGCCGGTATCCTTGGCCCGGTCATAGCTGTCCTGCGCATCATCCATCATCGCGTCCAGCTGCGCCTGGGTCATGTCACCCCTGGCCACGGCCTGTTCTGCCAAAACCGACACACCTTGCGCTCCGATCTCGGCAAAGCCACCGGTCACGACAAATTCGTGCGTGTCGCTGCCTGCCTCGACCTTCAGCACGCCCGGGCGCAAGGTCGTGATAGTGGGCGCGTGATCGGCCATGACGGTCATGTCACCATCAGCACCCGGTATCTGCACGGCGTTTGCGTCCATCGACGCAAGGCTGCGCTCGGGTGAAACCAGATCAAATTGCATTGTCTTCTCCTCGTTTGGGCGGCGGGGCGAAACCCCGCCCTACGCCCGGAGGTTGATCGGAGATGTAGGGCGGGGTTTTACCCCGCCATGCACCTTAGGCTGCGTCGGCTGCCATCTTCTCGGCTTTGGCGATCACCTCGTCGATGCCGCCAACCATGTAGAACGCGCCTTCCGGCAAGTGGTCGTATTCACCAGCCACAACCGCCTTGAACGACTTGATCGTGTCTTCCAGCGGCACCTGCACACCGTCCGAGCCGGTGAACACCTTGGCCACGTCAAAGGGCTGCGACAGGAAGCGCTGGATTTTCCGGGCGCGGGCCACGGTCAGCTTGTCCTCTTCGCTCAGTTCATCCATCCCGAGGATCGCGATGATGTCCTGAAGCGACTTGTAGCGCTGCAGGATCTGCTGCACGTCCGAGGCCACCTTGTAGTGCTCTTCACCCACGATTTGCGGGTCCATCAGGCGCGAGGAGCTGTCGAGCGGGTCCACAGCCGGGTAGATGCCCAGCTCCGAGATGGCGCGCGACAGAACGGTTGTCGCATCAAGGTGCGCAAAGGTCGTCGCAGGCGCAGGGTCGGTCAGGTCGTCCGCAGGCACGTACACGGCCTGGATCGAGGTGATCGAACCGGACTTGGTCGAGGTGATCCGTTCCTGCATCGCGCCCATGTCGGTGGCCAGCGTCGGCTGATAGCCCACCGCCGAAGGGATACGACCCAGAAGGGCCGACACTTCGGAGCCCGCTTGGGTAAAGCGGAAGATGTTGTCGACGAAGAACAGAACGTCTGTGCCAGAGGAATCGCGGAACTGCTCGGCCAGCGTCAGACCGGTCAGGGCCACACGCGCACGCGCACCGGGAGGCTCGTTCATCTGACCGTAAACCAGCGCCACCTGGCTGTCTTCGAGGTTGTCGGGCTTGATCACGTTCGACTCGATCATCTCGTGATAGAGGTCGTTGCCCTCACGCGTCCGCTCACCCACTCCAGCGAAAACCGAATAACCCGAGTGCACCTTGGCGATGTTGTTGATGAGTTCCATGATCAGAACCGTCTTGCCCACGCCGGCACCACCAAAGAGGCCGATCTTGCCGCCTTTCGAGTACGGGGCGAGCAGATCCACAACCTTGATGCCGGTGACCAGCACTTCGGACTCGGTGGATTGTTCGGCGAATGCGGGTGCGTCCGCGTGAATGGGGCGCTTTTCTTCGGCCTCGACGGGGCCGCCTTCGTCCACGGGCTCGCCCACGACGTTCAGGATGCGGCCCAGCGTCTTGGGGCCCACGGGCACCATGATCGGGCCGTCGGTGTCGGTCACTTCCTGGCCGCGTACCAGACCTTCGGAGCTGTCCATCGCGATGCAGCGCACGGTGTTTTCACCGAGGTGCTGAGCGACTTCCAGGACCAGCTTGTTGCCGTTGTTGTCGGTTTCCAGAGCGTTCAGAATCTCCGGCAGGTGGTCATCGAACTGCACGTCGCAGACGGCCCCGATGACTTGTGTGATTTTGCCTTTAGCGTTTGCCATATCTCGTCTCCGGATGTCTTACAGCGCTTCCGCGCCGGAAATGATTTCAATCAGCTCGTTGGTGATCACGGCCTGACGCGAGCGGTTGAACTCGATGGTCAGCTTGTCGATCATCTCGCCCGCGTTGCGGGTTGCGTTGTCCATCGCGCTCATGCGGGCACCCTGCTCGGACGCGCCGTTTTCCAGCAGCCCGGCAAAGATCGCCGTGGCCACGCCGCGCGGCAGGAGGTCCGTCAGGATCGCCTCTTCGTCGGGCTCATAGTCATAGAGCGTGTCGGGTGCCTCATAGTCTTCAGGCACTTCGAACGGGATCACCTGTTGCGCCGTGGGGATCTGCGTCACGACGTTCTGGAATTTCGAGAAGAAGATCGTCGCAACGTCGTACTCGCCAGCATCGAACCGCCCAAGGATATCCTTGGCGACGTTCTGCGCATCTGCATAACCGACATTCTTGACCTCGGTCATGTCCACGTGTCCGACGAAGTGGCTTTCGAAGTCGCGCTTGAGCTGATCCCGGCCCTTTTTGCCGACGGTCAAAATCTTCACCGTCTTGCCCGCCTTCACCAGCTCTTGGGCCTTGGTCCGGGCCAGCTTGGCGATGTTGGTGTTGAAGCCGCCGCACAAGCCGCGCTCGGCTGTCATCACCACCAGCAGGTGGGTCTCATCGGAGCCGGTGCCGCTCAGCAGCTTGGGCGCACTGTCGCTGCCCGCTGCCGCTGACGCGAGGCCGGCCATCACCGCATTGAACCGCTCGGTGTAAGGCCGTGCGTTTTCGGCCGCTTCCTGTGCCCGCCGCAGTTTCGCGGCGGCCACCATCTGCATGGCCTTGGTGATCTTGCGGGTCGATTTGACCGACGCGATCCTGTTTTTTAGGTCCTTGAGATTGGGCATGTCCCGATCTCCTTACGCGAAGGTCGACGCGAACTCGTCGAGGACCGCCTTCATCTTGTCGACGTTCTCGCCCGACTTGAACTTGGGGTCTTCGTCGGCAATCCACTTGAGGAAATCGGCTTTTTGCGAGCGCAGGAATGCCAGCAGACCTGCCTCGAAACGACCCACTTCGCTCACGTCGATATTGTCGAGATAACCGTTGGTGCCGGCAAAGATCGTGCACACAATTTCGGCATTGGTCAGGGGCGAGTACTGGGCTTGCTTCATCAGCTCGGTCAGGCGCGCACCACGGTTCAGCAGCTGCTGTGTGGCCGCATCCAGATCGGAACCGAACTGGGCAAAGGCCGCCATTTCGCGGTACTGGGCGAGCGACAGTTTCACGGGGCCAGCCACGGACGACATCGCGTCTGTCTGGGCCGAAGAGCCGACACGGGACACCGACAGACCGGTGTTCACGGCAGGACGGATGCCCTGGTAGAACAGTTCGG
>ERZ1740067.1015-NODE-1015-length-20530-cov-5.918779_pt1 | contig 20530 bp, 17 predicted proteins | sample MGYA00581736_ERZ1740067 | MGnify/ENA primary metagenome ERZ1740067 (study PRJEB43018, sample SAMN04849236) | marine metagenome | isolation source: floating plastic debris | place: Pacific Ocean | collected 2008-08-27 | study: EMG produced TPA metagenomics... | reverse complement strand
AGCGCCTTACCCTTGTAGCGTTCGGTCGATCTGCGCTGCTTCGTGCAGCACTTAGTTGGCGCGCCTAGCTATTGTCTCGGAGCGCAGTCATCGCCCTGGGTGTCTCGGTGTGATCGCCCGCCGCCCAGGCCTTGTAGGCGGCGGCCTGATCAAGATCGTACGGAATGCCGAATTCGCCGATGAGCGTCGGCGCGCCTTTGCCACCGTTGAGCGTGCGCGCGGCCTGCTTGATGAGTGCCAGCTGCTCTTCATACTGGCCCTGAATGGCCTCCGCGCCTTCAATAACACGGCCATTGAAGGGGTTGATCGCGGTCGGGTACATGAAGGTCTTGGTGACCAGTGTGACAATGTCATACCAGTGGCTGGCATTGACTGTGTTATCTGGTGAGCCTTCCGGGAAGCCTTCACCGCTGAGGCCGCGGAAGGGATCGAGCTCAGCAAACACCATCCACTCCTGCTTCACCTCGCGGATGCCGTCCGCGACCATCTGGAAGAACGGTGCCATGTAGTCCGCTTCCAGATCGACAGGCTTGCCGTTTCGATGGGTGAAATAGGTCTCGTTGATGTCTTCTGCTTCGCCATTGGCATTCAGGCGGTAGGCGCCGGCCTGCTCAAACGGGCATTGCACACCGTCACGCCAGATGGGGACGCGATTGTCGTTGGCGCGTTCCTCGCCGCTGACTTTCATCTTCATCTCGGCTGCATCAAAGCTCAGCATGGGGATGGAGCGCGGGATGCCTCGAGCCACCAGCAGGCCGTCCAAAGGTGACCAGGCAGGGCCTGGGGACACACGCTCGGAATGTTCCTTGGATTTTTCCGTATGCTGATAGCTTGTCTCAAGGCCGATCCACCCGGAGCCCGGTTCGTTGAGCGTGTCGAAGCCGAGGACATGGGGCATGTCCTTCACACGATGGGCGATCTGCTTCATGGCGCCGAGATAATGGCTCTGGAGATATTCCTGTGCGTTGACACCATCCACCATCAGGTCAGGCGCAAAATCGGCCCCGGCGAAGAAAAGCGTCCACATGATGGCATTGCCCGGACGGCGATAGTTCTGCGCCCAACTCATGGTGGGGTAGTTGTCTTCCTGTCGTCCACCTTTGTCGAAGTCGTAGCAAAGCTGCATGACTTTGGCGGAGCCGCTGTCATGGAACTTCGTGAAGTCGAGGCCGCATTTTTCAAACGTCCAGCCGGGGGCGCCGTCGCCGCCGGACATGCGCGACCAGACATCCTGATGGAAGTCGATGAAGACATAGAGGCCGTGATCGCCGGCGCGACGGCAGACGTCAGCGATGTAGTCCAGATAGGCCTCGTCATATTGTCCGGGGCCGGCGTGCTCACAGGATTCCCATGTGGTCAGCAGGCGCAGGCAGTTGAAACCCCAGTGCTTGAGGCGGCCCAGATGTTCATCCGCTTCATTGATGGGGAACGGACGACCGATAAAGCTGACATCCTTGTGGTCTGAAAAATCCGTCGGGATATGGGTGCCGCCGTCGGGATAAGGCAGCTTGCAGTCGCCACCGAGATTGACGCCGCGCAGGATGACGTGGCGCCCCTGCTCGTCAACGAACCGGTCCCCATCCAGATGCAGTTTTGGCATTGCCATGTGATTGAGCCTCCCCAGGCGCCGGGTGTTGGCCCGGCCGCATTGCGTGTTTTTTCAACTATGCCAGAAAGGTCACGCCCAAAGGGAGCGCAAATTTGCACCCGCACCCGGAAATCAACCTTGCCAAGTGCCGCGTCTGTGGCAAGGTGCGGGCCATGACAGACACACCAGACCTTCCCGCCCTTCCTTCACAGCCTGCAGACGTTGGATGGCCAGAGCCCGAGTGGCCGACCGGGACGGCAACCACCGCCGACCATGTGGCTCTAGGCGATTTGCTGGACCATGCCTTTTCTGATCCCAATGGGGACGGAAAAGGGCCGGATGATCTGGGCCCCACGCATGCCTTTGTTGCCATTCAGGGTGGCAAGCTGGTGTCGGAAGCCTACGCGGAGGGGTATGGGCCGACACAGACCTATCCGTCCTGGTCTATGGCCAAGAGCATGTTGCAGGCGCTGCTCGGTATTGCGGTGCGCGACGGCAAGATGTCGATTTTCGACACGGTGGGCGCGCCCGAATGGCCTGCGGATGACCCTCGGGCTGAACTGACCATCGACCAGCTGCTGCGGATGGCGAGCGGGCTTGAGTTTGACGAAGACTATGTGGACGGCGACATCTCCGACACGATTGCCATGCTGTTTGGCGACGGCAAGGGGAATGTGGCGCAGTATGCGGCGGACAAGCCGCTGATCCACCCGATTGACACGGTGTTCAACTATTCCAGCGGCACCTCCAACATTCTGGCGCGGGCGCTTTCAACGGTGCTGGGCGGCGGCGAGCCTTTATCGGCGGGAGACTTTGAAGCGTTCATGCGGCGGGAACTGCTGGACCCCATCAGTGTGACCAAGGCGATCCCCAAATTTGATGATGCGGGGACGTGGATCGGGTCATCCTACTGCTTCATGACTGCGCGGGATTTTGCCAAATTCGGTCTGCTGTATCTGCGTGGCGGCTGGTGGAACGGCACGCAGATCCTGCCCAATGGTTGGGTCGATTATGCGCGCACGCAAAGCAAGGTGCCGACCGGCGAGGACGAGTTCATGGGGTATGGCGCCCATTGGTGGCTCGAACTCGCGGGACCGGGCACCTTTTCGTGCAACGGCTATGGCGGGCAATACATCGTGCTGGTGCCGGAAAAAGACCTGATCCTGGTGCGCCATGGGGACAGCCACGATGTGCAGGGCGACGGCGTGAAGCGCTGGATTAAGGATGTCGCCGGCTGCTTTGGTGTCGCTTAGGCGACATTAGCTCGGGTTTGACGGCTTCTTCTCAGGCTTTGGTAATCTTAAAGCGGGAATGGCGGGGTGAATCTGCTCAACCAGGGCATCTGACGCTTGCCCTGCCGCTGCGTCTATCGAACAATAGCCCTCAGAAAAACGAAGACAGTTGCGCTGGTCCTTGAGAAACAAGGCAAGCCACCGCAGCGTGGCCGACTATGCGGCCTCTGGGGGAATTGTGGGCAATATTGTAAACCTTCCGCTTGACCGGATAACCGAACGCGACCGCACGCGGCTGTTTCAGGCCGTGGCGGGCACACCCCTTGATATTGACATTGTGACTGACGAAGACGGTCGCCCGTGCGTGCTGGTCTACCGGTGCGGCTGGGCCAATCCGAGCTTCCGCATCGAGAAGGCGGCCGGGCTGTGGAAGGCGTTTGACCTGGAACATGGCAACGACCAGCCGGCCTATCAGTCGCGCATGCCCGCGGACCTCGTCACCGCGCTCAGCTATCCCGAAGAACAACAAAACAGGCCGACAGCATCATGAACGCGCCCCTTATCAGCGACCCCACCAGTGCCGCCAAGCAGGCGGGCATGTGCCCGGAGCGGCTGGCCCGCATCACCCCCTTCTTTCAGAGCTATGTGGACCGCAAGAAACTCCCTGGACTCTCGACGCTCGTCTGGCGCAAGGGCGAGCTGGCGCATTTTGATGTGCAGGGACAGATGGATGTGGAGCGCGGCAAGACGCTGACCCACGATACAATTTTTCGCATCTATTCCATGTCGAAGCCGGTCACCTCGGTTGCCGTCATGATGCTGTTTGAAGAGGGTCGCTTTCAGCTCGAACATGAAATTGGCCGCTATATCCCGGAGCTTGGTGACCTCAAGGTCTATGCAGGCGGGCCGGCACGCGGCATGGCCGTCAAGGCCGCCAGCCGTCAGGTCACAATCCGCGATCTGCTGACGCACATGTCCGGCTTTACCTACGGGTTCATGGAAGTGCACCCGGTGGATGAAGCCTATCGCCACTTCAAGATCGGCGGCGTAGACCTCACGACCTCCAACCTTGAAGAATTCTGCACGCTGTTGGGCCGGATGCCGCTGTTGCACAATCCCGGCGAAGCGTGGAGCTATTCGGTCTCCACCGACGTGCTGGGGCGGCTTGTTGAAGTCGTATCCGGCATGTCGCTGTTTGATTTCTTCAACACGCGCATCTTCCAACCGCTGGGGATGATGGACACGGCGTTCCAGGTGAGCGCAGACCAGATGCCGCGCTTTGCGGCGAACTATCAGCGCAATCCGAAGACCAAGTCTTTTGATCTGGCGGACGACCCTGAAACCGGGCGCTACGCCAAGCCGCCAGTGTTCACATCCGGCGGTGGCGGGCTGGTGTCGACCCAGTCTGACTACCTCAAGTTCTGCCAGATGCTGCTGCGCGGCGGCACGGCGCCGGACGGCAAACGGCTGCTGTCGCGCCCGACAATCTCACTGATGACGAAAAACCATCTGCCGGACGGCCAGGACCTTGAAGGTCTGGCGCAAGGCGCGTTCTCCGAGACCACCAATGCCGGCATCGGCTTCGGGCTCGGCTTTGCCGTCACCGTGGATGAGGCCAAGTCGCAGATCACCGGACCAGACGGCACGTACTATTGGGGCGGAGCCGCCAGCACGATCTTCTGGATTGATCCGACCGAGGATCTGATTGCCATCCTGATGACGCAGCTGATGCCGTCGGGTGCCTACCCGCTCAGGCGACAGTTCCAGCAGCTGGTGTATGCGGCCATCGACGACTAGGGCCGCACGGTCAAACCTTGGCTGCATGGCTGACATGATTGGCCTCGTTCGGGGCATAGGGCGTAGAACAGGGGCTCCCTTCCCTGCCCGGCCTCATTCATGTCGCTCTGGATTGCTTTTACCTTACTTGCTGCGTTCGCCCAGAACGTGCGCTCCGCCTTGCAGCGGGGCCTTGCGGCTGATCTGACGGCGACTGGCGCGTCCTATGTCCGCTTTCTCTACGGGCTGCCCTTCGCAGCGCTGTACCTGTTCGTGCTGCTGCAGGCTACCGGCGAGAGCTTTCCACAGCTCAATACGACGTTCCTTGTGTCCATCCTTGTTGGCGGCGCGGCGCAGGTCGTCGCCGCGGTCCTCCTTGTGCGCATGTTCGCCCTGCGGGTGTTTACGGTCGGCACGACCTACTCCAAGACGGAAACAGTCCAAACAGCGCTAATCGGGTTTCTCGTCCTGGGAGAGGTCGTTGGGGCTTACGCCTTCGCCGGAATTTTGATCAGCTTCATCGGCGTGCTCGCGCGGGCGGTCGCTCCGACGTCTGTAACGCCTCGGAGCACCATCACATCGTTAGGATCACCGGTCGCGCTGATGGGGCTTGGCTGCGGCGCCGGATTTGCCATTGCGTCGGTCTGCTACCGGTCGGCCTCGCTGGCGCTTGAAAGCAACGGCTTTGCTGTCTCGGCGGCCACGACACTGACCGGTGTCCTGATCTGGCAGTCGCTCATCATGACCGTGTGGCTGGCAGCACGAGACCGGGCATCGCTTGTGCAGAGCTATGTGCGCTGGCGTCCGGCGCTGGCTGTCGGTATCGCCAGCGTCGTTGGCTCCATCGGGTGGTTCACAGCATTTGCGCTGGAGAATGCAGCCTATGTGAAAGCGCTGGGCCAGATCGAACTGGTGTTTGCGCTCGCAACGTCGACGCTGTTTTTCAAAGAGAAAACCAACCGGGCCGAACTGTTTGGTATCGCGCTTGTTGTGGCAGGACTGGTACTGATCGTGATTTAGGCCCTCACCTGCCGCGACCGCGAGTGGACCCCGGATCAAGTCCGGGGATACGGATTTTTGTGGGTGGACTTTCGACCACGCCCGCCTTCCCTCCGGCTTGACCGGAGGGTCTATCCGCGATGCCCATGGGCCCTCCGGTCAAGCCGGAGGGAGAGCGGGTTTTGCGGTTCGGTTTGCTCATGACAAAGCCCCGGACGCTGATGGCATCCGGGGCTCCTGTTCTTGCGCGGTAGAAAAGCGCTTATTCGGCGGCCTGTGCGGCTCTGCCTGAGACAAAGCCACTGAGGCGGCTCTGGATGATGCCTTCGGCTTCGGCAACGATGCGGCTTACCAGTTCATCCACTGTGGGGATGTCGTGGATGAGGCCCTGGATCATGCCGGCGGACCAAATGCCGTGATCCGGATCGCCTTCGGAATAGACCAGCTTGCCCCGGGCACCGGCGACGAGATGCTGGATCTCTTCGAACTTGGCGCCTGCACGCTCCTTCTCAAGAACTTCCTGAGAGATGGCGTTCTTGGCCACACGTGCTGTGTTGCGCAGGGTGCGGAAAATCAGGTCCGTGCCGCGCTCGTCGGTGTCGACCATCTTCTGCTTCACGTTGTCGTGGATGTCGGCTTCCTTGGTGGCGCAAAAGCGCGTGCCCATGTTGATGCCTTCAGCACCAAGGGCCAGCGCTGCGACAAGACCGCGGCCATCGCCGAAGCCGCCGGAGGCGATCATCGGGATCATGACCTTGTCGGCGGCTGCCGGGATCAGGATCAGGCCGGGAATGTCGTCTTCGCCGGGGTGACCGGCACACTCGAAGCCGTCAATGGAAATGGCATCGACGCCCATCCGCTCTGCCGAGAGCGCATGGCGCACGGCGGTGCATTTATGAATGACCTTGATGCCGTGTTCCTTGAAGTGGTCCACATGCTCCTGCGGCTTGTAGCCGGCGGTTTCCACAATCTTCACGCCACTGTCGATGATGGCCTGACGGTACTCAGCGTAGGGTGGAGGCTTGATCGCCGGCAGAATGGTGAGGTTCACACCAAACGGCTTGTCGGTCATCGACTTGCACCGCTCGATTTCCTTGGCCAGATCATCCGGCGTCGGCTGGGTGAGCGCAGTGATGAAGCCGAGGCCGCCTGCATTGGCAACAGCCGCCACGAGCGGCGCCTTGCCGACCCACTGCATGCCGCCCTGAACGATGGGATGCTCAACGCCGAACATCTCCGTGAAACGTGTTTTGATCATGGGATACTCCCCCTGTCTGTCTTTTGATGCTGTCGTCTTGTTCTTGGTGGGCGCCTGTCGGCACCATGTCTTTGGATAGCTTGATGGGACCTGTTCTAGCAGGTTTGCAAAGCACCTTGCACCCCGCCCCTTGTTCAGATTTGTACAGGGCACTGTTAGTCTGACATCAAGGCGGCGAGAACGCTGCGGAATCAGGACGAGGCAAAGTCAGATGAGCCAGGCAAACTGGGACCTCTACCGGGTGTTTCTCGCGGTGGCGGATGCCCGCAGTTACTCCGGTGCCGGGCGGCAGCTGAAGCTCAGTCACGCAACCGTCGGCCGAAAGATCGCGGACCTGGAAGCCGCACTGGGTACAAAACTCTTCGTGCAGACCAATGATGGTTTCGGCCTCTCACCGGGCGGCGAGAAGCTGAAGGCTGAGGCCGATGAGATCGCCACTGCGGTGTTGCGGGCGGGCCATGCGCTGTCCGATGCCAGCGGCACACCGCAGGGCATTGTGCGCGTATCCACAGCGGCCACACTGGCGGGCTACTGGCTGATGCCGCATATGAGCGTGTTCACGGAGCGCTACCCGCAGATCGAGATCGAATTTGTGACCGATGCCTGGCCTGCAAGTGTCACGCGGCGGGAGGCGGAAATTGTTATTCGGCTGTATGGGCCCGGCGAAGAAAATCTGGTCGGCCGCAAGATTGCCCGCTGCGGCGTCGCGTTTTATGCGTCACGCGATTACGCGGACTCCAATGGCCTGCCACAGCAGCGCGGCGAATGGGCCGAGCATCGACTGATCGGGTTTGCCGGGGAAGCCAACGAAGCCGAGCTGGCGCGGTGGGCCGGACATGTCACCCGTGGCGCGCCGACCTATCTGCGTTGCTCCTCCATGGCCGACATGGTGAGTGCCGTGCGCACCCATGCAGGCATTGCGCCGCTGACCTGCCTTCAGGGTGACGCCCATGAGGACCTGGTGCGGGTCGCGCCGGACAAGCTGTTCAGCGCAACAGACGTCTGGCTTCTGGCCCATCCGGACCTGACAAACACCCCTGCTGTGCGGGCTGTGCTCGACTTTATTGCCGAAGCGGCCAAGACTGACCGGGACATGCTTCTGGGGAGGGTCTGATGGGCATCCGTTTTGCTGCAACACTTGGGCTGGCTGCGCTTGTTTGCGCGACCGGCGCCGCATGGGCTGAAGACACCCGCGATTTTTCTTTCATTGAGGCGAACGGCATTGAGCTGGCCTATCTGGAGGAAGGCACGGGGCCGCTGGTCGTGCTGCTGCACGGCTATCCGGAGACGGCGCGGGGCTGGAAATCGGTTCAGGGCAAACTGGCGTCAGCGGGCTACCGCGTGGTGGCACCCAACATGCGCGGCTATGCCCCCAGCGGATTTGCACCGGATGCGGATTATACGGTGGGCACGCTTGGGGCAGACGCTCTGGCGCTGATCGAAGCGCTTGGCGAGGACAAGGCGGTTGTGGTGGGTCATGACTGGGGCGCGACGGCGGCCATGTCAGCTGCGGTGACGTCACCTGACACCGTCGTGGGGCTTGTATCCCTGACCATTCCCCACCCGATGGCAACCCAGCCGAGCCTCAGCCTGTTCTTGAATGCACCGCATTTCATCTACTACCAGTTTCCCTGGGCAAGCTGGATGGTGGCGCGCAATGACTTTGCACATATAGACGGCATCATCGACGCGTGGGCACCCACGCTCGACGTGGACCGACGCGATACAACATCAGTCAAGGAGAGCCTCGCGGTCGAAGGCGGCGTGGAGGCCGTGCTGGGCTACTACTGGTCCATCGGCGCCGACCCGACACCGGGCACTGCGCGCGCAGACGCTGATACCCGCTTTGCCATGCCGACCCTGATGATTGCCGGGGCCGATGACGGCGCGCTGGACATCGGCCTGTTCAAGGACGGTGAGGCCGGGTTTGCCGGGCCCTATACCTATGTGGAACTTGAGGGTGTGGGCCATTTTCCGCAGGTTGAAGCGCCCGATGAGGTGGCAGCGGCTTTGCTGATGTTCTTGGACACACTCGACCCATGGGACGGCGGGAGTCCCGCACCTGTTCAATAGTGATGGGATGACTGTTCAATACTGAACTGGACTTTTCGGCCGGGTGCGCCAAATATCCCCTCAAGAATTATCCCTTTTCCTGTGGAGACGTCGCATGGCCATTCCTGCTCATATTCGGGACAATCTGCGGATGCCGGTTATCGGTTCGCCGCTGTTCATTGTGTCCGGTCCCGAACTCGTTATCGCCCAGTGCAAAGCGGGCATTATTGGCTCGTTCCCAGCGCTCAATGCGCGGCCTGAACCTGTGCTCGAAGAGTGGATCGTCCGCATCAAGACGGAACTGGCCGAGTATCAGGCTGCTAACCCGGACAAGAAGGTTGCGCCGTTTGCGGTGAACCAGATCTGCCATGCATCGAATGATCGGCTGCAGCACGACATGGATGTGTGTGTGAAACATGAAGTGCCGATCATCATCACGTCCCTGCGTCCGCCGGCATTCGTGGTGGAAGCGGCACACTCCTATGGCGGCGTTGTCTATCACGATGTCATCAATGTGAAGCATGCCAAGAAGGCGGCCGAAGAAGGTGTCGACGGGCTCATCCTGGTGTGTGCCGGTGCCGGTGGCCATGCGGGCTCGCTGTCGCCGTTTGCTCTGGTGCGCGAGGTGAAGGAGTGGTTCGACGGCACGGTGATCCTGTCCGGTGCCATCTCGGACGGGTCATCCATCGCCAGCTCTCTGGCACTGGGCGCGGACTTTGCCTATATCGGCACGCGCTTCATCGCCACGGAAGAAGCCAATGCGGACCAGGGCTACAAAGACTCGCTGATCAAGCATGCGGCCAACGACATCGTCTATTCCAACCTGTTTACCGGTGTGCACGGCAACTATCTGGGGCCATCAATCGAAGACGCAGGTCTTGATCCGCACAATCTTCCCGAAGCGGATAAATCGAAGATGAACTTCGGCTCCGGCGGCAACACCAAACAGAAGGCCTGGAAGGACATCTGGGGCTCCGGTCAGGGCATCGGCAGCATTGAAGATGCACCACCTGTGGCAGAACTGGTGGACCGCCTCGAAGAGCAGTATCGCGCAGCGCTGGATGATCTCAGCGGGCGTACGCTCTTGTCCGCACCCGCTGCCAAAGCAACCGCCGCTGAATAAAACTCCTCAGCACGACAAGAACATGACCGGTCATGCGGCTGCCGCTGCGTGGCCGGTTTTCTTTTGCGCGGACATGGCGAGGCAGCCGTGACCGGCAAGGGTCATGCGCAGGGCCTCTTCCAGAGGCGTGTGAGGTTCGTCGCCGATGGCTGCGACGAGCTTTGCATTGTCGAGCCGGTGCGCTGTATCCCACAAATAGCGCATGTTTACGAGTTCCCGGTAGGTCTCGTTGAACAGGCCCAGCGCGCCTACCGCCGCCCAGGGCAGTCTTTTGATCGGTGCTTCCGGCACGCCGGCAGCCTGTCGCAAAGCGTCGGGGAAACTGACACCGGTATCGCCGCCGGTAGTGTGACCTTCAAAGTGAAAAATCTCGAAATCCGCAGCAGAGATAGCCGGTTTACTCAGTAGACGGATGAATGTCTCGGCCAGATCCGGGAGATAGGCGAAGGCGTGCAGCGTTTTCGGGTCGCCGGGGTACGTGATCGATGAAACCGGCTTGCCCGGCTTGATCATGCCGCCGCCCACCCAGGAGCCCGGGGCGTTGGGCCCGAAAAAGTCTCCGGCGCGGACGATGAGCGCGGGCTGCGGCGTGCGGCGCAACATATATTCCATTTCGGTGCGTATATTTCCCTTCTCGGTCGGTGGATGTTGCGGTGCATCTTCGCCCAGGACGGGAAAGGCGTCGTCGCCATACACGTAGACATTGCCGGGGAATGCGATGCGGGCATCAACCGCTTCCGCCGCTGCAATCGTGTTGCGCAGCATCGGGATCGCCAGCTGTTTCCACTTCTTGTAGCCCGGCGGATTGGCACCGTGGAAAATTACGTCACACTTCCTGGCCGCACGGGCGACATCCCTGGCCCGCATGGCATCGCCCTTGACCCATTCGACATCAAGATCAGCCATCGATCTGGCTGCCTTTCTGGGATGGCGGTGCATTGCCCTGACGGCCCAGCCGGCGGCTCGGGCGGCTTTTGCCACTTCGGAGCCGATTCCTCCGGTGGCGCCAATCACAAGGAGGCGGGGCTGTGAGGTCATGGTCTTGCTCCTGAAATCCCAAGGAAACGCTTGGTTGCTGCGGTCAGGAGAAATATGGCGTCCGTCTTTTAATACATAAATTGACGAAATACGTGCATTTGATAAACATATTTGTATGTCACGGGACACCTTGAGCTGGGACCACTGGCGGTCCTTTCTGGCGGTTCTGGAAAGCGGCTCGCTGTCCGCTGCTGCTGAGCAACTCGGCCTTACCCAGCCTACCCTTGGCCGCCACATAGAAGCGCTGGAAACAGGCCTGGAAACCAACCTGTTCGTGCGCTCCGTCCGCGGCCTGACGCCTACGGATACAGCGCTGGCGCTGAAACCGCAGGCGGAAGCCATGCAGTCTGCGGCTGCCGCCTTGGTGCGCTCCGCCAGCGCACCGGCTGAGGCATTGAGCGGGACGATCCGCCTGACGGTGAGCGAATTCATGGGGGTGCATGTGATCCCCGGCATTCTGGCACCCTTCCTTGCTGGCCACCGCGACATTGACGTTGAGCTGGGTCTCTCAGACCGGACTGATGATCTTTCGTCACGCGAGGCAGACTTTGCGGTGCGGATGGTGGCGCCTACGCAGGATGCATTGGTGGGGCTGCGTATCGGCTCCGTGAGGATCGGCCTTTATGCGCACCGGTCTTATGTGGAGAAGCACGGCGTGCCGACATCTCTCGCGGAGGCTGTGACAGACTACCGGTTTATTGGTTTTGATACCCAGATGTGGGTGATGGAACCTTTGAAGGAGGCGGGTCTGCCACTGCGCCGGGACATGTTTTCGCTGCGAACGGACCAGGATGCCGCGCAGATGGCCCTGCTCAAGGCCGGTGCCGGCATCAGTGGGTGTCACATACCAGTGGCGAACCAGATGCCTGATCTTGTCCCTGTCTTACATGACCAGTTTGGCTTTGATCTCGAGATGTGGCTGGTGATGCATGAGGATTTGCGCCGGATCGCGCGCATGCGGGCGCTGTTTGACCATCTGGACCAAGGACTTAGGTCCTATCTGGGGATGTAACTTCCTGTGCCCCTGTTGGCTTGTTGACGCAAGGGCAAGGGGCTAGTGTCCGCCCTTGTCGCTGATTGAAAAGAGTATTTGCACCATGTCTGAAGCCGCCAAGCTGTCACCCGCTGATACCCCGTTTGATCCATCGCCGGAGGCATCGGCGCCGTTTTCCTGGGAAGACCCGTTTTTTCTGGATGACCAGCTGAGCGAAGATGAACGGATGGTGCGGGATTCCGCCAAGGCTTATTGCCAGGACAAGCTGATGAGCCGGGTGCGCGAGGCCAACCGGCATGAGGTTTTCCACCGCGAGATCATGACGGAAATGGGCGAGTTGGGCCTGCTGGGATGCACTATCCCGGAAGCCTATGGCTGTGCCGGGCTCAACTATGTGTCGTACGGCCTGGTTGCGCGCGAAGTCGAAAACGTCGACTCCGGCTACCGCTCGGCGATGAGTGTCCAGTCGTCGCGCGTGATGCACCCGATCTATGCCTATGGCACCGAAGAGCAGCGCATGAAGTATTTGCCAAAGCTCGCCACCGGCGAGTGGGTGGGCTGCTTTGGCCTCACGGAGCCCGACCATGGATCCGACCCTGCAGGCATGGTGACCCGCGCCAAGCCAGTTGACGGTGGCTACATCCTCAACGGCGCCAAGATGTGGATCACAAACTCTCCGATTGCCGACCTGGCGGTCGTTTGGGCGAAGCTCAAGGATGAGGGCGGTCAGGACAAAATCCGCGGCTTTGTTGTGGAGCGCGATTTTGAAGGATTTGAGACGCCCAAGATCGAGGGCAAATTCTCGCTGCGAGCGTCCATCACCGGCGAAATTGTTCTCAATGATGTGTTCGTGCCGGCGGAAAACCTGCTGCCGAATGTGGAAGGTCTCAAGGGCCCGTTTGGTTGCCTGAACCGCGCCCGCTACGGCATTGCCTGGGGTGCCATGGGGGCGGCTGAGTTCTGCTGGCATCAGGCACGGCAGTACACGCTGGATCGCAAGCAGTTCGGCAAACCGCTGGCGCAGACACAGCTAATTCAAAAGAAACTTGCGGACATGCAGACGGAGATTTCACTTGGGCTTCAGGCAGCGCTTCGGGTCGGGCGTTTGTTTGACGACAAGCGAGCTGCCCCACCGATGATCTCACTCATCAAGCGCAACAATTGCGGAAAAGCCCTGGATATCGCCCGCCAGGCGCGCGACATGCACGGCGGCAACGGTGTGTCTGATGAATATCACGTCATCCGCCACGTGATGAACCTTGAGGCCGTGAACACCTACGAAGGCACTCACGATGTGCACGCCCTGATCATGGGGCGCGCGCAGACAGGTCTTCAGGCGTTTTTCTAAGACGTGACCCGCGCAGCATCCTCTTTGTCGTCACGGCCCGCACCCAGCCGGTAGGCGATGACAAAGCTGGTCGCCCAGGTGGCCGGCATGATGAGCCAGCCGCTGAACGGTGCATGCGCGACGTATACGGCGAGAGGCAGATAAATGCCGATTGAGATTGCCCAGAACCGGTGCACAACAGGCTGATGCCCGCCCAGACGTCGAGAAAGGCGCTGGTAGACATGCGCCCTATGAGCACCGAAGAGGTCGCCATATAGTTTGTAACGCATGGCCCGTGTCACAGTTGCATCCGCCATGAAAGGCGTCAGCAAGATGCCCCAGGCCCACAAGTTGAGGTGTTCTGCAGTTGCGATGGCAATGATGCCTATGACCAGGCCCAAAAAACCTGATGACACGTCTCCCATGAAAATGGTTGCCGGTGGCCAGTTAAAAACCAAAAAGCCCGCAGAGGCTGCGGCAAGCAACAACAGGTAGGACGCAGTCGATTCAGCGCCCGCCAGCCAAAGCAGTCCTGCTCCGGACAGGCTCACGAAGATGGTATGGCTTGCGGCCAAGCCGTCGATCCCGTCCATGAAGTTTGTGAGATTGATCATCCAGGTCAATCCTATGACTGCTATCAGACCGCCCAGTATCCCGGGCTCCCAAGTCAGGTGTCCAACCGGCACTTTGCTGACACCGCCTATCATCAGAACCGCCAGTCCTGCTGCGGTAAACTGGACCACCAGTCTCAATAATGCGGGGAGCCCACGGCGATCATCAACATGTCCGATCAGGGCAACTAGCCCGCCACCGAAACCAAGCGCAGCCGCCAGGCCAGCGGGCAAATGTCCGCTCCGATACAGCACAGCAGTGGCGATGAGAGCCGTCACGACGATCGCTATGCCCCCGCCCCGAGGCGTCGGGACTATGTGCGAGCTTCTCTCGTTGGGAACGTCGAGCTGATGGGTCTTTGCCCACATTGTGACAAAGGCCACCATGTTCAGGGCAAGCGTGAATGCCACAAGTGTAGCTAGATAGAAATGCTGCATCAGTCTTGTCTCGCGGGGTCAAACATTAGCGACATCATGGCAACCACCAGACCCAAAGAAGCTATCCACCAGTATTGCCATATCCCGTAGCTCAGATGCGCAATTGTGATACCGGACAGCCAGCCTGCCACCAGCAACGCCCGCGAAATGGCCTCATTGGAGTGTTCAGACGCCTTTCGCGTCATCATGACAACAAACAATGCGAACATCAGTGCCCCGACGCCCCCCAATTCAAGCCATATCTGAATTGCGGCATTGTGGGGGTGGAGGGGCAAAGCCTCGAAGTTCAGAGGGTGTCCCGGCACCAACTGATCAAAATCAACCCCTTCTCGACCGAGCACGCGGGCGGCCTCAATGCCGCTGCCGATTAAAGGCTGTTCTGCAACAACGCCGGCTGCATAGTCCCAGATTGCAAACCTGTGGATGATGCTCACGTCTGACCCGGCCAACTCACCATGCGACAAGGCAAACAGGGTCTGAGCGAGCCAAGGTGCCAGAACGATCGCACCAGCAGCTAGCATAGCCAAAACGGCAATAGACCGACGGCTCTGTAATCCTCTTGCTGCAACCAAGACCAGTGCAAATGATAGCGCCACTAAAGCTGCAAAAAGTGGTGTATGGGTTGGTGCAAGAGCAAGACCGACAAATCCAGCAATCAGCGTTGCAGCTGCGACAGGCAAAGAGCCACGTTGGAAAACGTATCCGGAGATCGGAACTAGCAGTATCGCGACTATGCTCGCCAGATGGCTTAGGCGGTTCGCGAGATACAGATTTGCGTGGTAGGTGACCCCCTCCAGCCTCTGTGCCGCGATTGGCAGCACATCCGTGAAAATTTCATTGTTGAACATGTATCGCGACGTCCGCAGCAGCGGCATATCGAACAGCGTCTCTATGAGCAGCAGAACAACCGCGAGCGAACTGGCATACGCCGCCCATCGGCCCGCCTGCTCCTTTACATGAGTTGGCTGGGCAAGACACAAGACGGGCAAAGCAACAGCCGCTAAAATCATGAGTGCAATGCGAGGTCCATTGTTCAGTGCCTCAGTGCCCGCGATCGACCACCCTATAGAGAGTAAAAGCCAAGCTACAAACATGCCCGATAGCCAAAGGACTGGGCTGGAGGTAAGCGTTTGGCGCACTTTGGGAAAGTCAGCTGCAACGGCGGCCAGGATCACGGCAAACAGCGCAACTATCGGTGGGGCACGCTCAATAAACAAAAGCACCAGCGCAAACAGGATGAAAACAGTCGCGAGCCCTGAGGCAGCTATTCTGTTTCTCACTTTGCTCGTGCTCCACCTGGCTAAATCTGCGATCAGGTTTCCTGACGCGTCCCAGTCGTGATTACTGGAGCGAGGGCTGTTCTGCAACTTTTGTCATTTGCGCAGTCACAACTGACTATGCCGGATCACGAATAACGAGCAGACGGGTTTCCGTCATGTCCTCAATTGCCCAGCGAATACCTTCGCGCCCAAGGCCCGAATCTTTCACACCGCCATAGGGCATATGATCCACACGCCAGGATGGCACATCGCCAACCACCACACCTCCGACATCCAGAACGTCCCACGCCCGCATGGCCTTGTAGAGGTCTTTGGTGAAAATGCCGGCCTGCAGCCCGTAGCGGCTCTCATTCACGCTGCGCAGTGCCGCGTCAAAGTCACTGAATCGGCTCAAAACGGCCACGGGGCCAAAGGCTTCTTCCTGCACGACGTCACACTGGGCAGGCACACCTTCCAGCACTGTTGCTTGTAACATTTTGCCGTCCAGTTTTCCGCCAACCAGAACAGTCGCACCCTGTTGTTCAGCGTCGCGCACCCATCCCTGCAGGCGCTGAGCTTCTTTTTCAGAAATCATCGGCCCAATGAAAGTGTCCTCGTCGTGGGGGTCGCCGGCCTTCAGCTTCGATGTGGCCTCAACGAAGCGCGCCTTGAATGCTTCGTATATGTCGTCATGTATTAGGATACGCTGCACCCCAATGCAGCTTTGGCCTGACTGATAAAAGGCGCCAAAGATGATGCGGTCTACCGCATCGTTAAGGTCAGCATCTGCATCAACAATGCAGGCCGCATTGCCGCCAAGTTCCAGAACCACAGGCTTGCGGCCCGCTTTGGCCTTCAGGTCCCAGCCGACTTCAGCAGACCCGGTGAAGCTTAGAAGCTTCAGACGATCATCCTCCGTGAACAGCCGCGCGCCATCTCGCCTGCACGGCAGAATGGAGAAAGCGCCCTTTGGCAAGTCTGTTTCAGCGAGCGTCTCGCCGATGATAAGCGCACCGATGGGTGTAAGGCTGGCCGGCTTTAAAACGAAAGGACACCCTGCAGCTAGGGCAGGTGCCACTTTGTGCGCTGCGAGGTTGAGGGGAAAATTGAACGGCGAAATAAATGAGCACGGACCGATGGGAACTCGCTGCCACATGCCACGGTAGCCCGAGGCGCGCTCGGCATTGTCTAGCGGCATGACTTCACCATAGATGCGCTCTGCCTCGGCCGCAGCGATCCGAAAAGTCTCGATGAGCCGGGTCACTTCACCGCGCGCGTCCTTGATCGGCTTCCCAGCCTCGATGCACAACGCGCGGGAGAGTTCTTCATGCCGCTCTGCGAACCTGCGTACGCAATGATCCAGCACTTCACGGCGTTGGTATGACTTCATGGATGCCATAGGTTCCGCTGCCGCAACAGATGCGGCGATAGCCTGGTCGATCGCCGCTTCGTCGGCCATCGCTACTCGTGTTGCGACCTCGCCGGTATATTTGTCCTCAACCTCCAGATCAGTGTTCGGCTGATGAGGCACATTTGCCAGGTAGTAGGGGTATTCGCTTTTGAGCGCATGTGCCGTAGACATCTGGAATTCCTTATGGGTGCGTCGTCAGCATTTAGATCGTAACGTCAATCTGACCAAGGCGCTCGGTCAGCAATGCGTTCTCACGATAGTCGATGGGGATGACAATCAATGACGGGCCGTCATGTGCCAGCGCTTCATCGATGGCCGGGCGCAGGCCTTTGGCATTTTTGACGTGTTGCCCATGCCAGCCGAAACTGTCCGCCAGTTTCATCCAATCCGGATTGGTGAAACTCAGGTTGGTATGCCGGTTGAATTCGTTGTCTTGTTTCCAGGAAATCAGCCCGTAGCCGCCGTCTTCCCAAACCATAACCGTCATGTCGGACTTCATTCGGAAAGCTGTTTCCATTTCCTGCACGTTCATCATGAAGTCGCCATCGCCCGCGATCGCAAAAACCTTGCGGTCCGGATGCACCATGTTCGCCGCAATGGCACCGGGAAGTGGCAAGCCCATGGAGCAGAATCCATTGGGTATCAGGCAAGTATTTGGCTCGTGGCATTGGTAATGCCGGGCAATCCACATTTTATGTGCGCCGACGCCCGACAACAGGATGTCATCTTTCCCAAGTGCATCACGCACGTCCCATAAGGCCTTTTGAGGGCGAATGGAGCCCTCAGTATCATCATCTTTGTACTCTTCCAGTTCAGCCTTCATCCGCTGGCGAATATCCCGCTGCGCTTCTAGTTCAAAGGACAGTTCGTCACGGTGGCGCCAGATGCGTTCATTCAGCATCCAAAGGGAGTGGGCGACGTCACCGATCAACTCGCACTTAGGATGATAGTTGCGGTCGATCTCTGCGGGCAGAAAATCAATGTGAATAATGTCCTTCTTGCCGCCAGGGTTCCAGAGGTTCGGGTGGTACTCCACCATGTCGTAGCCAAGGGTGATGATGAGATCCGCATCATCGATAGCCAGGGAGACAATATCCCTTTGGCCAAGACCGATTGTGTAAAGGCAGTAGTCCGCATCCATGTCCACAGCGCCTTTGCCCATGAACGTCGACATCACGCCAATACCGGTTGTCTCACACAGCGTCCGGAGCTGCGAGGAAGCCCGTTTCCGGATAGCGCCATTGCCGGCGAGGATCAAAGGCCGCTTGGCGCCGCGGATCATGTCAAACGCGCGGTCCGTGATCTTGTCATCGGGCCCGGGACGCCGGAAGCGACGGGGAACCATAGGTTCGCGGTCGGTCTCGTGCTTCGCAACATCTTCAGGCAACTCAACAAGCACAGCGCCAGGCTTCTCCGTCCGCGCCAAACGTACCGCCTTGCGTACAATTTCAGGGATAGCATCGGCATGATGCACTGAGTACGCCCACTTTGTGACGGGCTCATACATGCCCACCACATCCATGATTTGATGGCTTTCCTTGTGCTGGCGAGCCGTCGCACCCTGCCCGGTCAGTACCAGCATCGGTGCACGGTCCATGTTCGCGTCAGCGACGCCCGTGATCAAGTTGGTGGCGCCAGGCCCCAGCGTACCGAGACACCCGGCGGGGTTGCCTGTCAGCCGCCCATAGACTTCCGCCATAAAGGCCGCACCCTGTTCATGTCGCGTGAGAATGAACTGAATGGAAGAGCCTTCCAGCGACATCATGAAATCAGCATTCTCTTCCCCTGGAACACCGAAGATATGAGTGATGCCCTCTTCCTCAAGGCAGCGAACGAAAAGATCTGATGCTTTCATCGACTCCGACTCTTCTGAAGACCGAGCACATGGGAGTGCACATATCTGTGGCTATATAGGTAGTGCCACTGCATGGACAAACATACAGTCACAGCTCGTTCAATAGTAGCGGATTGCAAAGGGGTGGTGCGTCGGGATCTGCAGCAAACTAGAACTTGTAGAAGCTCCGCCGGGAAAGACGCTGTGCTTGCGACACGCCGCCACCCAAATCATCGAGATCGGCGCTCGGCTCTTTCATGTCCCAAATGGAACCAAGAACGCGGTTTATTGAACCGTCTTGCGACGCAAGCGGCATCCACATGTTTTCCGTCGTGAATTTGTTTCCCGACGGCGTAGTCCACTCGCTGTAGGCCACTGCCACAGCAGTTTGATTGACGACACAGGCAATCATTTCGACCACCTGATCCGCACGCTCGCCTTCATAGAGCGAAAAAAGGTTCTGTCCGGTGAGATCAAGGCCCAGCCGCCTGGCCAGAGCCGTGCCAAATATCCGGATGTTTGCGCTGTCTGGAATGGAGGGCTCCAGCACTATCAGGTTGGGTAGATGCTTGGGCTTGTCCATTGGATTGAACTTTGTCCGTAGCGGAACAGCATCGGCTCCGCGCAGGGCCTCCCAATGTGCCAGTAGGTCACGATTTTCCGGCAGTTCCAGATCGGGTCTTGATGATTTGAGGTCTGGCACAGAAACTCTGGACGGATTTGCGATGAAGGAAAAACAAGGACGTCGGCGGAAGACACCTTTGTCACGAATATGACACAGTTAAGTTAACCGAGTCTCTTCAGTGGGCTTGGAAAATTCGGTGTTCTGCCGCCAAAATGAGCACTTGATCCTTGTTTCATTTGACTACATCAACCAGTTTTCTGATTGGAGTTGAGCTGAAACCGTCTACGGGAAAGACGAGCATTGGGCCTTTTTTCACCTCGGAATCATGCCAAGAAGCCTCGCCGACGGGGCGGGCGTTCATCGGCAGATTTGCTGGATGCCTACAGCCACGCTGTAGCCGGCGCTGTTGATGCTGTTTCGGGATCCGTGGTGCACCTTCAGGTAAAATCCAAGCGTACATCCGCGGGCCAGACGTCCGGAGCTGGATCCGGCTTCATTTTCACGCCAGACGGGTATGCCTTGACCAACAGCCATGTTGTGAACGGTGCGAACTCACTTACGGCTGTTTATCCAGACGGCCGCGAGATTGAAGCGGAGGTTATTGGCGCTGATCCTGATACTGACATTGCGATTGTTCGATTGCCCGGGAAGCATCGGGAGTGGGCAGAACTGGGCGACAGCGCCGCACTTCGGCAGGGGCAACTTGTGGTCGCAATCGGCAATCCCCTGGGATTTGATTGCACGGTCACAACTGGCGTGATCTCGGCCCTTGGCCGCTCCTTACGAAGCCAGTCTGGAAGGTTGATTGATGATGTGCTGCAAACGGATGCGCCGCTCAATCCTGGAAACTCCGGCGGGCCTCTGGTAACGCCGGATGGAAATGTGATCGGTATCAATACCGCGGTAATTGCCGGCGCGCAGGGGCTGTGTTTCGCCATCGCATCCAATACTGCTGAATATGTGTT
>ERZ1740067.1014-NODE-1014-length-20547-cov-6.322711_pt1 | contig 20547 bp, 18 predicted proteins | sample MGYA00581736_ERZ1740067 | MGnify/ENA primary metagenome ERZ1740067 (study PRJEB43018, sample SAMN04849236) | marine metagenome | isolation source: floating plastic debris | place: Pacific Ocean | collected 2008-08-27 | study: EMG produced TPA metagenomics... | reverse complement strand
TTGGATGGGCTGTTGATGAGGACCGCTTTGGTGCGGTCGGTGAGCAGGGGCTCGACGCGCTCGGCGGTCATGCGGAGGTCTGGGCCGCAGTCGCACATGACGGCCGTCGCGCCGCACATGGTCGCGAGGTGCGGGTACATCACGAAGTAGGGATCGGGGATGACCAGCTCGTCGCCCTCGTCGAGTATCGCCATCATCGTGAGGAGGAGTGCGCCGGAGGTGCCGGAGGTCACGAGGGACATGGCGTTTGTGCCGGGGAGCTTCCAGCCGAGGTCGGCGTGGAGGTGCTCGTTGATGCGGTCGATGAGGGGCGCGACGCCTTGCGTGACTGTGTAGCCGTTTTTGCCCGCTTCGATCGCGTTGATCGCGGCGGCGGTGATGGGCTCGGGGACGGGGAAGTCGGGCTGACCGATGGAGAGGTTGATGGGGTCTTTGAGCTTTGCGCCGAGCTCGAAGACGCGGCGGATGCCCGAGGCGTCGATCGCGTTTGCTCGGCGGGCGATGAGGCGGTTGGTGTCGAAGGTGGTCATGGCTGATCGTTGGCGCACCGGCTTGGTGGTGACTGGTTCTTGTTGATGGGGCGCAAAGACAAAGCGCACGGCTGGTGCCGTGCGCTCTGGAATCGTGCATCGAACTATTGCGCGAGTATTACTTGGCGGGGAGGGTCTTGGGGATGCCCAGGACGCCGTCTTTTTTGGGGTCGAGCTTCTTGTCGGCGATCATCTTGGCGACGCGCTCGGGACGGGTCATGACGGAGCGCTTGCCGGTCAGGCCGCCCTTGATCTTGAGGGATGTGTCGAGGCTCATGGCAGGTCTCACTCGCGCGGGGTGCGCTGGTCGTGGGAACGGGGTGTTCCCGGGTGCTGATCGGCTGTCTCGGCGGGTGTCGTCGGGGTTAGCCGTCGAACTTTCGCCACTGGGTGCTGTCGAAGTTGATGTTGCCCTCGGGCCTGGCGAGCCAATCTCTGCCGAGGTTTCGCGCAAGCCTTTGGTGTGACTCGCGTTCGGACCTTCGTGCGGAGTATTCGGCCGACGGGATCGGGAGCAGGCTGAAGAGGTCGTAGGAGCCGGAATCATTGCTTGGTCGACCGCGCCGATCAACCGTGGGGATGGCGGCGGCGGTGAAGCCGCGGCTTGCGAGGTAGTTGACAGCCTGCTGGGCCTGGTCGGGCGAGACGGCGCTGGCGAGGTGGAGGTAGTTGTTGCCGGGTTGGCGGGGATCGCCCGTGGCGGGGCCGCCGGCGAGCAGAACCCGAACGCCTCGGGCAACGGGCGCAGGCGGGGGCGCACCGGCCGATTGCGATGTGCCAGCCGAACTGCTGCCCGAGCTGCTGGTGCCGGTCGAGACGGGCGGCGGGGGCGCGGCGGTCGACGGGCTCAGCGTGGGATCGGCGATCGAGGCCTGCTCGAGGGAGTTGTAGTACTGGGCCTCGGCGCGGCGCTCGCCGAAGCGGACGCCCGCGGACCAGGCGACGATGACGGCAACGAGCACAATCGCGCCGGCGGCGTAGACGAAGGTTGTGGGGATCGCCATGGTCCGGCTGCCCGCGTGCGGGGCGGGGCTGGGCTGGGTGCGATCGGCTGGGGCGGGGGGTTGGCTCTGGGCAGCCGGCGGCGCGGTTGGCTTGGTTTCCAGCGTGGGCGTGCTGCTCGCGGGCACGGCTGGGGCGGCACGGGCGCGCGTCGCGGTGGCTGGCGGGGCGCTGGTTTCGGCGGGTTTGGGCGTGAGGATGACCGTGCGGCGGGGCTTGTCGCCATCGCCGTTGCGGAGGAGGTCGAAGAGTGGTGGTGAGGACCGGCCAGCCATAGCCCTCAGTGTACGGAGGGTTGGCCGGCCCGGCTGTTAACCCATCTGCCAAACCCGGGGCCAAACAGAGTGCGACCCCCCGGGCCGATGGGCGGGTCGGAATCTATACTGCTGGCATGTCCATTCGTGATGAAGACATTGTCGTGCTCAAGCCCGCCGCGCTCAGCAAGGTTGAGCGGTTCTATCTGAACGAGGCGTTCAAGGGCTTCGGCACGACGCTTCGGCACTTTTTCACGTCGTTCGGCCAGGGCGAGACGAGCCGGGCGATGCAGTACCCCGAGCAGCGCCGCGAGGACATGCCCGTCGAAGAGGGGGGCATGGAGAAATCCAACTTCCGCGGCTTCCACCGGCTGAACCGAGACGAGGAAGGCCGTGTGAAGTGCGTCGCGTGCATGATGTGCCCGACGATCTGCCCGGCGAACTGCATCCACATCGAGGCTGCCGAGAGCCCGTGGGATGATCGCGAGAAGTACCCGGCGAAGTTTGAGATCGACGAGCTGCGATGCATCTTCTGCGGCATGTGCGAGGAGGCGTGCCCGGTCGACGCGATCGAGCTGACCACCGAGTACGACTTTGTCGGCAAGACGCGGCAGGAGATGGTCTTCGACAAGGAGACGCTTTTGCACGTCTACGACGTGACGATCGACAAGAAGCCGATGTAGATCGGCGGGTGTCTGTGCGATTTCTTGTGAGCCCTCGGCGTGAGCCGGGGGTTGTTTATGCGCGGAGGGTGCGTGTGGTCCCACCGCTTACGCGGTGGACTCGCCTGAGATGAGTGCGGCGAGAGCGCGGGCGTGCGTTGCGGCGGCGTGGGCGATCGCGGCGGCGGGCGGTTGGCCGGGCTGGGCGTCGGGGTAGAGCAATGCTCGGCTGACCGGGACGACGAGGCCCGCGTCGGCGGTGGCCGATCGGTTTGTGCGCAGGAATGGTGCGAGGTCTTCGGGGGTTGCGCCTTGTGCGCCGACGCCCGGGGTGAGGAACATCGCGTCGGGCAAGCGCTCGCGGAGGGCGGCCGCGTCGGTTGCTTTGGTTGCGCCGACCACCGCGCCCACGGCGGTCATTCCTGACGCCCCGTAGTGGTCGGTGCTGATGCTGGCGAGTTGGTCGGCGATGAGCTGGGCGACGGTGCGGGGCGTGTTCGACGGCGTGTCGCCGGATGGGGCGAGTGTGGCGGTTTGGATCGCGTCGGAGCCGGGGTTGCTGGTGCGGACGAGGCCGAAGACCATCAGGCCGGCGTCGAGGTAGGGCTCGAGGGTTTCGGCGCCGAGGTAGACGTTGGCCGTGATCGCGTCGGCCCCCATGGCGACGGCGGCGGCGGCGTAGTGGCGGGCGGAGATGCCGATGTCGCCGCGTTTGGCGTCGAGGAGGACGAAGAGGCCCAGGTCGCGGGCGCGGCGGCAGACGTCTTCGAGGGCGCTCACGCCGGGCCAGCCGAAGCGCTCGAAGCACGCGGACTGCGGCTTGACCACGCCGACGTGCTCGGCGGCGGCTTCCATCGCAATGAGGCAGAACTCGCGGGCGGCCTCGGCCTCGGAGCCGGCGGCTCGGTAGGACTCGGGCATCTTTGCCGAGTCGGGGTCGAGCCCGAGACAGAGGGGCGAGCCCGCTCGGTCGATGGCGGAGCTGAGCATGTCAACGGCTGAGGCGGCGTCGCGTTCCATCGCGCCAGCGTACCCCCCTACCGTTTCCCATGGAGCACGCGCCCGAGGCGATTGATCTGAAGAAGGCCGAGGGGTTGCGCGTGACGTGGCACGGCGGGGGCGAGTCGTATTACACGATCGCGTACCTCCGGCGGATGAGCCCTTCGGCGGACATGCGGCAGCTGCGCGACGAAATGGACGCGAACCCGCTCGCGGTGCTGCCGAGTGGGGTCGGGGCGGGCGGTCAGGTTGTTGCGACCGACGCGGAGCTGGTGGGCAACTACGGCCTGAAGATCGTGTTTTCTGACGGGCACGCGACGGGCATCTATTCGTGGGACTATTTGCGGTCGATCGATCCGGAGGCGGATGCCGAGCGGGCGACCGGCGGGCCGACCGAGTAGCGTGGGCGGCTGATGCCCGCTGCGAAACGGACCAACTCGATAACGCTGCGCACGCCCGTGGGCGATGTGCCGGGCGTGACGCGCGAGGTCGCGGGCTCGTTGCGTGCTCTGGGGCTGCCGAATGTTGGTCGGTTGATCGCGCACATTCCCTCTCGGCATGAGTGGGTGGAACGCGGCGTGCGGATCGGCGCGATCGCGCCGGACACGCAGGTGACGGTGACGGGGGAGGTGACCGCCGCCCGGCCTGTTCGGTTTGGCAGGCCGAGGTTTGAGGCGGTGATCGCCGATGAAACGGGGCGCGTTGAGTGCGTGTGGTTCAACATGCCTTGGCTGACGGGCAAGATCGTGCCGGGGATGTTTATCCGCGTGCAGGGCAAGGCCAAGGCGCGGGCGAAGGGCGTGCAGATCGCGAACCCGCGGTGGAACGAGGTGTCGGAAAATGCAGCGGGCGGGGGCGAGTTTGATCGCACGCTGATGCCGGTGTACCCGGCGGGCGAGGGGATCGAGAGCGGGGCGATCGCCGCGGCCGTGCGCGCGGTGCTGCATGATGCGGTGGGGCTGATCGATGAGCATCTGCCCGAGGAGTTTCGCGTGTCGCGCGCGCTGCCGACGCTCGGTGCGTCGTATCGGATGTTGCATGCGCCGGAGAATGAGGTTGAGGTCGAGGAGGCGCGACGGCGGCTGATTTATGACGAGCTGTTGATGCTGCAACTTGGTGTTCAGATGAAGCGTGCGCAGCGGCGGAAGCTGCTGATGGCGCCGGCGCTGCGGTGGGATGATGCGGTGCGGGAGCGGGCGCTGGGGCGGCTTCCGTTTGCGCTGACCGCGGCGCAGGAGCGAGTGCTTGGCGAGATCGCGGGGGACTTGCAGCAGGGCACGCCGGCGAACCGGCTGATCCAGGGCGATGTGGGCTCGGGCAAGACGGCGGTCGCGGCGGCGGCGATGCTGATGGCGGTCGCGTCGGGGCATCAGGCGGCGATGATGGCGCCGACGGAGATCCTGGCCGAGCAGCACTTCGAGAGCTTGTCGAAGATGCTCGCGGGCTCGCAGGTGAACGTCGCGTTGCTGACGGGCAACACGCCGACCGATGAGCGCGAGCGGGTGCTGCACCGGCTGGCGGAGGGGCAGCTCGATATCGCGGTGGGCACGCACGCGCTGCTGACCGAGCGGGTGCGGTTCGCGTCGCTTGCGCTTGCGATCATCGATGAGCAGCACCGGTTTGGTGTGCACCAGCGGGCGAAGCTTCGGGCGAAATCTGAGGATGAGCACACGAGCCCGCACGTGCTGGTGATGACCGCGACACCGATCCCGCGGACGCTTGCGATCACGGTGTTTGGCGATCTGGATGTTTCGGTGATTGATGAGCTGCCGCCGGGGCGGCAGCCGGTGGTCACGCGGGTGGTGGGCGATGAGCAGCGGCCGGACGTGTACGCGCATGTGGCCGAGCGGATTGATGCGGGTGAGCAGGCGTTTGTTGTGGCGCCATCGATTGATGGCGAGGAGCTTGCGGGCGTGCGCGATCTGGCGGCGGAGCTCGAGTCGACGCTGCTGGCGGGCAAGCGGGTCGCGGTGATGCACGGCAGGCTGAAGCGCGACACGCGTGAGCGGATCATGCATCGGTTTCGCGCCGCGCAGATCGATGTGCTCGTCGCGACGACGGTGATCGAGGTGGGCGTGGATGTGCCCAACGCGACGGTGATGGTGATCGAGAATGCCGAGCGGTTCGGGCTTGCGCAGCTTCACCAGTTGCGCGGGCGGGTCGGGCGCGGGTCGGGCAAGAGCGTGTGCGTGCTGATCGGGCGCGCAGAGAGCGAAGAATCGAAGATGCGGCTCGCGGCGATGGCCGAGACGGGCGACGGGTTTGTGCTCGCCGAGCGCGACATGGAGCTGCGCGGTCCGGGCGAGCTATTTGGCACGCGGCAGTCGGGCTTGCCGCCGTTACGGATCGCGGACCTGGTGCGCGATCGTGAGCTTCTGCGGATGGCGAGGCGGGACGCGGGCGCGTGGATCGATCGATCGCCGAACCTTGGTGCGGCGGAGGAGCAGACGCTTCGGCGGCGGCTCTTGAAGCTGTACGGCGAGGCGCTTGGGATCGTGGATGTGGGGTGAGGTTCGGATCCGGTTCGACAGTGCAGCCGGCAGCGACCGCCCCCACACCAGATCCCATACGATCGGCCATGGCATTTAACAAAGACCTCGCGTCGCGTCTGGAAGAGATGGCGGCGATGCTCGAGCTGCTCGGCGAGAACCGGTTCCGCGTGAACGCGCACGCGAAGGCTGCGCGGGTCGTGCGCGATCAGACGCGCGACCTCTCGACGCTTGATACGGAAGAGCTCAAGGCGATCGATGGCATCGGCAAGGGCATGGCCGAGCGGGTCGCGGAGCTGCGCGACACGGGGGAGATCGCGGACCATGACGAGCTGCTGGACCGGGTGCCCGGGGGGCTGCTGGACGTGCTTGAGGTGCCGGGGCGCGGGCCGAAGACTGTGAAACTGATGTGGGATGATCTTGGCATCATCGACATCGCGGGGCTCAAGGCGGCGATCGAGGATGGCTCGCTCGCGAAGCTGCCGCGGATGGGGGCGAAGACGATCGAGAACATCAAGAGCTCGCTCGCGTTCGCGGCCTCGGCGGGCAAGCGCGTGCCGATGGGCGTGGCGATGCCGATCGCGGAGCGGATCGTCGAGCACGTGCGCGCGGTCGATGGCGTGACGCGCTGCGAGTACGCGGGGTCGCTTCGTCGCGGCAAGGACACGATCGGCGACCTGGATGTTTTGTGCGTTGCGGAGGATGGGGAGGCGGTGCGCGAGGCGTTTTGCACGATGCCGGGCGTTGTGGATGTGATCGCGCGGGGCGATACGAAGTGCTCGGTGCGGCTCAAGATGGAGTGGGACCTTGGGCGTTGGTCGGGCGCGCTGAGTGAGGATGATCTGGGGCCGACGATTCAGGCGGACTTGCGACTCGTGCCCGCGGCGTCGTGGGGCGCAGCGCTGATGTACTTCACGGGGTCGAAGGAGCACAACGTGCGCCTGCGCGAGCGATCGCTGAAGATGGGGTACACGCTCAACGAGTATGGGTTGTTTCCGGAGGACACGACGACGGACGAGCCGCCGCAGAAGCGCGGGGTGGAGGCGGTGGCGGGCGAGAGCGAGTCGGAGGTCTATGGAAAGCTGGAGCTGGCGTGGATTCCTGCTGAGGCGCGCGAGGATCGCGGCGAGCTGGAGATCGCGCAGGACGAGGCCGAGTACATCGTCGAGCTTGCGGACATCAAGAGCGAGCTGCACGCGCACACGACCGCGTCGGACGGCAAGATGTCGATCGAGGAGCTTGCCGAGGCTGCGAAGGAGCGCGGGTTCCACACGATCGCGGTGACGGACCACAGCCGATCGAGCGCGATCGCGGGGGGTCTCGAGGTTGATCGGCTGATGGAGCACATCGAGGCGGTGAAGGCTGCGGACCGCAAGGCCAAGGGCATCCGCATCTTGTGCGGCAGCGAGGTAGACATCCTCGCCGACGGCTCGCTCGACTACGACGATGACGTGCTCGCGCAGTTGGATGTGGTGGTTGCGTCGCCGCACGCGGCGCTGAAGCAGGAGGGCGAGGTCGCGACGAAGCGGCTGATCCGGGCGATCGAGAACCGGTACGTGCACGTGCTCGGGCACCCTACGGGTCGGCTGATCGGTCGGCGGGAGGGCTTGCAACCGGACATGAGCGCGGTGATCGCGGCGGCAGTCGAGCACGGGGTGGCGCTGGAGATCAACGCGCACTGGATGCGGCTGGACCTGCGCGACTCGCACGTGCTCGCGGCGGTGCAGGCGGGGGCGAACATCGCGATCGATTGTGACGTGCACCACCCGGATGACTACGACAACCTGCGGTACGGCGTGCTGACGGCGCGGCGGGGGCGCGTGCCGAGGGGGTTGTGCGTGAATGCTTGGCCGGCGCGGAAGCTGCTGAAGTGGTTGAAGGATCGGCGGGCTTAGCTCGTTCGCTCCCAGCCGTACGCGCGGCGCTTGCGGGCAGACTCGGCGTTGATGTAGGCGATCCACGCATCGAGATGCGCGAGATCGACGGACGCCGGCAGGGGAATCGCCTGTCGCCGCACAACGGCACCTTCGGGACACATGCTCCAAAGTCGCGAGCAGAGAACGTGGCGCCCGCCGGAGCATCGGCGGCAGACCTGCAGACAGTGCCAATGCGCGCCTCGGTGCGAGAGGACCTTCCAGCGGCCCAAAGGAGACAAGAGCCACGGCGCGCATGCGATGACCAGCACAGCGGCCGCGATGAGTAGTGCGTGCTCACTGAGGTGCTGCAGGTAGACGCTTGGGCTTGGGGCTACCGCGATGAGCCCCGCAATCAGGATGATTGCGAGGAGGGATGCCGCATGCTGCATGATCGCGAGACTTGCGCTTAGGTTGTGCGCATGGTCGACGCTCGCCAGGTGCCAACGCCATGGGACGGCAAATGTCATCGGACGCTCGGGCTGGTCGAGCATGCTCGGGGTATGGGTTGATTCGTGAAGATGCGCGAGCCTTGGTGGCGTCATGCGATCAATGGCATGCGTGATCGGCGCGAGGTCCGTATCGGCTCGCACGAAGAGTGGGCGGGGATTCACGCGGGCAACATCGGTCCTGAGCTTGAGTACGGCACCGGTGGGCCCGAGCCTCCGCAGCTGCAGGCTTTGGATGTGGTTGAGATGGACTCGCTGCGGTAAGCGAATGACGCGCCCGGCGATGACGAGGCGACGCGGTGTTTGGAGGTACGCGCGCACGTCCGCTGCGAACGCGTAGAGCAGCACGGCGACGACTGCGAACGCCAGGGCCGCGGCCGCGGGTCGAGGCAGCGCGTCATCGCCGCTCGCGAGCAGTAGACCGACCGGGAACACTGCCACCAGCACGACCCACGCTGCAACTCGGAGTACCGTGCGGATCGGGTGTCGTCGCCATACGCGCCACCGCAAGGCACGCGTGGCCGCCGCACTCTTGACGACGGAGAGCGAAGGAGGCGGCGGTCCGACCTCTGTTGGGCGTGCTTGACCCATGGGAAGAAACACTAGGTCGTAGTACGGACCAAGTAGCTATGCCGGGCGCTTGGCTTTGCGTCGCTCAATAGCTTCGACGAACGCCTCCGTGGCCCACTCAAGGTCTTCGCAATCGAGGATATCTGACCACAGCAGGAAGTCATTGGCGCATCGATCGGTTTGGAGCGGCGAGCCGGTCGGGGGTGGTCGGTAGCGGACCCAGCCTTCGCCAAGCTCGTGCGATAGCAACCAGGCTACTTGGTTTTCGGTCGCGAAGTCAGCAAGCTGGTCTATGAAATCGATCTCGGAGTGGGGCAGCGGGCGGCCCGCTTCGATCTCCGCGGCGAGGTACTGAGCCGAATAAGCCACTGCGTTCTGTGCGTCCATCCGGTCATACTGCTGGCGGATCGCTTCGCCAAGCAACGTTTGCGCTCCCCAAAGCAACCCCGCGAGAACAACACCAGCGATCGCGAGCGCGATCAGCCACGGGCCACAGCCGGTGCCGCGACGCCCTGGCGTGATGGGCTCATCAGTGATCATCCGCAGATTCTATTCGAAGCGGAGCTACGTACCGAGGGGATCGCGTGGGAACGACTGGCCGGCGCGGAAGTTGCTCAAGTGGCTGAAGGATTGGCGGGCTTAGCTTGTTCGCTCCCAGCCGTACGCGCGGCGTTTGCGTGCGGACTCGGCGTTGATGTAGTTGATCCAGGCGTCGAGCAGACAGACGTTCACGTTCGTTGGCATGACATACGCACGCCGACCGAGGCTAGTGCCTGCGACGTCGACCGTCCAAGTCCTGATACACACAACGTTTCGACCACGGTTCAACCGGCAACGTCTCACGTTGAGCACGCGGTAATCCGCGAGGCGCGATCCGATGTGCAGGTATCGCCTTAACAGGAAATCCGCCCATACGGCGAACGGCATCGCGACGATCAAAGGAAGGGTTAAGACGTATATGTGTCCGGACTCCCGCAGGTACTCGCTGGCTGCTGGTCCGGCGATCACGATCGCAAGCGCGAACGCTGCCGCGACGATGATCGCCGACAGAACCATGAGCCGCGACGACCCCCGCATTGCGAGTTGTCGCCTGCGGCGCCAATGGATGGGCCAGGGCTCAGTGAATCGGATCCGCTTCGCGGGCCGTCCGGCGGCACTGTCATAGGCATGTCGTGGCGTAGCGAGGTAATCGAGTTCGGGCGGCGCTGCCCATTCGATGATGCTCTCCACGGCCGCAAGGTTTGCTCCCGACGGGACGAACAGCGTTTGTTTCGATTCGGATGTCCACCCCGCGAGGCAAATTACACGCCCGGTAGGGCCGAGACGGCGAATCTGCAGGCGGCGCACGGCACCCCAGCGGACGAGTACAGGCTGCCGAACGCCCACCGATGAAAATCGCATGCGTCGGGGTGTGCGAACTTGCGGGCGTAGCCACGCCCACGCGGCGAAGAGAACACAACCAGTGGCTGGAACCGACAGCGTGAGTGCACCGACTAGAGTGGTCTCCCCTGACATGTACATCGAGTACCCGCCAATGGGGAACATGGGCAGCATGACGATTATCAAAGCGACGAGAAAGCCGTGTCGCACGGGATGCCGACGCCACCGACGCCACCGCAATGCACGCGAGATGCAGTCGTCCTCATTAATTGCACTTGCCCCAGGGAAGTCGCGGCTCGCCATATCAAGAGACTATCATTGAACCGCCGCGGTCAGGCTCTCAATTGAAGTCCCCCACTGCTCCCCGTTGCTCTGGCGACGGGGATTGAGGTGATCGCATGTTTGATCGGCTTTCTGACGGGTTTTCGGGTGTTCTCAAGAATCTCTCCGGCAAGGGGACGATCTCGGAGTCGAACATTCGCGAGGCGATGGCGGATGTGCGGACGGCGCTGCTTGAGGCCGACGTTCACTTTGATGTGGTCGAGACGTTTTGCGATGACGTCGTGCGCGATGCGCTCGGGCGGGATGTGACCAAGAGCCTCAAGCCCGGGCAGGAGATCATCGGCATTGTCAACGAGCGGCTGATCGAGCTGCTTGGTGGAACGCCGGGCGAGGATGGCGGGCTGGGCGGCGGAAGCTCGCCAGGGATTATGAAGGTTGCGCCCGGCCCGACGGTGGTGATGATGGCGGGGTTGCAGGGGTCGGGGAAGACGACCACGTGCGGCAAGCTGGCGGCGTATCTCAAGAAGCGCGGGCGGTCGGTGTTGCTTGTCGCGGCGGACTTGCAGCGGCCGGCGGCTGTGGAGCAGTTGCAGATCGTGGCGGAGACGGTCAATGAGCAGGCGGGCGGCGGGGCGCGGGTTGAGTTATATGGTGAGCCGGATAAGTGCGCGGCGTACGGCGAGGCGGTGGGCGTGGCGGTGGATGTGTGCGCGCGGGGTGTTGCGGAGGCACGCAAGCGCGGCATCGACACTGTGATTCTCGACACGGCCGGGCGGCTGCATGTGAACGACGAGCTGATGGGCGAGCTCGCGAAGATCAACACGCGGCTGACGCCACACCAGGTGTTCCTGGTTGTCGATGCGATGACGGGACAGGACGCGGTGAACTCAGCGAGGGCGTTCCACGAGCGGCTTGAGGTCGACGGGATCATCCTGACCAAGTTCGACTCGGACACGCGCGGCGGGGCGGCACTCTCGGTCAAGAAGGTCACGGGCGCACCGATTCGGTTCATCGGCACGGGCGAGCGGCACGACGCGCTCGAGGAGTTCCACGCCGAGCGGATGGCGGGGCGGATCCTTGGCATGGGCGACGTGGTCAGCCTGGTTGAGAAGGCGCAGGAAGAGGTCTCCGAGGAAGAGGCGAAGAAGCTCGAAGAGAAGATGGCCAAGGGCGAGCTGACGATGGATGATTTTTTGAAGCAGTTGCGGACGCTGCGCCGGATGGGGCCGCTCAAGCAGGTGATGGGAATGCTGCCGGGCGTGGGCGGGATGCTCAAGGACGTGCAGGTCGACGAGAAGCAGCTCGACACGATCGAGGCGAGCATCAACTCGATGACGGCTGACGAGCGGACGGCGCCGAAGCTGATCAACAACTCGCGCCGGAAGCGCATCGCGCAGGGCAGCGGCACGGAGCAGCAGGCGGTGGGCCAGCTCGTGAAGCAGTTCGACGCGCTGAGCACGCTGACGAAGCAGATGGCGGGGATGAGCGGGAGCGCGAAGGTGGACGCGGCGCGTCAGCTCTCGGCGGGCGGGATGCCGGGCTTCAGCGGGATGCCGGGGCTTGGCGGGAAGAAGTCGACGAAGGCGGCGGGGCCGAAGCGGTTTAAGAGCCGGGGGAAGAAGCGGCGGTAGGTGCGATGGTTCACACCGGCCCTACCGCTAGAGGTATGCGGCCGCTCAGCGGCAACGCCGGCGCCGGACACTGCCGAGCAGTCCCAGTGCGGCGATTGCTGCCGTGCTGCTCGGCGATGGCACCGCAGCAGCAAGTCGAAGGGTGCCTATCGCACGCCAGGGATCGACGTAGCGATCGCTAAGCCCGTGGAGATGGTCGACGAGCGGCACGACGATCTCAGGCAAGAGCCAGGCCTCGCTCCCCATCACGTTTCCTTCTGCGACGAGTTCGCTTAGTCCGCCGGACACGCTGAACAGGCCTGCGGCGCTTTGAACATGGTCATAGGCATCGACCTCGAAGGCCGTGATCGGCGCGGGGTCAAAGCCGATGCTCGCGTTCGTTTCACCACCTTCGTTCGGCAACCCGATCACAAGAGGCTCATCCGAGCCGTTGGGGTAGTTCCACCATCGACCCTCTCCGTCGTTGCCGTCCGGGTCGAAGTAGGCGGCCTTGAGCCACTGATCGGCCGTCGGGATCCAGAAGCGCGCACCCGGGCTTGGATCTCTTTGATGGTTCGGCGAGCCGTCGGGGTTCGTGGTGAATGTCGAAGTGTCGTATACGCCGGTCTCGAATGCGTCTCGATCGGTTCTCCGGTCGTTATGCAGCCAATTGCAATAACGAGCACTCGCCTCCCAACTCACGAGGACAGGCGTGCGATCAGAACTCGTGGCATTGACAAAGATCGGCACACCGTTCTCATCCTCCCCGTGCGGAAGGTGTGCGTATCCGACTGTGCCGACATCGAACAAGGGGTTCTCTATGAACGGCGCGTAGGCGTTAAGAAACTCCGTCCAGTCTCCCGTGGTGAGTTCTGTTTGCGCAATGCGATAGTCGGACTCCACAACCCCGCGACCGTCGCGAAAAAAGTTGTTAGGAGCGGAGATGGGGGCGTGAACACCTCCCTCGATGAGAAGTAGGTTTGGCATGGCTGAGTACGCCTTGCCAGCGATCGTCAGAGCCATCGCTCCTGCCAAGATGCATCTTGTCATTTTCGCTTCCTCCTGTCGGTGAACACCCATCGCCGTGACTCCATCCGAACTGGCGGAGTCGGCCCTTGGAAGCTTCACTCCTTGCTCAGCGGCAAGAAGTCCGCGCGTTCGCCCTTGGCCCATGCTTGGAACTTCGGCCAGAAGAGCTCTCGCAGTGCGATTTTGAGGCAGGCGGCGACGGGGATTGCCAGGAGCATGCCGTAGACGCCAGCCAAGGTGCCGCCGGCGATGGTGGCGAAGAGGATGGCGGGCGTGTCGAGGTTGGTCGCCTTGCCCTGGATCGTTGGGGTGAGGACGTAGTCGTCGAGGGCCTGCCCGAGGAAGTAGATGCCTGCGGGTGCGGCGAGTGCCCAGAGCCAGTGGGATTGGAAGGCGAAGAAGCCGCCGGGGTCGAGCAGCATGAGCACGACCGAGATCGGGATTCCGATCATCGCGAGGTAGGGCACGATCGAGAGGACGGCGACGACGGGCCCGATGATGAACGCGGCCGGCACGCCGATGATCCAGTAGCCGACCGAGAAGAAGATGCCTTGGAGGAAGGCGATGGTGAGGCGGCCGCGGACGAAGCCGGCGACGACGCTGTCGAACTGGCTGGCCAGGTCGACCACGCGCTCGTTGTGCTCATCGGGCACGAGGGACTTGAGGAAGTCGATGACGCGGGGGTAGCCGACGCTGATGAAAAAGAAGAAAAACGCGGTGAAGAAGGCGCCCATGAAGAAGAGGAAGACGCCCATGACGGCGCCGATGAGCGCCTCGACGACGCCCGCACCGGTGCGGGCGGCGCGGGTTGCGATGGTCTCGGCGTTGGCGCGGAGCCAGTTGACGACGACCTCGGCGGGCTCGGTGCCGGCGTTGTCGGCAGCGTCGCCCGCTGCTTCGCGCGCGACTTCGAGGCGGTCGTAGATCTCGGGCCAGAAGCCGCCGGGGAGCGAACTGCGGATCTCGTCGCGCCGCTCGGGCTCGGCGGCGACCTGCTCGAGCGCTTGCTCGACCTGACCGGCGTTCGCAACGACCGAGCGTGCTGCGCCCACGGCCTGCGCGGCGGCGAGTGTCGCGACAAGCGACGCGATGAGCACGACGACCACGGCTGCGCCGATGAGGATGCCGGCCGCGATCGGGCGGGTGATGCGGTTCCATCGGCTGCTCATCCACGTGACGACCGGCTCGAAGAGGTACGCGAGCGTCAGGGCGAGCAGCAGCGGGACGGTGACGACCGAGAGCACGTAGCCCATGTAGAGCACGAAGAAGACGAGCGCGGCGAGCAGCACGTCGCGGACGGGCTGGATCTGCCAGAGGTGCACGTCGCGCCATGTGATATCGCGCGGCGACTTGGCACCGTCTGATGCTTGGGGAGTGCTGGGCGTTGGGTCGGTGTTGGTTTCGTGATCGTCCGGCATAGGCCGGAGAATACTGCGAATGGATTACACCGCGGCGGGGAGCGGGAATGCCTCTTCGAAGTCGTAGACGTCGACGAAGTCTTCGAGCTGGTCTTCGTCGCTGGTGCGCATGAGGCCGGCGTCGACGAGGTTGAAGACCATTCGGCCGAAGTCTTCGGTGCCGCGGACGTTCCATCGGCGGAGGACGGGCCCGGCGAGGAGGCCGAACTGCTGGATGGCGTAGTCGCGGAGGCCGAGGCTGAGCTGGTGGCCGGAGACGTGGCGTGCGGCGTCGGTGGCGGGGACGTCGTCGCCGTGGATCATCTCGACGGTGTGTGCGAGGCCGGTGCGGAGGAAGTCGTAGGCGTCGGGCGGGTACGGGCCCGCCTCTCGCACGACGCTTCTCCAATCGATTGTCGCGGGCGTGCTCACTCGTTTGCTCCCATTCGCGGCCGCGTCGGCTGCTGCCAAATGCGGTTCGCTCGCAATCTGATACGGATTCTAACGCGGGCGGTTCTCGGCAGGTGATGAGGAGTGGCCGGGGTTGGTGTTTCGTCGGTCAAGCCGTGCCGATCGCGACAGATACGAGCGGGCGATCGGTGGGCGTTCGTGCGTTGCGGCGCCACGCCGGCGTCACGAATCGCGCGCAACCCCGTGGAATCCCGAGGGCCAACCGGTAGTGACCCTGGGATCGCGCGAGGCCCACCGGGTGTCGGCGAGGCGGTACCGGAGCGGGGCCGAGGCCCACTCGCCGGCCCCCTTGCCGAGGCCGATGCGGGCGGTTGTGACCACCCGATTGTCGGGGATGGCCCGGGTTCGGCCGCGTTCGATGCGGATGGGTGAGGCGGGGTCGGTGACGTCGAGGCCGTCGTCGTCGACGGTGATCGCGAGGGCCTGGGAGAGCTTGCCGGGGCCGTTGGTCAGGTCAACGTCGCGACGGGCCTTGGGTCGGCGGCTGCGCATGAGATTGAAGGCGCGGGCGAGGTGGGCGTCGTCGCCGATGGGCTCGACGGCGCGGATGAGCACGGCGGCGGGGTGGTCATCGCGGAGAGTTGCGATGTTGAAGCAGGCGTGCAGGCCGTGGGACATGTAGACGTATGCGGTGCCGGGGCGTGCCCACATGGAGGCGTTGCGGGCGGTGCGTCGCATGCCGACGGCGTGGGATGCGTGGTCCTCGGGGCCGAGGTAGGCCTCGGTCTCGGTGATGCGGGCGGTGAGTGTGAGATCGCGCTCGGTGCGGACGAGGTGATGGCCGAGGAGTGCGCGGGCGCAGGTGGCGGCGTCGGTGGCGAAGAAGCGGCGGGTGAGGGTTGGCACGGCGGACCTACGCGCGGAGCATGAGGACGATCGCGAACACGACGGGGAAGCACGAGATCGCGATCGACCATTCGGCGACGCGCTTGCCGAGGGCGTGGCGCTCGGCACCGATGCGTTCGCAGATGAGTATCACCACGATGAGTGTGGTGAACTTGAGGAGGATGAGGCCCCAGACGTCGAGGCGATCGATGAACCACTGGGCGATGGGATTGGCCTCGCGGCCGCCGAGGTGGGTGAGGATGACGCTGGTGAGCATGATGTCGAGCGATCCGACGAGGATCAGCCAAACGTACTGCTCGGGGTAGCGGACGGGCGTGGGCATCGGGTTGAGGGTACCGCGAGAGGTACGCCTGATGAAGCAACCCAGACGAGACCTAGCGAGCGCGGTCGATCGGCGTCTCTGTGCCGCACTCGGGGCACTGCTGCGTGGCGACACCGCCGATGGGGTACTCGCACTTCGGACAACGGCTCAGCCCGATTCCAACTCCTACATCGGAGAGAAACGCCTGAACTGCACCTCTCTGACCGGAACGCGCCGGGAGACTCGCAAGGGCTTTACCACGGACGTAGAAAATCCACTCGTCGAGTTGCTCCGCGGCATGGCCGCCGTAATCACGTTCGTACCACGCCTTGCGAGCCGGCTCGAGTGCCTTGAGTACCGCGACCACGTCAGGCAACTCAAGCGGAATGCAATCAAACGAACCGTCCTCGATGATCGGCAAGCAGGCGATCAACCGGTTCGACTTCGCGTCATATTCAAGCCGCGGCGGGTGAGACTTCATCATTGCGAAGAAACGCCGCCGCCTCGTGGCCTTTGTCAGAACACTCACCGCTGTCCAAAGAAGGAACGAGCCCGCAAACGGGAAGACCAGCCAAACATCGCGGACAGACAAGTTGTTGAAGTACACGTAATAGCTGCCATAGGCACACGCAGCAGCTATGGACAACGTCATCGCGCACCATCCGATGACGCTATATGGGGTTATCGACGGCGCATCGCACGGTGACTGCATCACAATCGTGCGGTCTTCGACGGTCATGCCGCAGAGTTTAGGTTCGATGGCTGCCGTCCCGAACACTCATCACGCGTACGCGTGAAGCCCCGGCAGCAGCAGGTTGACGCCGAAGTAGGTGAAGAGCATGACGAAGAAGCCGACGACGCTGAGCCAGGCGGTGACGAGGCCCTTGTTCTTCATGCCGCCGAAGCGGGCGTGGATGGCGATGAGGTAGACGATCCACGTGATGAGTGCCCAGGTTTCCTTCGGATCGAAGGCCCACCATCGGCCCCAGGAATGGTCGGCCCACCACGCGCCGAGGAGGATGCCGACGCCGAGTGTCCAGAAGGCGAGTTGGAGGACGGTCATCTGGGCGGTGTCGAGGTCGGCGAGCAGGCGGGCCTTGGTTTTGACCGGGGCGGCGCCCTTCGCGGGACTGCCAGCCGAGGTTGGGCCAGCCGAGACCGTGCCGACCTTGGCGATGGGTTCGGCGATGTCGGCGGTTGCGGCGGCGGCGAGGTGCGGCGCGGCGGACTGCTTGAGGTAGTGGACGGCGAGGAAGAAGACGCTGGTGACGAAGCCCAGCGCGATGAGGCCGTAGGACACCAGGACGGTCGTGACGTGGTACTTGAGCAGGACGGACGTGTTGAGGATGGCGGCCTCGCGCTCGATGGTCTTGCCGGGGATGGGCGTTTGGGTTGCGGTGACGAGGACCATGAAGCCGACCGCGGCGGCGGCGGCGCCGAAGAGCCATTGGCGACGCGCGAGCATGAGCCCGGTGCCGACGAGCGTGGCGAAGAGTGAGAGCCCGGCCATGGACTCGAACTGGTTTTGGATCGCGAAGCGCTCGGCGATGAAGCAGCGGGCGGCGAAGCCGAAGCTGTGCAGGCCGATCGCGGCGACGAGCAGGCCGATGCCCGTGATGACGAGCCAGCGGCGGTGCGTGCCGAAGGCGAGGAGCAGGCTCACGAACGAGGCGAGATAGGCCCAGAGGCCCCACTCGAAGGCGTTCGAGCGGTTGTAGGCAAGCTCGAGCTTTGCGCGGGTGTCGTCGAAGGTGTCGGGGTTGATCGCGTTGAGGGCGGCTGCCAGCTCGGCGGCGTGTGTGTTGGCGGCTTGGGCGTCGCCGGCGCGCCATGCTTCGCCGAGGGCCGTGGCGGCTTGGCGGGCGGGGGTGTAGGGGTCGAGGCGCGAGAGGTGCTTCCAGGGCAGGTCGCGCGAGTCGGGGGGGACGACGGCCATGTTGCGCCAGGTGTTGTCCCACAGGCCCAGCGCGCGGTCGACGCGGTTGAAGGCGGTGACGTAGGGCTCATCGAAGGCGTGGCGCGCGGCGATGGGGCCGGCGTGGTCGCGGAGCATCACGGGGCTGACCCGGGTGAGCTTGAGGTAGCGCTGGCTCATCGCGCGATCTTCGATCGCGGCCTCGACAAGCTCTTCGCGCAAGGGGAAGTAGTTGATGTGCACGAGCGGCTTGTCGACGTAATACGCGGGATCGATCATGAGATCGAGCAGCGTGAAGAGGTGGTCGTGGGTGACCTTCTCAAGCTCGCCGGATTCGCCGGCTGGCACGTACTCGACGTACTGCGTGCGGCCGGTGATCGCGGAGACGGTCTCGCGGGCGAGCGTGTCGAGGACCTTGACGCGGCCGTTGTGAAAGACGGGCAGTTCGCGGAAGAGCTCGAGATCGAGCGCGCGCTCGAAGGCGGCCTTGGCGGCGGGGCTGGGGCGCTCGGCGCCGAAGGGTCGCTCGCCGAAGGGGTTGGAGATGTCTTCACTGTCACCGGAGACCATCTCGCTCTCGGGGTGGGCGTTGCCGGCGGGGCCGCCGTATTGGGCGAGCGCTCGCGGTGCGGTGCACGCAAGCAGGGCAATCAGCGAGAGCAGCGTGAGGACCGGACGGAACGGACTGGCTGGACTATTCATGTCGTTGATCCTGCGTGTTCGACGGCCGGCTTGGGTTCGCCTTTGGGGTCGGGGAGGTCTTTGGTTGCGGATGGGGCGACTGGTGGTATCGGCTGTGCGGCGCGCTGCTTTGCCGCGGCGACGTAACGGGCCTTCTCTCGGCGGATGAGCCAGGGCTTGACGTAGAACGCCCAGGGGATGCCGACGCCCATGAGCACCGAGCCGAGCGCGATGACGTGGATGCCCGGGTTGTTGCCCACGCGCAGGTCGGTGAAGCGCGCCCAGGGGCGTGTGACCAGGCCCGCGTCGGCCTGGGCCATGGACTCTTCCCAGTGCTGCGCGTCCCAGCCTGCTTGGGAGAGCTTGTAGTGGTTTGGATCGAAGCCCGCGGCGAGGCGGCGGATGAAGTTGATCGCCCAGGGCTTGTCGTCGTCCCAGTGGAATGGGGCACGCAGCGGGGCGTTGAGCTTGGTGACATGCGTGTAGTCGGTGAGGCTCGTCTGCTCGACGGGGCGGACGTGCAGCATGGACTGGTAGTCACGGGGCGCGCCGCGGTGGTCGTAGCTGAGCATCTGGAAGTCGACGAGGGAGACGGTGAATGCGCGGAGCGGGTGGCGAACGGGGCCGAACGCGATCTTGACCTCTCGGCCGTCGGGCAGGGCGATCTCGCGCTGCGAGTCGCGGTCCTCGACGGGGAAGCTCGTGAAGGGGACCCACGCGAGCGTGGACCACGCGGGGTCGGCGGCGGGGTCGGCAGGGTCGGGCAGCCAGACCTTGACCGCGGCCATCGCCTTGCGGTGGTTGCCGATGAAGTCGCGCTCGCGGTCGGCCTCGGCGACGGGCGCTGGGCGGTCGAAGGGCTCGGCGTGCGACCAGCGCTCGGCGACGACGAGGTCGAGGCGCGTCGGGTCCGATGACTCGCTGCGCACATGGCCGAGCAGGTCGGTCAGCCGCGGGCGCGCGCCTTCACCGGCGAGCGTCTCAACGCGGGGCGTCTCGCCGGGCAGGCGGACGATTGTTTCGATGGGGCCGCCGGGCTCGGGCTCATTGAAGTAGACCTGCAGGCGCGTGTCGTCGAGGTAGTAGAGGCTGATGTCTTTGGTGGGGTCGCGGCGGGATGGGCGGCCATCGGCTTGGACGCCCTCGAGCATGTCTTGGGCAATCTCGGGGAAGCGGTGGTAGAGGTAGCGCGTGAAGACCTCGGGCTCGCCGGCGGAGCCGTCTTCGCTCGTTGTGGGAGGCGTGGTGACACGCACGACCGCGACGGAGCTCGTCGAGCCCTGGTAGCCCTCGGTGATGATCGGGAAGGGTGGCTCGGGGAGGAGCTCGCTGACCTCGATTCGGTAGCCGGCGCGCTCGATGACGTCGCCCGCGCCGACGCCGATGATCTCGTCGATGCCCGCGGCGGGGATGCGCAGGGCGAGGGCGTGCTCGGTCTCGGGGCGCGTGGGCGTGGCGGGCACGGGCCGGCGGAGCGCGTCGATGCGGTCGGCGGGCATTGCGATGGCGTACTCGACGCCGATCGCGTCGTTCTCGGCGATGCGGTGCGAGGGGTCGCGCGGGAGGAGCATGAAGCTGAAGGCGGCGCGGAGTGCGTCTGGCGATATCGAGCGATCAGTCGGATCGCTGCCGTCGGTTGGGAGGTTGCTCTCGAGCTGGACGATCCGCAGCGGGTTGAGCGATGCGCCGGCGCGCACAGCAACGCTCGCCGGATCGACCTTGCGGTAGTCGCGCTGGCTCTCGGCGTAGGGGGCGTAGCCGACGATC
>ERZ1740067.1013-NODE-1013-length-20569-cov-17.501804_pt1 | contig 20569 bp, 15 predicted proteins | sample MGYA00581736_ERZ1740067 | MGnify/ENA primary metagenome ERZ1740067 (study PRJEB43018, sample SAMN04849236) | marine metagenome | isolation source: floating plastic debris | place: Pacific Ocean | collected 2008-08-27 | study: EMG produced TPA metagenomics... | reverse complement strand
ACGTGCTTTCATTTTGGGCGGGGGATGACTTTGGTCCTAACTTTCGCTATTCCCTTGCTGGAACTCCCTGTAGCCTGGTAGTGAAGGACGGGCTACAGATTTATGAGCGTGATATTCAGGCGATGTTCCCAGAAGACAAAGATTTAGTGGATCTTGGGGCAGAAAGCTATTTGGGGATTGCGATTTACGACAGTCGTAAAAATGTCATTGGGCACTTGGCTGGTTTGCACACTCAGCCCCTTGACCGGCGCTGTGAGGAGCAAGAGGCAATTCTTAAAATCTTTGCGGCGCGATCGGCGGCAGAAATTGAGCGGCAAGCTAATGAAAAGGCACTGAAGGAGCAAAACCAGCGTTTAAAGACCGCATTAAGAGATCTGAAACAGGCTCAGGCGCAACTGGTGAAAGCGGAAAAACTGTCCAGTCTTGGGCATATGGCGGCGGGGCTGGCCCACGAAATTAACAATCCGATTACCTTTATTCGCGGAAACCTGGGGCATATTGAGCACTACTCCCAGGACCTGCTTAAGGTTATTAACCTGTATCAGCAGGAACATCCCCAACCGAGCGAAGGTCTCCAGGACGCCATTCGCTCGGTGGAGCTAGATTTCATGCAAAGGGATATGCCCCAAATGATTGCATCCATGCAAACTGGGGTTCAGCGCGTGGGTGAAATTGTGAAATCTTTTCGAAGCTTCTCCCGAATTCACGAATCAAATTTCAAAGTCGTGGATATCCATGATGGTTTAGAGGCGGTGTTGATGATTGTGCAAAGTCGTATTCAAGAAGAGGATGGAGAATTTAAGGTTGAGCTGGTGAAGTCCTATGGCGAAGATATACCCCCCATATATTGTGCTCCTCGGCAGCTTAATCAGGTGTTTTTAGATATTTTGAATAATGCTTTAGATGCTTTAGAAGAGGCGAAAAAGTGTCGAAGTATGGGCGATGAAAATCAGCCAGTTAGCAAGCTTTGGATTAATACTTCTGTGGAGATGGCAGAGCGTTCAAAGCGGCATGTGCTTGTTTCAATTGCCGACAATGGTTTGGGAGTTGCTGACAATATTAAGGACAAGATTTTTGATCCGTTTTTTACCACAAAGCCTGTGGGGAAGGGCACTGGGCTCGGTTTGTCCGTAAGCCATCAAATCGTCACGGAAGTGCACAAAGGAAAATTGAGTTGCCGCTCCACCCCCGGGCAAGGTACTTCGTTTGAGGTGATGTTGCCTGTTTAAAAGGCAGTGGAAGTTTCTTTAGGAAGAGCGGACGACCGGATTCGAACCGGCGACGTTCAGCTTGGGAAGCTAACATTCTACCACTGAATTACGTCCGCAAATTCGGGATAAAAAGTGCTCTGGCGCTGCGACTTTCAAGCCCTGGGGACAATATCCTAGCATCGGCGGATTAGAATGTCGCTGGATGTGAAGGTCCATCACATCGGTCTTGTTTTTACTGTTTATTGAGTCGTCTCTCCCGTGCCCATGACTTCCACTGCGATCGCCCCTGTTGAGCAAGACTGGTCCGCACTGCTAAAGCAATTATTGGACCGCGAGTCCCTATCGGAAAGCCAGGCGGAGACCTTGATGGGGGGCTGGTTGCAGGAAGCGCTGACGCCAGTGATGTCGGGGGCAATTTTGGCGGCACTACAGGCAAAGGGCGTAACGGCACCGGAGTTGGCGGGCATGGCGCGGGTGTTGCAGCGTCAGTCCACGGCGGTGGAAGCGGGAGATGCGCTGCCGATGCCACTAATTGATACCTGCGGGACCGGTGGCGATGGGGCGTCCACCTTTAATATTTCCACGGCGGTGGCGTTTGTGTGCGCGGCGGCGGGGGTTGCGGTGGCAAAACACGGTAACCGAGCGGCGTCCAGTAAGTCGGGCTCGGCGGATGTTTTGGAAGCGCTGGGGATTAACTTGGGGGCAGTTCCGGAAAAGGTGCGGGCTGCAATTCCGGCGGTGGGCATTACGTTTTTGTTTGCCCCCGGCTGGCATCCGGCGATGAAAGCGGTCGTGCCATTTCGAAAGGCATTAAAAATTCGCACGGTTTTTAACCTGCTGGGACCGCTGGTGAATCCGTTGAAACCGACGGGGCAGATTATTGGCACCTTTGACCCGGTGTTGCTAACAACGATGGCGGGGGCATTGCAGTCCTTGGGAGCGAAGCGGGCGGTGGTGCTGCACGGTCGCGAAAAGTTGGATGAGGCGGGACTGGCCGATAAAACTGACCTGGCGATTTTGACGGAGTCAGGGCTGACAGAGTCTATTTTGGATCCGGTGGAGTTGGGGTTAGAAATGGTTCCCACGTCGGCGCTGGTGGGGGGAGAACCTCAGGAAAATGCAGGGATTCTGCGGAATATTTTGCAAGGCAAAGGCTCTCAGGCGCAGCGGGATGTGGTGGCGCTAAATGCATCCCTGGCATTGCAGGTGGGGGAGGCGACTCAGGAAATGGGGACGATCGCCGCCCACAGGGAAGGACTGGCGATCGCCCAGGAGATTCTCAGCAGCGGAGCTGCCTGGGACAAAGTGGAAGCCCTGGCAGCTTTTCTAAAGGGCTAAGCAAATAGCTCTGACCCTTCAGAATTAACGCCCCCGCCGTCTTGCGTTTTGCAAGTTCTCCCGCGCGTTTTGAAAATCGGGGTTGATTTGCAGGGCCCGTTCGTAGTCTGCGATCGCCTCATTGAACCGACGCTGGCGATAGTAGGCATTGCCACGGTTGTAGTAAGCCAAAGCGTAGTTGGGATTGAGTTCAATGGAGCGGCTAAGGGTGGCGATCGCCTGGGTGCTATTGCCCTGGCGAGACAGGGCAATACCCAGATTGTTGTAGGTCACTGCATCCTGATTATTTAGCTGAATGGCTCGACGGTAGCTGGCGATCGCCCCCGCTGTGTCCCCCTGTTCATACTGCACCTGCCCCAGGTTGCTGTAGGTCACGGCATCATCCGGCTCAAACTCGAGAAAGCGCTGGAAGTTGGCGGCCGCCACGTCATAGTCCCGTTGGCGTTTAGCCACAAACCCCAGCAAAAAATATGCCCACGCATTTTGGTTGTCTAAGGCGATCGCCTTTTGGCAAGCCTGCCGCGCGTCCCTTAGCCGGTCCAAGTCATCTAGAACATTACACAGGTGAGCGTGGGCTCTAGAATTTTCGGGATATTGCAGCACCGCCCGCTGGAGCACCTGTTCCGCCTGCGTATAGTTCCCGTCTGCTCGCAGCCTTCTGCCCGCTTCAATCCACTGCTCCACGCTTTGGGCAAATGCTACTCCCGGTGCCATCAATACTCCGGCGATCGCCACACCCAAAACTCTGCGCAATTTCATAGTCCTTTGCCTCACAAACTGTTTTCCAATCATAGGGGATAGTCCCTGATTCAAAATTACCGAACGTTTGGCAAGGAAAGATAGAAAAAGAGGTTATGGAACGCTTTAAACGGAGGATAGGTAACAGTTAACGGTGTGATCATTCACCATTCCCGTGGCCTGCATAAAGGCATAAATAATCGTTGGACCGACGAAATTGCAGCCCCGCTTTTTGAGATCTTTGCTGATGGTTTTTGATAACTCCGTTTGGGCGGGTAAATCGTCCGCACACAAAAAATGATTCCGAATCGGCTGGTGATTAACGTAGGACCAAAAGTAATGGTCTAGCGACCCATGCTCCTGTTGGATTTTGAGCATGACGTTGGCGTTGTTAATGGCTGAAGCCACCTTTAAACGGTTACGCACGATGCTGGAATCTTGAAGTAGAAGCGCCTGATCTGCCTCCGTCATTTGCGCCACTTTTTCAATGTCAAAGCGATGGAAAAGGCGGCGATAGCCTTCCCGTTTCTTGAGAATGGTGGACCAGCTTAGCCCCGCCTGAGCCCCCTCCAAAACCAGAAATTCAAATAGCTTTTGGTCATTGTGAACTGGCTTCCCCCACTCGTAATCGTGGTAAGCAATCATCAGTGGATCGTTGCCCGCCCACGCACATCGAGCGATCGCCCCTGCTGCATCCGCCATTGCCCTCTCGCCTCCCCCTAAACCCGCAGCAGCCACTTTTGGCGATACATAAACCATGAGACGCTCCACCAAATCAAAGTAGTGGTGATGGCAAATAGAATCGAGCCAGTCCAGGGACCTGCCCAGGAGGCGTAAAGATTTTCAAATAGCCACTGGTAAGTACTGGGGGCTTCATCTCCGCTGCCAATATTGGTGCGATAGAGAATTCGCGCCACCATGCCAGATCCCACAAAAACTGCGATCGCATTTCGCCCCATAATTTCAAAGGGCCAGCCCAGGGACCGCCACCGCTGCACATCGATTATTTCAAAGCACACGGCCAGTAAAATCAGCGACCAGCCCCCCGACACCAGCACATAGGAACTGGTCCATAGGGGTTTGGACACCGGGAAGAACATCCCCCAAAAGTACCCCAGCCCCAGGGCGATCGCCCCTGTCCCCGCTAAACGCACACTGGTAAAAGTTTGAATGCTCTGGGTTTTCAGCCACTGCACGCTCCAGTACCCCATTAGCACACTGACCACCGCAGGCAAGGTGCTGAGCAATCCCTCCGGATCAAAGGGACCGCCTCTATACATGTGGGATGCGCCGAGAATCATCTGGTCCAAATAGCCCACCCAGTTGGTGGCTTCGGCGAGGGGATCTACGCCAGGGCTGCCGGGAATGGGCACCGCCACCAGCCACACCCAATAGGTAAATAGCAGGGCGATCGCCCCCACCATTTGCCACAAACGCGGCACATTTAAAATCACCAACACCGCCAGCCCGTAGGCTAAGCCAATGCGCTGCAACACCCCCATGAAGCGCAAATTAGGCAAGTCGTAAAAGGGAAATCCGTTTAACAGTAATCCCAAGAGCAACAGCAGTCCCACCCGCTTAGCGATGCGCCCATAAATCAGCCAAGGGATATTGCCCCGTTCTGCAAACCGATCTAAAGCAAAGGCTGAGCTGGCACCGGCAATAAATAAAAATGCGGGAAATACTTGATCGGTGGGGGTGAAACCAAACCACTCAGCGTGGAGTAGCGGCGGGTAAACATAGCTCCAGCTGCCGGGGTTGTTTACCAAAATCATTGAGGCGATCGCCAGCCCCCGAAACACGTCCAAACTTCGTAGTCGCCGCTTTGATGCGTCAGTAAAGTAGCGTAGAGGCATGGTTCAGCAACAGGGAAATTGGCGGCGGCTCAGCGACAGGAAATATCAAATACTTACTACTCAAACTTGATACTTAGACCGGCTTATCAGCTCGAAACTATGAAAACGTAGTTATTCTATCGAAGCATTGCCATCCTTCCCCGACGGCGTTCTGTTTTGTTTCAGCTTTTCAATATTTCAACGGTCCAAAACAAAACGACCAAAAACGAAACCGTTAAGAACGAAACCATCAAGAGCGCTGTTCTTTTTATGCCACCCCTTTTATGCCACGCCGGTACGCAACATAATTGCCATTTCGTTTTCCCGAGGCGAAAATTCCAGAGCAATTTCTTCGGTGATTTTCCCTTCTAAATACAGTCGATACAGGGACTGATTCATATTGAACATGCCCAGATAATCGGAGCGGGAAATAATATCCGTAACTTCGTCAATTTCGCCCCGTTTGATGTAGTCCCGGATGGCGTCTGTGTTCACCAAAACCTCATGGAATGGCGCTCGTTTGTTGTCCGTGGTGGGCACCAATCCCTGGGAAATGACCGCCACCAACGACTCCGCAAACTGCATTCGCACCGTTTCCCGTTCGTCTGGTTGGTACAACGCTAAAATTCTTTCGATGGTTTTTACGGCGCCATTGGTGTGCAAGGTTCCAAACACCAAGTGACCGGTTTGGGCTGCTTTCAATGCCGTTTCCACAGTGCTGCGATCGCGCATTTCACCAATCAGAATTACGTCAGGATCTTCTCGAAGCGCTGATTTTAATGCCGCATCAAACTGATGGGAATGGATGCCCACTTCCCGCTGGTTAATGAGCGATCGCCGACTGCTGTGAACAAATTCAATGGGGTCCTCAATGGTAATAATATGCTTAGGCAACTCCCGATTAATATGGTCAATCATCGCCGCCAACGTCGTGGATTTACCCGATCCTGTGGGACCCGTGACCAGGATTAATCCCTTATGAGCCTGACAAATATCAATAAAGCTAACGGGCAAATTAAGCTGATCAAAGGACAGAATTTCTAACGGAATAATCCGCAGCACCATGGACGGTCCCGTTAATGTTTGGAAGACGTTAATCCGCACCCGCGCAAAGGGATATTGTGCGGCGCCATCGTAGTCCAACGTTCGGCGAAACCGGTGAATCTCCACATCGGTCATCACCTCCTGCATCCACGCCAAAAATGTTTGGTCGTCCACCTCGGGGAACTCTGTGGCCTCAATATTTCCCCGCACCCGAAACCGAGGCACTTTGCCTACCCCCAGGTGAATATCAGAAAAGTTCCGCTTAAATGCCGCCTCCACCAGTTGCCTTAAAGTGGGCGCTCCTTTAGCACGTTCCGCTTGGGGAATGGGGGTGCTGGGAATTGGCGCCCCTGCCCCGCTTTCTCCAGAGCCTGCGCCACTGATGGTGCCGGTGCTGCCGCCCGTTAAATGACCATTGGAGTGTCCATTCGTTTGCCCGTTGGTTCCATCTTGGGGATCAATGGCGCTATTTTCTGGGTCGCCAATAACCTGAAAGCTCCAGTTGGCTTGGCGATCATTAACACTAACTGCTAAATGATGGTTGCCCGGGCGAGGAAAAACCAGGTCCAGTCGCCAGGTGCCGTCTTTCGCCACCCGCGGTCCGGTCATTTTGAAGCCGCCGTCCAGGGAAATAATGATGGGCTTACCGGCATCTTCCGCCGTTGCCACGCCAGCAACAACGAAACGATGGAGCATCTGAACCGGTGCGTTCGGAGCCTGCAAGATTTTCATGGGGAACCTCAAATAGGCGGCGATCGCAGCAATCCTCCGAACGCCCAATAGGCTATTCCCTAAATCTGGCACAGGTTTTTAAATGTGGCACGCCTTCAAAAGCAATCTCAAGATGATCCCAGGATAGTCCTGATGCTTTTGTGTACCAGCGCTGATGCTCGATTGCTGCTGCGTCTAGGGCACCGCGGTTTCCAACTGAAGGGGAATCTCCACACGCTGCCCCGGCGCAGGCTGCAACACCTGAGTTCCTAAGTTTGCAGCCTGGAGCGATCGCTGGAAGCTGGGAATGTCGCCCTTATCCCGAAGCACTTTCGCTAACAGCCCTTCATATTGCACATTGCCTGCCGCCGCGCTGGGCAGCATCACCTGGGGGGTAATTGCCTTAGCCAACTGAAGAGCGCTATCGGTGCCCTTGATGATGGGCAACGCAAAAATTGCCAAATCAATCAGCGGCGTAATGGCTACATCAATGGGACCCTGCTCGTTTAAATCTTCGGGATGGGAGCCGTGGGGCTCGTAGTAAAGCGATCGCCCGGTGGCACCATCACGCAAAATGTAGCCATTTTCAAAGACGTTAGGCCCCGTGGTAGACCCCATCGTAGCGGTGATTTTCAGGTTTCCCAGCTCAAAATCGTCCCCATGATCCAGTGCCGTGACGGTTTTGTAGCCCAGCTCTTCAGCCACCTTCGCCGCATTGGGAGATCCCAGCACGGGCACCGACTTATCAATAGCCTGGAGGGTTTCTCGATGGGCGTGATCCTCCAGCCCCTGGGACAACAAAATTAGATCAATATTTTCGGGGATCTTGTAAGGCTCCGGGTGGGTGCCCTTAAAAAACCAGGCGGCATTGCCAAACATTAGCGAACCCACCAGCCACGGGTCCAAAAGCACCCGGCGATCGCCCATCTCAATCAGCCAACTGTTGCTATCAAACCACGTTAAATACATTGCGATGTCCCGAAACGTCTCCCTAGGGGCGGGCAAATCTTCTCCAAAGGGTTCCTTGCCGCACGTTTTAATTATGAACTAATGTTTCGCTGTTTTGGAAGGCTGAACCCAAAATCACTCTCTGATGCAATAGCTTCCTCTAGTTTCGCAAGGGAGGCTGAGCACGGAGCCCATATCCTTGACTTCCGATGCTTCCGAGCCCTGGCATCATGGGCAGCAGTCAGAAACTTGCTGCTGAAGGTGTCTCCGAGGCTACATTTGCATAAAAAGAAAAACCGATTGCATCAGCCCGATAACGAGGCCTAAGATGCCGCCAATATAAATAATTGCCTGTAATTCGTCGCGCACAATACCTTGAATTGCGGTCTCTAAACTCTGCGCTGGCGTCGCCATAACTCGATCAACAATGACGTTGTCTAAATCTAAGATTGGAATTGCCTGGGCAACAATTTTTTCTAGATCACGCTCCAGGTACCGATCCAAAATTAGCGCCAATTCATAGCTAACGGGTTCAAAGGATTTTTGTAGAATGGGCGACGTTTGTAGACGACTTAAAATTACGCCAGCTAGCTCTTCCCAGTTGGCCGTCTTGCCCAAATCTTGAAGCACATCAATACCCCGCCCCTGTAGATAAGTGCGAAAACTATGGCGAATTGTGCGGCGAATGCGACGCATGGATGAAGTGGGTAAATCCTTGGGGGAGGCTTGCTTTAACCATTGGTAAAGGCGATCGCGGAGACGTAAATCCTGAAAGATTTCTGCCAACTGCTGGTTTGCCTGGGCGGGATTATTAATGCAAAAAACTCTAACGCTAGCGAGGGTATTTCTAACGCCAAAAACATTGGCAATTAACCAATAAGTTCCGCGAGACCGTTCCCGAAAACTACTATCCAGAAGGCGAATATTGTCGTCGGTTAGGAAATCAATTAACGCCAGCCGTAATGCATTAGGGGTTAACACCGCATCCACAACCCACTGTGCCAATCGCCGTGCTTGGGATTGTGTGAGCTCGTAATCAGCAATGAGCTGATCTAACACCTGATTAATTTGCTCCTTAAGGAAGTCCTCGCTACGGCTCCAAACCCTCAGTAAACGTGGCAACGACTCTCCTACGAAATCCCTCAGCACGCCGCCCAAAATTTTCGCAGTACGGGTTTGGCGATCGCCCTGCAACTGTTCCACCGCCAAACGCAGTAGCCACTCCAATGCTGCTTGGGTTCGCTTGACGTCCAACAGTCGCCGCGCAACTTTTTCTAATTCTGAGGGCGTTAACAACGACCCCATAATCGCATTAGAAATGCGGCTGGCTAATCGCCCCTGATTGCGGGGAATCAATCCCGGCGTTAGGGGGATTCTAAACTTGCCGAGGAAAACTGGCTTATAGGGACGGAACAGCATTTTAATGGCAAGATCATTGGTGAAATACCCAATTATTCCACCGGCGATCGGCGGTACTAAAAGAATCCACCACTTAGCAGCCATTGATGTATTTAACCTCGCTTAAAGACTTTTTTTGACGTTGTATTCGACATGTTTTCTAAGGCACTGACTATGCCAGAAAAATCACCGGACGTTATTTAAAGATCGCAGTCAATGCAGCAAAACTAAGCTGAACTGAATTTGTAGAAAAGGCTTAATTGTCGATGGGAAATCCTTACTTTGTTGCCACTAAACATCCCATCATGCCGCCAGCGATCAGGTAATGAATTGCATCTTGAAATCCAACGAACTGAGCCAGCTTTTCTTGCTCTTGCCCTTGGGGAAATCGCGCTAAACTCGGTGCAATATATTCGTATTCTTCAATCATGCCACAGCGTTCGGCCGCTGGAACCACTTGATTTTCTAAATACCAGTTCTGAAATCGTTCCATCCAAGGCTGAACCGGTCGATGCATATCTAAAATGGCTACGGCTTTTCCTGGTTTTAATACCCGGTAAATTTCCCCAAGTGATTGTCCAATGTCCACTACATTTCGCAGCCCGTAGCCCATTGTTGCGCCGTCAAAACTATTACCTTCAAAGGGCAGGTTTAATACGTCTGCTTCCACCCATTGAATGGCTGCCGGTGAGTAAGTGGTGCTTTTTCGAGCGTCGGCGATCGCCAACAGCTCCGCCGAAAAATCCACGCCAACGGTTTCTCCTGTGGCTCCCACCTGTTGAGCTAAAAGATAAGTTAAGTCGCCGCTGCCGCAGCACAAGTCCAAAGCTCGACCGCCCGATTTTACGCCACTCCAGTTAACTGCCATACGCTTCCAAATTCTATGTAGCCCAAAGCTGAGTTGGTCATTAAATTGATCGTAAACGGGGGCAATTCGATTAAATAAGGTTTGAACTGTTTCCGCGCCGGGTTTCTGTGGGTTAGACATCAGTTATTTAAAATCGGGGTTCGTTATTTGCCTCAAATACGCTTGGATTACTTGGGCAAATTCCTCTGGATTGACCAAAAATAGCCAGTGGTTTCCAGGAAGCTTTCTAAGGGTAAGTTGAGTTAGATATTTTCTATAGGATTGCAGTTGCCAATCGTTACGATTCAACCCCTTCTCAGCAATTAAAACTAGGGATGGGGTGCTCAATGGTTCTGTGAGACCAGCCACCAACGTGACCGCTTCGAAGATGCCATTTCGAGCTGCGATCGCCAACTTACTGCCCCAGGTTTTATCGCTGCGCTGCTCCAAGTTGCTTTCAAACGCGTGTTGCTGAAGCCTCGTCCAAGGGCGATATTGCTTCATGGTTTTTGCCTTGGACTCTGCGACGCCCTTACTTTCGAAAGGACCCATCATTTGCAGAAACGGCAGCACTTTATAGAACAGAGGAAACGCTAGTTTAGAAATCCTTGGTAGGCGATCAATAAAAAAGGGATCCACTAGGATTTGTGCGGTAATTTTCGTGGGCGATCGCCGCACCCAAATGGGCACTAATTTTCCCGACCAAGAATGCCCAATGGCAACAATAGGCTGGTTGATATCCAGCGCAATTAAAAACGCTTCTAAATCGTCAATAATCGAGTCAAAGTCATAGCCACTTTTAGTTTTGCTGCTATCACCATGCCCTCGTAAATCTGGGGCAATAACCCTATGGTTTTGCTCCGATAGACGCTGACCCAAGTCACTCCAAACCGCTGCACAATCTCCTAATCCATGCAGCAGTAGGATAGGGATAGGGTTGTTTGAGTTTCCCTCTTTAGACCGCCACTCCAGATAGTGAATCTTGAGCGATCGCCCCGGCAAATCCACAAAGTTTTTCCCATAGCCATAGTGTTCTGCCATGGATTTAGAAGGGTTAGCTAATGTCACAAAACCACACCTAACAATCGCCAAAGACTAACGTCAAAATAACGTTAAAAACTAATGCCAACTCACTCCACTTAAGACTGTTTTCCGTAACGCAACCACTTTAAAACAACCGGCGGGCGCTGCCCCTGCGGCAGAGCAAAAATCCGCTTCGCTGAAGCCCACGATTCCAGCCATTGCCGTGCCTGCTTCGCGTTGGGCTCCAAGTTTGCAGTTTCATAAGCCCAAGCATCCTCTTCTGCCACCAGCCCTAAGCCCGTTTGCGCCACCGCCGCTGCCAACATTGACGGTGGAAACATCATCGCATCACTCACCCGTCCCATCTCCTGAGCCAGCTGGTTTGGCTGATATCCATCTGTGGTGATAAACGCATCCAGGAGCACTTGCCCCCCCGGCTTCAGGGCCCCTGAAACTCGACTAAATACCTCCTTGAGCTCTTCAAGGGACGAAAAATAGGGCAAAACCCCTGACAAAATTACTAGGTCAAAGCAATTGGTGGGGAACACCACGTTGCTGTCCAATACGGACCCTTCAATAACCGTTATTTGCTCGGCGTTGGGGAGTTTTGCAAGGCGATCGCCAAAAGCCTGCAACATGACCTCGTTAGAGTCCAGCACCGTTACCTGGTGCCCCGCCGTCGCCAAAGCCAGCCCGTTGCGCCCGGTGCCGCCACCAATATCTAAAACCTTTAGGATTTGCCCGTCGGCGCCCATCTCTGTTGCCACCGCCATGACCATGGCATCGGGAAACGCTTCAAATTGGTCTGGCGGGCGGTTGACGATAAACTGCTCCGCCTGATTTTGGGGAGACACCACCACGGTTTCAAGCTGCCACATTAGCCCGCGATCTGGGGGCGGCACGGTGCCGTAGCGCACCACCAGCCGCGAATAGGGGGATGCATCGTACCCTGCCTGCACCTTTTCCCGGAAGAGCTCTCGAAGGCGCGGCATTTCTTCCGCCGTAAAGGGATGCCCAAAGGCTTGGGCTAACCGCTGTGCCCGCTCCACATAGGTGGGAACCAGCGATGGCACACACAAAACTGCCCATGACCCTTGAAGACGTTCCCAGCTTACGGCTCCACCCATCAGTGCTCGATCCAGCAACTGGAGGTCGGTAACCAGAACGCTACAGGATGGGGCTGGGGACGGGGGCATGGCTGGCGATCGCTCCGTAGTTACTCTGCTGCTACTCTGCTGCCGCTCAATCTTGCCACTTAATGGCTGCCTAATAACCACCTTCTTCGTATTCAGGCTGGCGGGTTTTTTCAGGAATATTTAGCTTCGGCGCTTGATACTCAGGCTCTTCATCCCACGCATCAGCAGGGGCCTCCTCATACTCAGGCTGGCGCGATCGCTGAGGTTCGCGACCCTCCACCCAGTTTTCATCCTCGGCGTAGTATTCCGGCTGTCGTTGACGGCTGCGGCGATCGCCCCACGCCTCTTCCTCTTGCCACGCCTCTTCCCCATAGCCCTCCACGCGCTGGGACCGAGCCGCCTCCTGTCGTAGCCCCGTGCCCAACTGGTTGCTGGGAGCCGCGGTGGGCGTGAAATACAAATCCTCATCCTCCCGTTCCCAAGGAGGCGCACTAATGCCCAACCGCTCCAGAACGCCCACACTCAGCTGCACCAGTCGGTCTTCAGCGCCTTCAAATACAATCAATCGGTCAGGACCACTACTTACCACCTCATCAATGGGCAGTTCGTAGGTGCTGATCAACTGCTCTGGCACCTGGGGCACCCCCAAGGACGCCACCAAAATCGCCGTCACCGCCCCATCTTCCACATCAAATTTAAATCCCCGCACCTTCCCCAAGGGCTCGCCCGTTTCGGTAATTACTTCACTGCCCACTACGCGACTGTAGGGCTCTACGTCCACCGCATCTTCGATCGCCCGCTCGTCTTCCACCAAAATCACATCGCCAATTTGGCTAATGCAATCCAGTGCCATAAAGCGAGGCAGGGCCGACACCGATAAAATATTGTCCTTAACCCCAAACCCAATCACTTCTCGGCGATCAATATCCACCCACAGTTGGCTGATGATACCCAGTCGATTCCCGGTATCGCGGGTAATCACTTGGGTGCCGATAAGGTCAGAACGTTGACGAATGGATTCTGGGGTCATTGGTGTCGGGGAATCCGAGGGTGATCCTGCGGGGTTCGGTTGCAATCTAATCCATCTAAAATACACCGATTTGCTCGATTCAGCGGCTTGGACCCGGTGGGGATTACACAACCAAGGCGCGATCGCAATATCAATTTCGGCGTCGGTAGAGTGCTGTGACAGCAGAAATGTTTAGGGACTATTGATACTAATAATAACGAAGGGGGTGGGGTTAGGCGATGGGGCGCGACCTAATGTGAAACGTCTTCAACTGGAGTTTTCAAAAAACGTCTCGAAAAAATGCCCCAAAATAAAGACGGCTGGCTCGATTTGCTTCCGAAGAAACTTTCAAACCAACCGCGCTCGCTCCGTCGATGTATTTAATATCCCAAACTCAAATTTGCGATCGCGTACACGATCTGTTTGTTTTCAACGAAAAAATGTATAACTTTCCCAAGTTGCTCCACCGCTAGGGGCTATCTCAAAAAAATCAGCCTTCGCCGGCAAATATTCCAAGGAGCAAATCTTTAAAAAGCTCCATCAATCTGCTTACTTCTTCCAAATTTATTGATGAAACTCAATTTTTAGGGCGCTAATATCTTCTGACGAAGCACTGAAGCTTGCCTAAGGCGTTTACTCCGTTAGACACCAGAAGCGTTGCACCGTGGGGAGTACACGCTTTTTTAAACTAAAAAACATTAGGGCTGTAACCCCAGCCGCCATTGGATTTGACATTTATTCGACATGTAACTGAGCACAACCCCCAATTAGCGCTGTTTCTTGTCTTGCAGCGTTCTTGCTTCATTAACGCCTTGCTCTGCGTTGTTCTGGCTCTAACAATTCAAATTTTCTACAACTATGGGGTTGCGGAATTGTATCATTTGAGGTAAAATTTGCACAGATTTTGTAACCGTTAATACGCTTATCTTGCTGTTAGGAGGTAAGAGGTTTGGCAAGGAGACGCAAGCGCAAGAGTCGTCGTCGCCAGGAAGGGCGTCGGATTTTGGAAAACGTGCCCCAATTTAGCATTGAAAGTGGCGAGGATAAGCCCGTTACCGCGGCAAGAAAGTACATTAAAGCAGAAGGAATTAATCCTCCAGCTTTGGTGCTTGTAAAGCGTAACGAGCATACGACAGATCGTTATTTTTGGGCTGAAAAGGGTTTGTTTGGTGCCCAGTACGTGGAGGAAAATCATTTCCTATTCCCTAGTTTGAGAGAGTGGGAAACCGAGGATCAGCCAGTGGTAGCTATGGCTTAGAAAGCTACATCAATTTCAAGAACTCATGCAGTTCAATTTTTCTGAGACGTGACGACAATTGGTTCGCCACGTCTTCTTTGTGGCGATATTGATGTGGCTGACGATATTGTTAGGGGCTGTCATCATTTGAACTTCAAAGCCTTTAGCGGCACGGATGTCACCCCCCAAACGGTCTTGTTTTGAAAGGGCGTGTATTTCCCTCCATGCAAGTCCTGACCAATTAAGCACCAGCGCTAGATGCTAAGACAAAATTTCATATGGGTTAGGGGAATAGCGGAGTAATGAATGCGTTTGGGGCTCGAAATCCCTGGAGTGCGATCGCAAAGTTTTTTAGACTACCGGGGATTGTTATCAATTCCCGTTTTTACTGCGTCACCTCCGCGCTCAATGGCGCTGGATTTTGCCCATGCGAATATTTACCTTGATTTGGTGTGGTCAGCTGGCATCCAGCATGGGCAGCTATATGACGTTCTTTGCGCTGACCCTCTGGACCTGGGAGCAAACTGAATCCGCCACCGCTTTGGCGCTGATCACGTTTTGCTTGCAACTGTCCCAAATCCCCACCACTTTGTTTGCGGGGCTAGTGGTGGATCGCTTTAACCGTAAGCATTTAATGCTGTTTGGCGACGCCATTAACGCCGTTGCTACCTGTGTTGTTGGTTTTTTGCACCTGACCCAGCAGCTGCAAATTTGGCATTTGTATTTGGTGGCGGCGATCGCCGGTAGCTTTATGCAAATTCAGGTATTGGCTTACCAAGCGTCCATGGCAGTGATTGTGCCGAAATCCCAATACACCCGAGCCAATGCCATGGGGGCAACGGTGCATTATGGCTCCACAATTGTAGGCCCGGCGCTGGCGGGGTCGCTTTACCCTGCCATTGGTTTATCGGGCATCATTGGCATCGATTTGACCACCTTTGGAATTGCCTTCCTCACCCTGTTGGCGGCTCCTATCCCCAACCCGGTGTCACCATCCAAACCGTCTTCGGGGCAGCGAGAGCCCCTGACCCGGCAGCTAACCTTTGGGCTGCGCCATATTTTGCGGCAACCTAGCCTGAAAGCCCTACTGTTGCTGTCGGCGATGTTTACTTTTGCCCACGACTTAGGTGCCACCGTTAGTCAGCCGATGATTTTGGCGCGATCTGGGGGCGACGCTCAGGTGCTAGCCAGCGTATCCGCCGCCGCTGGGGTGGGCGGTGTGGCAGGGGCGGTGATTATTTCTCTGTGGGGAGGACCGAAGCAGCGAATTCGTGGTGTGTTGGGGGGCATGCTGGGGGCAGGGCTCAGCAAAATGGTGTTTGGTTTGGGGCGATCGCTCCCGGTATGGGTGCCGGCCCAGGTGTCGTCGTCCTTAAATTTTCCGTTGCTCGGTAGCTGTCGCGGTGCCCTGTGGATGGAGTCAGTTACGCCTCAAATCCAGGGGCGCATATTTTCCGCCAAGTCCTTGGTGTTCCAAATTGCCAGCCTGGGAGCGGTAGTTTGTGCTGGTCCTTTGGCGGATCAGGTATTCGAACCGGCTATGCAAACGGGGGCGATCGCCGTGCCATTTCTCACCACTTTGTTTGGCAGGGGGGCGGGATCCGGCATGGCGATTATGTACACCTTTTGTTCTCTGGGACTAGTGCTTGTGGCGATATGGGGAATGTTTAACCCTTACCTAAAACGATTTGACGCATCGTCCGATACATCATCAACGGACTCTCAACCCGTTCCCGGTCAGTCGTAGTGTTCTCGTTGTGATCAGTTCAATAGAAAGTAGGACAGTGTTGAGCTGTGTAATCGAAGCTGAGTCTGCACTATTGGCTTGGGCAACGCTTGGTGAATGGTGACCCTCAGCGATCGCTGACTATTCCATTGGTTCAAGAGTTGACCACAAGCCTCAATAAAAATCCCTCCTTGTTGGGGAGGGATTTTTGCGACCCTTTCTATTTCAGAGAGTTCAGTTGACGGCAATACTTAAAGCGTGTCATCAACTAAACTTTAGAGCCTTGACGGTAGTAGATCCTTAGTTGGCGACCTGTTGTTGCTTGCGCTTCAAACCGACCATACCGATTGCTGCTGCACCAAGACCCAATAAGCTCATCGGCTCGGGAACGGGCTTAGGATCAATTTTTACGTTGATATCCCCGTAGGAGTTGGTGATGCTATGGATCTCGCTGGCTTCGACGGAACCGCTGCGGTCCTTGTCGTACTTAACCGTACCGTTGGCATAGAACCAGGCAGACATTCCCAAGTCTGTGTTCTTATCGTTGGCACCGTCACCAATCTGAATACCTAGGCTGGTCATCTTCTGGCGCAGTGACAGGGAAGATCCTTCATAGACACCGCGACCGGTCATGCTGATGTTGCCCGGTACGAAATCGTAGAAGTCCCAAGCTTCGTAGGCGTTCTGTGCATTGCTGTTGCCGTCAATTTTGGGGGCAAGATGGGCTGCTTTCAATGAAGTGGGATTTGCGCCCATCTCCACCATGTCGATTTCAAAGTCCCAAATTTCATCGGCTGCCTTGACGTTCACAATGGTGCCGGTGAAACGTGCCTTTCCGTCTGTTTCGTTAATGGTGAAGGTGCCAGGACCATCCTTGAAAACGAAATGGCGATCGCTAGCCAAGCCGCTGTCATTCAAGTCCTTCATCCAAAACGCATGACCGTTACGACCATCGTGGGGCATAAACTCCATGACGTTATAGGACTTGATTTCCAGCGCTTGGGCGGAATCCACATTAACAACCGTGCTGGTACCAACTGTTGCAAGACCGGCGATCGCGCCGATTAAAAGTGAGCGTGTGTTCATGGTGAGTTTTCCTTCAGAGAGAGAGCTGATAGATAAATTTGGAACTAGGAAAGATGCAATCAAAGCATCGCAAGCCACATCGTTTTCACCATCGGTAAGCGGAATCTCTGAAAAATTCTGATTCCTTCATTCACGAAGGAAAAGACAACTGAGCTTCTTGAAACTCACCGGTTGCTTGAACAATGTGATTACACAGTAAGATTAGTCACCACTTGAAACAAGGGGTTTTTTGAGGCTTCACTGAATCTTATAAAACGCCATATAAATGCAAAGTTCCGATGAAGACTGACCAGGACTTTGGGCTCAAAAGTCTCGAAACACCAGTGGAAACACCAGTGAAATTAAAGGGGAAAACGCAGTATGGAGGCAGCTAAAAGTTTTCCTGTCTTGCTTGAGCCTGTTCTTGGGTCTTAACCATTTGCTTTTATAGGACCTGTTTAATCACTGATACCAGGAAGCGTTTTTGTAGGGCGGTTGTATAAAAAGTATGTCTAGAGAGGGATTGTATTTCGCTGAATAGATTTTGGATGTCTCATTTGGGACGTTTCATTTGGGATGTTTCATTTGGGATGTTTCATTAAAGATTCCACGGGTCTTTTACGCCGGAAATCTGTGCTGCTGCAAGACACTCTCGATAAAAAATGCGTTAAGCGCCCAAAATCCCTAGTTCGTTGCGGGGAATCATCCTAATCTGCCTCATATTAAATTTCCTTTTCCCCAGTGCAGGCTCCTTGCTGGCTCGATCGCGCCTAATTTGTTTGGCCATGAAAGTTCTGGGGGTAGGGGATGACAACGATGTGAGGTCAGTGGCGTTATGGCGACTAATTTTGAGCGATACCAGTCAAAGCAGCATAGGTTTCAACTGCGTAAGGGCAGTTTCTGGCTGCGGGCACTAGTTAGTGGACCAGCGCTAATGGCTCCAATGTTGTTTATGCCGATCGCGATCGCATCTCCTGATATCACCAGCGATCGCCCCGCTGTCCCGTCTGCCGCCCAGTTAGCCCAAGCCGCGCCGCTGGAAATTACTGATATCCGCCTGGAGGATACGGGGAACGGGCTACAAATTCAGTTAGAAACCACTGGCGAATTGCCCACGCCCACCACCAGCACTACCGGCAACGCCCTAACCCTTGAAATCCCTAATGCCACCTTAGCGTTGCCTGGCGGCGACGAGTTTCTAGAATTTGAGCCAGCCGATGGCATTGCGGCGGTGCAGGTCAATGCTCTTCCTGGCAATGTTGTGCGGATGTCCATTACCGGCACCCAAGCTTTGCCGGTGGTGGATATTAATACGGACGGTGGGTTGGCGATCGCTGTCACCCCAGGGGTTCCCAACGCCAACGCGGACGATGAGGCAATTCAAATTGGGGTAACGGGTGAGAATGAAAATGACTACATTGTTCCCGACGCTACCACTGCCACCCGGACCGACAGCCCCCTGCGGGATATTCCCCAGTCAATTCAGGTGATTCCGCGGCAGATTATTGAAGACGAGCAAGCAACGGGCATTGAAGATGTACTCGACAACATCGCCGGTGTAACCTACCAGGGCAATGACGACGGACGTGGCACCCAGTTTACAATTCGCGGTTTTGGTACATTTGGTTCGCCAATTTTGCGTGATGGTTTCCGGGTATTCAATGGCGGCAACAATGCTGCTGCCCCGGAAGTTGCAAATTTGGAGCGCATTGAAGTTCTAAAAGGTCCTGCTTCCGTACTGTACGGTCAAGCCGATCCCGGTGGTTTGATTAATCTGGTGACAAAACAGCCCCTGTTCGAGCCTTACTACAATTTCACGCTCCAGGCCGGTAGTCGAGAAATTTTCAGCCCCGCCATTGACTTTTCAGGACCCATCAACGCAGACGGAAGCCTGCGCTATCGCCTGAATGCCCTGTACCGTACCGAAGAAAGTTTCCGCGGTTTTGAAAACAATTACGAGCGCATTTTCGCCGCCCCCACTATCGTTTGGGATATCAGCGATCGCACCACCCTACGGGTCAGCGCGGAATACATTCGAGACGATGATCCTGCCGACTTTGGTGTCCCCGCCTTTGGTGACGGTATTGCCGATGTTCCCTTTGATCGCATTGTTCTCAGCGACCCTGAAGATTCCGTTGAAAAAGAGTATTTCAGCGCCGGATACACCCTGGAGCATAAATTCAATGACAACTGGAAAATTCGCAATGAATTTCGTTATGTTGCCGACGATTATTTCTATGACATAATCGCGGTCCCCTTAGCCATCGACGACGAAGGAAACGTCAACCGAATTTTGGCTGCCCAACAGAATGAGCGCGATAACTACAGCCTATACACCAATATCCAAGGTAGATTCAACACGGGTTCCATTAAACACAACCTACTGTTTGGTGTCGATCTCTCCCGCGAAGAGGATCTTGGCGGAGGACGAGGCGGTTTTGACCCTCGAGTAGATCCTGAATTTTTTGACCGTATCAATATCTTTGCCCCAGTCCGTTCAGGCCGGAAACCTGATGTTGACAGTTCACCCGCTGAACTGATTAACGATGAAACCGTTGATCGCCTTGGGATTTATGTACAGGATCAGATTTATATCACCGATAACCTGATTGTGCTGGCGGGACTACGTTACGACAGCTTTGATCAGAGCCTCACCAGCACCGCGCGATCGCGAGCAAGCGACACCGTTGTCAGCGAAACAGAAACCGACCAGTTTGGTGATGCCGTTACCCCCCGTATCGGTATTGTCTATCAGCCCAGCGACACCATCGCCCTGTACGCCAGCTATGCCCAATCCTTCACCCCCAACTCAGGAACTGACATCGAGGGCAACACCCTAGAACCGGAAACAGGGGAAGGATTTGAAGTGGGGATCAAGGCAGATATCATTCCCGATCGCCTCTCGGCCACCCTGGCGTACTTCAATATCACGCGGCAAAACGTAGCGACGGCAGACCCCAACGATCCCCTGCTCCAAGCATCGATCGCCACCGGAGAACAGCGCAGTCGCGGTATTGAGCTGGATATTAGCGGAGAAATCTTGCCAGGCTGGAATATTATTGCCTCCTACGCCTATATCAACGCCGAAATCACTGAGGACAACACCTTTGAAGTGGGCAATCGGCGTGCTGGAATCCCCGAACATAGCGCCAGCCTATGGACCACTTACCGCATTCAATCGGGCGATCTAGAAGGGCTCGGCTTCGGGCTCGGCTTTAACTACGTTGGGAACCGCAAAGTTGACTTAGATAATACCAATTCCCTAAATTCCAGCGACATGCAGCCCCTCGCATAGCCAATCCC
>ERZ1740067.1011-NODE-1011-length-20615-cov-10.610652_pt1 | contig 20615 bp, 17 predicted proteins | sample MGYA00581736_ERZ1740067 | MGnify/ENA primary metagenome ERZ1740067 (study PRJEB43018, sample SAMN04849236) | marine metagenome | isolation source: floating plastic debris | place: Pacific Ocean | collected 2008-08-27 | study: EMG produced TPA metagenomics... | reverse complement strand
CCTCGTCATCTTCGTTATTTTTTTTTTTTATGATTGGGTGATCTCCGAGTTCTACACAGAAGTTCAACTCGAACTCGCCGAATCTTGGGAAGTCGCCGAAGACGGCCTCTCCATCACCTTTACCCTCCGCCCAGACGCCACCTTCCACGACGGCACCCCCGTCACCGCCAAAGACGTCAAATGGTCCTATGATCGCGCTGTCTCCGTTGGTGGCTTTCCCACTTTCCAAATGAAAGCCGGTGCCCTAGAGAGCCCTGACCAATTTATCGAAGTTGACGACAGCACCTTTCAAGTCAACTTCCTTCGCAAAGACAAACTCACCCTCATCGACATGGCCGTCCCCATCCCGGCCATCATGAACACCACCCTCATTGAGCCCCACATCACCGAAGAAGACCCCTGGGCCCTCGAATGGGTAAACGCTAATCCCGCAGGCGGCGGCGCTTACAAACTCGAAACCTTCCAGCCTGAAGAGCGCGTTGTTCTTGTTCGCAACGACGATTGGAAATCTGGCCCGCTACCTGCCATCGAAAAAATCATTCAACTCAACGTTCCCGAAGCCGGAAACCGCCGCGCCCTGCTCGAAAAAGGAGATGTTGACATGCTCTACAACGTCTCCGAAAAAGACATCAGCGAGCTAAAAGCAACAGACAACTTCACCGTCGTCTCCACCCCCATTGAGAACTGCCTCTACGCCGTAGACCTCAACACCCAGCCCGAACTAGACGGCGCACCCAACCCCTTCAGCGACGTCAAAGTCCGCCAAGCCGTCGCTTACGCCATGCCCTACGACGCCATTGTCGAAACTGCTCTCTACGGTGAATGTGTTCCTATGTATGGCGCAGACAGCAAAGAACCCACCACCATCGACTGGCCGCAGCCCTATCCCTATTCAACAGATCCGGCTCAGGCAAAGTCGCTTATGGCTGAATCGAGCTACCCAGACGGCTTCGATACAACGCTTGCTTTTGACCTCGGCACCGAAGCCTGGGCCGAACCTATGTGCGTCCTCATTCAAGAAGCCCTTGCCCCCATCGGCATTAACGTCACCATAGAGAAAGTCCCCAGCGCCAATTTCCGAGGCGTCCTCGTCGAAAAAAGCCGACCTATGATTGTCAACGGCTTCGGCGGCTGGCTCAACTATCCCGACTACTTCTTCTTCTACTCCTACCACGGCCAAAACGCCACCTTCAACGGTAGCTCCTATCAAAATCCCGAGCTAGATAAGTTTGTTGACGCCGCGCTCAAAGAAGAAGCGGGTACGCCTGCCTACGAAGAAAACGTCAAAGGCTTCTTGAAAATCGCCTTTGAAGAGATGCCGCGAATTGTTGTTGCGCAGCCGTATTTGTCGGCGGCAATGCAGAAGAATGTGGAAGGTTATCAGTATTGGTTCCACAGACAGCTGGACTATCGTCCGCTGGAGAAAGTGTAAGAACGCTGGTTAGCGGCGAAATTCCTGAAGACCCACCCCGTCACTACGTGCCACCCCTCCCAGGAGGGGATCTACTTCAGGCGACGATAGAAAAACGGTCTGCTGCGATCATTAAGTAATCCACAGCCGAGACGAATCCCCTCTTGGGAGGGGTGCCCGCAGGGCGGGGTGGGTCGGCAACCTACTCCACCAGACGAGCATCTTCGAGCATCTTCATAGTCTCCAATTCTCTTCCCATGTCTCGCCCCTCCACCCCCACCCTCATCATCCGCCGCATCCTCGCCGCCCTCCCCAGCATCATCGGCGTTATCATCATCACCTTCACCCTCACCCGCGCCCTCCCCGGCGACCCTGCCGCCTACTTCGCTGGCCCTGCCGCTACCCAAGAAGCCATCGACCAAATCCGCGAAACCCTGGGACTCAACCGCAGCCTCCCCGCCCAATTTTTTATCTACATCAGTGAGCTTTTTCGAGGCGATCTCGGCACCTCTCTCACCACCGGCCAAACGGTTCTTTCCGATCTCCTCACCCGACTCCCTGCCTCCCTAGAACTCACCCTCGCCGGACTCTTCTTTTCCCTTTCCCTCGCCATCCCCCTCGGTATCCTCGCCGCCACCCGCCCCGGCTCCTGGATAGACCACAGCGTTCGCCTCCTCGCCACCGCAGGCGTTTCCCTCCCCACTTTCTTCACCGGTCTCCTGTTAATTTATCTCTTCTACTTTCGCCTCGGCGTTGCCCCCGCCCCCCTAGGCCGGCTCTCCATTCTCTTCTCAAATCCACCTTCTGTCACCGGCCTGTTCTTAATCGATAGCCTACTTGCTGGAGACTTAAAGCTCTTTTGGGCTGCCCTCTCACAGCTGGTTCTTCCTGCCATTACTCTAGGCCTCTTTGCCCTCGCTCCTCTCGCCCGCGTCACTCGCGCAGCAATGCTAGGTGTTCTCTCCAGCGACTTCATTCGCACTGCCAAAGCCAGTGGCCTACCCAGTCACACCGTTCTCTTTGGCTACGCCTTTCGTAATGCACTGCTACCCATCGTTACTACTCTAGGTGTCGTTTTCTCCTTTCTCCTTGGCGCAAATGTTCTTGTCGAAAAAGTTTTCGCCTGGCCCGGTATTGGCTCCTACGCCGTTTCTGCCCTCGTCGCTTCAGACTACGCTGCCGTCCAAGGATTCGTCCTTACTATGGCACTACTTTACGTTGTGCTGAACTTGCTAATCGATTTGTTGTATACCGTCATCGATCCAAGAGCCGGAGTTGAGTCATGACAATGTCACCCTCGCAACAATCTTCTGCAAATAACCCCTCTGTAGATCAACAGTCTGCTTGGGCTCAGGCCCGCTACATCATTAGCGAAAACGTCGTCACCTTCGGCGCATTTCTGCTGTTCTTTGTATTCGTGCTTTTTGCCCTGTTTGGAAATGCGATCGCACCCTACAATCCCCTCACCAGCAACGCCACCATTGCGCTCTCACCACCCACTGCCGCCCACTGGTTTGGCACCGATGACCTCGGTCGCGATGTTCTCAGCCGCGTCATTGTTGCCACTCGCCTAGACCTCGGCATTGCCGTTGTCGCCGTCGCCCTTTCCTTCTTCCTCGGCAGCATTCTCGGCACCTGCGCCGGCTACCTCGGCGGCTGGCCCGACCGCATCATCAGCCGCATCATCGACACCATCATGGCCTTCCCCCTCTTCATCCTCGCCATGGGCCTTGTCGCCGCCCTTGGCAACACCGTCGAAAACATCATTTACGCCACCGCTGTCATCAACCTTCCGCTCTATACCCGCGTCGTTCGTTCAGAAATCCTTATCCGCCGAGATGCGGGCTATGTCGAAGCTGCTCGCTTAGCGGGCAATGGTCCCTTGCGCATCATGGCCATGCATTTGTTCCCAAATGTGCTGCCTGTCATGATGGTCCACATCTCCCTCAACATGGGCTGGGCCATTCTCAACGCCGCCGGACTCTCCTTCATTGGCCTCGGTGTCCGCCCGCCCACCCCCGAATGGGGCATCATGGTCGCCGAAGGTGCCACCTACATCGTCTCTGGTGAATGGTGGCTTGCCATCTTCCCCGGCGCAATCCTCATGCTTGCAGTTTTCTGCTTCAATCTATTAGGTGACGGCCTCAGAGACTTGGTCGATCCGAGGATGAGAACATGAGGTCTTTTGTTTCCAACAACACTTCTCTTCTCTCCATTCGCAACATCTCTCTCGAATTCCGCACCCGCACTGGCACTGTCCACGCCCTCGAAAACATCAGCTTCCACATCAACCCTGGCGAAACCGTCGGCATCGTCGGCGAATCTGGCTCCGGCAAATCTGTCCTTGCCCTCGCCATCATGGGCATTCTCGACCGCGCTGGCCACATTACCGCCGGAGAGATCCTCTGGGCACCCAATAGCACCACCACCCAAAACTTACTACATACCTCCGAAAAAGCATTCCGACAGCTGCGCGGCAAGGAGCTGTCTATGATTTTTCAAAACCCGCGCACCGCCCTCAACCCTATCCGCAAAGTCGGCAAACAAATCGCGGACGTCCTTCGCTGCCACACCAGTCTTCCCCGCGCCCAACTCAAGCCCCACGCCCTTGACCTTCTCTCCAAGGTAAAGATTCCTGACCCCAAACAGCGCTACGACGCCTATCCCTACGAACTCTCCGGCGGCCTGTGTCAACGCATCATGATCGCCCTCGCTCTCGCCTGCGGGCCCAAACTCCTCATCGCCGATGAACCCACAACAGGACTCGACGTTACCACCCAGGCCACTGTCATGAATCTGTTGAAAGATCTCGCTACCGAACAACAAATGGCAACAGTAGTCATTACTCACGACCTAGCACTGGCCTCTGAGTACTGCGATCGCATCTTAGTCATGCATGCTGGTCACCTCATCGAAAGTGCCCCCACCCGCCACCTGTTCACATCACCTCGCCACCTCTATTCCTCCAAGCTCTACGTCGCCTCCCCCTACCTTCTCATAAGCATCGATGACCTCATCCCCATCCATGTCAACCTCCCCGACCTTCGCCACCCCGACCTTCCCCCCTGCCGTTTTGTTAGCAGATGCGATCGCGCTACCGACAAATGCCACACTCAGCCGCTCCCTCAAATCCAAATCACAGAAACCCACCAAGTTAGCTGTTGGCATCCGCTGGGCCGCAACGATGACATAGGAATGATGAGTGATGAATAATAGCCCCCTCTTGCAAGTCACTGACCTCACTAAATATTTTCCTGTTTCTTCGCGTAAAACAGCTTGGCCGTTTGGTAAAAAAACAGATCAGGCCCTTCATGCTGTAGACGGTATCAATCTTACTATTCGTCCTGGTGAAAGTGTCGGCCTCGTCGGTGAATCCGGCTGCGGCAAATCTACTCTCATCCGCGTCATCTCCAGACTGCTCGAACCCACCTCAGGAGAGATCTGCTTCAACAACACGCTCATCAACCAAATTCCTGTGAGCACCTTCGCCCGCAGTCCCTACAGGGCCGATATTCAGATGGTTTTCCAGGACCACAGCGATAGCCTAAATCCTCGCTTTACTGCATTCCACACCATCACCGAACCCATCAAAAGACTCGGCACCCCCACAAAAATACTAAACAGCAAGCAGCGGCTCAAAGCCCGCGCTGAAGAACTCGCTGAGCAAGTCGGCCTTCCAGTCGAACTCCTTAGCCGCTATCCTCATCAGCTCTCCGGCGGCCAAAAAGCCCGTGTCGGCATCGCCCGTGCGATCGCTCTAAACCCCAAACTTCTCATCCTCGATGAACCCACTTCCGCTCTCGACGTCTCCGTCCAAGCCGTCATTCTGCGTCTCCTCGCCGATCTGCGAGAACAGCTCAATATGAGCTATTTATTCATTTCTCACGACCTGAATGTAGTGCGGTTACTGTGCGATCACATCCTAGTTATGTACCTCGGCAAACTCGTCGAAACCGGCCCCACCGACACCATCTTCAACCACCCCAGCCATCCCTACACTCAAGCGCTTGTCTCCGCCATTCCCAGCTTTACTACCCAGCCCAATAGCTTCAGTAGGCTGAGCGAAGCCGCAGCCCGCAGCCCGATTGATCCATCAATCCATGTCTGCCGCCTCTATGGCCGTTGTCCTAAAGGTGAAGATATTTGTCAACAACAGCAACCCACATTGCAGCCTATTGACGATAAGCACCAGGTCGCCTGCCACTACGCAGATACACCGACCTAAATAAACTGGCCTAAATACACCAGCCTAAATACTGATTTCTTGAAACAACACTTCGCTCCATCGCTGCCATCGAGACGGTTGCTTTACTTCAGCATTGTTAGTCTCATTAGGCAAAAATTGATTGATGACTTTCAAAACCTTTTCTGATTGAATCGGCTTACTCAAAAAGCCAGATGAACCAGTTATCTTCGATCGCAGCCTATCTGTTATGCCGTCATTACCAGTCACAATAATCACAGGTACATGTTTTAAAGCAGACACCCGTCTTATTTGTGTACAAATCTCATAGCCATTGGCAATCGGCATCACCAAATCAAGAAAGATCAGCTGAGGCTTTTTCTCAATCAATACTGGTATAGCATGAATTGACTCTTGAATATTCAAGTATTGGCAACAAGCTGCCTGTACAATCTCTGCCATTCTTCGACTGTCTGATGGAGAATCTTCAACATGCACAATGAGAGGCCGATTCTCTTTCGAGTCCTGACTTTCTCGTTTGAGCTTAGCTTTATCTTCCGAATGCGGTTCTGTTGTGTCGGACGCGACTGGCTTAGAGGACTGTTGTGATTTTTCTGTTCTTGTTCTCGATTTGGCTTTTAGTTGAGCAAGCCTACGTGCAGCCGCCCGGCTGACCTCATTGGTGCCAAAGTCTTGAACCGGTACCAGGCCAATCATTCCTTCTTTGATAAAAGGATGAATTCTTTTCGTAAAAGACAGCAGTGATTGATCTAGCTCTACTGCCATATCTCTAAGACAGCGATCATCTCGTACCAGATCAGACAAGCATCGATATACTTCTTCTGGAATGTAGTCTTTAAGCTGCTTAACCTTGCTGATGACTGGCTGTAAGGCAGGCGAGCAGTTCATCAGCCCTGCATCTTTCCAGTTCTGCCAATCCACCTGAGTTTGCTGCCAAACACGACTAATGCGTACTGACAGCAACCTTGCACTTGAAATATCCTTGGTTTTATCAACGAGCGATAATAGCGGTTCGCCATACTGTTGCCGCAGCACGCCCTCTTGGATAATATCGAACAAGATCTCGCCCAAATAGGCTTCAACAGTTTTAGCTAGCGGAGTGCCATCTATCTTTCTCGCCTGAATTTGTTTAATTAAAGCAGCGTAAGCAATTTTGTGATGAGGAAAATCTTTACCGCTATAGTCAATCTCATCTTCTCTTGAAATACGTTCCAGCAGTGCTGGGTAATGCAAGCCAAGCTGACGATACCAGCTCCTTTTTTGGTTGTTTTTTGCTAAAGCCCACTTGAGCCACCCGGAGCGAAAATACAATTTCCAGTGAACGTCTTTTTTTACACATACGTAGACGATACCTGTGAACTTATTATTACGGTGGGTCGTTAGTTTTTCATCCAAAAGCTGCGTAATCTGTTGTTCTTCTATCTGAGACTCTTCTACTGAAGAAAATGAAACAAGTGATTTTTCAGGAATCACTGACTTAAAGGAAAGCTGTTTTACATCCATCAGATCTTACTTATCGCTCTTTGAGGCCGTATGTGTCGTATGTGTATATGAAATTCAAGGGAAAATTAAGCCGAGATTACATCACTAACCTACGTTACAAAACATAGCTATAGCCTCTATCCTGTAAAGGCTGTACCGTAAAAGACCACATCATGAGCTTACGCTAATACTTCAGTACACATTATGCCCGCGCCTACATTAGTTTTCACTTGCCAATCAACAATTCCATATATTGACCAAATACAGCTAAAGTCAGGAGATTTCTATTTGAAAATCACATCTCAGCGCGGTGTATTGTAGGTAATCATCAGATTTCATGTTCTTAAGCAGATATGCTCACACAAATGGCTCAATCCAAAAAAGCATCTGCGACTACTACAGCTTTTGGCACTATTGTTGTGCTAATAAGTGCTGTTGGCCTCGCCGCGCAGAATGTAGTTTCCCGTGTTTTCTTTGTGCCGAGCACGCTATTTGGGCACATCGACTTCGGTGGATTTATCACCTCAGCGCCGAGTAATGTCGTTATGCTGCTGGCGATTCGGATGGCGATGATGGCCATCCTGCTGTCGGTGCTTACGCCCTGGCTGTACCCACGCACCTTTGACGATGTCAAGCGATTGCCACAATCACCAAAATTACTAAGTGCAGCAGTCAGCAGTGCTATCTGTCTTTTCTTAGGTCTCACCTGTTTGTACACGTCACTGAGCAAAGTACCTGCGGGAATTGCGATCGCAGCCTTCTTCATCTACCCTGCTATCACCATTCTCCTCTCTCGCATCTTCTTCGGCCAAAGACTCCGCCCCTACCAACTCACCCTCATGGTGATCATCTCCATCGGTGTTGCCCTCACAAACTTTAATTCCACGACGGCTGTTGATAGTAGCTCGCTTATTGGCCTAGCCACAGGCTTAAGCGCAGGGTTATTTTTCGGCCTGTACGGCATCTTTGCCGAACGCTGCTTAAAGGCAAAATCTTCAATGCTTCATCCTGTGCCTTTTTCCCTAGTCACATTCATTGGCGTCTCTGTCCTCGCCAGCAGTTCTCTTCTATTTATCCCACCTATCTCTGTTTCTCCTGTCGCGTGGCCCCTTATTTTTAGCACCACTCTCTTCTCTGCTAGCCTCACCCTCATCGCCTACATTCTCAACAACTTCGGCATTCGCTACATCGGCGCAGCCCTCACCGCCCTCATTAGTGCCAGTGCTCCAGCCCTCACGGCTCTCTTTGCCTGGTGGATACTGCAAGAATCTCTTAACTTACAGCAGAGCGTAGGAATAATCCTAGTCACTCTCGGCGTTGCCAGCCTCAGCTTAAAAATGAAGCAACACTAAGGGAAGTGGCACAAAAGGGCTGAAGCCAAATGCTTTAGAATCCAGGCACTTCTAGCGGCTGACCAAACCATTCTTGAGAAAGCGTGTCAAACTCTCCCGAGAACCGCTTATGACGCACAAACACATTCACCCATTCCAACATATCCAAATCACCTCGGCGCACACCGATATAGCAAGGCGAGTTTTTCATCACAAACTTACTTTCGATATTGGCATCAGGATTATTCTTAATGACCTCGCCTGCAATCGTATTACCCGTGGCAATCAGCTCTACCTGATTCGATAGCAAAGCAGAAATCGTGACGCTGTTATCTTCAAAGCGCTTAATCTCTATGCTCTCAGGTGCTTTATCCGATAGCTCTAAATCTTCTAAAGCACCCTGAGTCACCCCGACCGTTTTACCGGCAAGATCTTCATAGCTAGAAACTGACTGACTCGCCGAACCGTAAACGCCAGAAAAGAAAGGCGCATAGGGAATAGAAGAAAAATAGATAGCTTTGGCCCTTTCAGGCGTAGCGCCCAAGCTAGAAATTACTAAATCTACTCGCCCTGTTTCCAGATACGGAATGCGATTAGTACTGGTCACTGGAATCAGCTCCAGCTCCACTTCTAGGCTTTCGGCAACCAACTTAGCAACCTCTACATCGTATCCTTGTGGTTCACCGTCAGTTCCCACAGAGCCAAAAGGCGGACTGTCCTGTGGCACAGCAATTTTGATGACCCCTGCGTCTAGCACTTGATTGAGCGTGCCGCTAACAGTCGCTACCGCTGGTGTATCAGCATTAGCACTGCCATCAGAGACGTCTTGAGCAGTAATCGACCCGTTAGAGCAGGCGAAAACAGTGAAAGCGAGCATACTGCTAAGAGCAATAGCTATCAGGGCTTTGGCTCTAGGTAAACGAATGTTTAGCTTTTGAGCAAGAAAGCGTGACATGAAAATGAGCATGGCGAGTTTTAACAGGTAAACAACAGAAGAAAAACAGATGAATAAAAAAAACTAACGAGAGAAAAGGCTACTGGTAGGAGAACTGGCTTTCAAGACGTCTACTCCACAGCGATAGAGGAAAGCACAAGCAAAAGTAGATAGCTGCCGCCATGGAATACACTAAAAACGGCTGAAAGGTGACATTGCTAATAGAAGAAGCTGAGCGCGTAAGCTCAATAAATCCAATCACGGAAGCCAAAGAAGTTCCCTTGATAACTTGTACCGCAAAACCCACTGTAGGTGGAATTGACGCACGCACGGCCTGAGGCAGTATCACCTTTTGCAGCTGCCTAAAGTAGCTAAAGCCCAGCGCTTTTGAAGCTTCCCACTGCCCAATAGGAATAGCCTCAACAGCACCCCGCCAGATATCAGCTAGAAAAGCGCTGGTGTAGGTTGTCAGAGAAATAGCTGCTGCCGTCCAGGTGGTCAGGTTGATGCCAAACACAACAGAAATTCCGAAGAAGACTAAAAACAGCTGCATGATCAAAGGTGTCGCTTCAAACAGCTCAATGTAGAGCATACTGGGCCAACGCAAGAGACGGTTTGAGGAAATGCGCATGAGCATGACGATAAAGCCAACGATACCGCCTCCAATAAAAGCGATCGCAGATAAAGCAATCGTCCATCGAGTCGCCAGCAGTAAATTAGTGATAATTTGCGACAGAGTAAAGTCTTGCATCTAAAGTTTTATATCCATGACGATGTGACTAATGGAACAGTTGAGTACGCGTTTTATTGAATGTACTGAGTAAATGCAAAGAACTTTCTCTGAATTAAATAGGCAATCGCTTTAATGAACCAAACAATAGCTACGTAAATTAAAGAGATCGTTAAATAAATTTCAAAGCTACGAAATGTTCGCGACTGTAAATAATTGCCGACAAACGTCAGCTCCTCCGCAGAAATCTGCGACACTACGCTACTAAACAAAACAGCAATCACAACCTGGCTCACAAGAGCTGGATATACTGCGCCCAAAGCAGGCATCAAAATCACATGCCGAAATATTTGGAGTTTCTTAAAGCCCAAAGACATCCCCGCCTCAATTTGACCTTTGCTAATACCCTCCACACCCGCTCGAATAATCTCCGTGGAGTAAGCGCCAAAGTTAATCGCTAAAGCCAAAATAGCAGCCTGCCCAGAAGACATCGTCAACCCAATACTCGGCAGCCCAAAAAAGAAAAAGAACAGCTGAATTAAAAACGGCGTATTGCGAAAAACTTCAACATAAGCACCTGCAACGACTCGAAACAACCGATTGTTGCTAGTTCGTCCTACAGCACCCAGTACGCCCAGCATAAGACCAAAAGCAATCGCCGTAATAACAATCTGTAGCGTCAGCAGCACACCCTGAAAAAAGAAACCAGCATTGTTCCAAACGACAGAAAACTGCGGAGTATATTCCATCAAGCAGACAGACAAACCCATGCAAACGCCTCTCGTGTACATGCGACTACAGATGCTTGAGCTTAACCAAAGGCTAGATCGCTATTTGTACTTTTTAATACACTTCCTCAGGTTGCTACTTGCCTTGTCTTTTATAACAAGTGGCATACTAGAGCCATAGTCAACATCCCCTCACATCGCTGCCATGCCGCTCAACCGTCGCCGTTTCATTCTCCTCACCGGCCTCACCCTCACCGCCACCGGAGCCAGCGCCGTCGCTTGCAGCAAATCTAGCCTCACCGCCGCGACGCCCTCTCCTGCCCCTTCAATGTCTCCGGTGGCTGAGCGTAGCCATTTGCGAAGTGCCCGCGCAGTGGATAGCCAAAATCCAGCCGGCACCCCCATCGGCCCGGCCACCCTCTTCGCTCCCCCTCGCGGTGACATCCGCCTTGCCATCATCAGCGATCTCAACAGCGAATACGGCTCTACCGACTACCGCCGAGAAGTCACCCGAGGCATCGCCCTCCTGCCAGACTGGCAGCCAGACATCGTCATATGTGCTGGTGACATGGTCGCTGGCCAAAGCATCAACCTCTCCAGCAGCGAAATCGAAGCCATGTGGACCGCCTTCGACGAAAAAATCCTCACGCCCATTCGCGCGACCGGTTTACCCTTTGCCCTCACCATCGGCAACCACGATGCCTCCAGCTACAAAGATGAAAACGGCGAATTCTTCTATATCCTCGACCGCCAAGAAACCACCAAATTCTGGAACGGCCACCAGTCCGACACAGACCTCAGCTTCATCGAAGCTAGCGGCTTCCCCTACCATTACAGCTTCAAGCAAAACGACATCTTCTACCTTATTTGGGATGCCTCTTCTGCCAATGTGCCCCCAGAGCAAATCGCCTGGGCCGACCGCGCCCTCGCTAGCCCCGAAGCCCAAAGCGCCAAACTCCGCATCGCCATGGGCCACCTCCCCATGTACGCCGTTTCCCAAAGACGCGATCGCCCCGGCGAATTCCTCAACCAGGCCGACGAACTTCGCACCTTACTAGAGCGCCACAACGTGCACACCTACATCAGCGGCCACCACCATGCCTACTTTCCCGGCAGAGCAGGCAATATCGAAACGCTTCACTGTGGTGCCCTAGGCAGCGGACCAAAATCTCTCCTCACTACCACCACTGCCTCCTTCCAAACGCTCACTATCATGGACATATTTTTGGACACGGCTAATACCGTATACACCACCTACAACATGAGCAGTGGTATGGAAGTTGTTGATTTGCAGTCACTACCGCGTCAAATTGTGGGGCCCAATGGTCGCGAGCTGCGTAGAGATGTTGCGGTAGAAGACCTTTCTCCGGCAGAGCGATCGCAACCTTACATTCCCAGTGAAACCTAACCAATATTGATTTAAATCAGAAAAGACCCCTTCAGTTCGTCATCAACCATCGCTTATTGTTTGTGTAGGCCAGCACCTTTCGGCCAGCACCTTTTGGGTGTGAGCGATAGAAGACGTTCTTAGGAGCAAAATGCCACGAAGAAAGCAAAAATCTCTCGTTGATGAATACTTTGACAGATGGGAGCTGCCATTCTGTCTTTTCATTACAGTCGATGTAATAGCGCATTTTCTGTTCCTTTACTTAGGTCGAATCGCAGGCTTTATCAGCTACTTTGCTTGGTTGATGTTACCTACTGCATTTATTTTTGGTATAGCGATCGCAGCAGCCATAAATTTCGAGCGAAAGCGGCCTGACATTGGTTTACTCAATGCCATCACCGCTGTTTTGAGCTTTCCAATTCTAGGCCTACCGCTATTTGTCGTACGGATGGTATTTTAGCTATGGCAAACAGAAGAAAAAGACCAAACAAGTCACTCATACAAAGTTACTTCAGCGACAGAGCACTGCCATTTTGTCTTTTCATATCTATCTCTGTGCTAATGTTTTTAATCGGAGGCCAATGGGCCGATCCAACACTACAGAGCAACGAAGTGCTTGCCCTAATGTTGTTACCGAGTCTATCTGCTGTAGGGATTCCAATAGCCGCGATCACCAATCTCAGCAACAACAGAACCAAAGCAGCTATAGCCAACTTTTTCGCGTTCCTCCTCAGCCTAGTATGCTTGCCAATAATATTTTTTGGGCTTTGCCTCATCGGCATGAGCTATTGAAACACCACTGGCAAGTCACTAGTCAATTACGGAATAAGACCCGTTCAATCACACTTATCCAATGCAGCGCTCAGCTCATACGCCCCCGGAATATAGCCATCTACGCTGATGTACCACAGCCCCGCACTCAGCGGCAGCACAGAATTTCTGTTGATTACCACCTGCTCATCACTGCTGTTTAGCCAGGGCCGATAGTCATACGCCATCATCGTTGGCAGCTCACCCTGCCGCACGTACAGGTCAAGATCACTTTCTTCCGCACCCAATCCCTCTAAAACAATCTCCAGCTGAGAAGTTTCTTCAGCCACCTCAATCACATAGTGCTGAAACTGGTCGGAATTCGCTTCACCTTGTACAGGCTCACAGCTCATCAAAACTTCCGCCAATCCATCACCCACAAAGTCAGACACATTTGGCGGTTCCATCATTCGCGGCTCATCAGGCACAACCTCACCATCAGCAATTACAAAATCTCTAATCACGGCCATATGCTGCATATTACTTGCAGCGCTATCTCCCCGCTCCACCGGCTCTACATCTGATAGCGGCGCATACACTCGGCTATCAAACACAAGCCCATGAGGGAAACTGTTCTCACCAAGCACCACAGGCACCTCTAGCGGATCCAAATCCTCATCTACAAACACCCAGTCGTAAGGCCTGCGGCGACTAGAGTTGGTCCCAATAAGCCCTGCCTGGTCAGTCGGATACGGCTCATCAGTATCGACTACCGCATCCAAAGTTTGCAGTGCGGACTCACCCGAATTGTGCGTGTTGAAGTCTCCACCAATCACCAGATAATCTTCTTCTGGAATATTTTCGCGTACCAGCCGCAGCACAGCGTTCGCCTGTGTGTTGCGCACGGATCCACTGCGCGTAAGGAAATGCACACTCACCGCCCACAGGTCGCGATCGCCCGGAATATCAATCCTTGCCCAGGCAAAGTCACGATTGCTCACCTGCGAATCATTCCACTCACCAGACTCAATAATGGGATATCGACTGATAACGCCATTGGGTATTTGCGCTCCGTCTTCACGGTAATAGTCAAAGTCAGGGCCGAACGTACTCTCTACATAATTGGCGATCGCACCCTCAGAATTATCCCCAAAATTAAACTCTTGAATCAGCACCACATCGGGCTGTAAACCCTGAAAAATCCTCGTCCCTTCCCCTGGATCGTAAGACTGCCGATTGCCACTCGTCGTATTCGCTGCCATTATCCGCAGACTTGTTTGTGCTAGCCCTGGCTGAATCGTTGCGGCAATCCCTAGCACAGATAAAGCAATAGCTAGCCCGCCTATCTCCAGTATCGTCAGTCCCTTCTCCAAGCTGTTCTTCCAACCATTGTTAGGTAAACGAAGACCCATATTAAAAAACCTTGTTGACATGCACCATCCAGCAATATGGCACTTGCAAATTAGAACGTCAACAGTACTGAAAAAAGTCTCACTCTGTTACGAGCTATTGAGGGATAACAGCGCTTTAGATAGGCTAAAGAAGCTCCACTCCTGCCCCTCTAACGCAAGCCATTAGCTCATGTCATTCAATATTCGCCAGCTCGACAAGCTCGATTACGACGATGTAGAACCCATTTTGCCGGCTTACATCGATGCAATCCTTGATGAATTTGTCACCTCAAAGGTCGGCCAAGTCTATGTAAAAGGGCATCCCGAGGGAGGCGGGTGGATTGGCACCTTTATTGAAATAGGTTATATGTATGGGGAACTTACCCTACCGAAAATGACAAAAGGCGCTGTGCAGGAGCTGATGGAATACACGCTGCCGCGCAAGATTACGTTGATGGACCCGAGTGAGGTCGAAGATGCCATTCCTGAACTGGTCGCATTTTGGACATTTTTAAAGGAAGACTATAAGCTGCGCAGTGCAGGTGCGATCGCAAACTATCTCCAGTCTATTGAAACCAAATTTACAGACTGGATGTTCGATTCAGCCCGAGGCGGCCTAGCCAAATCCTTCGTCACTCAGGGCATGGCCGCAGGCTACGACATGACCACCGAAGAAGGCCTACAAGCCTTTCAGGAAGAGTACAACCAAGGCATTCGCTCAGGCAAAAGTCCGTCGCTACCCATGCCTAATATGCTAATGCCACCCGAAACAGCATCCGCAACCATCCCAATGACCGAGCCGCCCGCTGACGTAAGGGCCTTGTTCGAAATGATGGGCATGGAGCTGCCAGAAGCCGGCTCGCAGGTTGACCCTGCAAGCTTCCTAGAGCAGGTATTAAATGCAACAAAGCAGTTAGGCACACTGCTAGGCCAAGACACCGAGAACGATCCTGACATTACCGAACTAGAACAGCTGCTAGCTGGAGTCAGCGGCGAGGGCCTTATCGAAACCATTACCCTATCGCCACCCGAACCTTTGGCAGAGGAGTTGGTGGCAACGCTAAAAGCTCAAACTATTAGCAACAGCGAACCTGGCACCATTGTTCAAGACTTTCAAACACTCCTAGAAACTATCGGGACCGAGGGGCTTTCTGTCAGTGGCAAGCGCCAGCAGATACCTGCAAAATTGCTTGAAGAAATCAACCAAACCCTAACCAACCCGATTAAAATTGCCCTCAAACGACCCCAGCAGCAGTCTTATCCACCCATTCACGGCCTGTACTTGTTGTTGCGGGCGACAGGTCTAGCCACGGTTCTTAGCAAGGGCAAACAGCATTGTCTACAGCTCAACTCAGCGCTATATGAAGACTGGCAACAGCTGAGCCCTACTGAAAAGTACTGCACCCTATTAGAAGCCTGGATGGTGCGTGCGCACGGCGACATGCTGAGTGAAGATCGCACTTCAGTCATGAGCGTTGGTGACCACTGCCTGCGAACATGGCCAATGCTCGCTAGGCAGAAAAAGCAATCGTATGAAAATTACGATCATCAGCAAAATCTCAAATACTCTCCGGGCTACTACAATGTGGCGCTCATGGCCCTATTTGGCTTCATAAAGATTGTAGACGGTAAGCCCACTAAGGGGAAAGGCTGGCGGGTAAGGTCAGTAGAGGTTTTACCCTTTGGCGCAGCCATGATGACACTACTTGCAAGAGCCTACGCAGAAAATGACTTTTATTGGATCTCTTTTGAAGAGAATGAGCTACCGTTTGATGAACTGTTGGAATATTTACAGCCTTATTTCCCCGAGTGGAAAAACACGCTGCCAGGCATTGAGGTAGCCTTCACACCAGAACGCCATATTTTCAAGGTTTCTTTAGGCAAGATTTGGCGACGGATTGCGGTTTCGGGGGAAGCCCCGCTATCGTATCTAGGAGATTTAATTCTCAGCTCTGTCAATTTTGATTCTGACCATTTGGATTGCTTTACCTACAGAAATGTATTGGGCCGTCAGGTACAGGTGGTGCATCCCTATATGGATGAAGGCGAGCTATTTACTGATGAGGTCACCGTTGGCAGTTTGCCGCTGGTAGTGGGTAGCACCCTAGAGTATCTGTTTGACTTTGGCGATCGTTGGGAATTTCAGCTACAGCTAGAGAAAATTGAGCCAGCACCTGCACAAGGATTCGCGAAGGTAAAAACAAAGAAACGAGGCAAGGCAAAAAAAGTGTCGATAGGAGAAATAATAGAAGCTCATGGAGAAGCCCCTGAGCAGTATCCAGACGGCGACTGGTAAGCCAATTGCATAAAAAAGGGAGAATGACAGCTGTCATTCTCCCGATACATGGCACAAACAAAAAACGCAACAGCTAAGCCATTGCAGGCTCGGCAGACGGACGGCGAGCACGCTTACGCTCACTCGGGCGAACACCCCCAACCAGCGTATACTCCTTACTCTCTTCGTCGTACATCACCGCAACGCCTTTCAGCACTTTCTTCGAGAGATTCGTCAATACCTTCTCAGCGCTTTCTAGCTCATCGGCAGCCGCATCGGCCTGCGCCAGCAGCGTGTGATAGTTCTGTAGCTTTTGGCGAACAGCGTTAATTTGTTTTTCAACGGTTGTCGTTGTACAGCCACCGCCCAAGTTCAGCTTTGGGTCAATAGACTTCATGCCGACTAGTCTCTTTTCGGCTTGGGGTAAAATGGCAGAATCTCTCTTAGGCCTTGCCATAAGATGCGCTCCTTTTATGAGTAAGTGTAAGCAAATAATGAAACCAGACAGCTCGGCGTAAGTGTGGCCATACTGCCTCAGTCGTGATTGAGCAGCGCCTCTATTCTTGTAGAGAGACATGTGCTACTCGGCTACTTAAACAATGCCCCAACAAACGGACAAAAAGAACAATTCTCACTCTGTAGAACTACAGATATTTAAAGAAGACTGAAAAATGCTACTTCAAATTCTCCGTACAATCTCGATAATCATAGATGCTTTCTATACAAAATTGATTATATATAGATTAAGGCCGATTGGATCTAAGTTGCAGTCAATCCAAACTAACTTCAGGTCGATACCAATCGACTTCGGATTGATTAGGGCGGAGTTGAAATAAGCTGTGACTAGCCATGTGTAAATACAAATCGACTTTGAGCCGCACTAAAGTCTTTCGTCATCAAGTAAAAGCTAGTTGCAGCCGAACAGAAAGAATACAAGCATGCACTATTGTGCTGCTCTTAATTGTAGTCACCCTAGATGATTTGTGGAAACAAGCCGTACATGTGCATCTTGGGGAAGTTGAAGAGTTCAAGCGACAGAAACTGCTCAAACAAAAAATCGACACCCTTGAATGGAAGCTTCAATCCTGCTAATCGTCGGACGCTGTTCTTCGCCTATAGCCAGACATCTTCAATCGGGTTCTGCTTCGGGCCGTTGGGGGCAAACTGAATGCAGTGACAGCCACTGCACTTCGGGTAGACCGTCTTTCATCTGCACTAAAAACTCTCGAATCTCATGCGCTCTGTGGTAGTTTGCACCGTCTCACAGTAGCAATAGGCGTTGCTGTGGAAATTGGGCTTTCAAGAACTTGAGGTAGGCGAGGGTATTGGCGGTGTTCCCAAGCTGCATACGCCTCAAACAGTACACGCTTATTCAATAGGTCTAACGCTCCATAGCTAAGTGGTTCCTCCGATCCTTCTAGCATCCAGATATCCTCGACCTTGAGCCACGCAAGCAACGCTGTTTTCTCTGATGCACTCAGAACCCCCTTCTTGCCTTGATGCTTCGGCTCAAACCCGCTGAGTCCTGACGATTCATACATCTGCTTCCATCCACAAATCGCACCGAGCGACACGTTCAGAATTCCGACCACGCTCTTGTAGCCATGCCTTTCGCACAGCAGCTTAATGGCCAACGTCTTCTTAAGCTGGCGGGTGTCTCTTTCGTTGCGGATAAACCCTTTTGATTCCGCTATCTGCTCAACTTTATCTCGAACTGAACTGGTTTGAACAACTGCATCATCCACAGATTCCAACACTTATCGAAGAAGAGAGCACTGGTGATTCTAGACTATTTTTTGTCTACTGCGTTGGTTCAATAAGTAGTACAGATTTTCACCTTTCATCCCGGATGGCTGTAGTTGGTCGCCACAGAAAAACCGTCGCCGATCATGGATGGTTTCGTACACTTCTTGGCAGACTCAATTGGTGCCGTTCTTGGACATATCAATTATGTGCAATATACTGAGGTAATGGAAACGCTATTATATTTTTAGTCCCTGCTATCTGTTAGGAAAAATTCATGTCTAATAAAAGGATTGCTGTTTGGATCCCCGTTCTTGTCGCCATAATAGGTTTCTCAGGCACAGTCCTCACACAGGTGCTGGAAAGATACCAGTCAGTAGATAAAAATATTGCAACACCAGTTGAGGCACAAGAGCCTCCAAGTATTAGCATAGAGAACAATATCGGGGATGTGAGTGCTGAATCTAACAACAAAGGTGTTAATGTTACATCTTCTGTACAAAGTGAAGACAGCTTAGCTGGATCAACCTCAAACAGCAGGCCTACTACTCCACCCTCAACGACAACGCCAATTGCAGAATTTTCTTCACAACCCTCCGTACCAGTTCAGCCTGAAGCTATAGAACGGCAAGATATTAGTGTCTTTAGTCCACCCATAGCTGACTCTGACGGAACTACCATTACGGTAGAGGGCAACATAGAATCTAATTTAGGAACCACCAATCAGTATGCCCCTACTCAAACTGGTGATATCCGCTGTAGTGATACTTCTTATGCATGTGGTCCAGGTGCTGAATCAATTGTGCATATAACTACCAACAATATCTACGACTCTACGGAAAGTGGTGTCAATAGCCAGCAGCTAGCTACTGATGAAGCACCTGGTCGACGGCAAAAGTCAGATTACTACAATCCAACTCCTCGGCAACCTAGTTCAAATGCAACACAAACACAGATTGAGCACTGGCTAAACGATGGCTACTAGCAATAGCTGCGCCTCCTATATTGATTTTTTACCACAATTAAGAAATATGTTTTCCAGTTTGTCAGCTCTAACAGTCGCATCATTTATAGCTTTCAATGTGCAACTTGCCGTATCAAAAAACGTAATAGATGTGTATCAGAAAGGTATCGCCCTTAAAAAGGAGGTCGCAGCGCAGTTAAAACAGGACGTTATAGAGGCTCATGTAGACGATCTAGTCTTTAAATTCATAGGATGCAGAGCTCAACAAGGGCAACATCCTTTTGAATGCCTCTTTGTAGTCCAAAACAAAAGCACGGCTGATAAATCGATTCGCATCCATAGAGACGCGCGGACAGTTCTTTACGATGGGTTAGGCTATGCCATTGACCGACCTGAGATTGAGTATGGAGGTTCATCAAGAAGCCGAGCTGTTCTACCGCCTGGTGTAGATGTAGCAGTAGTTGTATCTTTTCCTGGAATTCCTAGGGAAGGTATCTCACAAATTCAAATTTCTGGCAATACAACCAACCCACCTCGTAGGTTCATTGCTAACTTCACTGACATACCTAACTGACAGTGTTTAACAAGGTAATGAGCAACAAATACGAGATATCTCATGGTTCGCGCATTTATTTTAGTGGTTCCAAGAAATACGAAAACGCTACATGTAGCGTAAAGCAGGTCTATTTTTTCAGTTGACTGATTGGCCAGGGATACGAAGGAGGAAAGTCACAGTCTTGCTTATTTGTCAATAGACTGAAAACCCATTGCCTTCGTTGTATTTTTGGAACTCAAATTATTTTGAGTGAACCATGAGAGATATGTGTTAACTCCTAAGAAACACACACCTCGTTTTGAACTGTCCCTAAATCACTTGCGGTAGGTTAAGTAAGCTCGACTTTATCCATCAAGCAGCATAGCAAAGTAGTTCAGACCAAGCGTTGAATAAACGTGAGTTCGACAGTCAGTAGATAGTTTCAGGCAGAGCAAGTCGGTCGAAATTAGGCTATCTGAGATCTTGCACCATTCTCATCAAGCAGAACTAGGTCGAGGTTGTAGAACCATCTCAAAGCCAAACTGGGCAGCAATGTCAGCGTCACGCCTGACTTCCTTGAGTAGTAGTGCCCAGCGTACGGAAGGCAACACCTTGTCTAAAGTTAGTCGCGAGGTCGCTTTCCAGTTCAAAACAGGCGGCCAAGCCCACAGGTCAATCCAGTGAGCCTGTAGATAGTCTGAAGTGGACCCCAAAGACTAAACAACTTGAAAGGGCAGTTAAGCTCTGAAG
>ERZ1740067.1010-NODE-1010-length-20619-cov-10.690527_pt1 | contig 20619 bp, 5 predicted proteins | sample MGYA00581736_ERZ1740067 | MGnify/ENA primary metagenome ERZ1740067 (study PRJEB43018, sample SAMN04849236) | marine metagenome | isolation source: floating plastic debris | place: Pacific Ocean | collected 2008-08-27 | study: EMG produced TPA metagenomics... | reverse complement strand
CTACGGCAGGCTGCGTCAACAACTCCACTCAGGGTTCGGTACTCGGTGTATCCGATGGCTGAGCGAAGTCGTTGGCAAAGCGTCGCCATAGGCGTTAGCCAAAACCTACTTGCATGAAAATGTGCTTCTTGTTTAATCTTCAAGCCTAAAGCAACTGTTGCAAACGTTTGCAACTTTATAGTAATCGCAACTAACACAAAAAGTAATACAGAAAACCTATAACGTTTTTCGCTTCGTCGGGTGCATATAACAGCATCAACTCTGATGCCTAAATCAGACAATTTACAATCATAAATTCCATGGAAGAGATACCCATGACCTTACCCGTTCGCGTGACAGCTGCGCTTGATAGTGCTTTAGATAACAATCTCCCTAGTGAAGTTCCTGGGGCGGCAGTGGCGATTTTGACCCCAGAGGGAGAGTGGTTTGGTGCTAGCGGCGTTTCGGATGTTGCCAGCGATACACCATTACTCGCAGGCGATCGCTTTGAAGCCGGTAGCATTACCAAAACCTTTGTTGCTACCACAATCTTGCAGCTCACCGAAGAAGGTAAACTCTCATTAGAAGATACACTGACGAGCCTGCTGCCGACAGAAGTAACTGCGCTCATCCCCAATGCAGACCAGATTACGGTCGAGCAGCTGCTGAATCATACGAGCGGCATTGCAGATTATTTAGACGTGTTGACCGCGCAAGCGCTGAGCAATCCTACGCTGTTTTTGCAGGCGTGGGAGCCCCAGCAACTGTTGGGATTTTTAGACGGGGTCGAGCCCTCTTTTGAGCCGGGCGCAGATTGGCTGTATTCCAATACCAACTATGTCTTGGCGGGGCAGATCATTGAGGCGGTGACGGGTAATAGCTATGGGCAGGAGATACGCGATCGCATTATCGATCCTTTAGAGCTAGACAACACCTTTGTCTTCGGCGAAGAAGACATTCCTGGCGGCTATATCAAAAGCTACTGGGATTTCAACAGCGACGGTACGCTAGATGACCTGAGTATTACCAATCTTTCCTGGACTAGCTCGGCTGGGTCTATTATCTCCAATGCTAAAGATTTAGCTGACTTCTTCGATGGCCTACTGGTAGACGGCGCACTCCTAGAAGCTGAAACGCTCGAAGAAATGCTCGATACGATGCCAGTCGAGTCAACTAACTATGATGAGTATGGTTTAGGGATTGGTACGCTAGAGTCTCGCAACCGCTTCTGGTACGTTCACAGAGGCCAAACCCTCGGCTTCCGCTCAAATCTGTGGTATTCCCCACTAGAAGAGATTACCTATGTAGAACTGCTCAACGGTCGCTCTGGCACAAACCTTGTGAGTGATTTGCTGCCCACTTATCGCCGGACCATTGCACCACCCACACCAGACCCCATCACCTACGAATTTGACTGGAAAGGCCAAATTGCCGGCTTCAGCGTAGAAGGCGAATTCACCTACGATGCGAGTGACACCCTGGTCGATGGCATCGTTCGCGAAGAGAATCTAGACTCGTTTGATATCTCTTTCTTCGATCCCGATGGCAATTTGCTCAAAACTTACGAAGATAACCATCTCACCTTCGATGAGTTCAACTTTGCTTTCGACACCGAAACCAAGCAGGTGCTCACAGACGGATTGTTCGATGGGCCAGAAGGCATTAACGTCGGCGAGAAAACGGCGGTCGGTGACGGTTTTACCGGACTGAACCTGTGGAGCAAGTCAAAAGAAACATCATCTTCTCTAATTCACCTCGATGAATGGTCGCGATCGCTTGGCTTTCCGCTTGGATACAGCACCCACGAAGATATTGCTTTCTTGACGCTAACCACCGCTGAGCTGATTGAAACCGGCAAAGTGGGTGAGACCTACCTTGATGATATTCAAGATACCTTGGCTGAGGTGGGGAATCCGATTGCGATCGCCCCTCCAGAAAACGATGCTGGCGAGTTTGTGGTGACCTCAGGCGTCACCAGCTTATTTCTCGACTTCTCTCTATTTGAAACGGCTGGCCTGCTCATTCAAGATGCATCGCCTACGGCTACCCCATTCTCCAATCAGTTCCAGCTCGGCTTCGAGATTGATGCCAGCGCAGACTTTCTTTTTGAGAGCAATCCTTTTACCCCTAAAGGCGGCACGATAGAGCACACAGGCGATATTAGCTTCCTGGTCGGTGGCGATGTAGATCTCACGATCGGAGACTTTTCGGTGGGTTTCGATGCGGCTCGCGTCAGCGATACCACCAGCGGTTTCTTTGTTGCAGATACGCTAGATGATGGTCTCGGCATCGATGTTCTTTTTGACTTGAGCGTACCCGATCGCCTGCTGGTGAAAAATGACGAGTTAACAATTGCAGATGCTGATTTGTTGTTAGCGCCTGAGCTTGCCGCAATCTTGGGACTGGGTAGCGCTGTGGGCACTGATGTGGGCGATGTTCGTGTGGAGGCTGATCTGGTCACGCCTTTGGGCCCACCGCCACCAGTCGAGGTATTTGGCACGGAAGGCAACGATAGAATTATCAGTGAAGACAACGGCCCTGAAGTTATCTTTGCGCAAGCCGGTAATGATGTTGTCAAAGCCAGTACAGGTAACGATCTTATCTTTGGCGGCAGTGAAGACGATCGTTTGTTTGGCGGTGATGGTGACGATACCATCCTTGGCGAAAGTGAAAGCGATGCGCTCTTTGGCGGCGCTGGTGACGATACGCTAGAGGGCGGCAGCGGAGAGGATCGGTTATTCGGCGACGAAGGCAGCGATGTTCTTATAGGTGGCAGCGCACGCGATCGCCTCTTTGGCGGCGCAGGCACAGATATTTTGGCTGGGGGGAGTGGCCGCGATCGCCTGTTTGGCAATGAAGAACTCGATGTCCTTATTGGCGAGTCGGGCGACGACTTCCTCAATGGCGGTGCAGGTAACGATGTGCTGATGGGTGTCACCGGTAAAGATACGCTTGTGGGTGGCGACGGCGCTGATCTGTTCGTCTTTGGTATTGGCGACGGCACCGATAGAGTCATGGACTTTGAAGTCGGTACTGACCTCATTGGTTTGGTCGACGGCGAACTTACCTTTGCGGATCTCACCATCACTCAATCCGGTAACAGAACACTGCTCGGTGTTGCTAGCAGCGGAGAAACACTCGCCATTCTCCGAGGTGTAGAGGCTTCGATCCTGGGTGAGAGCAGCTTCGAGCTCGTGCCGAACGTGGCGACAGTCGAGGAGGCAATGGCGATTCTGTAGATCAGAGTTGACGTTTTTCCAGTACGCTACACGGCTCAGACACAGCAGTTTCACATAGTGGCTGAGCCTTTCTTATTTGTTGCGACCCATTGAATCACAACACATCGAATTACAGTGCGATCGCATAACAGATTTAGTTCCATAGAGAGAACTCTCTCTTTCGTCACTTAGCGCTTGTCTGAAAGCGCTTTCAGATACCTAAATCCAAACGTTATCAAGCAATAAGGAACTGTTTACTATGGTGTTAACCAACAACTTTGAAGACGGCACAACCCAAGGTTGGGGAATTGGAAATTCCTCTGCGCATCCCAACCCGCCAGCAAATACAGCCTCAGGTGGGCCTGACGGTACCGATGACAATTTCTTGCAAACCCAAGCAAATGGTGGTGCGGGTGCGGGTAGCCGTCTTGCCTTCTTTAACGAAAATGCGGAATGGACGGGCGATTACACAATTGGCGACGTAACGGGCATCACCGCTTCAGCCAACAATCAAGGCAGTAGCGATATTGTTCTGCGCGTTGCGTTAGACGGTGCAGGCGGACAGTTTGTCACAACAGAAGGCGTTACCCTATCTTCTGGCAGTGACTGGCAAGAGGTCGCCTTTAGCATTGAGGCCGCTGATTTGACTGCGGTAGGCGGTACCGATGTTACGGCCACTCTAGCTGATGTGTCGCAAATTCGCTTTATCAATAGTCCTACGCCATCCTATCAGGGCTCGCCCGTTCCCGCTCAGCTGGGCATGGATAATATCGCCACCGTCGGTGGAGAACCTGGAGTATCCCCTGTGACGCCACCGCCAACTGGCGATTTGCCCGTTGTGAGCTTTGACGTAGTACCAGATACTTTCTCTGAAGAAGCTGAAAATAACCTAGTCGAGTGGAAATGGACGGTGACCGGTGACTTTCCTGAAGAGGGAATCACTGTCAACTTGAATACTTCAGGCGGTGGAGGTGCCTTTGCCTTTACCGAACAGTTTGCAGCCGATCCGCCATCGGAGTTTGTCGATTCGGACATCGTTGGTTTTGATGAAGAGACGGGTGAGCTCAATATTCTCTTGGAGTCTCCCGAAGCTTCCTTCAAGCTTTACTTTGTTGACGACATCCTTGAAGAAGGTGTCCAAGAGTTTGAGTTTGTGCTGGCAGATGGCGATGGCTACACCGTAGATGCTGAGATGAACGGCGGTATTTTCACAATTACCGATGATAACGGTGGGCCCGGTGTCGGTCCTACGGTGGGTCTATCTGTTTCCGAAGCTGAGCTGACTGAGGGTGATACCTTTACAGTCTCTTTCAACGTTGACGGCGATATCCCATCAGAAGGTGTACAGGTTCTCGTTCAGAGTGATGTCCCCGGTTCTCTAGGTCAGTTTGACCTGGCTGATTTGGGCAACATTACCACCACTGGGATTAATGGCCTGCCTGAGGTTGGCGATGGCGGTGGCGGCAGCTTCTTTGTCACGATCACAGAGCCCACAGCGACGATTACGCTAGATGTTTTCGACGATATTCTTGCTGAGGAACCTTTACCGATTACCTTTAGCTTGGCCAACGGTGAACTATACGAGGTTGCCCCCGATGCGGATAGCATAGCGCTGACCATTGCAGACGAAGCGCAGCCGGTGGGCCCTACGGTGGCTCTGAGTGCAGATAACACTGAGCTAATCGAAGGTGGAGACCCATTTACCCTGACGATCTCAGTAGATGGGGATATTCCAGAGGGTGGGCTACCCATCTTGATTAACGATATTGCCAGTGCAGGGAATGCAACGAGAAGCTTAACCGAGTTTGATGTTGGCAATGTTACGACAACCGGCATAGAGGGCTTTCCTGCTCCAGCCGATGGAGACAGTGGCTTTTTTGTGACAGTGACTGAGCCCACAGCGACGATTACCCTGGCTGCCTTTGACGATGGTGCAGATGAGGACGAGGCCACAGAGCAGTTCAACTTTGCGGTGATTGACGGTGAAGCCTACGAGGTAGACCCCGACGCTAGCAACATTACCGCTAGCATTGCGGACCCTGTAGAGACTCCCCCCGGCGGTGATTTACCGATTCTTAGCTTTACCGCATCGCCAGAGACCCTAAACGAAGCAGAAGGGACGGCGTTGACGTTTAACTTCTCAGTAGAGGGAGATTTTCCAGAAGACGGCATTATTGTTCGTTTTGACGAAAATTTCTTTGATACTGGCGACCAAATTGACTTCAACATCTTTGATCTAGAGAATCTGGAATTCTTTGATTTTGAGGAGACTTCTCCTGGCTTGTTTACGGTTGACTACAAACTTTCTGCCCCAGAAGGGTCTCTGACAACAGGTGTGTTTGATGACAACGTAGCAGAAGCAGACTTTGTCTATACGCCTAGTCTTTTACCAATTCCCGATGCTAATTACACCCTCAATCCCGATGCGAGTTCTGCCAGCATTTCCATTGTTGATGGTGTTGTGGGCACAGGTGGGCCAGTGATTAACCTAGCAGTGGATCAAACCGACATCACTGAAGGCGACCCCATTACCCTGACTTTAACCGCAGAGGGAGAGATTCCTGAAGGCGGTATAGAGATCAATGTTGATACGGGGGTAGGTGGTGCCCTAGGTGACTTTATTAGTACGGACGAGGGCGGTATTCCTGACATTACGGCCACGGGTTTTTCTGGTGTCCCAGCTCCGAATGGTTCAGCCAGCGGCTTTAGCGCGGTGATGACAGAAAATACGGCAACTATTGCATTTGATGTGGTCAACGATGGCTTTGCTGAAGATACTGAGAATTTCGACATCACGCTGTTAGATGGTGAGAACTACGATGTTTCTGGCGCGTCAAGTGCTGTCAGCATCAGCGATGCGAATTCGTCTGTACCCGTTGTGGCCCTAGAGGTTTCACCTGATGAAATCACAGAAGCAGAAGATGGACCGGCGGCAACGCTCACGTTCACCGTCGACGGTGAGATTCCTGAGGTCGAGGTTGACGCTGAGGGTAACTACGTCTCTGGCGGATTGCCTATTGAGTTTAATGGCAGTGATGTGATTGCCCTGTTTGACCAAATCACGGGCGGCCCTATTCTCGATGGTGTTGAGGTCACCCGGTTCCCGGCAGATGAAACCGATACCACCTATGAGTTCACGCTGCTGCAAAACACGGCTACGGTCACCGTTGATATTCTTGACGATGTGATTCAAGAAGAGGCGCAAGCGTTCTCTTTCAATATCATTCCGAGTCCGGAGGGTCCCTATGCGGTTGATCCTGACGCATTTGCTGGTAGCTTTACACTATTGGACGGGGTTGGTGGTTCTGGCGTTGGCCCAACTGTTGGCATTTCTACTACTGAAACCGAGCTTAGCGAAGGCGAGAGTTTCACCGTTAACTTTTCGGTCGATGGTGACATTCCGGCTGAAGGGGTGCAGGTGCTGGTCGATAGTGCCACCGTCGGAGCTCTGGGCGAATTTGCCATTTTCGATGAGGAAGGCAATCCAGCGGTTGAGTTTGAGGGCATTGCGGCCTTCCCGGAAGTGGGCGATGGCGGCGGCAGCAGCTTCCTGGTCACCATTACTGAGCCAGAGGCGTCTCTCACACTGTCAGTTTTTGACGATGGTCCAGGGGAAGGCGCTGAATCTTTGACCTTTGATCTTGTTGATGGAGAAGTTTACGAAGTTGACCCGGATGCCAACAGCATTACGCTCAACATTGACGATGCCACAACAACAGAGCTGCCCGTTGTTTCTGTATCCACCCCAACGCCAGTCGTTAGCGAGGATGGTGACACCACACTCACGGTTACATTCAGTGTCGATGGCGATATCCCTGAAGGGGGTTTGCCCATTACGGTTGGCGGCGATCTCACCAGCCTGTTCGACCCATCGCTGCGGCTGCTTTTAGAAGCGCCTTTTGTCGTTGAGCCCGAGACCGGTCTGGTTCCGGTTGCCAATCGCGACCCTGAGTTTAACATTGCGCTGACTGCGCCTACTGTCAGCGTGAGTTTCGAGGTGTTTGATGACATTCTTGAAGAAGACGATTTAACCCTTGACTTTGCCCTGCTAGAAGGTGATGGCTATGTGGTTGATGGCGATGGTATTGCGAGTGTTACCGTTGTGGATGGCGATAGTGTGACCCCTGGCAGCGGGCCTACCGTTAGCTTCTCAGCTAGCGAAACAGCCCTAGCGGAAGGAGATACTTTCACCGTCAGCTTTGATGTGAATGGAGAGATCCCTGAGGGCGGATTGACGGTCTTTGTGGATGGCCCGCCTGCTGCCTTGAGTGAGTTCGTTATCTTCAATGAAGACGGTAGCCCTGCTGTTACCACCGAAGGCGTTGATGGATTTCCAGCAGCCGATAATGATGCGGGCGGTTTCTTTGTTACGCTCAGCGAAAATCAGGCATCGCTCTCCTTAACCGTCTTTGAGGATGGGCCTACTGAAGGGCCAGAGTCGCTAACCTTTGAGCTGATTAATGGCGAAGAATACGAGGTGAATCCAGAGGCTAGTGCTGTAACCTTCGACATTGGCGATGGGGGTGAAGAGGCTTCCTTTGTCGCTGAGTCTGGGGTTACGAGCGTGTTCCTCGACTTCCCACTGCTGGAGGAAGTGGCTGGGTTGACCCTTGTGAGTGCTGATAGCGAAGCTACGCCTGCCGAGCGGCCGAGTTTCCTAGATCCTTTCCAGGTAGGCTTTGCCATTACCGATGACACAGACTTTAGCTTTGAGCCCGCTCCGTTTGCGCCGTTGGGCGGATCCATTGAGCACTCGGGCACTATCACACTTGGCTTGGGTGATGCAGAAGCGACGATTGGCGAGTTCTCCATCGGCTTTGACCCTGCTCGGGTATCGGATACGGCTAGCGGCTTCTTTGTCGCCGATACGCTAGATGACCCGCTAGGGCTAGAGATCCTGTTCGACCTAAGTGCACCAGGTACAGTCTCTGTTTCTAACAATGAGCTGGAAATTAGCGATGCAGATTTGTTGCTCTCGCCTGAGTTAGCGGGTGCACTGGGGGTATCTGACCTGGCAGGTGCGGATGTTGGTGATGCGCAGGTCGATGCTTTGGTGGCCTTGACTGATGGCGGTATGCCGGGTGAAACCATTAATGGCACGGAAGGAGAGGATCATATCCGAGGCACGGCGGGCGATGACGTCATTGTTGCGCTTGACGGTGATGATCGTGTGTTTGCCGATCCGGGCAACGATATTCTTTCTGGCGGTAGCGGTCGAGACAGACTATTCGGTAGCGATGGCCGTGACATTCTCATTGGCGATATGGGTAATGACTTCCTCAATGGTGGGGCAGGCGACGACGTGCTGATGGGTGTGACCGGTAGAGATGTGCTGGTTGGCGGCGATGGTGCTGACTTGTTTGTATTTGGCGTTGGCGATGGCGGTGCTAGAAATAGCAACGCGCTAGGCAACGACCTCATCCGAGACTTTGAGGTAGGTATCGACAAAATTGGCCTGGTCGAAGGTGAACTCACCTTTGCGGATATCACCATCACTCAATCTGGTAGTCGAGCGCTACTGGGTGTGGCTAGCACCGGTGAAGTTCTCGCTGCGCTCAAGGGTGTCGATGCATCGAGCTTGAGCGAAAGCAGCTTTGAGATTGTGCCAAATGTCGCCACCGTTGAAGATGCGCTGACGATTCTCTAACGCATATGCTCAGCCGTCGTGGGTCTCCTACGGCGGCTGAGTTTTTTATGGGCTGCGCCGCGCCCTTAGGCATCAGGACATCCTTTTTTCAGGGCATTTACTTAAGTCAAATACTCTCGGACACAACGTCTTACTTGCTATGTTTCAAATCGAAGAAGCGACTATTTCTGAGATTAACCAAGCCCTTGAATCTGGCATTTTGACGTCAGAGCAGCTAGTACAGCTTTATCTAGATCGGATTGCGGCTTACGATCAGCAGGGGCCGACCCTTAATTCTGTTATTACACTGAACTCTAATGCATTGGAGCGGGCGATCGCACTTGACCAAGAACGTCAGCAGCAAGGCCCCAGAAGCCCCCTTCACGGCATCCCCATCTTACTCAAAGACAATATCGACACGGCCGACCTGCCCACCTCAGCAGGCGCGTTGGTACTCGAAAATTCTCTACCGCCGGATGACGCCTATGTCGTACAAGAACTGCGAGAAGCAGGGGCCATTATTCTCGGTAAAACCAACTTAGATGAGTTTGCTCGCAATGTTCAAGGGGTGAGTGCCCTAGGCGGACAAACGCTAAATCCCTATGATTTTACCCGTGCTCCAGGCGGCTCTAGCGCGGGTACAGCGGTGGCAATTACGGCTAATTTTGCCGTTTTGGGGCTGGGGACAGAAACAGGGGTTTCGATTCGAAATCCTGCCGCTAATAACAGTTTGGTTGGGATTGCGCCGACGGCTGGGCTGGTTAGCCGCGATGGGACGATACCGATTTCATTCACCCTAGATCGCGTAGGCCCCATTGCACGGACAGTAAGTGACGCTGCGATCGCCCTAGATGTGATTGCCGGATTTGACGAAAGTGATCCGGTCACCGCTGCTAGTGTAGGCAATATTCCAGCCGCAGGCTATACCCGCCTCCTCAGCGATCAGGCTCTGAAAGGAGCGCGTATTGGTGTCTTTCGCGATCTGTTTCGCACGGGTGAATCTCACGCAGAATCCCTTGCCATTATCGAACAGGCCATTGACGATCTTGCCACAGAGGGGGCGGTGATTCTTGATGACGTTAGCCTTGGCATTGATCTCTTTAGACTGCTCAACGATGCTCGGCTCAATCTGTTTGAAACAGAGTTTGCCGTCAACAGCTATCTCGATAGCCTTGGCCCAAGTTCTAGCTCTGGCGCACCGGTTCAAACTTTACAGGATATTCTTGACGACGGCAGACTGCTGCCCCGCACCAGCCTTATCTTTGGGCTGTCCCAAGGGTTTAGCGCATCATTTGAAGAAAACCCAGCCTATCTAGAGCGCCTATCGCAGCGAGAATTTTTGCAAGATGCCACCGTTGATTTACTCGAAGAATTCGATCTAGACGCACTGGTCTATCCCATGAAGACTCTGCCAGCCCCATTGCTGGGCGAACTATCGCCAGAATCTGACAATCCTTTTACGTCTATCACTGGGCTCCCAGGGATTGTTGTCCCTGCCGGTGTGACCTCAGCCGGATTACCCGTTGGACTCGAATTTTCCGGCGAGCCTTTTAATGAGGCATTGCTCCTCGGCTTTGCCTACGACTATGAGCAAGCCACCCAGCACCGAATCGCCCCCGCCAGCGTACCGTTTTCTTTACCCACCACAGAGACCATGCAAGCAAGCCTTTCTACGTCAACCACTTTTGACGGTGACCTCAATGCACTCGTCGAGACTCAGGGCACGGCCGTCACCTTTCGCTTTGATTTGGACGAAGCCGCCCCAGCCGGTGGATTAACACTGTTTGTCGATGCAGATGTTGAACAAATGCTCAATCGGCTGGATTTACCTACGTTTGCCTTTAACCCTGTTACCGAAAATATTGACTTCGGCAGTATCATCACCAATCGCGATAGTTCAGGGTTTGCTTTCACCATTGATGAGGGCGCTACCTTTGGCACCGCAACGCTCAATGTCTTCAATAATCCTGAACCAGATACTTTTCTACCCGCCACCTTTGATGGCTTAGTAGAAGCCACCTTTTCGCTAGTTACAGAAGATCAGGTTGATCGTGATGTTGAAGGTCCACTGCCTACCTTGAACGATTACACCATTGATGCGGCAGCGGCCACCAGCGTTGTGTTGTTTGCTGACGATGCGACGCAACTACCTGGCACTCAGCCGCCCTCCGGCCCTGGAATCCCTCAGGTGAGTCTGTTCATCGGTCCCAACTATTTAATTGAAGATGAGGGCACCGTCAGCGCCCATGCCTTTAATGTGACTGGCGGTGTCATTCCCGAAGGTGGCCTGATTGTTTCGGTAGATGCGCCAAACCTAAGTGAGTTTGACCTAGCAGGTATTTCTGTTGAAGGTGGCGAGATTGTGGCTGCGCGCGAGGGCGGCTTTGATTTGCGGATGACAGAGTACACCGCCCTGGTGAATCTGCCTGTTGCTGATGATGGTGAAACTGAAACAGGAGAAACCGCCAGCTTTAGCCTTGCAGCAGGCGCAGGATATGAGATTGTTGCTGACTACAGCGGCGGCGACTTTAGCCTGGTGGATACGCGCTTAGATATTCCTCAAGGGGTGATTAATGAGCCAAATAATGCGATCGCCTCCGCTACTGAAACCCAAATCAGCCCCGAAAACCCCACCTTTTTCGGCACGGATGCGGTCTACTTCGACATTGGCAACCGCTACCTAAATGAAGATGGCACCTACACCTACATCGACTACAGCGAGGATGTAGATGTTTACAAGGTTGATCTAACAGCTGGGGATACCATCACGATTGAAACCTTCGACTTTGACACCAACGTGGACGAATTTGGCGTTGGCTTTGCTATTAACGCCCTTGTCTACGACGCTGAAGGCAACCCGCTTCAAGACTATATCAACACTGGATTTGATCCCGCTGCGGCTCCCGACAAGCTGTTTGGCGGCATTGGCCCGTTTGATGTCAATGAAACCGACAGCTACGACGAATTTACCGCGCCAGCTGACGGTGCCTACTTTATTGCCGTCGGTGGCGATGGCCAAGTGCAAAACTTCTGGGATGAGGTAGCCCCTTTTTACGATCCTCGTACCCCCGGTTCTGGTAACGGTAACCGCGCCATCTTTGGCGATTACAGCATCGAAATTAACTTACTCACTGAAAACAATCCCCGTAAAACGGGCACGCCTACACCGCCTGTGAGCAATCCCGGTGTCACCAATCCGCCGACGCTCTCTTTAAGCGCAAACCCCACTACCACTGACGGTGATGGCAACTTCACCAGTGCCGTGGTAGAACACGTTGATATGGGCGGGGTATCCAGCACCACCTTTACGATTCAGGCTGATGGTGAACTGCCAGAAGGCGGCCTCGAATTCGTGCTCAATAGCGATGCCAATCTGTTTGACTATGTTTCTTACCTAGGCCAAAGCGCCTTGCCCAGCACCATTGGCGGTCAGTCCCTCGGCGCTTACTACAATGCAGACGGTATTCCCACCGGCATTCGATTACTGATCGATGAGCCCTTGATGACGGTGACTTATGAAACGGCCAACAATCGCCCTTGGTTCCCCACCTTTTACGGCAACATTGTGGACCGTTATGAGCCGCTAGAAACCGATGGCCCCGAAGAGGTTAACTTCTTCCTTCAGCCGGGAGAGGGGTACAACGTCTCTGCTGAGGCAGGTGCAACAGACGTCACTTATTATGATTCTGTGGCCGATGTACCGCCACCCACAGTGGGCGATGCGGCCCCTGTAGTGAGCATTACTGCCAGCGAATCCACACTCATTGAAACAGCGCAAACAGAAACAACACTAACCTTTAACCTGTCAGAAGCGCCACCTGCAGAAGGGTTGACTATATTTGTCAACAGTGAGGACGAAACCACCGTAGGGAGTCCGCTTAGTCAGTTTGCCGTATTAGAAGCGGAAGTTACTGGGGGGAGCTTCCCGATTCCCAATGGAGATTCTTCAGGGTTCTTCTTTACCGTTACTGAACAAACGGCCTCTATTACGCTCTCTGTGTTTAATGAGCTAACGGTACCAAACATCGACCCGCTGACAGTGCAAGAAGGCCTCGTGGGTTTGAACTTTGCCCTTCAGCCCCTAGCTGGTTACACCATTGATTCAGATGCGAGTGAAATCAATTTTACAATTGCCGACAATCCTGATTCTGGGATTCAGGTCAGCCTAACCGGGGAGCCAGAATCACTCATTGAATCAGAGGGTACGCTCAGCGTTCACAACTTTAGTTTGAGTGCGCCGCCGCCCGCAGAGGGGTTAACCGTTAGCGTCAATGCATCGGCACTCAGTGAGTTTGACTTGGATGCTATTGATGTCGTAGGCGGCACCATTGCCGCTGTTCGCGATGATGGGTTTGACTTTACCATTACCGAACAAACCGCCACCATTAGCTTACCGGTGCTAGACGATGGTGTGGCCGAAGGCAGCGAAACGGCTATCTTTACGTTAATAGAGAGCGATGGCTATGAGCTGAACGCTGCTTTTAATGAGGCGACCTTTACCCTGGCAGACACCCTAGACCAGGCGACTGTTTCAGAAGAGAGTGAGCTGACTGGCGATGAAATTAGCAACAGCACCCTTCCTGAAGCCAACGCTCTCAGCCTCAGTGCTGATAATTCATCCGTATCAATTAGCGGACTGATTGGTGAAAGCTTTAGCGACCTGCCAGAAGACGTTGATTTCTTCTCCTTTAGTTTGGAGGCGGGGCAAACGGTTGGCCTGGATATTGATACGGAAGAAATCCTGCCCAACACCATTAACTTCAGGCAGGTAGTGTATCCAGCGCTGGCAGAGATTCTGCAAAAGCCGGATACCGAGCTGCGGTTATTTGACGTAGACGGCAACGAACTAGCGACTAATCGCGATGGCGCGGCTCCTAATGAAGACTTCTCCCGTGATCCTTATTTGGAATTCACTGCTGAAACCGCAGGTACTTACTACGTGGGCGTGAGTCAGCTGGGCAACCGCAACTACGATCCTTTTGTTTCTAGAAGTGGCAGCGGCTGGACTTTTCCTGAAGTAGGGGTCAATAACGGGTTCTACGAACTCGTGGCCACACTCATCGAAAGCGATCAAGCCATTGAAGGTACCCAAGCCAGTGATCGCCTCTTCGGAACAGCAGGCAATGACACGATTACTGCCTTTGCCAGTAACGACGCTGTCTTCGGGGGCGAGGGGAATGACACCATCAGCGGCGGCAGCGAAAACGATCGTCTCTTTGGCGAAGATGGCAACGACACTATCAATGGTGAGAGTGAGCGCGACAGAATTTTTGGCGGTGCTGGCGATGACATTATTGACGGTGGTAGTGAAAACGATCGTCTCTTTGGTGATGAGGGCAACGATGTTCTTATAGGCGGCAGCGAACGTGATGCGCTCTTTGGCGGCGTAGGTATGGATATTTTGGCTGGGGGGAGTGGGCGCGATCGCCTCTTCGGCAACGAAGAAAGAGACATTCTAATTGGAGATATGGGTGACGACTTCCTTGGCGGCGGTGCTGGAGATGATGTGCTGATGGGTGTAACAGGCCGTGACACGCTCGAAGGCGGCGACGGCGGTGATCTGTTCGTCTTTGGGGTTGGTGACGGCACCGATAGAGTCAAGGACTTTGAAGTCGGTACTGACCTCATTGGTTTGATCGAAGGCGAACTCACCTTTGCGGATCTCACTATCACTCAATCCGGTAACAGAACACTGCTCGGTGTTGCCAGCAGCGGTGAAATGCTAGCTATTCTTCAAGGCGTACAGGCATCGGCTTTAGGAAAGAGTGACTTTGTTACTTTGCCCGATGTGTCAAACGTTGAGGAGGCACTAGCAATTATCTAGAGGTTGTTTGTCAGCTCTTTAGACACACTAGGTCCGGCTGTGCTCAGGTAAGGCAGTCGGACTTTTTTGTGGGTGTTTGGCAGGCTGGTTGAGAATCCGTCTATTTCAGAAATATAAATAATTTGCAAACACTATCTATTAAGAATTATTCTCATTTATACTAATATTATCTGGCTAAAACATGGGCTTTTTCCAAATATCTAATTGATAAAAAAGTGACAATCGGACAAAGGATGAAAGAAGGCGCTTTCTAACGCTTTTCTATGAGTGATATGGAGAGTAATGAAACAATTAATCTAACTGAGATCGAATTCAATGAGGCCCTTACCGCAGCCAATAATAAGACTCAAGCAGACTCTTTCCCCAGGGTTACATTATCTTCTTCGTCAGAGGTTGAGGCTGTTATTTCGGAGCTTCAGCGAGCGTTTGACAACAATTTACGCCTGGAACCTAATGAATCGCTAATGATGTTTCCGCCTGCTCTAGGACAGGGGTATCTACGAGGCATTCGTTTACGAGAAGGGCTAGATTTATCTGTGCAAGATTATGTCCTCAAACAAAATCTGCTCATACATGCTCAGAACCTCAATGCACACGATGCCTATGCTAGTTTAACGTTTTGTATCTCAGGGCAGTTAAACAGTACATTTCCAGGTGCTCAATCTGAGCTGAAATTAGGGGCGCAAGAAGCAACTTTTTACACTACGCCCCATGCTGCTGGAACACTCGAATTTAAGGCAAGAGATCGTATCCATTTTGTAGATATTACACTTTCTCCAGAGCTGCTACAGCATTTAATCGGAGAAGATCTGACGAGACTACCTGAAAACTTACAGACGGCAATTCAGGAAAAAGCTTCAAAACCGTCATTTCACTTTTGTGATATATCTGCCGAAGTTGATCAGGCACTACAAAAAGTAGTCCATTGTCCATATCACGGCAAGATTCGTAGTGTTTATCTAGAAAGTAAAGCTTTGGAGCTGGTTGCACTGTATTTCAGTCAGTTCTATCAGCCTTTTAGCCCTCTGACGGAGCCCCTAAAAGATGCTCTGCCGACTGACAACTTAAAGTATCAGAACTACAATCGTTTGCAAGAAGCGAGAGAATTTTTAAAGCAGAACCTGATGACGCCGCCATCCCTGGAACAACTCTCTGAGAAGGTTGGTCTTAATGAACGCAATCTGCAACAAGGGTTTCGAGAGTTATTTGGCACGACTGTATTTGGTGTTCTGCATGATGACCGGATGGAAAAGGCGCGTCAACTCTTGGAATCTCGGCAAATGAGTATAGGCGCGATCGCAGATACAGTGGGAATTTCTCATCGAGGCTACTTCGCAAAAGCCTTTAAAAAAAGGTTTGGTAGAACGCCAAGAGAATACATGAAAAGCTCTGTTAAATAGATGCGTCTAATCAACATAGACAGCTAAAACGCTAGAAAGAAACTGCAATTGCTGGCAATAAGCTGACGAAGAGACCAATTACAATGCCTTTTAAAAATCCAATAACATGGAAAAAGTAATCTCGATATCCTGGTGAGTACTCTGTTCCGGGGATTGGAGGGTTGCTAGGATCTATAAACAGGCATCCTATCCAGTCAATGACGAGCAAATCCCAAATATTGAAAACTTGAAAGAACAGAAACGCATGCAGCCAAGCTGAGAAGAAAGTCAATCCAGCAGTTGTTTGATGCGCTAACAAGATAAATGAAACGGCCATTCCTAGCAAAATAATTGCGAATGCGCCTATCCCGATTAGGCAACCTCTTTGCTTTTCGCTTGTAGTCTGCGGCGGCAAACTTGCTTGGAGTGCGGGGGGGAAATCGGCAAGCCACCAGCGGTAGTTCCAGCGCAGAGTAGTCAATATGTACACGGTGAGAATCAGGCTGGTTATGCATCCATCCACTAAAACTCTATATGGATAAAGCATATGCGTGCTGTGAGAATCTATGTTTTCTACTTTTAATATTATGCTCAGCATGGCACAACATTTGGTGTAATACTAGCCAGTTTTTCTGCGCCTTGCTGAGCTTGCAGCTCAAGTGATCAAAAGTTGCAGCGTCAGTGATCATTGCCACCAAGCGATTACGCTAGGATTCAACACAATCTCAGGAATTAAACCCGAAACGGTTGCATCATCAAAGGCTTAGAGAAAAATCAAAACTGAAGTGGCAAGCTCAAAACCACAGATCTAAAGCGACAGCTCCGCTGTAGCCACATGCGCTCGGCCCTATACAAATTGAACGTACACAAACATGAACAATAGCTATTTTCAACTGATTGAAACAGAATCCAACGACACGCTTATCACAGCTACTGCTGTTCCATTATCTACAGGCTCACCTAAAGCGAGCGCAACCGGCACCATTAACTTTGATTTTGACAACAACCGTGATGTCGATGCCACCGAAGATGTTGATCTCTACCGGTTTGAGCTAGCGGCAGGCGATACTATCATCTTGGATCTCGACCCCTCTGGTACTGTTAAGCCCATAGATCTCGCTGAGCTGATTTTATTTGACAGCGAAGGTAACAACCTTGCCCAAGGGAGCTTTACCAATCCTGGGCCTGAGGATGCATTTACGTCTTTTCTCCCCTACATCGAATATACGGTTGCTGAAGCAGGTACCTACTATGCTGGCGTGAGCGCCTACTTAAATGCGGATACCTTCTTTGCGGCTAATGCTTACGATCCGCTTACGGCTGGGTCAAGCAGCGGTGTCACCTTTGAACAGTTTGGCATAAATAGCTTTGGCGACTACGCTTTGAACTTTAAGCTGATAAACGATGCTACGCCTGTTGCCGAGCCACCTGAACCGCCCACCAGCGGCACCCCGCCTGCTAATGCGCCCACCGTTTCTCTACAAGCGATTACCGGCACATACAGTGCTGATGGCAGCATTCTTGCGCCAGCGCTAGTAGAAACCGTTAGCGATCAGGGGTTAAGTCCCTTATTTGGGGTAGGCGGAGCGGCCATTACCTTTGCCTTAACCACCGAAGGAGATATGCCAGCAGAGGGGGTTGAAGTTGTTATCAACTCGAACGCTAACCTAGCAGACTATCTGTTTACGGCTGATTCCTTTGTACGGGGTGCAGAAGTGCTCGGGCCAGCCTTAGATGCCGATGGCAACCCGTCTGGCATTCGCCTCAACGTTACTCAACTTACGGCGCTGTTTAACATCAATTTATTTGACAAGCCCGTACCCGAGACCGATGGGCCTGAGCAAATTACCTTCACCTTAGAAAGCGGTGATGCCAATATCAGCTCCACCAGTGGCACATCCATAGTTACAGTCTATGACACGGTCGCAGATGTACCCACCACCACTACAGATGGGTTAACTGTAGGACTATCGGTGGAGAACGGTGACTTGGTTGAGGCCGATGGTAATGAGGCCACCTTGACCTTTACCCTCAGCGAACCGCCTCCGGCTGATGGGGTACTGGTCTATGTCAATTTGGCGGCGAAAACGGCGGGGAGCTCTAACGAATTCGGGCAAACCTTTGGACTGCTGGGTCAGTTTGATGTGTTTAATGCCGATATCACCGGCGGAGCCTTCCCAATTCCCGATTTTGCCTCCAGCGGCTTTTACTTCAATATCACGGAGCAAACCGCTACTATTGATGTTGCCGCATTTGCCGATGACGCAGTGGAAGGGGTGCAGGCTTTTCAGGTGAGTCTGGCCGGCAGTGCCGATTACCAGGTGGACCCCGCTGCTAGCGCTGTGACGATTACTTTGGCCGATACGGCTGACTCTCTGCCGCAGATCAGCCTGAGCAGCGAACCAACCGTCCTGGTAGAGTCGGAACAGACGGCCTCGGTTCACACCTTGACCCTGAGCACGCCTCCGCCACCAGAAGGGTTGCAGGTGTCAGTCACGGCAGATGGGCTAGATGAGTTTGATCTCAGTGCCATTGAGACCACCGGAATTACGGGAGACATCAGCGTTGCAGAGAGTGACCCCCCGCAGCTGGTCTTTACCGTGACTGAAGATATTGCCACCATTACCCTACCCGTTGCCAACGATGGCGAGGCAGAAGGGTTAGAAACAGCCACCTTTACCCTCAATCCTAGCGATGAGTATCAAATTGATGACATGGCGTCGTCGGGCAGCTTCCAGATTGTCGATACGCCGGCTGAGGTACCACCCTCATCCATTGAAGCTGAGGTGAATGATTCGCTGAACACGGCGATCGCGCTTACTCTCTCTCCTGAGAATTCTGTTGTTATCTCCGGTGAGGCAAACTATATCTACGATTTTTCTAGTGTTACGCCTATTCTCGACTTTTCTGAAGATGTGGACCTTTATGCCTTTGATCTAGCCGCCGGAGAGTCTGTTACCGTTGATGTCAATGCTACGACCGAGCTCGATGGTTCAGCCTCTTTGCTACAGCCTGTGCTGCGGATTTTTGACGCCGAAGGTAATGAAATCGACTCAGTGGGCCAAATCGACAATCCTGATGAGATTGCGTTGGGCCAAGGGAACGCGACATTAACCTTTACCACCGACAGTGCCAATACCTATTACGCAGGCATTAGCGTATTGGGTAATGACGACTACGACCCCACCGTACCCGGCAGCGGCAGCGGTTGGATTTTTGACGGAGTGGCCGAACCTGGCGCCTATGAGGCGACGTTTACAACAGCGCCCCCGGCTGACAACAGCTATGTTGTTACCAACCTAGTGTCGAACAACCCGGATAACAATCCACAGCTGCTGGACTACTACTCCAGTCTAGGATGGGGCCTTGCCATTCGTCCTGCTGGGCTGGGCGGCCACTTCTGGGTGAGCAACAGCGGCACCGGCACCAGCTCAGAATACGTGGGCGACGTGGGCGGCGTGCCTATCTACCAAGACGATCTCAAACTCGTTACGGTGACGCCGACCGAGTTTAACCCCTTTGGCATCTCTGGCCCTACCGGCCAGGTGTTTAACGGTTCCGGCGATTTTGTAATCACTCAGGACCACCCCAACGGCGATATTTCTGCGCCCAGTAAATTTATCTTTGTGGCCAGCGACGGCGGTATTTCTGCTTGGACTGAGCGCAGAAACGACGATGACACCGTTGATCGTCCCTTGGTCTCTGAAGTGGTGGTGGATAAATTCGGTGACTCCATTTACTACGGTGCGGCGATTACTAATTTTGAAAGCGGTAATCGACTGTACGCTGCTGACTTTGGCCCCACACCTAGCATTGAGGTTTTCGACGCCAACTTTAACGAAATTACTGACGATTTCGAGTTTATCAATCCGTTCCTGGCTGAGGGCTATGCCCCTTACAACATCCAAAATGTGGATGATTCTCTGTTTGTCGCCTATGCCATTCTAGACCCGGTATTTCCTGGCAATGAAGTGATTGAGCCCGGACTGGGCCGCATTGCCGAGTTTGACCTCGACGGGAACCTCATCACCACCTGGGATGACGGCGGCCTGTTGAATGCGCCGTGGGGATTTGTGGCCGCTCCCGATAACTTTGGTGAATTTAGCAATGCGCTGCTGGTGTCCAACTTTGGTGACGGCACGATTGTGGCCTTTGACCGCCAGACACAACAACCCATTGACTATCTGCGCGGCACCGACGGCGACCCCATCGCCATTGATGGCCTGTGGGGCCTCGTCTTTGGCAACGGCGGTAGCTTGGGTGAGACCAATGACCTATATTTCGCAGCGGGTAACGATTTGGGCGATAATGCTGGCGACGGCGTGTTTGGTAAAGTTGAATTTGCTGCCGATGTTGAGTCGCTGCCATCCGGAGGTGACGAGACCATTACGGGCACACCAGATGCAGACCTGCTGGTAGTGGGTGGCAATAACAATATTATCCTGACTGAGACGGGGGACGATACCATTACCGCCTTTGGCAGTAATCAAACGGTTCTGGCTGGAGACGGCAACGATAACGTAAGAAATGGCAGCGGGACGGAAGACGACAAAGAGAGCAAAAACAAGGATGCGACAATAAGCGGTAAAGCCG